>Ga0209286_1000540_pt1 | contig 10613 bp, 9 predicted proteins | sample PPLLak1March2015_2_FD_187250 | JGI IMG/M metagenome (GOLD analysis project Ga0209286, IMG submission 187250) | Freshwater sediment microbial communities from Prairie Pothole Lake near Jamestown, North Dakota, USA - PPLs Lake P8 Core (3) Depth... | ecosystem: Environmental > Aquatic > Freshwater >...
TGCCTTCGACCCGATCCCAAGCCGAGGTTGCGCCGCCGAACGGGTCAAACAGAAACAGCGATAGGATTTTTCTTGTCATTCTCCATCCTAATAGTTATAAATACAATGAGGGTGTCAGGATGAAGCATAAACAGACGAACCGGCTGATTCACGAAACGAGCCCTTATCTTTTGCAACATGCTCATAACCCAGTGGATTGGTACCCTTGGGGAGAAGAAGCTCTGGCGCGATCTAAGAAAGAAGACAAACCCATTCTCCTCAGCATCGGCTACTCCTCGTGCCATTGGTGCCATGTGATGGAAAAGGAATCTTTCGAAAATGAAGCGATCGCGGAGGTCATGAACCAACGCTTTATCAATATCAAGGTGGACCGGGAAGAACGACCGGATCTTGACGAGCTCTACATGAATGCTGTTCAGGTGATCACCGGTTCGGGGGGATGGCCGATGACCGTGTTCTTAACTCCTGCCCTCATTCCCTTTCATGCAGGAACCTATTTCCCCCCTGAAGATCGAGGGGGGATGCCGGGTTTTGCAAAAATTCTGGTGGTCGTCTCCGATTATTATCATTCTCGTCGAGGGGAAGTGGAGAAGATGGAGGCCCAGCTGCAAAATGCCCTCCGCCAGATCGCTGATATTCATCCTTCCCAGGAAGCTGTGAGCGATAAAGTCCTGTCAAAAGCCTTTGATGATCTTGAGAGTCAATTCGATCCCATTTATGGAGGATTCGGGAAGGCTCCAAAGTTCCCAGGCAGCATGGCCCTCTCCTTTCTTCTCCGGTGTTGGAAGAGTCAGGGTTCGAAAAAGGCTTTGGAGATGGTGGAAAGAACCCTGGAAAAGATGGGTCAGGGTGGGATCTACGATCATTTAGGAGGAGGATTCCATCGTTATTCTGTGGATGAACGATGGCTTGTCCCCCATTTTGAGAAGATGCTCTATGACAATGCGTTGCTTTCCAGGACCTATTTTGAAGCCTATCAGGCGACTCAAAAAGTGAGATATCGTCGTGTGGGCGAAGAAATCCTCGATTATGTCCTTCGCGAAATGAAAAGTCCGGAAGGAGGATTTTACTCCACTCAGGATGCGGATAGCGAAGGTCAGGAAGGGAAGTTTTATGTATGGACAAGAGACGAGATTAAAAAAGTCCTGGGGAAAGAAAAAGGGACTCCTTTTAGCGCTTATTATGGAGTGGCCACGGAGGGAAACTTTGAGGGAGGGGCAAGCGTTCTCAATATTGCTTCAACCTTAGAGAATGTTTCCCAGTTATACGGAACGCCTGTTGAGGAGCTGGGAAAGCTATTGGAGGAGGGACGGCAGAAACTTTATGCCGAAAGAGAAAAAAGAGTGAAGCCCGGCCGGGACGAGAAGATTCTGACCTCCTGGAATGGTTTGATGATCTCAAGTTTGGTCGATGGGTTCAGAGTGGCCGGAAACGAGACATATCTGACGGGTGCGGTAGAGGCAGCGCGTTTCATCCTCCAGGAGATGAGGAAAGAGGGTCGTTTAACGAGGGTATTTCATAAGGGAAAATCCCGGGTGACGGGGTATTCGGAAGATTATGGCTTTTTGATCCAGGCTCTGATCGATCTTTATGAAGCGACCTTTGAAACGGGATGGTTGAAAGAGGCCGATGACCTCAATCGGAGAATGATTGATCAATTCTGGGACGAGAGAAATGGAGGTTTCTTCTTCACTGGAGTGGAGAATGAATCTTTGATCGCTCGGTCAAAAAACCCTTATGACAATGCCATCCCTTCGGCGAATTCCATCGCCGTATTTAATTTGATCAGACTGGGTTATCTGACCGGAGAAGAATCTTTAAAACAGAAAGCCAAACAGATCTTCCACCTCTTCCATAGCTTTCTTGACCAGCATCCTTCTGGGTTTGCCCAAATGCTTTCCGGCTTATCTTTCTTTTTGGATCCGCAGGAGGTCGGGATCATCGGTTCGAAGAACGATCTTAAGACAAAATCCATGCTCAAAGAAATCTACCTCGCCTACCTCCCTAACAAAATCCTGAGCCTAAGAGACCCTCAAGACCCCGTCGAAGGAAATTGGTTTCCTTTTTTAAGGGAAAAAGGAAACCAAGAAGTTCCAACCGCCTTTGTCTGCAAAGGATTCACGTGCCTACCACCCGTGAAGAATGCAAAAGAGTTAAAGAAGATATTGGAGTAAACCGGAGACAGGATTCATCCCTTCAGGGACTTGCTGGAACCTGCTAAACGTCTATTTTAAAGCCAATTTCTACTTCACTCGCCGGATACCCACCCCGAATGCCCCAATTTTCGAGAGGGGGTTCATGAAGAATGATTAAAATATCGCTTGGAGGAATTTTCAGCTTAAGCAGTCGAGCGACAATTTCATTATATAAAGCCTTCTTCGCATGAAGTGTTCGTCCTGGAAATACGGTCATCTCGATCGTAATAAAGTTCTCCGTATTCCCAGCGGGATATTCGAGGTTCTCCGGCTCTATCTCGATCACCCTCTGATTCCTGTCATGGTCTGGAATTTTGAAGGCAATGACTAACGCCTCATGCACTTCAGCCATGATCGCTTTCTTGAATTTTTTTGATTTACCCTTCATGATCATTATTGTTACTAACGGCATAATTTCTTCTTTTTCCTCCTATCTTTGAAATCATTTCCTCTTATCAGCCGTCCGCAGGGGTGGTTTATTCTATTCCTGCTCTCTTTCTGATTCTCTCGATGTCCAGGCAGTTGATCCACTGGGGGGCTGATAAAGTAGCTCAACCGTCCAAGGTCAACGCCCACCACCTTGTGATGATGCCGTTTTGTTGAGAGTGCAGCACGCATAACCCATTTTTCTAGCACTTTTTACCCCCGGTGTCTATAAAGTGCTCAATAGAAAAAAAGACATTGATTCAGTTTCCCCTCTCCCTTGATGCCTGCCTGCGCGAAGCCGCTTCGGCGAAAGCAGGGGGGAGGGCTGGGGCACGCGGCGCAAGCGCCTGCGCTGCGCGTGAGGGTGTATCATTACCTTTTTTATCCCCCTCCCCTTCGTCCACTGAAGCTGTGAAAGACTTGGTTGGTGCTGTCTCACGTCATTCCGGCCCCGATTTTCATCGGGATAAACTCCAGCCGGAATCCAGTGTTTTTCAAGCGGCAAAAAGTAATCTGGACCCCGGTATACACCGGGGAGACGAATACAGTGGGATTTTTTCACAGCTTCCCTCCCGCCAAAGGAGGGAAGATTTTTGGAGTTATACAAACTCCCTACAACAGCATTCTTCCTTCAAATCTTGACAACACGGAGTGAAACGCTTATCCTTATGAAAATATTTTCATTTTTCCCTTAACTTATCATGAATATAGAACTTCTTAGAAACCTTTTTAAAGAAAAGAAGCTCAGTTTGAGCCATCCCAGGCTTCTGATCTATCAAGAACTTTCCAATGCCTCAGGCCCGCTGAGTCCTCTGGAAATTTATCAAAACCTTCTTAAAAAGAGGAAAAAAATCGGGTTGACCTCTATCTATCGATCTCTTGACCTCTTCGAATCGCTGGGGTTTGTATTCAAAATCATCAACGGACCGAGTGTTAAGTATAAACTCTGTGAGTTAGAGGATCACCACCACCATATCGTCTGCAAGGCATGCGGGAACGTGGTTGAATTGAATTTCTGTGACATTTCGGATTGGTCCAAAAAGGTGACGGAATCCACAGGCTATCAGGTGGTCGATCATCAATTGAATTTTTATGGGTTTTGCAAAAGCTGTAAGCCTTTACAAACATCGTCTGGTAGTCGTTAGTCTTGTAGTCTTTTAGTCGACTATATGACTATGTAACTACAAGACTACGAGACCTTGGGAGGATTCGATGTCCCATATTCATTTTCCGGATGGAGTCTTGCCTGTTTGGCTTTGGGCTTCAGGATTCATCGTTGCCATCCTCATCGGGGGAATTCTTCTTCGGTTCACTAAGAAAGAAGAGTTGACCCGGAGGCTTCCTTTGCTGGGGATGATGGCGGCAGTCATGGTCCTGGGTGCTTCGGTCGAGATTGTCCCCATCGCTTATCATGTCAACCTGACGGTCTTTTCTGGAATTTTATTAGGGCCTTCTCTCATCTTTTTGGCCACATTTGTCGTCAATGTTGTCCTGGCTCTTTTCGGACACGGAGGGATTACCGTCATCGGGCTCAATACACTCACCCTCTCAATCGAAGGGATATTGGGATACTATTGTTTTCGATTCTTTTGGAGAGTTTTGAAAAGGTTGACGCCTGCTATTTTCTTGGGCACCTTCATCGCCTTACTCTTCTCCACCTTTGCCATGATCGGTGTGGTCGGTCTGGGGACATCGCACTATGAGGAGTTGATCCATCAGGAAGGGAAGGGGATCTTTGAATTCCACCTTTCAAAAGAGAAGGAAGAGCATCACCCGGGGGAAGCCGCTGAAGAGAAAGTGAATCTGAGACGGTTTATGGCCATCGTCCTTCCTTTGGGCTTTATTGGATGGATTCTGGAAGGAGTGATCACCGCCTTGATTGCTCGATATGTCCAGCGCCTCAGACCCGATTTATTAAGGCTAAAGAATTGACCCGGGGTGAAATGGTAAATCCCCCCCTCTTTACAAAAGAGGGGGGAAGGAATTTCTGATTAAACTCTACAGGGAGATTCCATGATCCAACTTTCGTATTTGGACTATTCAGCGGTTGAGGGAAAGAGCTTTCTTCATCGCCTCTCACCGACGCTGAAAATCATCGGGATGCTTTTGGTTTTATTCGTCATCGTCACCCTGAGGCATCTTCCAGGGCTTTTCCTCCTTTATGTGATCCTCCTCACTCTTTTTTTCGTAGCGAGGGTTCCAAAGAAAATCTTTTCGCTCACGCTCTATCCTCTGATCTTTGCCTTCCTTTTCATTTTTCTTTCGGGGTTTCAAATCTTTTTCATTCTTCTCATCTTTTTGAAGGTTCTCTGCGGGTCTACGGGTGTTGTCTTACTTCTGGCGTCCACGCCTTATCCTTCGATCTTTTCTGTCCTGGGAAGAGTCCTTCCGTCTATTTTTGTGATGGCTCTTTTCTTGACTTACCGGTCGATCTTCATCCTCCTGACCGTCTTAGAAGAGACACAGCATGCTCTCTACCTCAGGGGAGGGGTTCAATGGAAACATCCCTGGAGGAGTTTGATCAATATCTCAAACGGCTTTGGTCATCTGATCATCCAGGGGATTGATGCGAGTGAAAAAATGTATGAATCCATGTTGATCCGGGGATTTAAAGGCAAGATCCATTATAGGGGAGAATAGTGATGAAGCAAGGGGAGATGATTGTTTTGGTGGATTGCATTACCCATGTCTATCCGGACATGACAAAGGTCCAGATCTGCGGCCTGGATTTTATTGTAAATCAGGGGGAAAGGGTCGGGATCCTGGGAGCCAATGGTTGTGGAAAGACGACGCTCCTCAGACACCTCCTCGGAGTGTTGGTCCCGAAGGATGGGAGCGTGAAGGTTTTCGGAGTCGATCCTGGAAAGGAATATTCCAAGATTCGACAAAGGATAGGCGTCGTCATGCAGGATGTGGATGAGCAGATCCTTGGCCCCACGGTTTATGATGATATCCTCTTTGCCCCTTTGAACTATGGCGTGGAGAAGTCCAAGGCAGAAGCATTGGCCAAGACTGTGATCGAAAGGTTGAATATTGAGTCGATCCAGGGGAAAATTGTCCATTACCTTTCCGGGGGTGAAAAGAAGAAGGTCGCCTTAGCGGGCGCACTGGTGTTGGAACCGGACCTGTTGATCCTGGATGAACCCTTCACGGGATTGGACCCGAAATCAAAAAGAGATCTCATCCACACTCTGAATGAGTTGAACAGGGAGATGGGGGTGACGGTGATTATGACCCTTCATGAGGTGGAGCTGGTCTCTGAGGTGACGGATATCCTTTACCTCATGCACGGGCACGGGGATCTCAGCGAGCGGGGAAGACCGGATGAGATTTTTGGGAAATTTAAGGACTTAGAGAGTTTTAATCTGGAAGAGCCCACCCTGACGAAGCTCTTCAAGGGATTAAAAAAGGAAGGGCTCGATTTTGGAGACCCCCTCCGTATTGACGAGGCGATTCAATTGATCAAAAAACATTGGAATGAGATGAAAAAATAAAGGTTGATAGTTCGGAGTTCGGGGTTCGGAGACTAAAACCCGAAACTTCAAACTTTAATTCCTAAGTGTTGTGCTATGACCATAGCGCTGGGAATGTTTTGCTCCGAACTCTGAACTCATGACTCCGAACTTTTTATTATGAAAATTGGAAGCCTTCAATTAAGTGGTAACCTCGTTTTGGCGCCTCTGTCGGGAATTACAGATTATCCCTTCCGGCAGATTGCAAGGGAGCACGGCTGCAGTTTGGCTTTTACGGAAATGGTCAGCGCAGATGGATTGTTACAAAAGGGGAAATCATTCTTAAGAATCGGAGAAGGGGAACATCCTGTTTCCGTCCAACTCTTCGGTTCAAATCCGGAGATTTTAGCCGAAGCCGCTCAGATGGCTGAGTCCGTGGGAGCAGATGCAATCGACATCAATATGGGGTGCCCGGCGAAGCAGATCGTCGGCCCTGGAGCGGGGGCTGACCTCATGCGATTCCCGGGAAAGGTGAAAGAGATTCTGAGAGCGGTGAGAAGGGCTGTGAGGAGTCCTCTTTCCGTCAAGATTCGTTCAGGGTGGGATGAAGAACATATCAACGCGGCCGAAATTTCAAAAATTTCGGAGGACTGTGGGGTCGATGCCATTTCCATTCATCCCAGGACAAGGGTTCAAGGGTACGGCGGCCGGGCAGATTGGGATCTGATTGGGAAAGTGAAAAGGGCCATCCGTATCCCCGTCGTTGGGAATGGGGATATCACCACACCCTTCTTGGCCAGGAGGATGTTGGAAGAGACGGGTTGTGACGGGGTGATGATTGGAAGAGGTGCTTTAGGGAACCCGTGGATCTTCGGCCTGGACGATTCGGGGTGTGGGGAGGCAGAACCCACCGCTCCGACCCTGGACGAGAGAAAGAGAATGATTCATCATCATTTCGCGCTGGTAAAAGCTTATTATGGCAAGAGGTGGGCAGCAAAAAAGTTTCAGAAGCATGTTTACTGGTATACGAAAGGCCTTCGCGGCTGCGCCTCTTTCCATTCGAAGTTATCGGGGTTAAAAGAAGAAGAGGAGCTCTTGGAAGCCATCCAATCCTATTTCGATTTCGTCCAAAGGAGGACCCCATGCCAATCGTTCGTATCGACGGGAAACAGATCAGTTATTGGACGGGGAGAAAAGGGTTTATAGAAGGAATGGAATTTATCCTGTTCATCCACGGAGCAGGGGGAGGGCAGTATACGTGGAGTTGTCAGAAGAGTTTTTTTGAGAAGGAGTTCAATCCCATCATCATCGAGCTTCCTGGCCATGGAGAATCAGGAAGAGAGGGTGAAAAAGAGATCGCAAGATATGCAGAACAGGTTTATGCGTTCTCACAAGCGGTGGGTATCAAGAAAGTTTTTCTCGTCGGACATTCCATGGGTGGAGCGATTGTTCAGACATTGGCCCTGACTCATCCGGAGGTGATCAAAGGAATTATTTTGGTGGGAACCGGGGTGAGGTTAAAAGTTCTTCCCATGATCCTGAACGGGATTAAGGATAACTTTAAGGAGACGATCCCCAGGATCATCCAATATGCTTATTCTCGAAAGGCTCCGCCGGAGTTAATCGAGGGAGGCGTTCACCAGATGCTGCAATGCCGGCCGGAAGTCCTCCATGGCGACTTCTCAGCCTGTGACCGATTCGATGTCATGAAAGAAGTCGAGAAGATTAATCTTCCCACGCTGATCCTCTGCGGAGAGGATGATGCGCTCACGCCCGTACTTTATTCGCAATTCCTCCATAGCCGGATCAAAGGTTCGAAACTGGAAGTCCTTCCCAATGCCGGCCATATGGTGATGATGGAATCGCCCCAGGCCTTTAATGAGAAGATCAGAGAATTCATAGTCACGAGATAATAGGATTCCAGACCTCGAAGGTAGAAAGCGGAAGGTGGAATGTGGCTTTAACTACTTTCTACTCTCTACTTTCCACCTGCCGAAGCTTGAATCCTTGAACCCTCATCCATTGGGGTAATCTTATGAAGCGCTGGTTGGTTGTCGACCTTTCCGTCCCGAAAGAATTCGGAGAGCCGGTCTCAAACTTTTTGGTGGAGCAAGGAGCCACAGGGATTGAAGAGCTCGAGGGAGATTTGAAATGGGAAAGGCTGAGGACTTATTTTCCTCAGGATGGAAAAGAGACAAAAATTCTTTATGCCCTTCGTCACTATTTGAAATCCCTGGAGAAGATTGCCCCTGACATTCCGCGGGCACAGGTTAAGACGGGTTCGCTCCCTGAACAGGATTGGAGCGAGAACTGGAAAAGATTTTTTAAACCTGTTCAGGTGACACCTCGGTTTGTGGTAAAGCCACCCTGGGCCAAGGTTCGACTAAAAAGAGGCCAGAGTTCCATAGACATCACTCCGGGAATGGCATTTGGCACAGGAACCCATGCCACCACCCTTCTCTCCATTCAAGCGCTGGAAGAGACGATTAAGAAGAAAGGGCTTTGCGTCCTTGATGTGGGGACAGGATCAGGGATTCTTTCCATCATCGCAGCCAAATTAGGAGCGAAAGAGGTTTGGGGGATAGACACCGACGGCGTGGCTGTGGAGAATGCAAGAGAGAATGTGGAGAAGAACCGCGTTTCGGACATTGTGAGGACAAGAAAAGGGAGCATCGGTAATCTTCATAAGAAATTCGATGTCGTCGTCGCCAATATCGACCTCAAGAGTTTGAGAAGGATGAGAAAACCACTTCTAAGCCACCTCAAGAAAGGGGGCTTTCTCATCCTTTCAGGGATATTGGGGCAGGGAAAAGAAAGAATTCGTCGTCACTACCTGGAGACAGGACTCCTCCGTTGGATTAAAACCACTCAGGAAGGGGAATGGGTCTGTCTGACTTTTAAAAAGAAATAAACCCCGTTAGAAAGGTGGGGCTTTGAGCCCGTCTTTACAAGGAGCTGATGTTTCCTATTTATAAAATCCCTGGCATTTATGCCGGGGCTTTCTAACGGAGTAAATAATTGGCCGATGGCTTATGGCTAGCCAAAAATATTTGAATTTTCCCCAATAATCCCCTCCCCTTCATCCCCTCCCGCAGAGGGGCGGGGAATCTCCTCTGGAGATTTTGAAAATGAGTGTTAGAGATAAATTCTCAGACTCAATCGTGTAAGAGGCTGGTCGCTGATCGCACGATCGATAACCGAAACAGGTGTTGGGATGGCTAGATTTTACGTTCCTCAACCTCGAGTCGAGCAGGGGACGCTCAAGATTGAAGGGGAGGAGGGTAAGCATATTCGGAAGGTTCTTCGTCTCAAAGAAGGGGACGAGATCACGGTCTTCGATGGTTTGGGTAAGGAGTTCCAGGGGACCATTGTTGAGGAAAGACTTTCCTCTGTGGTGATCAGGATCGAAAATGTTTCCTCGTCAAAAAAAGATTCTCCGTTAGAAGTGACTCTGGCCCAAAGCCTCCTCAAAGGCGAGAAGATGGACTACTTGATCCAGAAGGCAACGGAGCTGGGAGTCAACGAAGTCATTCCCTTCTTATCCTCCCGTTCAGTACCAATTTTAGAAAAATCGAAAAGACCAAAACGTCATCATCGATGGGAGAGAATTGCCATTGAGGCATCCAAACAATGCGGAAGGGGAGTGGTCCCAAGGATTGAATCCCTTCAAGACTATTCTGAGATGCTCCCGAAGGCTTCACCAAACGCCCTCCGTCTTATTCTCTGGGAAAGAGAAGGGATGAAGTTGAAAGAAATATTGGAAAGATCAAAGGAAAGGAAGAAGATCTTTTTTGTTATCGGACCGGAAGGAGGATTCAGTCAGGGGGAGATTGAAGAAGGGAAAAGAACCGGGTTTATCCCTGTGACATTGGGAAAGAGGATATTAAGGGCTGAAACTGCAAGTCTCTGCTTTCTTAGTATCCTTCAATATGAACAGGGAGATATCGGATAAAAAAAGGGCCGGTTCATCAAGGACCGGCCCTACCAGAAAGGAGGGGTATGAAGAGGTAGTTAAGCAGCTTTTTTCTCTGAATTATCGACAAATTCCTTATATGTCTTACATTCCTGGATGAGTTTGCACTTTCTCCGGCAGACTTCAACGTGAATTTTTGGACTTCCTTTTCTTTTATCACAAACAAGATAACTCATTCTTAAAACCCCCTTTCTACCTCTTGTTACCTAGTTTAGACGAAAATAAAAATTCTATATTTAGAACTGAAGATATCTTAGAACACAAAATATAGAATTGTCAAGAAAAAAAATCAAAAAATGATAAAATAATTTATATGTAATTTCAAGGTGTTATGATTTCAAATATAAGTAAAACAATAGTTTCTCAAATCATCCTGATGAAATATAAGGAATATGCCCTTATTTCTGCTATCTCTAATGAATAACGGCAATCTACAAAAACAGAGTCATTTGTCAAGGGTTTTTGGGCGTAGAAGGTGGCTGATCAGGTTTTTGCCGTGGCGATGGCGACGTACGGACGTTTCGCTCGTATGTTTTTTTTTATGACGACTTTAGATCTCTGAGATTC
>Ga0209286_1000545_pt1 | contig 10596 bp, 12 predicted proteins | sample PPLLak1March2015_2_FD_187250 | JGI IMG/M metagenome (GOLD analysis project Ga0209286, IMG submission 187250) | Freshwater sediment microbial communities from Prairie Pothole Lake near Jamestown, North Dakota, USA - PPLs Lake P8 Core (3) Depth... | ecosystem: Environmental > Aquatic > Freshwater...
AGACCACGGTGATCAACATCACCAATATCACCTACGTCAACAGCCGGGTGAACAACGCTGTCGTCGCCACTCACCGCGAGCGTTTCACCCGGGGTGGCTGGGATGACACGCCGCGCCGTTTGACACACACCACGCAAACCCGGCTGCAGCCGGTACCCGGGGCCCTGCCGGTCAAGCCGGAGCCGGCCAGCCTGATAGCCGGGTCGCCACGCAGCGTGCGTCCGCCCGAAGCTGTCCTGAAGCGGCAGGTGGTGGTGAAGCGTGTGCCCAGCGAGCCGAAACTACCCTGGCGTGGCGTGACGGCACCCCGCCCTGATCCCAAGGTCGCACCCGGGCGTCGCTTCGTCAGCGTCCCTGCACGTCCTGCCGGTGCGGCGGTGCGACCTGCGCTTGGCAGCGAGACCGGCATCGAGCGGGCGCGCCCGCCACTGCCGCCGCGCTTCGAGGAACGGCAGCGTGAGCCGCAGCCAGCCCAGCCTGCAGCGGCGACCCGCGAACGCGAGCGCACCCCGCCATCGATGGCGGAACCGCCGGTGCCGCGTACGACGGAGCAGGAAAGGCAGCGTCGAGCGGAGCCAGCGCAGCCTGCGCCAACGACCCGGGAACGTGAGCGGGTGGAACCCCCGCAGCCGCAGCCCAAGGCGCCTCCTGTCGTCACCCCGGTTCCGGCCCAGCCGCGCGCCGTGGAACAACAGGAGAGGCAGCGGGTTCCGGCAGAACCGCGCCGGGTGGAGACGCCTGTGCGCCCACCCAAGGCGGCGCCTGCGCCGATCCCACAGCCCGAGCACGCCGAGTTGCCTGGCAAGCCGGCCAACCGGGTGTATCGCGTGCCGCAAAGGGAGAATGAAGACCAAGACCAGCGGCGCCCGCACGACGGCCGCTAGGGTCTGTGCCTGTAGTCGGCCCGCCCGGTCCGTGCGCGCGACTCAGGGTGCAGGTGGGGAAGGCGGCGACTCGCTGCTGCTGTCCGACTGCGGCGCCATCCAGGCGAACAGCGAGGAGCGCATCGCCTCCTCGACGGTCATGCCGATCGGCTCTACCCAGCCCCGCGGCACGAACACGGTATAGCCGCCGATCATGTAGCCCATCGGCAGGTAGACCGCCACGCGGTCACCCTGCAGGAAGCCGGCAGGCAATCCGGCGACGCTCTGCCGCGTCACCAGGCCTACCAGTTCCATTTCCTTGCCCGGAATTCTCAGCACCACCACCTGCTGCGCCGGCCTGTCCTTGTGTGGCGAAAAATAGTCGGCGAAGCTCTTCAGCGACGAATAGATGCTCTTGACCACCGGCAGGTTGGTGAAGGGCAACTCGATCAGCGAAAGCAGTTTGCCGGCGAACGGTTGGGAAACCAGGACTCCGACCAGGAATATGCCGGTGATGCCGAGCAACAGGCCCATTCCCGGAACATAGAACTCGCCGAAAAAGGGACGGATCAGCTGCATCGCCAGCGTTTCCGACCAGGTCAGGAAAACGTAAAGCAGGTAGACGGTCAGGCCGAGCGGCAGAGCCGTGATCAGGCCACGAAAAAAATACTGGTAGATATGCATGATCGAATGAATCCTGCTGGCCGGGCGGTGGCCTGGGTTGAAAAGTTTCCGCCCTGATTTGCCAGCATAGCAGCGGACAACCTGCTTGTTTCACCGGCGGCGCAGCCCCGCGCGACTCTGCTGCATAATCCCCGGATGATGATTGCCGACACGTGGCTGCATTGAAAACCTGGTTCGTCTACATCCTGCGCTGCGCCGATGACACCCTGTATACCGGAATCACGACGGATGTCGCGCGGCGTATCGACGAACACAATGCCGGTAAGGCGCCAGGCGCCCGTTACACGCGCAGCCGCCGGCCGGTGCGGCTGGCTTACGCCGAGGAAGCCGTCAGTCGTTCGGCTGCTTCAAGCCGCGAGGCCGCAATCAAACAGCTCGACCGCAGCCGCAAGCTGGCTTTGTGCCTTTCCTGGGCGGGCTTGGATTGTTGATTCGGCCTGATGAAGTCCGATGTGGTATTGAAGTCTGGATTGCCCCGGCTCTGTGGGACAGCGCGGAAGGCCGAATCAACAGGCATCAGGAACAGCCTCCTATTGCGGCGGCGCAACCAAGCCTGCCAACTCAGGACAACACGAAAATCACATGAAGGGTTCCAACATCCAGGGCCGTCTCAATAGGCTTGCCGCATGAGCTATGCCGACCATCCTTCAGCCGGAATCGCGCGCGATAGCCACGAACCGCTTCAGGTCGAGGTGGTGATCGAGATTCCGCGCGGCAGTTTTCTCAAGCGCGGTTCGACCGGTCTCATCGATTTCGTTTCGCCGTTCCCCTGCCCGTTCAACTATGGCTCCGTGCCCGATTACCTCGGCCAGGAAGGCGACCTGCTGGATGCCCTGGTGCTTGGCCCACGCCTGCCTGCAGGCACCCGGATACGCGTCAAGGCGTGGGGCGCGGTGATCCTGCGCGACCGTGGCATGGTCGACGACAAGCTGGTTTGCAGCGAGCGGCCTTTGACTTCCAGGCAGCGCCGCTGGGTGCTGCGCTTCTTCGCTTTCTATGCCATGTGCAAGGGCTTGCTGAATATTGTCCGCCGTCATCCCGGGCGCAATGCCTGCGAAGGCTGGTGCAGTTCCGCCGATGCCCTCGCCCGGGCCGAACCGCGGCCGGCATCGTGGCAGGGGCCGCGTATCGGGTATTGAGCGGAGACCGGCTTGCAGTTCGTTGCCAGCCCGACAACAATGAAAACTCGTTCGCGGCTGTCAGGAGAAAAGCGATGTCCATACACCCGATGCTATTCCGGACCGGCGTGACGGTTGCGCTGGCCTGTGCCTTGGTGGCCTGCGCGTCGAATGCGCCGCCCACGTCCGAGACGCCTTCGGTCGAACAACGCCTTGCCGACATGGAACGCCGCATCGAGATGCTCGAGGCGCGCCCGTCAATCGAGCCGCCCTACCGCGACCGGGCGGAGATCGAGGCCCACATCCAGGCGCTCGAAGCCGAGCGGGCCGCACTACTTACCCGTTACCTGACCGAACACCCCCTGATCCGCGACATCGACCGCAGACTGTTGATCCTCAACAATCAGTTGAAGATGATCGAATGATGCGGCTGCGCCGCATCATGCCGATGCACTGGCCCGGGTGGTCCGCGTTCCTATCCTGATTTGGTGCGCCTCGCACGAAAATCATTCGCTACTCCATCGCGACTGCAATATCAGTCGCGGCCAACTTCCTGAAAACACAGGAATCTCAGCCAGGTGGTCGACTGTCATATTCATGGCATATAGGTTGCTTAGACTATCTATAAGCAAACTCTAATGGATGGAACATGCGCATGCTCCTCAAGGCTCTGCCGGTTGTGCTGCTGTCGTTTTTCATCGGGCTGGCCCAGGCTGCCGAGCTGGCGCTGCTGACGCGCTTCGTTCCCGGGCGCAGCCTCGACGAGGTGACGGCAACGCTGAAGCAGGCCATCACCTCGCACAACTTCACCTTCGTGCGCGAGCAGGCGATCGACAGCCGGCTGGTGCCGGTCGACTGGGAAGCGAAATCGGTACGTATCGTCTACTTCTGCAACTTCAACATGATGGATGCTGCCCTGCGGCGCGATCTGCGCACGGCGCAAATCATGCCCTGCCGCGTCACGCTGATCGAGGGCAGGCAGGGCATCGAAATGGTTGCGGTCAACCCGGCCTGGGTCAGCGAGCAGTGGAATGCGCCCGATCTGCAACCGCACTGCCTGCGACTCAAGCAGGACTATCTGGCTATTCTCGAGGAGGCTGCATTATGAAGAAGTTCGTACTGGCGCTTGCCCTGATCGCCGCATTTGCGCAGGCGGCCGCTTCTCCGGTTTCCTCGAGCAAGTCGGCGAACATGCAAACGGCGCTCGATGACCTCAGCGTGGCGCTGCTCGACCATGGCTACACGCTGGTCAAGGTGCAGCCGGTCGACCAGGCCCTGGTCAAGCGCGGCTTCGCCGATCCGGGTATTCGCCTGGTTTTCGTCGGCAAGGAGGCGCATGTCAGGCAGGCGCTCGCCGAAGACCCTGCCCTGCTCAATCTGTTGCCGCTGCGGTTGACCCTGGAAAGCGACAACGGCCGGGTGCGCATCAGCAGCGACGATCTGGCGATGTGGCGCGAAAGCCGGCCAACCGCGAGCCTGGTCCTGCAGCAATGGGAGGACGAACTCAGCGCGATCCTGTCCGACTACGCCGGCAAGTGATGGCCTGATGCGCAGTCTGGCCTAAACTGCGGCCATGACCGGCGCGCCGACATCCTCACCCGTCCTGTGGTACTTCGCCGACCCGATGTGTTCGTGGTGCTGGGGGTTTTCGCCGGTGATCGAGACGCTGCGCGTGGCCTATCGTGAGCGCCTGAAAATCGCCCTGATGCTGGGCGGCCTGCGGCCGCGAACGACCGCACCGATGACCCCGCAGCAGCGTGACGAGATCCTGCACCACTGGCGGGATGTCCAGGCCATGACCGGCCAGGCGTTCAGTTTCGAAGGCGCGCTGCCAGCCGGGTTCGTTTACGACACCGAGCCGGCGAGCCGGGCGGTCGTCACGGTCGGCGCGATCGATCCAGCGGCGACGTTTGCCTATTTCAAATCCGTGCAGCAGGCGTTCTATGTTGCGCAGCGCGATGTCACCCAGGACGGCGTGCTGAAGGCGCTGGCCGTTGAGTCCGGAATCGATGCGAGAGAATTCACGGCGCGATTGGGGTCGGACGAAATGCGGCGCAGGACGCAGCAGCATTTCCTTCACACGCGTCAGGCCGGGGTGCGTGGATTTCCCGTGCTGATCGTCAACGATGCCTCCGGTCCGACCCGGCTCAGCGATGGCTGCCGCTCGCTGGAGGAAGTCAGATCCGCACTGGACGCCTGGTTGGATACGCGCGGCGCGCAATGACGGGGCTTCAGCGAGGAGCGAGTGCAGCCGCGCGGGGCACTACGAGCCGAACGTAGTCCAGCGCTTCGTAGTTGCGAATCTGCGTCGGGCCGGTGGGCGCGACGTCGATATAGGCGGGAAAATCCTCCGCCGCCAGTCCGCGCCGGCCGGCATAGGTTTCGCAGACATGCACCGGAATGCCGTCGTCGCGACTGAGGCTTTCCGCCAGCCGATGGATTGCGGGGTTGCTCTCTCGCGCCCCGGATTGCAGTGCGAACATCTCCTGGCCATGGGTCACCAGCGCCATCGGCAGGTCGGGGAAGCGCGTCTTCAATTGCTGCGAAGCCTGCCTGACCCAGGGCAGCGCCACTTCCAGCGCGCGCGGGTCGCGATCGACAATTTCGAATACCACTCCGGGGGGCGCTGAAGTGCGCGCCAGCAGATCGTCCAGGCTCGCGGCAGCTGCATGGACCGTCGCGGTCATGCTCGGGATGAATACCAGCAAAACCAGCCAGCGCCAGAATGAAGTTCTCATGATGATCGACATTGAAATCCGCTCAGTTGCATCAGGCAATCACGGCAAGGCTCGGTTCCGCGATGCTATTGCGCCACGCTCCGCTTGTTGGCGGGCTGCCTCGGGCGTAATCTGCATTGGCGGCGAAGCCTGCCGTTACCCCACCATCAGGAGGGGTGAGCCTCTTATACCAAGGTCGAATCCAGGAGAGAGATAGCATGAAAACACTACGCTTGATCACATTCACTTGCCTGCTCGTTCTGGCCACGCCGGTGCTGGCGCAGGAAGGCCATCAACATCATGGCGGGGCCGCGGCCGAAGCGGCGACGCCGGAAGTGGCGGAAATCGCACCCGGCGGGCAGGGCAAGGGCGGCTGTGAGAAGTGCAAGAAAATGGGTATGGGCGACACGATGTCCCACGGCGGCGGCATGGGCGGCTGCAAGCACACGAAGGGCAGCGGCGCGGCCGACACCGCCGCGCTCGAGCGGCGCATCGACGAACTGGAAAAACGCCTCGACCTGATGCAGTTGCTGCTTCAGCGCGAGGCGCGCTGAAGCGTCGCGATTATCAGGTGCTGCTGCCGCGAACCGGGCGTTTCTCGCATTTCGGCTTGGGCTCGGGTGTCTGCGGGGTGGCGCTCAGCGTGATCGCCTGCTTGTCGCGCTGCAGCTTGATCCCGACTGTCCTGTCTTCATCGCCTTTGCGCACCAGCCAGCGCAGGCGCTCGCCGGAGTAGACCGGCTTGCCGTCGAATTCAAGGATGATGTCTTCGGCCTGGATGCCCGCGGCTTCCGCGGCGCTGCCGGGCTGAACCTTCACGACCCGCATGCCGTAACCGAGGCCCATCTCGTCGAGCGCGGCATGATCGAGCGGGGCGACCATCACCCCGAGGGTTCTGCCCGCAGGCATCGCCGCGCCGTGATAGGGCTTGCCGTAGCCATGCGGACAGGCATAGCCTCCTTGCCCATGAGGCACCATGCTGTGGCCGGGGCCATAACCCGGGCAAGACGGGTGGCCATAGCCCATGCCTGGTCCCGGCCAGTCATGCGCCGCAGCGGGCACGGAGAAGATGGAAAGGGATACCAGGAAAAGGCCGGCGAGGGCCGGACGAATTGAAATCTTGCTTTGCTTCATGCTCAGTCTCCTATATGTCATGGCGCTGCATGACGATCGCAGGCAGCGCCTGTATTTGTCCGCCCGGCGTGACGCAGGTTCCCCCGATCGCGCCAGAGCCAAAGTTAAGGAGGGGGATCGTGCCGAACCGCATGCGATACATACGCCTGTAACATTTCGCTGCTAGGCTTCGCCACCTTTCCCGTTCTGTCCGATACCTTGAAGCCCTATTCCACGCGCATTGCCGAGCGGCTGATTCCAGCACTTGAAAAATTGCGGCGGGAAGCGCTGGCGCTGGAGAGGACGCATCGGCAGCAGGTCGACGGCGCCGATCCGCAGTACCGCGACAGCGCCCGCAACCTGCTGCACTACCTGGCGCTGCGCCAGAGCGACATCCGCACCCTGCAGAACGATTTGGCCCTGCTCGGGCTGAGTCGGCTGGGGCGATCGGAAGCGCATGTGATGGGCAGCCTCGATGCAGTGCTGACCGCGCTGCAGGCGCTGGCCGGGACTCCCCCCGAGGCCGACCCGTTGGAGGGCGTGATTCCGATCGGCGCCGGGGCCAGCTGCCTCAACGCCCATACCGATATTCTGCTGGGCCGGCCCGACGGCAAGCGTGCGCCGCGCATCATGGTGACCATGCCTTCGGACGCCTCGTGCAACCCGCACCTGCTGGAAGAATTGCTCGCGGCCGGCATGGATGTCATGCGTATCAATTGCGCCCACGACAGTCCCGCGGACTGGCTGGCGATGATCCGCAACCTGCGCGGGGCGCAGCGGGTGACCGGACGCAAGTGCCGTGTCTATGCTGATCTGGCCGGTCCCAAGCTGCGCACCGGACGCATCGAACCGATCGGCCGGATGCTCGAATTCAAGACCCGGCGCGATGCCTTCGGCCGCGTGCTGGAACCGGCACGGGTGTGGCTGACGCCGAGCTCGATGCCCGAGACGCCGCTGTCCGAGGTTGCCGCAGTGCTGCCGCTGGATGACGGGCTGCTGCAGCGGGCCTGTGCCGGCGACCATCTCGATGTCGACGATGCCCGCGGCGGACGGCGCCACCTGCGCCTGGAAGAGCGCTACGGGCAGTCGTGGCTGGCCAGCTGCGCGCAGCACGCCTACATCCTCGAGGGCGCGGCTTGCGTGCTCTATCACGGCGATACCCGCGTCGCCGAGGGCAGCGCCGGCCCGCTGCCGGAAATGGTGCAGCCCCTGCTGCTGCGGATCGGCGACACCCTGATGCTGACGCCGTCCGACCAGACCGGCCGTCACGCCGAATACGATGAGAATGGCGAACTGCTGCGTCCCGCCTCGATTCCGTGCACGCTCGAGGCAGTGTTCGACGCCGCCCTGCCCGGCCAGCCGATCTGGTTCGACGACGGCAAGATCGGCGGCCGCATTGTCGAGAACGGCGATCGCCGGCTGAAGATCGAGATCACCCACGCCGCGCCGCAGGGCAGCAAGTTGCGCGCGGAAAAGGGCATCAACCTGCCGCTGACCGACCTCGCGATCCCGGCACTGACCGACCAGGACCGCGAAAACCTGCGCGTTCTCGCGCCTCATGTCGACGTCATCGGCATGTCCTTCGTGCGCAGCGCCGGGGACGTGCTGGATTTGCAGACGCAGTTGCGCGAGATGGGCGTGAGCCAGATGGGCACCGTACTCAAGATCGAAACCCGCCAGGCGTTCGAGAGTCTTCCGGCGATCCTGCTCGCAGCGCTGCGCCAGCCGCCGGTCGGCATCATGGTGGCGCGTGGCGACCTGGCAGTGGAAATCGGCTTCGAGCGACTCGCCGAAGTGCAGGAGGAAATCCTCTGGCTGTGCGAGGCAGCGCACGTGCCGGTGATCTGGGCGACCCAGGTGCTCGACACCATGGCGCGGCGCGGCATCCCGACGCGGGCCGAGGTCTCGGATGCCGCCAAGGGCATCCGCGCCGAGTGCGTCATGCTCAACAAGGGGCCCTATATCGTCGAAGCCGTGCGCTTCCTCAGCGACGTGCTCGATCGCATGAGCGACCACCAGTCCAAGCACCGCCCGATGATGCGGCGCCTGGCGGTCTCTACCATGCCAGGCGACCCGCCACGCAGCGCCAGCAGCTAGAACATTCTCTGCAGCACGGACATAAAAAAACCGCCGGATTTGCCGGCGGTTTTCAGTTCAACTGACCCGTTTCAGAGTGCGCTGGTGTTGTGGCAGCCTGCGCCGCAGGAGTGGGTGTAGGGAATCGGCATGGCCTTGCCCGGTTCCACCCCCTTGACGCCGACGTTGTCCTTGCGCGGCACGTCATACAGGTGCGAGGTGATGTCGTTCATCCAGTAGTTCTTGCCGTCCTTGCTCGTCAAGCCCTTGCCCATGCCGGCACCGGTCTGCATGGTCTTGGTGTTGTGGCAGCTGGAGCAGGTGATCTTCTCCGGAGCCACGTTGCACTTGGTCTTGGCCATCACGTGCTTGCCGATGTCGGTGTTGCCCTTGTGGCAGGTGGTGCAGGATTCGGCCGAGTTGGAGTCGAGCTTCATCTGGTGCGCGAACTTGGCCTTGCCATGCGGTTCGTGACAGTCGGCGCAGGCCACCAGGTGGTTGCCGTTGCGGTGCTTGGGCGACTTGATGAAGTCGGTGTACTGCTGGTGATGGGACTTGGAATGCAGCCCGTCCGCCCAGAAGTCCTTGGCTGCCGCATCCTCACGCGTGGTGTACTGGGTGAGGAAGGTGTTGCGGCTGGTTCCCGGCAGCATCATCTTGTTGTCGGCGTTGACCGGCTGGTCGTTCTTCAGGTTGCCCTGCGGACGGCTGTGGCACTGGCCGCAGATCATCGAGGAACGCTCCGCGGCGAGCTTGCCCGGACTGACGATGTTGGCCGCCTTCTTGGCCTTGGGCGCCTTGACGTGATTCGAGCCGGGGCCGTGGCAGTTCTCGCAGCCCATGTTGATCTCGTTGGGTGTGCCGTCACCATCGATGTCCATCTCGCCTTGCGGGTCGTTGGCTGATCCGGCGATATAGTCACCATTGGCGTTCTTGGTCAGCGTATAGCCGTTGTAGTGGCAGCTCGCGCATTCCCTGTCGAAGGACTTGGCCTGCTTGGGGTTGTCCAGCTTGCCGGTTTCCTCGTTGAACAGCCAGTCGGCATGGTAGTCGCGCCACGGCTTGCGGGTACGGTCGCCGTAGGCATCTTTGCCTTCGGTGTTGTACTGCACGAAGGGGAACAGATTGGCACCGACGCGGTACAGATAGCGCTGCTTGTAGACGCCGCCACCGTAGGTCAGTTCGACCGGATAGGTGCGCGGCGGATCGCTCGGATCCCTGGCGTTCTCGGTGGTGAACTTGAGCTTGCCGTCGGCATCCTTGGCGAAGGTGGCGGTGAAGCTCACGGTTGCGGGATCGGCCGGGGCCTTGTCACTGATCAGGTACTTGTCGAAGCCACGCGTTTTGTCGTAGCCGTAGAACCAGAACTTGTTGCCGGCCATCAGCTTGTTGAGTCCTTCATTGAGCCGGGGGAAACGCGAGGAATCCTGCAAGCCACTGTCCTTGCCGATAGCGTGGATGCCCAGACGATGCATGGTCGACTTGAAGCTTTCGTGGTCGTCATGGCAACCGAGGCAGGTGCTGGTGCCGACATACTTGGCGCCGGCTGCGACGTTGCCCGAGACCTTGATCGTCACCGGGGCGGCTGCCAGTTCGGTATTGGAAAGCGATTTGCGCGACTTGTCGCCGCCAGGCAGATAGCTGCTGTCGGCGGGTTCGACATAGAGGAAATACTTGCCACCAGGTACCGCGGCGACGTTGAATTCGCCCGTGGCGCCGCTCTTGGCTTTCAGGTAGCGCTCGCGGTTGGCCGCCAGGTTGTCTTCCAGCGGTTCGTCGTTCTTGGCGTCACGCTTGATTTCGATCGGCGTCTTGGCCATCGTGGCGACGTCGGCGGCGGGGATCAGCCAGACCGTGGCATTCGCCACCTTCTGCCCGGAACCATCCTCGACCACTCCCTTGACTGTTACCTCCTTCTTGGCGTCCGACAGCGTACAGCCGTAGACCAGGGCCACCGCTCCCAGGGCCAAAAGCCCCCTAACAAACGACTTCCTCATTTTTTCTCCCCCCTCTATTGAAAAACCG
>Ga0209286_1000548_pt1 | contig 10561 bp, 9 predicted proteins | sample PPLLak1March2015_2_FD_187250 | JGI IMG/M metagenome (GOLD analysis project Ga0209286, IMG submission 187250) | Freshwater sediment microbial communities from Prairie Pothole Lake near Jamestown, North Dakota, USA - PPLs Lake P8 Core (3) Depth... | ecosystem: Environmental > Aquatic > Freshwater >...
GCGTTGAGGCACCAGGCCCCGAGTGCACCAGGACGACCCCCGGGCGGCCGGTCAACCGCCCCTCGGCATCGGCCATGCTGGCGGCGACCTGCTCATGACGGCATGACACGTACCGCAACCGGTCCCGTACGTCATAGAGTGCATCCACGAAGGCTACGTTGGATGTGCCGATGATGCCGTAGAGCCGGCTCGTGCCCATCTTGAGCAGGGCTTGGACCAGCGCCTGCGCTCCGGTCAGTTGTTGAGACATGGATCACCTCCGTGTCTGTGAGTAAGGGAAGGCCTCAAAACCTATGTCAGCCCCCTGGCCCCCACTCTTGGGGGATGAAAAAGAGGATTTGAGGGACACCCTCAAACTCCCGGCAGCGTTCCGCTGCACCGTCTCATGTCATTCCCGCGGAAGCGGGAATCCAGGAATGGATCCCCGGGCGCCATACCACTATCGCGAGAACCTCGGCTTGACGCCGTTCACGATGTTGATGGGCTCCTGTCCTCTCAGCATGCTGACTACGTTGTCGATGGTCATGTCTATGATGCGCGCTCTGGACTCGTTGGTGGCCCCCGCTATGTGTGGAGTCAGGATGATGTTGGGGGCATCGAGCAGCGGATTCCTGGCGTTGATCGGTTCCTCTGCGAAGACATCCAGACCGGCACCCTGTATGCGCTTGTCCTTTAGCGCCTTGGCCAGCGCCGCCTCGTCGACGATAGCCCCTCTGGAGACGTTGATGATAACGACATTCGGTTTCATCTTGGCAATTCGCTCCGCATTGATCAGGTTCTCGGTCTGGGGAGAGAGAGGCGTGTGAATCGTTATCACGTCGGACTGCGCTATCACCTCGTCCAGAGCATGATAGGTCAACTCGAGAGACCTCTCCAGTTCGGGACTGAGCCGATCCACGTCATAGTAGATCAGGCGCGGGCCGAACGGGTTCGCCCTTCTGGCCACTTCTTTGCCGATTCGCCCCATCCCGATGATGCCCAGGGTCTTGCCCCATAGCTCGAACACCCCGTGAAGCGGCATCTCGTCCTGGGCCCACTCGGCCCGTTTGGTCTTCTCGTTGGCCAGCAGCAGCTTCTTCAGGCAGGCAAGTATGAGCATGAACGTGTGCTCGGCCACGGCGAAGGTGTTGGTGCCGGCGGTGTTGGCTACCGGGATGCCTTCCCGTGCGGCGGCATCGACATCGATATGCTGATATCCGGTGGACGGCTGCTGTATCAGGACGCATCGCTTTGCCGCCTGCATCACGTCGGCGTCCATGGCGACGTTGTTGGTGTAGTCGCCGATGATGACGTCGGCGTCCGCGACCGCGTGGGTGAGATCAGACTTCTTGGTCCCTTTGTAAGTGACTATGGATACGCCTTCGAGTTCGCTGGTGCTGACTTTGGCAGCTATCAGCATCTTGGCTGCGTCCTCGGGCAGTGGGGAAAGGATGAGCACTTTCTTTCCTGCCATGTCGTCCTCCCTTTGGGTAGTCTGGTCGCTTGAGAATGGTCTCTGCCGGATGGCCGTAGTATAGCATGCCGCACCTGGGGCTAGAACAGGAGCGATGTCTTGGACGCCGGTGTCGGAATGCGTTGACAACCGTTTTGGGCATGGATACTATCAGGGTGTGATGACCCACGCGCGACGGGGCTCTCCCGCTGGGTGTGGGGTGAAGGGGGAAGAGGATGGCGCTGAAGTACTACTCGCGGGAGTGGTGTGACGAGGCCCAGCGGCGGCTCAACTCCGACCGGCAGCACTTGGCGGATGCCAAGTCCCTCACCGGAACGTTCTGCTTCCGGGTCTACGATTGCCCTGATGGTACGGACCGGATTGCCTACTGGGAATTCGACAAGGGCCGGTGCCTGAGCATCTCTCTGGAGAGCAAGCCGGCCCCGGACAAGGAGATTCGAGAACTCCTTTTTGACAAGTCGAAAGCCATTGCCAGAACAAGTGGACCATTTGTCAGGGTTCTGGCTCTAAACAAGGGTGAAGTAAGCGTCTTGAAGCTGTTGACCGATCCCAGCTACAAGATCGAGGGTCCTAAGATGGAGGCCATGAAACATATGAAGGGGCTTAACTCCTGGAACCGGGTTTGCCAGGAAATACCCACCGAGGAATGAGGGAGGGCAGTGAGATGGCGGGGGGAGAGGTAGCAGCGGCAGAGAGGAGGCTTGATCGTTTCCCCAGACTGGCGCGACTCTACAACGAACTGCTCACAGCCAGGAAAGCGATCTGCATTGAACGGGCGCGGTACCTGACCGAGTACATGAAAGGTCCCCACGTTTGGTTCGAGCCGGCGGTGGTCAGGCGGGCCGGGGCGGTGGCCCACATTCTGAAGAAGCTGGATGTGAAGATATACCCCGATGAGCTGCTGGTCGGCAACCTCACCAGCAAGCGGGTGGGAGCCATTATTTACCCGGAGTTCATCGGGTTGCTGATCTGGCCGGAGCTGAGCAGTCTGGCCGACCGGGGTGGGAACTCGCTGCAGATCAGCCAGGCCGAGAAAGACGAACTGGAGAAGGAGATCTTCCCTTTCTGGCCGGACAAGGTCGTGGCGGACTATGCCGACGATTACACTTCGCCGCCGATGCCGGTGTATCTCCTGGGGCAGTTCGGCTTCTTCCTATTGACCGAGGCCGGCGGCATCTCCCATACGGCCCCCGATTTCGAGAAGCTGCTCAAGGTGGGACTGAATGGTATCATGGCGGAAGCCAGGGAGAAGATTGCCGATCTGGACGGTCCTCTGGGGACTGACCCGGAAGAACTCAGAAAACGCTCCTTCTACAAGGCAGTGGAATTGGCCTGCCAGGGCGTCATCGAGTTTGCTCAGAGATACCGTGCCCAGGCTCTGGCCTTGGCCGAAACAGAAAGCGACCGGGCTAGGAAAAGTGAGCTGCTGGAGATTGCCCGGATATGCGCGAAGGTGCCGGCCGAGACGGCCGAGACGTTTCACGAGGCTCTTCAGAGCCTGTGGTTCCTGGAGGTTGCCCTGCACCAGGAGAACTACGAGCAGGCGCTGTGCCTGGGCAGACTGGACCAGTACCTCCTCCCATACTACAGACACGACTTGAAGAAAGGCGTTCTAACCAAAGGGCGCGCCATCGAGCTGCTGGGCTGCCTCTTCATTAAGCTTTCGGAGTTCGTCCCTTTGTTCAGCGACAACATCGCCGTCTTCTTCAGCGGCTTCCCGGCCAATCCGGCCATCACTTTTGGCGGCCTGACTCCCGATGGCGAGGATGCGACCAATGAACTCACCTACGCCATTCTCGATGCCAGGGAGATCCTGAAAACCAGGCATCCTAACCTCCACGCGCGAATCCATGAGAAGTCACCGGAGAAGTACTTGCAGCGCGCTGTCGAAGTGCTGAAGAGCGGCGGAGCCATGCCAGCTTTCGTGAATGACGAGGTGATCGTCCCGGCGCTCGTGGAGAAGGGCATCCAAGAGGAGGACGCCCGTGACTACGTGGTCATCGGCTGCGTGGAGATATCGGTGCCCCGCAAGACCTTTGGCTCGACCGATGCTGCCTTGATGAGCCTGCCTATCTGCCTGGAGATGGCGCTGCGCGATGGCTACTGCCCTGTGATGCTGAAGAAGATCGGCGTTCAGTCGGGCGATCCGCAGAGCTTCAGCGACATGGATGATGTAGTTGAGGCTTTCCGGCGGCAGGTGTCCTGGGTGGTGGACCAGATGGTCATCGGACTGAATGCCCTCAGCTTGGCTCATGAACAACTCTACCCTAGCCCCTTGTTGTCTGCGCTCACCGAAGGCTGCCTGGACAAGGGGAAAGACGTCACGGCGGGTGGGGCGGTCTACAACTTCACCGGCGTCCAGGGCGTGGGCACCGCCGATGTGGCTAATTCCCTGGCAGCCATAGATCGACTGGTGTTTCGCGAGAAGCAGGTTACCACGGAGCAGCTTCTCAAAGCCTTGGAAGACGATTTCGAGGGGCATGAGGACGTGTACCGGCTGGTGAACCGGGTGCCCAAGTACGGGAACGACGATGAGTTGGCTGACACGTATGCCAGGCTGGTGGCCCGCATCTTCTGCCAGGAGGTGGCCAGGCACCGCAACACGCGGGGAGGCCTCTATCTGCCGGGGTTCCTGAGCATGACTACTCACGAGGGCTTTGGCAGCTTCGTCGGAGCGCTGCCCAGCGGCCGCAAGGCTTTCCAGACGTTTGCGAACGGCCTCTCGCCCTGTGACGGCTCCGACATGAAGGGGCCCACCGCCTGCCTCAAATCGGTCGCCAAGATCGATTATTCGCTGGCCACGAGCGGCGTCTCGGTGAACATGAAGTTCAGCCCCGTGGATCTCAGCGGTGAGGAAGGGACGAACATACTGAGCGCACTGATCCGGGGCTACTTCGAACTGGGCGGCATGCACCTGCAGGTCAACCTGGTCAGCCGGGAGACGCTTCTGGATGCGCAGCAGAACCCGCAGAAGTACCCTGACCTCATGGTCAGGGTCTCGGGATACTCGGCGTACTTCGTTGATCTGACCAAAGAAGTCCAGGACGAGATCATCGCCCGGACCGAGCACTGCAGCGCATGAAGGGGCTCGTGTCGAGAAGATGATCACCACCTAGTACCTACTTGTGTTATTAAGCGTAATTCCATAAGCTCTGGGGCTAAGTCATAACCACTCAAAAGACCTAACGCTGATTAATACAACCAAGTACTAGGTGCTGCCCCGGTGCTGATGTAGATGCCGTGGTGACACGAGCACCCCGCCTCCTCCGCCGGTGCCGCAGGCCATCCTGGACTGCCCTGATTGGCTGCTGGCCGAAACAGCCGGCAGGCCGCAGGGCAACTGGAAATCTTGTACAACCCCTCGCGCCCGTGTAAGCTTGGCGTGAAATCAACAGGAGGTATGACATGCTGAGCAGCCGTTCTTTTGCCCGCACGAAGTGGTTCGACAACGTGAGCAAGTTCCTTAAGGTCAAGGAATCCCCGGCGCTTTCGGTCGAATTCAACCTTGTTGATGGCACTACTCTGCCTGTCGGGCGAATCTGGACCGAGGACGACCACGTCAGACTCGAGACTCACGAGCAGGGTGGGGACATGTCTCTCAGATTCGTTCCCTACGAGAGAATTGCGCAGGTCATAGTGAGAAGACAGCCGGACAAGGAATTCTGTCTCTCATTCGTCCTGACGGAAGAGACCCACTGACACTATCCATCTTGTTCCGGCAATGAGGCCGGCGTGACGGAGGGAGCGCCCGCTCCAGGCCCCTGTCTCAGACGGAATCCCAAGCCACTCCGAATGCGGCCGCAGTAGGGCAGTTCCAGACGAGGGAGTCGAATGCGCCCGAGCGACTAATATGATGGAGAGTGCAAATCAGGAGTGGCCAGCCGGGAAGTAGCGGGGTTGGCGGGAAACGTTGAGGCACTGACTCCCCGCGGTCTCCGAGGTGGCTGGGATTCGACAACGAAACCGACCTATCGAGGTCGGTTCCTTTGTCTCACTCTATCCGTATTCTTGCTGGGCAGGTGCATAGGATGGCAGTAGCAGCCAAAAGAAGAGGATATCTGCGCCAGGATCCTCGCTACGAATTGATGCTGGGGACCACCTTCAGGAGCATTGGTGGTTACCTTGATGCTTGCTGCTTGAGGAACTCCGGCACCGATGATGGCTGCGCTGTGTCGCAGCAGTGCCGCCGGTGGTGGGACAAGAAGTGCGACCGCACCCGGCCCGAGCTATCCCAAGAGGAGATAGTGGCCATCATCGCGCAGTTTGAGGAGGTCCGAGAGCGCTGGCTGGAAAAGAGCGCGTCGGCCCCATTGCGCCGCTCCCTCACTGCCAGTCCGCTACTGGGACGGATCTCCAAGCCTGGCGGGAAGACAGCGCAAGCCACAATGTCCAGCTTCTGAGAACCCCACGTAGATCGTCCCGCACGGTTGTCATTCCCCTCACTGTTTCAACTCCAAGGCTCGCCGCAATCGCGCCGGTCAAAACCCTGAGCTGCCGTCAGGATTTCCGATACCCAGGCACGGTTGCCGGCTCCAAGAGCCGTCTTGACCCAGAGTTCCCCGCCGCCGACCGGGTACTCCATTGGCTCTCAGGGCGGTCGTACAACGGGCGTGCCGGGCGGTTGACAACTGCCCCCGCTAACAGGCAAACTGCCACTGCTAGGAGTCTGAAAGGGGGTACTCAGAATGGGTATGACAGTCTACAATCCTGACGGCACGGTGGCGTCGGTTTTCCAGGGCATAGAGCGCGATGGCAACAAGCTCGTCTTGAAGCAACTGGCTCTAGGACAGGTGCCGATGGACGTCATCATTACCCCGGAAGAGGGCCTCAAGTCGCTGGGCATGGGGATGAGTCTGGGACTTCTCACGTTCGTCCTGCTCTTCCCCTACTTCTATTTCAGCTACCGTGGTGAGAAGAAAAGGAAGTCCGCAGCTCCTGCACCGGACAAGCCGAAGGCTTGATCCGGCGTGGCCCTGGGCATGTCCCTTGGACTCTGCTTGGCCACTGACAATACCGCAGGGCACAAGTCCATGAGCCCGCCGCTGTCGTCCGATTGAAGCCGGTGTGCCACACCAGGTGCCTTCCCCGGGACTGCCGTTGTTGTTATACTGGTAGCAGTTCACGCGGCGGAGGGATCTGACCCCCGACTTCAGCTGGCGTGCAACGTGGAGACCGCGAGAGCAGATGAGAGAGTACCGTACTCCCAACCCAACCGGTGTGTTGGTCGTCATATTCGTCAATGTACTGGTTTTCATAGCCACATCGCTGAAGTCCGACCTGATCTATGATCTCCATCTTGTGCCGGCAACCTTCACGTCCGAGCCATGGACGATTGTGACCAGCCTTTTTGTTCACGCTGATTTGTTCCACATTCTGGGCAACATGGTGACCCTCTATTTCTTCGGGACGTATCTGACCACGCTGGTTGGAGAGACGAAGTTCCTGGCAACATACTTCCTGGGAGGACTGCTGGGGAACGTATTCTATGTCTTGTATGCCCTCTATGCCCCATGGGGCGATTCCTATATTGGAGTTGTTGGAGCATCCGGGGCGGTGTTCGCCATAGGGGGAGCGCTTGCAGTCCTCCGCCCGAACCTCAAGGTGCTGGTGTTCTTCATCATCCCAATGCCACTGTGGGCCGCTGTCATAGGTGGTTTCTTATTGCTCACACTCATATCCGCCGGTCTCAACATAGCCTGGGAGGCCCACCTCGGTGGCCTTGTCCTCGGTCTGATAGCGGGCTTCCTCTTCAGGAATAACAAAAGGGAGCGCGACCGCTATCTTCTCTAGGCGTATGGGGCCCCGAGTTGGAGCCTTTTCCAAGAACAACCTCTTATCGGCCGGCCGGCTATTGACAACCTTCCGACACAGGCCATATCATCTCTCGCGAATCCCCCCGAAGGATGCTCGCCCGCCTCTGCTGCAGACAGAGTAGATGTCGACGACTCACCCGGACAGAAAGGCGCCGGACGCGATGATAGTTAGAGGTACCAGACATGCTGAGTGATCGTGAACTTGCTAGGTACAACAGACAAACAGCGATATCCGGCTGGGGGAATGAAGGGCAGGAGAAGCTCAAGAAAGCCAAGGTCGTGGTCGCGGGAGCAGGAGGGCTGGGTTCTGCCATCCTGATCTACCTCGCTGCTGCTGGAGTAGGACATATCAGGGTCGTTGACAGCGACAAGGTCGATAGAACGAACCTTAATCGCCAGGTGCTGTACACCGACGCAGACGTTGGTCGAAAGAAGGCACGGGTTGCCGCAGAGAGACTGGAATCGCTGAACTTCGACATCCGCGTGGAAGGCATAGTCGATGTCATTGGCGAAGACAACGTCTCAGACTTGGTGGCAGACTGGGCCATTGTTGACGCCATGGACAATCTGCCCACCAGATTCCTGTTGAACAGGGTTGCCGTCCAGAGGAAGCTGCCTCTATTCCATGGAGCCGTCTACGCCTGGGAGGGAAGAGTCACCACCATCATCCCGGACAAGACCCCCTGCCTGCAGTGCCTCTATCAGGGGGTCATTCCTGGCAAGCCGCCCGTAGTCGGGGTAACCCCTGCAGTCATCGGCTGCATACAGGCTGCCGAAGTCATCAAGTACCTCTTGGGGATGGGAGAACTGCTCACCGGACGGCTCCTCATGTACGATGGCCTGGCTATGACATTCAGCGAGATGAGGGTGAAGAAGGACCCGGATTGCCCGGAGTGCGGGACGCGGAACGCCCGCATTCTCCACCCGGTTTAGTCCCCAAAGTGGCAGATCTGTCACTGCACCTGCCGGTTTGTGCCACATGACTGATGGAGAGGATAGGCGCACCGCTTCTGAGAAACGTAGTTCATCGAACAAGCTGTGTCATAGATTGAGGGCAATGCCACAATAATGATGAAAGCCGCTGTCCTCTATGGACCCCGAGACATCCGAATAGAGACGGTAGACACACCGTTGGTCCGCGATGACGAAGTCCTGGTCAAGGTAATGGCCTGCGGCATATGCGGCACCGACGTTCATGCCTTTAAGAAGGGCAGCGGCGCCAAGCTGCAGGAGCGGCTCATTCTGGGCCACGAATTCAGCGGAGAGGTCGCCCGGGTCGGGTCGGCGGTCCAGGGGCTGAAAACCGGTGACAGGGTGGTTGGAATAGGCTACCGCAACTGCGGAAGCTGCTATTGGTGCCGGCAAGGCCAGGCCGAGTGGTGCCCGCAACCGCTGGTGCCCGGCGAAGGACTCGACGGTGCCTTCGCCGAGTATGTCGTCGTGCCCCGGCCAATGGTGGGGAAGACGTTCTTCCAGATTCCCGAAGGGCTTGGGTGGGAGGAGGCTGCCACCATCGAGCCCCTCGCTGTGGCCTGCTACGCTGTCACACGCGCGCGCATCCAGGAGAAAGAAACGGTGGTAATACTTGGCGCCGGGATGATCGGGCAATGCATTGCCCAGGTATGCGGGCGAAAGGGGGCCAGAACTATCGTCAGTGAACTCTCGCCACTGAGGTTGGCCTTGGCCGAGAAACTGGGAGCGGGCGTGGTCTTGAACCCCCGCGATATTGATCCCATCAAGGCCATCACCACCGCCACCTCCGGAGAGATGGCCGGCACGGTCTTCGAGTGTTCCGGTTCGCCCATCGCCTTCCGCCAGGCTATCGAGATTGCCCGCCCCTTCGGCAGGATCGTTCAGGTGGGCATCTTCGAGAATAGCCTGGAGATCTCCCCCGAACTGGCAAGCACCATGTTTGCCTTCAAGAACCTGACCCTGCGTGGCTCTGGCGGCCAGAGATGGGACATGGCAATGGAGTCTGTGCGCAGCGGCCAAGTGAGAACGGGCGACCTGATAACACACAGGTTTCCACTGGACAGGATCAAGGAGGGCTTCGAGGCGCAATTGGACGCCAGCACTTCAGTCAAGGTGATGATAACACAGTAGGCCACATCAGCACACCATGATCGGGAGGTCCTTCGAGGCCCCTGAGACTCTGTCAGAATCGACTTGACATCCGGCTTGTTGCTTGCTATATTGACAACACTTGGTACCTTGACAATACTTAGTATGTAGCTAACATTCGGCCACTTCCCAACTGGGACAGAGAGACAATAGCTGCGGGGCTGATTCCGTGGTAGTGTGTGCTGGAGCCGGGGCCAGAGCCATCCCTCCGCTCCATGCAAGTTGGTGACGCACAATCTGAAAGGGGCGGGTTGACACTGTCAGTGGGCAGTATGGGCGACAGAGAAGCCAGGCACCGGGTCATTGCCAATACTCCCCTCTGGTCTTCCGGAGTTGTTGCCACCGAGAGATCACTGTGCTCCGCAGCCCTCGTCCGGAGACCAACCTCACATCAGAAGCCTTTTTGTTAGTGACATGGCCACCGCCCCACAAGGGCGGTGATCCGTTTTTGGAGAACATTGGGAGCCAGGGGGGCCAATCTGAATCGCCGAAACTGTATGACATTTGCCGGCTGGCGATGTACAACGGACTGTCATCAATGCAGTCTTGAAATGCAACACTGTCGTGGCGAGGTGGGGAACTAAGGAAAGGGGGGTTGGCGATCGAGTTTTGCCTGATTTTCGCTTACATTGGATTTCTCTGCGAGCACCACACAGCAGGCGCAGAATTGTGAGGAGAGGAGACTAGTATGCCGAGAGACGAGAGATACGATTTTGTCATCGTGGGTGGTGGGCCAAACGGCGTGACTCTGGCCGCATACCTGGCCAAATCCGGACAGAGCGTCTGTGTCCTGGAAGAGAGGACAGAAGCCGGCGGAGCCTGCGAGAACACGGAACCGATAGCCGGAGTGAAGATAAACCCCCATGCCATCATGCTCTATGGAGCGCATGCGCCCGGCTTTGAGCAGTTGGAGCTATGGAAATACGGCTGGCGGGTCGGCGAGAACGAAATGGGCGACCTCATGGCGGACGCCGGTCGTGGCGTTGCCTGCAGCTTCGGCATGTCGCCATTGACACAAAAGGACCAGATGGGGTTCGCCAAGATGGCGGGGCTGCTGACCCAACCCACGTTCACCAAGGAACTGCTCCGTTCCGTCTTCTGGACCCCACCCCACCCCCCCGAGGTGGAGGTAACCATAGATAACATCCCGTACATGCAGGTCTACAAGAAGTAC
>Ga0209286_1000550_pt1 | contig 10538 bp, 6 predicted proteins | sample PPLLak1March2015_2_FD_187250 | JGI IMG/M metagenome (GOLD analysis project Ga0209286, IMG submission 187250) | Freshwater sediment microbial communities from Prairie Pothole Lake near Jamestown, North Dakota, USA - PPLs Lake P8 Core (3) Depth... | ecosystem: Environmental > Aquatic > Freshwater >...
ACCTGTTCATCAAGAACGGCTACCCGGAGATGATGAAGAACCACGAGGTTCCCCCGCGAACGCCATGATCGTCCGTCGTCAGGGTTCGGCCGTCAGCAGGGAGGGCTTGGTCTCGCGGAGGATGTCGAGGATGGCCTGACGGTCCTGGGCGCCAAGGTGTGCGTACCTGGAGGAGGTGGCCCGGCCGCCGAGCACCGCGGCCAGTCGCTCCGCCACCAGCGCGCGGGCCGCAGGCGTGATCGCGTCGAACATCGGCGTGTAGATCATGTAGCTGAGCGGGTAGCGCATCAGCCGGCCTTCGAGCTTCAAGTCGCGCAGCGATCGGCCGCTTGTATCCCGCGGTCCACGCGCGGCGAACACCTCCGCGAAACCGGAGTTGCCTTCCACGGGCTCCTCGATGGGCGCCTCACCAACGAACAGCAGGTAGTCGGCGAGGGCCTCGGCCGCGTCGCGCACGCGCGACGCGTCGCCCAGCCGCGCCTCCCAGTCGAGCCACGTCATCAGATTGGCCGCATGCGCCTGGTGCTCCAGCAAGAGCAGCGCCACGATGTCGCTGCTCTTGCGCAGGTAGCCCGCGGTGTCGAACTGGCCGTCGACGCTCTCCAGTTTCGGCGCCGGTCCTTCAATCGGCGTGGGCTGAATGAGCGGCACGTTGCCCATGTGACGCGCTGGCACACGCCTGCCGGTCACGAACCAGCCGCTCCACCGCTCGTGCATGGGCCGGCGATGGTCCACCGGACCGCTGTCGAGGAAGTCCCCCGCGCTCCTGCGCGGAAACGTCGTCTTGACGGTGAGGCCCGGCACGCCGAGCGTGTCCCAGGTGAGATGGCACGAGACGCAGTGCTCCTGCCGTCCCAGCTGCGGACGGTCGGAAGGCACCTGGCCGATAGAATAGAAGATGGTCCCCTGCCGCGGATCCTGTGCGGTCACCTCGAGCAGGTCGCCACCGCGCACCCACGCCACCGACACCGTGTCGTTGAAGTAGATGGCCCGCGGGTTGTGCTGGTTGATCTTGCTCGCCTGAAAGCTCGTGGGCGAATAGACGAGCACCTGGGACTCGACCGGCACGTCGAGCGCCTGCAACACCGACGTCAGGTAGCCGGTCTGCTGATCGAACGCCAGCGTGGCCGCTCCAGTCGACAGCCGCTCGTTGAGCCCGGTGACCGGCGTGGAAATCGCTGCCGTGCCGTACGCGATAGCCGGGTGGTTGCGCGAGTCCACGAACGCGTCGCGCCGCTGGGCGACGAGCGTGCCCCACGCCCCCGTGACCACGATCGCGGCCAGCAGGGCCAGCACCGATGGACCACCAGCCAGCTTCCGACGAGATCGCATCTCGGCAACGCCTCCGCTGGCATGCATGCCGGTAGTCTACCTTGGGGGTTCGATCGACGCGTCCAGCCCCGTGCGCTATCGCCTGATCCCCGGCGTCTACTGAATCGGCTCCTCGGACTGCGCCTGCTCGCGGCCTCTACTTCGTCTCCGGCATCAGCATCACCTTCACGTAGTTCTCCATGTCGAGGTAAGTCTGGGCGGCCCGCTGGATGGCCTGGCCGTCGAGCACCGCAATCGCCACCGGCGGGGTCACGGCTGCCGCATCTGCCTCCCGGTCCTCGTATCGCCGCGCGAGCTGGCCCAGCACGTATCCGTTCTCCTGGCTGTCCTGCTCGAACTGCCTCAGGAGCACCACGCGGACCCGGGCCACCTGGTCCGGCGTCAGCAGGGTCGCCTTCAGCGAATCGATCTCCTCGAGCACACGCTGCGCGAGGTTCTCCGCGCGGGCAGGGTCGCAGCTCCAGCCAATCCGGACGCGGTATTCCGGCTTCGGGAACTTGGCCGCCACGGCGTCAGCCGTGATGCTGTAGGTGCCGCCGAGTTCACTCCGGATGGCGTCGCTCAGCCGCGACTGCAGCAGCAGGACCATGGTCCGCAGCGCCAGCTTGTTCGCGTCGTCGTACTGGAAGGCCCCCTGGAAGACGATCGCCACTTCGGCCTTCGGCGCGATTCCCTTCTGAACCGTCTTCTCGACGACGCCCCTGGGAGCGACGACGCCGACATCGCGCCAGGACTCGTGTGCCCGTGTCGCCGGCAGGCTGGCCAGGTAGGTCTCGACGAGCGGCCTGATGCCTTCCAGCGTGAAGCTGCCAACGAAGACGAACGTGAAGTTCGCCGCATCGGCGAATCGTGCCTTGTAGAACGCGAGCGACCGCTCGAGGTTCCATTGCGCGACCGACTCCGTGGTTTCGGGCCGCCGCCGCGGGTGGTTTCCGCTGAGCGCCGCGCCAAGCGCGTCGTCGAACGCAAAGTCCGGGCTCGCTCCCTGGTTCTGCAGCAGCGCAAGGGCCTGTGACCGCATGGCCGCGAAGGTGGTCTGATCCGAGCGCGGCTGCGTGAATCGCAGGTAGATCAACTGGAACATCGTTTCCATGTCCCCGGTGGTGCTCCCGCCTCGCATCCCGTGCGCGGTCTCGCCCACGAATGGCCGGACCGCGACCGCTCGGCCGTTGAGCAGTCTGTCGAGCGTCACGGCGCTGATCCGTCCGACGCCACCGGCGTTGATGACGTCGTCGGCCACGCGAGCGGAGATGAAGTCGGCATCGCTCGCGAGCGAGGTGCCGCCGGGTGCTGCCGCTCTGAAGAGGACCTGGTCGGCTTTGAGCGTGGTTGGCTGCAGCACGACGGTGGCGCCGTTCGAGAGCGTCCACTCGGTGATGCCAGCGGCACGCTCCACACTCCTGATGACGCTGCCGCGAGGGGGCGGCGTGTCCATGAGCGTGAGCCCTGCAGCCGCATCGACGTACGGCTCCAGGCGCTTGGCGGACGCCGACTTCACCACGGCAGCCAGTTGCGCCTGGTCGGGCACGGTGCCCGTGCCCTCTGGCGCCATCACGACAACGAGTCGGTTCTGCTCGGGAAACCACTCGCCAGCCAGCGCGTTGATCTCCGCCAGGGTGATCGCCGGAACGAAGCGGCGGTGGAAGGCCAGTTCCTGCCAGATGGTCGGCAGCGCCTCTCCCTGGAGGAAGCTCCGCGTGTACTCGTCGGCCCGACTCGACGATTCACGGTCGGTACTCTCGGACACCATGCGCTCGTAGCCGGCCATTCTGGCTCGCTTCGCACGTTCCAACTCCGTCGCCGTGAACCCGAACCGGGCGACGCGCTGTAGTTCCGTGATCAGCGCCTCGAGACCGCGCGGCACGCCGTCGTTCGCCACCAGGGCCTGCAGGACGGCTTCGTCGCGGGTCCTGGGATTCGAGAACAGCGCACGTCCCGCGGCGGCGCCGAGAAATGGCGGGTTGGCGCCCTGGCTGAGCTCTGCGAGTCTCGCACTGAGCATCTCGGCGAAGAGCTGGTCGAGCATGATGTCGCGATATCCGCCGACCGACCCCTGGTTGCGCGCGGGTCGAAGATTGCTGAACAACACGGCGGTCGCCGTGGTTTCCCTGTCCGTCACCACCGCGTATCGCGTGGCTGGATGCTCCGGCAAATCGAAGGCGGGCCGCGGCCGTTCGGGGGTGGGGTTGGTCAAGGCCGAGAAATGCTGCCTGATGAGCGCCGCGACGGCCGTCCGATCCACGTCGCCGACGACGATGACCGCCATCAGGTTGGGGCGATACCAGTCGCGATAGAAGCGCACGAGTTGCTCTCGAGTCGCGCGTTCGATGACGTCAGGGGCCCCGATGGGCGGCCGATCCGCATAGCGAGAGCCGTCGAGCTGGACGCGGCGGAGCTTGTCCTGGATCCGCTCGACGGCGCCGAGGCGCATCCGCCATTCCGAGAGCACGATGGCGCGCTGGCGCTCGATGGCAGCCGGATCGAAGGTCGCGCCCTGTGCCCAATCCGCGAGAACCTGGAGCGCGCGCTCGAGCGCACCCGGCACGTCGGTTGGGACGCGCAGCGTGTACTGCGTGTCGTCGAAGCTCGTGGCCGCATTGGCGTCCGCACCGATGCTCAGGCCGAGGGAGCCCAGGAACTCATTGATGCCCTGCCCCGGAAAGTGCTCCGTGCCCTCGAACTCCATGTGCTCGACGAAATGTGCGAGCCCCAGCTGGTCGGGATCTTCGAGCGCCGAACCGGCCTTGACGACCAGTCGCAACTCCGCCTGGCGGGCGGGCTTCCCATTCGGGCGCACGTAGAAGCGCAACCCGTTCTCCAGCCCACCGACCAGCACTTCCGGGTCGACCGGCATCTGCGCCGAAAGGCCGTACGCCGCCACCGACTCGGCGGAGGTCTCTCGGCCGGCTGGCGTTTGTGCCGATGCCAGCGGAACCGCGAGCGCAAGCAGAAAAGCGACAACGCTGCACGCGGCCACAGTCGGTGAGCGGAAGACCATACGCCATCGTAGCGGACTTGGCACCGGGCGCGCGGGGCAACGATGAGGAGGGACTACGAGCCAAGCGGAGCGGAGCCGGCGGTCGCACCGCCGACTCCCGACCCCCGGTTCCCGACTCCCGATGTGATCAGTACCGGTAGTGCGCCGACTTGTACGGCCCCTCCACCGGGACGCCGATGTAGTCGGCCTGCTCCTGCGTCAGCGTCGTGAGCTTGACGCCCAGCTTGTCGAGGTGCAGCCGCGCCACCATCTCGTCCAGCTTCTTCGGCAGGATGTAGACGCGCTTGGCGTCGTATACCGTGCCCGACAGCGTCTCCTTGCCGGTGGCGCTGAAGTGAAGGTCCAGCTGCGCCACCACCTGGTTGGTGAACGACGAGGACATCACGAAGCTCGGGTGGCCGGTCGCGCAGCCCAGGTTCAGGAGCCGGCCTTCGGCCAGCACCAGCACGCTGTGCTCGCCGCGCTTGCCGTCGGCCGGGAACACCCACTCGTCGTACTGCGGCTTCACGTTCACGCGCCTGGCGCCGCTCTTCGCCAGGCCCGCCATCTCGATTTCGTTGTCGAAGTGGCCGATGTTGCCGATGATGGCCTTGTCCTTCATCCGCTTCATGAGGTCGACGGTGAGGATGTCCTTGTTCCCCGTCGCCGTGATGAAGACGTCGGCCGTCTCGATGACGTCCTCGACCGTTGTCACCTGGTAGCCTTCCATCGCCGCCTGCAGCGCGCAGATGGGATCGATCTCGGTGACGATGACGCGGCAGCCCTGGCCCTTGAGGGCCTGGGCGCACCCCTTGCCCACGTCGCCGTAGCCGAACACCACGGCCACCTTGGCCGAGAGCATCACGTCGCTCGCGCGGTTCAGCCCGTCGATGAGCGAGTGACGACAGCCATAGAGGTTGTCGAACTTGCTCTTGGTGGCCGAGTCGTTGACGTTGATGGCCGGGAAGAGCAGCGTGTTGGCCGCCGTCATCTCGTAGAGCCGGTGCACGCCAGTCGTGGTCTCCTCGCTCACGCCCTTGATGCCGTCGGCGATCTTCGACCAGACACCGGGGTGGGCCTTCAGCTCCTTGCGCAGGGTGTCGAGGATGACGCCCCACTCCTCCGGCTCGCTCTCGGGCTTGAACGCGGGCACGACGCCTGCGTACTCGTACTCCTTCGCCTTGTGCACGAAGAGGGTGGCGTCGCCGCCGTCGTCCACGATGAGCGTGGGGCCCGAACCGTCCGGCCACTTCAGCGCCTCGACCGTGCACCACCAGTACTCCGGCAGCGTCTCGCCCTTCCAGGCGAACACGGGCGTGCCCTTCGGATTCTCGACCGTGCCGCCCGTCTCGGGGCGGCCCACCACGACGGCCGCGGCCGCGTGATCCTGCGTCGAGAAGATGTTGCAGCTCACCCAGCGCACGTCGGCGCCGAGCTCGGTGAGCGTCTCGATGAGGACGGCCGTCTGCACGGTCATGTGCAGCGAGCCCATGATCTTCGCGTCCGCCAGGGGCTTCTGCCCCGCGTACTGCTTGCGGAGCGCCATCAGGCCGGGCATCTCGTGCTCGGCCAGCCGGATCTCGTTGCGGCCGAACTCGGCCAGCGAGAGGTCCTTCACCTTGAACGGCTCGCGACCCGCCTTGCGGGCCGCCTCGAACGCGTGCACTTCACGAACTGCAGTTGCCATCGATGCTCTCCTTTGCTCTTCCGATTTTGAACTGTGAACTTTGAACGCTGAACTCACCGAGCGACTTTCTTGCCCGTGGCCGCAAAGAGTGCCGGTCCCTGCGCCGAGGGATCGACCGGCAGCGGCTGGATGCGCACCGCCGTGAAGCCGGCGGTGGCCAGGTAGCGGCGCATCGCCTCGTCCGAGAACCCCAGCCACACATGCCCCATCTGCTGCTGGTACTCGGTGCGATCGTGCGGCAGCATGTCCACCACCAGCACGCGGCCGCCGGGCTTCAGCACACGCGCGGCCTCAGTGAGCACGCGCGCCGGCTCGGGCTGGTGATGCAGGACCAGCGACACGATGGCCGCGTCCAGTTCCGCGTCGGTCATGGGCAGCGCTTCGAGCGCGCCCTCGCGCACGTCCACGTTGGCGTGCGCCTGCAGGCGCGAGCGCGCGGCGCGCAGCATGTCGGCCGAGCCGTCCACGGCCACGACGCGAGCCACGTGGGGTGCGAGAGTCTCGGACATCTGGCCCGTGCCGCACCCGAGGTCGCCCACCACCATGCCATCGTCCAGCAGGGAGAGCAGCGCCGTGAAGTGGACACGGTGGCCGAAAAGCTCTTCGCGGAGGCGGTCCCACTGCCCCGACGCAGACGAGAAGAACGCCTCGGACTTGGCGCGACGACGGCTCAACACGCTTTGCAGGCGGCGCTCGTCCTGGTCGGCTCCGTCGGTGCCGGCAAACTGCTCGCGGATGACCGGCCACAACTGGCGCGCCCCGGGGTCGAGTGCGTCCACCTCCATGCCATAGAAGCGGCTCGTGCCATCCCGCCTCGACGTCACCCACCCATCGTCGGCCAGAGTCTTGAGGTGCCGGCTGACGGTGGACTGCGGAAGTTGCAGAATCGCGCAGATCTCCGACACCGTCAGCTCGTGCCGCTCGAGCGGCAGCAGCATGCGCACCCGGATCGGGTCGGCCAGGGCGGCCATGTGGTCGAGAATCAGGGCAGACGCAACGTTCATCCGTATATCCGGATGAAAGAATAATTTATGCCGACTGCTCCGGTCAAGCCCCGCGGGCAACCTTTTGTCTGCGCTGTCCGTCTATGTGCGTTGAGCGTATAGTCTCCAGGCAGCTATGGACCGATTCCGAGCCGAAACCTATCTCCCACTCACTCCCGTCGCGTTCGAGGTGCTCCTCGCCCTGGCCGACGGGAGCCGACATGGCTACAGCATCCTGCAGGAGGTCGACGCGCGATCGGGCGGCGCGGTCTCTCTGCACGCGGGCACGCTCTACCGCGTGCTGGCGCGGCTGCTCGAGCAGCAACTCATCGAGGAGTTGGATGCGCCGGCTGGCCAGGCCAACGAGGACGAGCGGCGGCGCTATTACGGGCTGACGGCCCGCGGCGTGGCCGTCGCGCGAGCCGAAGCCGCGCGGCTCGAAAGCCAGCTGGCCGCCGCCAGGGCCAGGAGACTGCTGAGCGAGGTCGACGCGTGAGACCCTCGTTCCGTCCCTGGCTCGCCGAGCGGATATTCGACCTGGCTCTGCTCGCCTATCCGCGCGCATTCCGCCGCAGGTTCGGCGACGAGATGCGCGACGACTTCCGCCGCGCCGCGGCCCGCCAGGTGACGGCTGGCACGCTCGTGACCGTAATCGAGGAGGGCCTGAAGGAACGAGCGGCGGCGGTCGCCCGATGGTCGTTCTGGCCGAATCATCAACCGCACCTCTACGAGCCTTCAGGGAGGCACGCGATGTTCTGGGACAGTGTTCGCGCCGACGTTCGCTACACCATTCGTCAGGCGATCCAGGCTCCGCTCTATACCGTGCTCGCCGTCGGCGCGCTGGCGCTGGGCATCGGCGCCAACAGCGCGATCTTCACGGTCGTTCAGGGCGTGCTGCTCAAGCCCCTTCCCTACGACGACCCGGGCCGGCTGGTCACCATCTGGAGCCACAACACCGCGGAGAACCGTCCGGAGAATCCCATCTCGCCCGCGAACTTCGTGGACCTGCGCGACGAGGCCCGTTCGTTTGCCGAGGTCGAAGGGTACTTCTCGTTCGTCACCAACACGCAGATCGTCCTCGACGGGCCGCCCGAGATCTCGGTGACCTCCTACGTGAGCCCCGGGATGTTCACGCTCCTGGGCCGGACGGCGGTGCTCGGCCGCGCGCTCAGGGACGGCGATGCTGACGGCGACATCGTCATCAGCCACGGCTACTGGCAACGGCGCTTTGGCGGGGACCCGACAGTGATCGATCGGCCGGTGACGCTCGATGGACAGCCAGCCACGATCGTCGGCGTCATGCCGCCGGACTTCGCGTTCCCGTACAGAGGCATGCTCGGCCCCACGGGTTTCACGCGCTCGATCGACGTCGATGCGTGGGCCACGATGCTGCTCACCGGGCCGCGGATGGTCGATTCCGCCGGGCGCTTCATCCGCAACGTGCACTACCTCGGCGCCGTCGGCCGGCTGAAGCCCGGTGTCAGCGTGGCGCAGGCGCGAGCCGGCGTGGCCGCCATCGCGTCTCGCCTCGAACAGGCGTACCCGGACACCAACAAGGGCTGGACGACCACGCTCACCCCACTGCACGAGCAGGTGGTGGGCGCCGTGCGGCCCGCACTGCTGGTGCTGGCCGCGGGGGTCGGCGTCATCCTGCTGATGGCCTGCGTCAACGTGGCCAACCTCGTGCTCGCCCGCGGCGTAGGCCGGCAGAAGGAGTTGGCGGTGCGCGCGGCCCTCGGCGCCGGCCGAAAGCGGCTCGCCCAGCAGGCGCTCACGGAGAGCCTGTTGCTCTCGGTGGCCGGCGGCATCGCGGGACTGCTGGTCGTGCGGTGGGGCGTGCAGGCGCTCGTCGCGCTGGCGCCGGCCAACCTGCCGCGCGTGCAGGAGGTGGCTCCCGACGCCACGGTCCTGCTCGTGACCCTGGCGATGGCGCTCGTCACCGGCACCATCGTCGGCGTCGTGCCGGCATTCTTCGCGACGCGCGCCGACGTCAGGCCCGCGCTGCAGGAGTCCAGCCGCGGCTCAGTCGGGTCCCGATCACGCCACCGCATGCGCGCGGCTCTCGTGGTGACCGAACTGGCGCTCGCAGTCGTGCTGAGCGTTGGCGCCGGCTTGTTGCTTCGAAGCTTCGCCACCGTAATGACCATCGACCCGGGCTTCCGCCCAGACAACCTGCTGACGCTGCAGATGAGCATCCCCTATCGGCTGACGACCCCAGACGCCAGGCGCGCCTACTATGCCGAGTGGTTCGAGCGCCTCGACGCCATCCCGGGCGTCGTGGCCGTCGGCGGCACGACCCGCATCCCCCTTGGCAGCACGAGCGTCACGACCAGCGTGCAGGTCCAGGGCAAGGATGTGCCGGTGTCGGATCTGCCGGAGGTCGAGTTCCGTCGCGCCATGCACGACTACTTCGAGGCCATGGGCATCCCGATCAAGCGGGGCCGCGGATTCAGCGCCGAGGACGGCCCCAACGCTCCTGCGGTGGTGATTGTCAACGAAGCGACCGTGCGTCGCGTGTTCGGGAACGAGGACCCGATCGGACAGCACATTCGCACGGGACCGAATCCCTCCGGCCCCTGGAGCACCGTGGTCGGCGTCATTGGCGACATCCGCCACGCCGGGCTCGAGACCCCGCCATCCCCCGAGTTGTATGTCAACTACCTGCAGAACCCGCCGGTCGCACCCTTCATCGCCCTGCGCACGGCGGGCGACCCCGCCGCGCTGGCCGAACGTGTGCGCACCGAGGCGCGTGCCTTCGACTCGACCCTGGCCATCTACGACATCCGGACCATGCAGCAGATTCGAGCGGCGTCAGTGGCGGAGCGACGATTCCTGCTGCTGCTGATCGGCGCCTTCGGGGCACTCGCGCTGGTCCTCGCCGCGGTCGGCGTGTACGGCGTCATGGCGCTGATGGTGTCGGAGCGCACGCAGGAGATGGGCGTCCGGCTCGCCCTGGGGGCCGCGCCCTCCGCCGTGCTCGGCATGGTGGTGAGGCAGGCGGCCACGCTGGCCGCGATCGGTGTCACCGCCGGGGTGCTCGCGGCGATCGTCCTGACACCGCTCCTGACCAGCCAGTTGTTCGGCGTGCGCGCCCTGGACCCCTTCACCTTCGCGACCGTGGCGGCGCTGCTGGTCTCGATTGCCACCCTGGCGGCACTGGTCCCCGCGCGCCGGGCGATGCGGGTGGATCCGCTGGATGCACTGCGGTGTGAGTAGCTGCCAACGGGTGCGGGCAGGTGCGCACCGATCCCGGCAGGTGCGGATAGGTGTGCACCCGTCGGCACCGGAACGCGCGTGCTACGCCATCTCCGCCTCGAGCCGGCTGACCAGGTCGTCCAGTTGATCGGCGACCGCGCGCACGGTGGAGGGCTCGCTCAGGTCCACGCCGGCGCGCTGCAGCAGCCGCATCGGGTGATCGCTGCCGCCCGCCTTCAGTAGATCCAGGTAGCGCGTCACGGCCGCTTCGCGCGCGGCCGCATCCGCGCCGCCGATCTCCTTCATCAACTTCGCCGTCGACGCGAAGCACGTGGCGTACTGGTAGACGTAGTACGGCGACTGG
>Ga0209286_1000554_pt1 | contig 10505 bp, 13 predicted proteins | sample PPLLak1March2015_2_FD_187250 | JGI IMG/M metagenome (GOLD analysis project Ga0209286, IMG submission 187250) | Freshwater sediment microbial communities from Prairie Pothole Lake near Jamestown, North Dakota, USA - PPLs Lake P8 Core (3) Depth... | ecosystem: Environmental > Aquatic > Freshwater...
TTCCTGTTGTGCCTTCTTGCTCTCGGTGATATCGCGATAGTTGACAACAATCCCGCCTAGCCTGGGATCATGGATAAGGTTCTTTGCTGTCGCCTCAACCGCGCGCCATGAGCCATCCTTGTGCTTGACACGTACCTGGCAAGTGGCTGTCTTGCCCTGGTTCTCCATCACGGATTCAAGAAGGGAAACAGCCTGCTGCATGTCATCTTGGTGGATGAGATCAAGGAAGCTCGTCCCCTCTAATTGTTCGGGTTTCTGTCCGAGTATTCTCTCTGCAGATGGGCTCTCATAGAGTATCATCCCCTTGTCGTCCAAGAGCGCAATACCATCCGAGGCGTTCTCTATGAGTGCTCGGAGCCATTCCATGGCTGTCTCCAGTGTTTCCTCTGTCTTCAGCGTTTGCTCCACCCACTTATGCTCGGTGAGCTCTTCTAACTCGGCAACTCCCGCTGCAGCGGTTCCTCTTCTATCTTCTGACATAGCGCTGCCTTCTTGTGTCGCGCCGCCTCGCGGGTTAGGTAACCCTGACAAGCGAGTTCTTCACACAGACTTCTGGATGTCACGCACACTGCTAGGGCGGGCGCTTTACGGAAATGACAATTGTATGACATTATAGGTGAATCGCCTAACCTGCCGGTCTCAGCACCCCTGCCTATTGTCTCACCCGCCTCTCAAAGGTCGGGCATCTGCTTCTTCAGAGGGAGGCCGACCTCGGCTCGTCAGGCGTTGTGGGGCTAGATCATTGTTGGGCACGTTTGTTGTGCGTTGCCCTGCGTTGCGGCATTATGGTTGGCACTGGTTCGCCGAAAGGATAATCGATAGTCCAACGGAGACGATATCTCAATGTCCGGAGAACGCGGAACCGACTTATCTACTCTTGGAAGCGTACGCATGGAATGGCAGACATCCCGATGTTTGTTCAATGGTAGCATGACCTGCTCCGTGGATGCACGGTTGAATCCTAAATCCGCATATCTTTAGGACAGCAGGGTAGTGTTGAGCCTTGACTATCAGAGGAAGAGAAGACAAGAGACCAGAAAGGGGGAAATGTCGTATGAGGGAACAGTTAAGTACAAGTCCAAGCGTGGTTGTGCGGGAAAAGTTAAGTAAATCTGAAAAGAGAGGTGGCGTCCCTGCCGGGACTCGAACCCGGAACCTACTGCTTAGAAGGCAGTTGCTCTGTCCAATTGAGCTACAGGGACGAACCGACCGTTCAACTGTCCATGCTCAACACCATCCCCCAGCCCATTCACCCCACACGGGATTTCTTCGTGTTCATTTTAACACCTCCCTCATACCTCAACAAGTACGCGGCACTCCTTGCGCGGCACTCCTTGAACCGAGGCGGGTCTTGGCAGGAGTCTTGTGAGCGCACTTGAGGAAAGGTGTGAAAGCCGGGCGGACTGCACATCGGGCGGAAGAACGAGCTTTGCCGGACTATCGGCCCGAGCTCAGTACCGCCGCCAACTCAGTCCCATGATCATCAAGCCATTTCTTCTGTTCGCGCCATGAGGGACAGCGCTCGGCCACCAATCCCCAGAACCTCTTCGTGTGGTTCATTTCCTTCAAGTGCGCCACCTCATGGATCACGACATAGTCAACCACGGGCTCCGGTGCCATGATCAGCCGCCAGTTGAAGCTGAGGGTGCCTCTGTGCGAACAGCTGCCCCAGCGCGTCTTCTGCCCGCGTATGACGAGCCTGCCGTAGCTCACACCCAATGAGGCCGCGAGTTCGTCCGCTTTGTGCTTCAGCATGCTGGCAGCCCGACCTCGATACCATCCCTCGACCAGAGAGGCAAGCCCATCCTCCCCAGATTCAAGGCCCACCAACAGGGCATCTTCCTTCAGTTCAACGCGCCCCGCAGTCCCGATGCCCCACCAGGAGGCTACTCTCAGGTTGCGCCCCAGATACGGGACCATGCCGCCGAACTTCAGTCCGGTCTCTTCCGGCGACCGGACTGTTCCGACATACTTGTCATACTTGTCCAGTATCCACCGGGTCTTCGCCGCCAGCATCTCATCCACCAGTTCCAGCTTGCAGTTCCTGGGAATGACCACCGTCAAACCCGTACCGTTCCTGATTTCGATTCGCATACGCCTGGCCTGTGAGCTGCGCTTAACGACGTAGGGAATCACGCGACCGCCGAGGAGGGCTTGGCGTTCGGCTACGATGACCGGGCGGGAGCGGTGAGCCATATGCCTCGGGTTTGTCCGGTTACTCTCGCTTCAGAAACAGGTATGCATCCCAGCCCACAACACAGAAGATGGTCACGATGGTTGCGGCAATGATGACACCCAGGAATGTAGCCAGCAGGGCCCGCTTGTACTCGATCCCCATCAGATACGCCAGCACTGAGCCGGTCCAAGCGCCCGTTATGGGCAGGGGAATCCCGACGAACACTGCCAAGCCAATCCATCCATACTTCTCCACCAGACCGCCCCTACGCCGGGTGTACTTGAAGAACCAGTCTGCCAGCCTCTTGATCCAACCCACCTTGCTCACCAGCTTCACGACTGGGTCATACAGCGCCAGCAGAAACGGGATGGGCAGTATGTTCCCTGCCACGGCAAGGAGAAAAGCCCAGTACCAATCGAAGTCATAGCGGAAATAGGCCACCGGTATGCCACCCCGCAGCTCCGATATGGGAGTTGCCGAGATCAGAATGACGTTCAGGACTTCTCCTAGTTCCACTCCTGAGCCTTCCTTCGTAAGACGAGACCGGAGGTCCTACGTGGTACTGATGTGAAGCCAGTCAAGTATGTATCCCATCCCCCAGTGGCCCAGATAGGCCACGTAGGTGGCCTTCACAATCTTGCCAGCAGCAGACGCCAGATAGTACTTCCAGGGCGCCATCCGCGTAGCTCCCGCCGTGGCACCGAAGAACATGTAGAAAGGGTTGAAGATGGCAGAAGCCAGAAAGACGGTCAAGTATCCCCTCTTTCCCATCCAGCTGTCTATGCGAGAGTATATCTTCTGGAAGGCGCCTTGGATTCTCCCGTTGCTTTGTGGTTCCTTCAGGTAGGACTCACCGCCACGCCCCAGCATGTATCCAGTGAACCCACCCAGCGCCTCGCCCAGCCCGGCGACTATGCCTACAACAAAAGGAAATTGCACTATGCCGCCAAGAGCAAACACTGTCGGCACCCCCGGTACGTAGACGATGACGGTGGCTCCCGCCATGAAGTTGACCACGAAAGCGATAATGTACGCGTACTTCTCATATTCGTCGATGTTCTCAACAATGTGCTTGAGATCGTTCTTGAAGACGACGGCAAGGACACCGATAGCAACGATAAGGAGCACTGATAGGAGAATCAGGTACCAGCCGCGCTTGCGGGGCTTCTCGGCCTGGTGGTTGTTTGGGGTGATCTGTTCGGCCATCTCCCGGAGAAACAGAATACAGGCAAGCTAGAGTGAAGTCAATGAGCGCGGCGCTCAGCGATGTTGACTTTTCCCGAACAACACCTGATAATAGCAAATACTATGGTGAGAATAAGACTACAGAGAGTAGGCGCAAAGAACCAACCCAGTTATCGTGTTGTCGTTGTGGATTCCCGGGCTCCGAGGGACACTGCGTACATAGAGAGGATCGGGCACTATAACCCCCGGACCAACCCGGAGACTGTGGTCATCGAGGCAGCCAGAGCCGACAAATGGCTTAAGCAAGGCGCTCAGCCCAGTGAAGCAGTTGCCAGGCTCCTCTCCAAGCAAGGCCTCTGGGCCGTCCCCAACAAGTCCCCAAAGGCCAAAGACTCACCGGTTCCTGAGGCGGCAAAATGAAAGGCTTGGTGGAGTACATCGCCAAGTCGATCGTGACAGTACCTGATGCCGTTGTAGTTACCGAAGAGACCACCGCAGACAAGAACGTCATCCTGAAGCTGCAGGTCGCCCCGGAAGACAGGGGCAGGGTTATCGGAAAGCAGGGCAGAGTTGCGGAAGCTATGCGAACCCTGCTAAGAGTGGCAGCAATACGGGGAGGCGTTCGGGTCCAATTGGAAATCCTCTAGGACTCCGTCGATTCCTCTGGCTCCTAGGGACCGTGTCTTTCTCTTCTCTTCCTGCGTTCGCTGACCTTCAATCGAGCCAAAGATCTCCTCAGAGCGGCTTCTGCTACTGCCAGCTCCGGCCCGGTTAGCGGTCGTCTCATTTGCTCCTGAGCCCGTTTCATGGCCGCCTCGGCACGAGCGGAGTCAATATCATCAGCGCGTTCAGCGGCATCGGCCAGGACAATGACTTTTTCGTCGATCACTTCGAGAAAGCCACCGCTGATAGCCATGAACGTTTCCTGACCGCCCGCCCTTAGGCAGAGCTCCCCGGGCTCAAGCATGGTCATAAACGCGGCATGGTGCGGCAGTATGGTGAACTGCCCCACAGTTCCAGGGGCAATAATGGCGTCCACCTCACCGGTGAATACCGGGCTCTCGGCCGTAATAATCTCCAACTTCAGCGTTGCCATAGTTACATCCCCAGGCGTCTGGCCTCTTCGACCGCTTCCTCTATGGTTCCCACCATAAAGAAGGCCTGTTCCGGTAGCGCATCATGCTTGCCGTCCAGGATCTCCTGGAAGCCCCGCACGGTCTCCTTGATCGGCACATATTTGCCCTTTCTGCCGGTGTATGGTTCAGCCACAGACATCGGCTGAGACAGGAATCTCTGGATACGGCGGGCGCGCGCCACGGTGAGCTTGTCTTCTTCCGAAAGCTCTTCGATACCCAGAATGGCAATGATGTCCTGGAGTTCCTTGTATCTCTGCAGCACCTTCTGTATGCCCCGGGCCACAGCGTAATGGTCTTCGCCGACTATCTTCGGGTCGAGAATACGAGAGGTGGACGCGAGCGGATCCACAGCCGGATACAGACCCAAATCTGCGATGGATCGCTCCAGAGCGATGACGGCGTCAAGGTGCCCCATTGTAGTCACGATGCCCGGGTCAGTGTAGTCGTCAGCCGGAACGTAGATGGCCTGGAACGAAGTGATAGATCCCTTCTTGGTGGAAGTGATCCTTTCCTCCAACTCACCCACCTCAGTGGCCAGGGTCGGCTGATATCCCACGGCCGATGGCATTCGTCCCAGCAACGCCGAGACTTCCATACCGGCCAAGACGTAACGATAGATATTGTCGATGAACAGCAGCACGTCCTGTCCTTCAACATCACGGAAGTACTCCGCCATGGTCAGTCCGGTGAAGGCAATTCGCGCCCTCACTCCAGGGGGTTCGTTCATCTGCCCGAACACAAGAGCAGTCCTGGCGATAACGCCCGAAGCTTTCATCTCTGCCCAGAGGTCATTCCCTTCGCGGGACCGCTCGCCCACTCCGGCAAACACGGATACGCCACCATGGACGGTAGCGATGTTGTGGATCAATTCCTGAATAACGACCGTCTTGCCCACACCGGCACCACCATAGGCACCGATCTTACCGCCCCTGGTGAAGGGCGCGATGAGGTCGATAACCTTAAGGCCGGTTTCCAGTATCTGCGTGCTGGTTTCCTGCTGATCATAGGCGGGTGACATCCGATGGATGGGCCAATTCTGCTCCGCCTTGACTGCGCCCAGGTTGTCCAAGGGTGCACCCAGCACATCAAACAGCCTGCCAAGAGTCGCCTTGCCCACAGGAACAGCGATGGAAGCGCCCGTGTCGATCGCCTCAACACCACGCGCCAGCCCCTCCGTCGGCATCATGGACAAGCACCTCACCCAGTTGTTGCCGATGTGCTGCTCAACCTCAAGGACTATGTTGCCTTCCTTGCGAGGAATTTCAATGGCATTGTATAGAGCCGGCAACTCCTCAGGGGGGAACTCGATGTCAACTACTGTGCCAATTACTTGAGCTACTCTACCCTTGGCCATGTGTTCTAACCTCCTAGGCTATCGCCTCCGCTCCACCGGTGATGTCAAGAAGTTCCTTGGTAATCATCTCCTGACGGGCCTTGTTGTACATCAGGGTCAAGTCCTGAACGAGATCGTTCGCATTGTCGCTGGCATTGCGCATGGCTACCATTCTGGCTGACTGTTCGCTGGCAATCGACTCCAGAACGGCATGATAGACTTGCATCTCCACGAATCGCGGGAGGAGTTCAGCCATTACTGCCTTTCGCGCCGGTTCGTAGATGTATTCGATCTCGGCCTTGCGCTCACTCTTCGCCGGCTCGACAGGCAGCAACTGTTGCATCACCGGCCTCTGTGTCATGGTCGTCACGAATCTGCTGTAGGACAAGTAGACCACATCACAGTACTTGTTGGTGTAGTCGTCAATGACAATCTTGGATATCGGCAGCGTATCAAGAAGAGAAGGCTTATCTCCGATTCCGGTGAACTCCGCCCTGACCTCGCGGCCATAGCGAATCATGAAATCTCTGCCCTTGCGGCCCACAGTTATAAGGACCGAAGGAACGCCCCGCTGAGTTGTGTCGAGAACAAAGTTGCCGGCGCTCCGGTTGATGTTAGCGTTGAGCCCACCGCAGAGACCACGATCAGGCGTAATGTGGATGATCTCGATCTTCTTCATCTCTCGCCTGTCGAGAAGAGCATGGCCGCCACCGCCCTGTTGTGCCACCAAGTCAGCCAGAACCTGCTGAATCTTCTCCGCATAGGGTCGTCCGGCCAAATCGCGATCCTGAGCCTTTTTCATCTTCGAGGTCGCCACCATCTCCATGGCCTTGGTGATCTTGGCCGTCGATTGGATGCTGCGTATGCGCCGGCGAATTATGCGTAGGTTAGCCATTCTGCGTCATCTGCTCCAGTGCTACACGTCCATGCTCAGAATCCATACTTCTCCGTGTGGGGCTTCTCTACTTTGCCCTGGCCTGCTTGAACTCCGCGATGGCCTTCTTCAGCGCCTCTTCATTCTCGGGGCTGATATCCTTGGCTGCGGTAATAGCTTTGCCTATCTCAGGATGATTCGTATCCATGAACTTGTACAGATCAGTCTCAAAGGCTGATACCGTGTCCACTGGCACATCATCCAGATGGCCATTGGTAAGCGCATACAGAATTATGATCTCTTTCTCCAGAGTCAGCGGGCTGTACTGAGGTTGCTTGAGGAGCTGGGTGCTTCTCTGTCCCCTCTCCAACTGAGCCCTGGTGGCCTTGTCGAGGTCAGCAGATCCAAACTGGGCGAAGGCAGCCAACTCGCGGTACTGCGCCAGCTCCAGCTTGAGCTTGCCAGCCACCTTCTTCATGGCCTTCGTCTGTGCCGATCCACCGACACGTGACACGGACACTCCAGCATTCAGGGCCGGGCGGATACCGGCGTTGAACAGGTCCGTCTCCAGGAATATCTGACCGTCGGTAATCGAAATGACGTTGGTGGGAATGTAGCCCGACACGTCGCCCAACTGGGTCTCAATGATAGGCAGAGCAGTCAGAGAACCCCCACCCAACTCCGGCGACAGTTTGGCCGCCCTTTCCAGCAAGCGGCTGTGCAGATAGAACACATCTCCGGGATAGGCTTCACGTCCCGGCGGACGACGTAGCAGCAGAGAAATCTGGCGGTATGCCCAGGCATGCTTGCTCAGGTCATCGTAGATAACCAGAGCATCCTTGCCCTGCTCCATGAACTCCTCACCTATGGCGCAGGCAGCGTAGGGGCAGATGTACTGGATGGGAGCTGAGTCTGATGAGCCAGCACAGACGACGATGGAGTGCGCCATAGCACCATGCGCCTCCAGTGTGGCTACCAGTTGAGCTACCTTAGATACCTTCTGCCCAATGGCGGCATAGATGCAGATCAGATTTCCGCCCTTCTGGGCAATCATGGTGTCAATGCAGATCGCCGACTTGCCAGTAAAGCGGTCGCCGATGATCAACTCACGCTGGCCGCGTCCGATCGGGATCACAGCGTCAATGGCCTTGATACCGGTGTGAACAGACACGTTCACCGGTGCACGAGTCACAACGTTCGGAGCCACCCTTTCCATTGGGCGCACCTTGTCGTACTTGATCGGCCCCTTACCATCCAGCGGCCGCCCCAGGGGATCAACCACGCGGCCGATGAGACCTGAGCCAACCGGCACCTCCAGGATGCGTCCGGTGGATCGAACCTCGTCGCCTTCCTTGATAGCCAGCGGGTCACCGAGGATGACCGCGCCCACACCATCCTCTTCCAGGTTGAGGGCCAGCCCCATGACGTCATTCGGAAACTGCAGCAGCTCGTTGGATTTGGCACTCGACAGCCCGTGGATGCGCGCCAAGCCATCAGCCACCTCGACGACGGTGCCCACGTCCACCATGGTCACAGCCGTCCCAAACTGCTGTATCTGCTGCTTGATTACCGAGACAATATCGTCACTACGTGTAGCCATTCATCTCACCTCCAACCCGGATTCGGTAGGCGCCATCGAGGTCAACTGACCTGGTCCGACTCAAGCTATGCTCTTTCTCAACTCCTGTAGCCTGGTTCGGGCGCTGGCATCGATCAGCTTGTCCCCAAGTCTGGCAACGAACCCGCCCAATATCTCAGGATCAACGCTCAACTCCAGCGTGACCTTCTTGCCTGACATGGCGGCCAGGCCCTTGCCAACCATCTCTCCCTCTTGGTCGCTAACGGGGACAGCCGTCGCCACCTCAGCCAGTTCCACGCCGCCGTACGCATTCATCAGGCGTTTGTACTCCACCGCCAGGCTCTGAACCAAGTGGAGGCGGTTTCTCGCCACTAGCAATTGAGCCAGGTTCATGGCCGTCGGTGATATTCCTCTCAGGCCGCGGTCCAGCAAGTCTTTCTTCTTCTCCGGGCTGACCTTCGGATTGGACAAGACAGCAGCAATCTCGGCATCTCCGAGGACTGCCGCAATCTGCTCCACGTCAGCCAGCCACCTGTCCAGCTGCTTCTCTTCCAGAGCAATCTGAAAGACTGCCTGTGCATGCCGCTTGCCTGATACACCCTTTGCCATGTTTCTAGTTGAGCTGGCTCTTCTTTGAAGCTAACCCTTCCTCCAGCACTTTCTCGATCAGTTTCTCGTGTGCCTTCTTGTCCAGCGATTGCTCTATGACCTTCTCTGCTGCCAGGACTGCCAAGTCAGCAAACTCCCGGCGCAGCTTGTTGAAGCTCTCCTCCCGATCACTCTCAATCTGGGCTTGAGCTTTCACTATCAGCGCTTCCGCTTCCTTGCGCGCCTCAGCCTTGGCCTCTTCCTTGACTCTCTCGCCATTCTGTTGGGCCTGAGCTATGATGGCCTGTCCTTCCTTGCGTCCGGCCTCAATCTGAGCCTTGACGGACTCCTCCGCCCGCACCGACTCCTGCTTGATCTGCTCGGCCTTCTCCAGACTCTCTTTAATCTTGGCTGCCCGCTCATCCAGCGTCTTCGTGATCGGCTTGTACAGAACAAACGTCAGCAGGGTTAGCAAAAGGCCAAAGTTGATCATGAAGGCTAACAGATAGGGCAGTGAAATTCCGAGCATATCAGCCTCCTTTCAAGAGACCAGGCCAACTACGGAGCTATTACCGGTGCATGGTTAATGCCAAGAATGAGTACGGTCAGCACTAGGACGCCGGCGAGTACCATCGAACTCAGGAATATGGTCAGCACAAAAACCAGTATGCTGGTCGGAATACCTTCATTTCCCATGGTTCCTCCTTAGTCAATCCCTTCTCGAAAGCTACGCCACCATGGCTAGAATGATCGATACGATCAGGGCATAGATGCCGACGGCTTCCGTGAGTGCGGCTACCAAGATCATGTTGGTCAGGATAGCGCCTCTTGCCTCGGGATTCCGGCCCAGGGCTGTCACGGTGGCATACCCTATCAGTCCCAACCCGAGCGCCGGGCCCAATAGGCCTATGCTCCCCGTCAACCCCACCGCCAGGAATTTGATCATCTCTGCATTCATTAACGTGTCCTCCTTCTGTTCCTATGAGCTGCTAATGCTCTTCGCTTCCATGTCCTACTGCTATGCTGGCAAACACCAGCGTCAGACCTCCGAAGATGAGCGCCTGAATGAACCCAATCAGGAGCTCAAGACCATAGAATGGCATGGCCATGATCCAGGGAATAAGGAAAGTAGCCGATAGCACCAGGATTTCCCCAGCGGTCATGTTCCCAAACAGACGGAAGGCAAAACTCACCATGCGGGTCATATGGCTGATGAACTCGAGACCACCAATGATGACGTTGATGACCCCCGTAACCGATGCCATCAGGCCATCGACAATCTTGCCCGTGAAGAAGAGCTTCATGCCCCGGAAGAGCTCTCCTACGTTGATGTATTCGCTGATGTAGTGCTTGAACCCCCTGCCCGTCAGGCCCATCAGCTCGATGAATATGACCGCCAACAGCGCCATCGCCAGGGTCATGTTAATGTCCGTGCTGGCCGAACGTAGGAACGGAGGAGCACTGGTGAGCACCGCTATCTCATCATCAGCCGAAACAACTTGGCCTCTTGCAACATCGTACTCGAGTTCCCCAAGCTTGTCCTTGGGAGAATTCACAATGACAGGCTCACCGGTCCCCGTGTCTATCTTGGCAACAGGCTGTTCGCTCTCCTCAATCCTCCGCTGCAATTCCAG
>Ga0209286_1000555_pt1 | contig 10501 bp, 9 predicted proteins | sample PPLLak1March2015_2_FD_187250 | JGI IMG/M metagenome (GOLD analysis project Ga0209286, IMG submission 187250) | Freshwater sediment microbial communities from Prairie Pothole Lake near Jamestown, North Dakota, USA - PPLs Lake P8 Core (3) Depth... | ecosystem: Environmental > Aquatic > Freshwater >...
CGCATCCAGCGCCGATTCCGCCTTGCCCTCCTGCAGGAAGCCGATGACGGCGTTGAGCAGCACCACGCCCAGGATCACGCCGCTGTCCACCCAGTGGTCGAGCAGCGCGGTAACCACGGCCGCGGCCAGCAGCACGTAGATCAGGACATTGTGGAACTGCAACAGAAAGCGCGCGAGCGGCCCGCGCCGCCTGGGTGGCGGCAGTTGATTCCGGCCGTGCCGTTCGAGCCGCGCGGCGGCTTCGTGCGCATCGAGCCCGCGCTCGGCCGCGGTCTCCAGCGCCTGCAGCGCCGCGTGCGGGGTCTGGGCGTGCCAGGCGGGCGCGGTGTCGGGGCTTGCTGCTGGTGTCGGCTGAATTTTTCTTGCCTCCCATGCATGACGAAAGACGCCCATCGCACGAATTTCAGGCGGCGTGGCGCGCGCCTGGCATCGCGGGCGCTGATTCAGCTTAGTATGCCATTCACTTTATGGATTGCCGGAAAGCAATTCGGTTCAATCGGCAAGGATGCATCGAGCGCCTAGCGGCATCGGCATCAAGGGGGCAGTGCTTCACCCTGCGCGGCAAGAAACGCTTCGGCGCGCCAGACCTGGATAAAACCGCTGCGGTATCGCCGCTCGTACTCGGCATGAGATCCGCCCGTGCCGGCCTGCCCGACATACACGATGAGGCGGCCTTGCGGATTTTGTCGCGCCCAGGCTGCCAGGCCTTCCGGGGAATGAATCACTGTGACAGGTTTCAGCCGCCCGCTGAAATCGAACTGCGCGTGATATTTGCCCCAATGCGCCAGCGGCAGGCCGCGTGCTTGCAGGCTGGCCAGGTGCTGCGCCACAGGCCGCGGATCGCTGTACGGCGCGATCAAGGGAATGGCGCCGACATAGCTGGTCAACAGCAGCACCCACACCGCGCCCGACAACAGCCGCACGCGCACCCTCATGTCCGCGCGGCCGGCCAGCAACAGCAGCAAGGCCAGCGCCGCGAATACCGGCAGCGGCCAGAGCGGCAACTGCGCCCCGGCCAAGGCCGCGCCGAGGCGCTGCGGCTGCATCAGGAAATACGCCCACGCGCCCGCCAGCACGGCAAAGCCCAGCGCCGGCAAGGCCAGATCGAAGCGCCGCGCCTTATCATGCACCTGCTGCAAGGCATACGCCGCCAACAAGGCAAACGCCGGCACCAGCGGCAGCAAATAGCGTTCCTGCTTGCCGCTGATGAGTGAGAAACCGATCAACACCGGCAGCATCCACGCCAGCAAGAAACGCACGCCGTCGTCTCGCCGCAAACCCGCCAAGCCGCGCCACAAACTCGGCCACAGCAGCCACGGAAACAACAACAGCGGCAACATCGGCAGATACCACCAGAACGGCGCACGATGGGCAAAAGAGCTGGCCATGCGCCCCGCGGTCTGGCCCCAGAAAATCGCGTGGCGATAGGCTTCGCCGCCGACATAAGCCGCAGGGACGGCCCACGCCAGCGCAATCGCCGCGCCGAAAACAATCGCGCCCAGCAGCGCCAGATACCAGCGCACCTTGGCGCCGCGCACCGCCGCCGACCACCACGGCGCCAGCACCGCCGCCGGCAACAGATGCAGCAAAATCACCGGCCCCTTGGACAGCACGCCCAGGCCGATGCCCACGCCCAGCCACAGCATGCCGCGCAGCAACTCGCCGCGTGCCGCGCGCACCATGCCGAGCATGCCGATGAGCGTGCTGCAAACCAACAGCCCATCGAAGCCGACCAGGGTGAACATCGCGCCGAACAGCAGCGCGCCGCTGTAAATCCAAATGGCGTTGCTGCCGAGCGCAGCATTCTCCGGCCACAAGCGCTGCGCCAACCGCAGCATCAAGCCGGCACCGAACAAGGCGAGCAAGGGCGCGATCAAGCGCGGCCACCACTCATTGACGCCAAACACCGCCCAGCCCGCATGCATCAACCAAAACAACAGCGGCGGCTTGTGGCTATACGCCTCGCCGTTGAGATGCGGCACCAGAAAATCGCCGCGCTGCCACATCTCCCACGCCACCGCGACATAGCGCGTCTCGTCCACCGGCCACAGCGGGCGCAGGAACAGCGCGACGATGGCCAGTAGAGCCCAGCCGAGCAACAGCAGGATCAGGGAGCGGTCTTGTTTGAAGGGTGTCATCTTGGAGTTTGGAACCACGAATGAACACGAATGAACACGAATGGCTCGGGACACTTTTTGCTCATTCGGTGCGTCTGAGATTTACGCGCATGCTCACTTAGACCAACACACCGAACTCCAATTTGAATGAAGTTTTTCATTCGTGTTCATTCGTGTTCATTCGTGGTTCCTAAGCCTTTGACTTCGACTCGCAAGCCTCGGGATCCAGCTCCGCATCCACTTCCGCGCCCAGGGTATGGCCGTGGCGGTATTTGCGATACAGCCAGACGCCGATCATGCCCGAGACCAGGAACAGCGCCACCGCCAGGCCGATGCGCAGTTCCGGATCGACATTCACGCCGCTGCCGATCAGGGCGAACACCAGGGTCTGCGGGATGTAGCCGAGCAGCGAGCCGAGGATGAACGGCGCGGCGCGCACGCTGGTCACGCCCGCCGTCAGGTTGGTGATCAAATTATTGCCGACCGGCAACAGGCGGATCAGCAAGGCCATGGCGAACGGATTCCAGCTGAGGAAATCGTCGATGCGCTTGATGCGCGCACCGAAGCGCGTGGCGATGAAATGCCGGCCGAGCCAGCGCGCGTAGAAGAAGGACAGCGTGCAGCCCAGCGTGACGGCGACCAAGGTGAGCGCCGTGCCCAGCGCCAAGCCAAAGGCATAGCCGCCGAGAAAGCTGATGAGCTGGCGCGGCATGGCCAGTGCGGCGGCGAGCGCGCCGACGCCGACGAACAGCAGTTCGCCGTTCAGGCCCTTGCCGCGAATCTCGGTGTCGATCCAGGCCTGGTTGAGGCTGGCGCCGAAGTGGGTGGTTTCGAGCAGGTAGCCCAAGGCCAGCAGGGTCGCCATCAGGATCAATCCACGCAAAATTCTGCGTGGGTTCATGCGCGCGTAGCCTCGCTCGCTTGCGGCATTTTCATGCGCCGTTGCAGCCACATCACGCCGAAGATGTCGACGATGCCGACCCACAGCCGGTTATGCAGGCCGTAGTTGGAGACGCCACGCGTGCGCGGACGATGATGTACTTCCACCGAAATGGTCGCGCCGCCGTTGCGCCGCACCAGCGCCGGCAGGAAGCGGTGCATGTGGTTGAAGAACGGCAGTTGCAGATACACCGCGCGAGGGATCAGCTTCAAGCCGCAACCGGTATCGGGCGTGGCATCGCCCAGCATGCGCGAGCGCACGCCGTTGGCGATGCGCGAGGATAGGCGCTTCAACCAGGTGTCCTTGCGCTGCTTGCGCCAGCCGGCGATCAGTTGCAAATTTTTCGGCTGCGCCGGATCGCGCGCCACCGCCAGCAAGTTGGGAATGTCCGCCGGATCGTTCTGGCCGTCGCCGTCCAGGGTGGCGATCCACTCGCCGCGCGCCGCGCGCACGCCGCTCATCACCGCCGCGCTCTGGCCGCAGCTTTGCGCATGCGTCAGCACGCGCAGCCGGGGAAACGTTTGCAGCGCCTGCGCCAGCACCGCCGGGGTGGTGTCGGTGCTGCCGTCGTTGATGTAAATCACTTCGTATTCGCTGCGGCCTTCCAACGCGGTGCGGATTTCTTCCAGCAAGGGCAGGATGTTTTCCTGCTCGTTTTTCACTGGGACAATAACCGATAATTCCATCAAGTGGCCGTTACTTGACGTTGTTGAAAGTGAAGTTGGCGTAACTCAGTTCCGCCACGCGGAACCACTGGAACTGATCGTTGCGGAACCGGCTCCAGGGTTCGTGGATTTTCTTGAACGCGGGATTCTTCGCTGCCTCTTCCGCATAAAATTTATTCGTTTCCTTGAGCGCCGCAGTCATGATGTCCTTGGGATAGGGGTGCAGCTTGGCGCCGGCGCGGATCAAGCGGCCGAGCGCGGCGGGATTCTTGGCGTCGTACTCGGCCAGCATGTGCAGATTGGCCTCGGCGGTGGCGACCTCGTACGCCGCCTTGTAGGCCGCGGGCAATTTGTCCCATTCCTTGCTGTTGACCAGGAAGGAAAGCGTCGGGCCGCCTTCCCACCAGCCGGGGTAGTAGTAATGCTTGGCCACTTTGTAGAAGCCGAGCTTTTCATCGTCGTAGGGGCCGACCCATTCGGCGGCGTCGATGGTGCCGCGTTCCAAGGCCGGGTAGATATCCGACCCGGCCAGGTTCTGCGTCACCACGCCGAGGCGCGACATGATCTCGCCGGCGACGCCGGGAATGCGCATTTTCAGGCCCTTCAAGTCGGCCAGACTCCTGATCTCCTTGCGGAACCAGCCACCCATTTGCGTGCCGGTATTGCCGCCGGGAAAATTCACCACGCCATAGCCCTTGTAAAAATCGCGCAGCAATTCCAGGCCGCCGCCGTAGTACAGCCAGGCGTTTTGCTGGCGCGCGCTCAGGCCGAAGGGCATGGCGGTGTCGAAGGCAAACGCCTTGTTCTTGCCGACGTAGTAATAGCCGGCGCTGTGGCCGCATTCCACCGTGCCCTGGCTCACCGCATCCAGCACTTGCAGGCCCGGCACCAGCTCGCCGCCGGCAAACACCCGGATCTGGAATTTGTTGTTGGTGAGCTGGGCCACGCGCTTGGCGAGTTGCTCCGCCGCGCCGTAAATCGTGTCCAGGCTCTTGGGGAAGCTGGAGGCGAGGCGCCATTTGACTTCGGGGCCGTTGCCGGCCTGCGCCAGGACGGCAGGGCTGACGGCGGCCAGGCCGATGCCCGCGCTTTTCATGAAGGTACGACGTTGCATGTTTTCTCCTCTTGTTATTCGCCGGCGATGGTCATGTTTTCGATCAGGATCGAGCCGCTCTGGCGCGAGCCGCGCACCACGACATCGCTGCCGACAGCGACGATCTGCTTGAACATGTCTTTCAAATTGCCGGCGATGGTGATTTCCTCCACCGGGTATTGAATCTCGCCGTGCTCGACCCAGAAGCCGGCGGCGCCACGCGAATAATCGCCGGTGACCGGGTTCACGCCTTGGCCCAGCAATTCGGTCACCACCAGGCCGGTGTCCATTTTTTTCAGCAGGGCGGCGAAGTCCAGCGCGCTGCTTTGGATGATCAGGTTGTGGCAGCCGCCGGCATTGCCGGTGCTGTGCATGCCGAGCTTGCGCGCGGTGTAAGTGGAGAGGAAATAGCCTTGCAGCACGCCGTCGCGGATCACGTCGCGGTCGTGCGTGGCCACGCCTTCGTTGTCGAAGGGCGAACTGCCCAGCGCTTGCGGTATATGCGGCCGTTCGATGATCTGCACCGAGGGTGCGAATACGGTCTGGCCCAGGCTATCCAACAGGAAGGAGGTCTTGCGATACAGATTGCCGCCGCTGACGGCGGAGACGAAACTGCCGAGCAGGCCGGTGGCGATCGAGGCCTCGAAGATCACTGGGGCTTGCATCGTTTTCAATTTACGCGCATCCAGCCGGCGCAGCGTGCGCTCGCCGGCGATGCGCCCGACAGCGGCGGCGCTTTCCAGTTGTGCCGCGGCGCGCGCGCTGGAATACCAGTAATCGCGCTGCATGCCGGCCTCGGATTCGGCGATCACCGCACAGGAGATGCCTTGGCGCGAGGTCGGGTAGCCGGCGAGAAAGCCCAGACTGTTGCCGTACACGAACAGGGATTCCTGGGTCGAGATCGACCCGCCTTCGGAATTATTGATGCGCGGGTCGACCGCCAGCGCGGCGGCCTCGCAGGTCTGCGCCAGTTCGATGGCCTGCTCCACCGACAGCGGCCAGGGGTGATACAGGTCGAGATCGGGAATGTCGCGCGCCAGCAATTCCGGCTCGGGCAGTCCGGCGAAGGCATCGGCCGCGGTGTATTTGGCGATGGTGAGCGCCTTGGCCACGGTGTCACGGATCGCTTCAGCGCTCATGTCGGAGGTGCTGGCATGGCCGCGCTGTTGGCCAAAATAGCAGGTCACACCCAGGCCCTTGTCGCGGTTGTATTCGATGGTCTCGACCTGGTTCAGGCGCACCGTGACGTTCTGGCCGAAGCCTTGGTTGACCTCGGCCTCGCACGCGGTCGCGCCGGCGGCTTTGGCCTGCTGCAGGATGTCTTGCGTGAGCTGCTGGAGTTGATCGATGGAATAGGAAAAGCTGGGTGCGTCCACGGCTACTTTCTGACGGCTGACAGGATGTGTTGAAAAAAATGGGTATCATAGCAACTTTGACCGCCCTGGGCGATGCTCCAGGCTGCGCAAGTCAGATTGGTCGCGAGAAGCTTATGGACGAACTAGAAGGCCCCAGCAAGACCAAGCGCAAGCAGGCCATGGACGCTTTGCAGAAGCTCGGCGTCGAAATCGTGGCGCTGAATAAATCCCAGATCGACCAATTAAACCTGCCGGAAGCTTTGCTCGACGCCGTGCTGGAAGCCAAGCGCCTGACGAAACACGAGGCGATCCGGCGGCAAATGCAGTATATCGGCAAGATCATGCGCGGCGTCGATCCGGAACCGATCCAGCAGCAACTCGATGCCTGGAATGGCGTGAGCCAGCAAGCGACGGCGCACATGCACCATCTCGAACGCTGGCGCGAACGACTGTTGGCGGAGGATGACGCGCTCAGCGAATTTCTTTCCATGTACCCCGGCTGCGACGCGCAACAGTTGCGCACCCTGATCCGCAATACGCGCAAGGAGCAGGCGGCGAATCGCCCGCCGGCGAGCTATCGCGCGCTGTTCCGTTGCTTGCGCGAAACCTTGCAGGCCGCGGCGGATGATGAGGTGTCATAAATTTAATCCGTAAAATTTCCTGGGGCTGGCTCGACTTATCGTGGCGCGTCGCGGCCTGGGCTGATTTGTCATTGCCAGCCCCCATAAAACTGTTCTAAGGTACGGGGGGGTGCGGACAACATGATGCAGGATTTACTGGTGGGCTTGGTCAGCGTGAGCGATCGCGCAAGCGTAGGCGTGTATGAAGACAAGGGCATCCCGGCCTTGAAGGACTGGCTGGGCGCCGCCATCACAACGCCATGGCGCGCCGAAACCCGGCTCATCCCGGATGAACAAGACTTGATCGAGCAGACCTTGATCGATTTGGTGGAAAAACAGGGTTGCCACTTGATCCTGACCACCGGCGGCACCGGCCCTGCCCCGCGCGATGTCACGCCGGATGCGACCCTGGCCATTGCCGATCGGGTGCTGGATGGATTTGGCGAACAGATGCGCGCAGTCAGCCTGAAATATGTGCCGACCGCGATCCTGTCGCGCCAGGTTGGGGTGACGCGCGGCAAGTGCTTGATTTTGAACCTGCCAGGTCAACCCAAGGCGATCAAGGAAACCTTGGACGGCGTGTTCGCCGCAGTGCCATATTGCATCGATTTGATTGGCGGCCCGTATATCGAGACCAAGCCGGAAATCGTGCATGCCTTTCGTCCGAAATCTACCAAGAAACCGGTATAAACCGGCCAGGAATCGGCAGGATTATGCCGCTGGGTGTCATATCCGCAACGTTCGTTTGCGTAAATAAGGTTTAAAGTACTGGTCTAGCAGATGCGAAGAAGGTAAGATTTTGCCAAACACAACAAGCACTAAGATGCACGTTTTGACCAATTATTTGGTTTTGGCATATTCGTTGCGTCTATATTTAAAGTGCATTCCATGATGAGCAAGGATGACGACATGTTGGGCACCCTCCCCAAATCCGCAAGCCGCAAGCGCGAGCCTGACATAGGCAGTCAGACCATTATTTCGATCGCCGAGCACAGCGGCTTGCAGCCGATGTGCGTGGAAGTGACCGGCGAGGCACTCAACAGCGTGCAAGTCGAGCAAAAGAAATTCAAGGTGCGCCTGACCCGCGACTCGGAACACGCCCATTCCGCCAACTTGCTGATCCGCAAAATGTACTCCTGGCGCGGCTATGAGACCCATGCCAGCACGGTCAAGCATGCCCCAAACAATATCTGCCTGTCGGTATTCTCCGCCGAGCAGGCCATCGGCACCCTGACCCTGGGCATCGATTCGCCCGAAGGCCTGTCGGCTTCGGCCTTGTATCCTTGCGAAATCGAGCAGTTGCGCGCGCAGGGCCGCGTGCTGTGCGAAATCACCAAGCTCGCGGTCGACCAGAGCGTCACTTCGCGCACGGTGCTGGCTTCGCTGTTTCACATCGCCTATATCCATGCGCATCATCTGAATGGCTGCACCGACATCCTGATCGAGGTCAATCCGCGCCATGCGCCCTTCTATCAGCGCTCGCTGGGCTTTCGCCAGGTGGGCGACGAGCGCCAATGTCCGCGCGTCAATGCGCCGGCCGTGCTGCTGCGCCTGGAAACCGACTACGTTGAAATCCAGTTGCGCAAATTCGGCGGCATGATGGAAAAAGCCAAATACGAAACCTCGCTCTACCCCTACTCGTTCAGCCCGTCCGACGAAGCCGGCATCATTCAGCGCTTGCTGGGCGAGCGCCAATAAGGCTTCCCGCGCACACCTGCTGCGCCGCGCGCAATACGCCAAAGGCATATAGCGTGGTTTGCGCACTGCCTTGTTTTCCCCCTGCGCTATTGCCCTGCCCCGCGCCATGCTTTAGTATTCTTCGGGATTACAATAATTTCATTCCCCAAATCAAATCATAGTCCTTTGGCATCATGTTCGACTTTAGCGGGCTCATCAGCGCCATTCTGCGCAAAAAATCCGACGATCCAGTCGGCAGTCTGAAATCCGCGACCGTTTGGGTGCAAGAACTGCCCTTGGCGGACGTGCATCGCGCCCACATCGAGATCGTGCGCGCCTTGTCTTCCATCAACGAAAACAAAAAAATGCCGCTCAAGGAGCGGATTCGCGTCTGCATGTACCTGAATGAAAAGGCGCAGGGCCTGCAGAACAAGCTGTGCCGCGATTACCTGGCGGCCATGGATGATCCGCATGCCGCCGAGCGCAATTACTTGCAGACCATTCTCGCCTTCTGGGATGAAATGGCGGTGGCCTACCAAATCTGCATTCGCAGTTTTGCGCAGGATCCCAGCACCAAGCTATGGCCGACCATCCACATCATTACCGCACGCGCACTGCACTTCTACGCCATGCAGGCGAAATGGGCGCATCTGCGCTATCTCCCGGTCGACGGTACGGTGTGGCGCAATTTGCACCGGCTCTATCTGTTTGCCGAGCGCGAAAATTTCGACAAGACCACGATCAAGCTGTTTCCCGGCAGCAGCGATGAGACCAATTGCCTGTCCGAATACCTGCAGCCGCTGATGCTGCAACTCGCCAACCCCGAGAGCCTGCAGCCCTTGCAGATCAACCAGCTCGATCAATGGCTCGATACCTGGGCCAAGAGCCTGACCCTGGAGCGCCAGTTCCGTCCCCAGCGCCAGTTGTATGCGGTGAACCTGGGCGACACCAAGCCGGCGCGCAGTTTGCGGCGCAATATGTTGGGCGAGAAATACCGCTACTGGGGCGTCGGCTTGCTGGTGGTCACCATCGAGAAAACGATCGAGCAACTGAAAAACGGCGAGCTGCCGGCGCGGCTCGGCTTGGGCGAGGATTGCCGCCTGCCGCAGTGTCTGGACCTGATCGAAACCGTGGAACGGCGCTGGTCGAAAAAGGATGTGCAGCGCAAGCACGAGCGCACGCCAAACGTCAAAGTGGTGCATGTGGTGCACGGTTTGGACGACATCATTGCGCAATTGAAACCGGGCGCGAAAATGCGGCGCAAAAAAAAGGGCGAGACCATCGGCTACGAAGTCATGGGCCTGACCGTGGGCGGCACGCCGATCGAGTCCGACACCCAGGGCGAAGCGCATTTGTTCGAGCCGGTGCTGGAGCAATGGATCATGGAAAACGAAAGCGTTTCCGGCTATGGCGTCACCTTCACCCCCTCCGCCTACGGCGGCCTGCGCATTGGCAGCCTGGTCGGCCTGAAGCCGGAGAAGGCGCCGCATTTCCTGATCGGCGTGGTGCGGCGCATGAACAAGAACCCCAGCAGCAAGACTTATGTCGGGATCGAAACGCTGTGCCAAACGCCGATACCGGTCGAACTGCATCCGCTGCCGAGCGGCGACAAGCCGGCCGGCCCGCACACCGAGGCCATTTACCTGTTGGAAATGCCGCAGGCGCAAATCGCCCGCAGCCTGCTGCTGCCCTGCACCAGCGCGCACCTGGGGCATCTCATGCAACTCAAGGCGCAAGGCAAGACCTATACCATCCGCCTGCAAAAAATCCTGGAAGATAATCCCGATTATTGCCGCGTGTCGTTCGACGTGCTGGCGCGCCACCACTAAGTCCGGTTTAGGCACAGCGGACTCAGAATCCATGCCGCTCCACTACCAAGCCCCGCTCGAAGTCGTCACCGCAAAACCAGCGCGCGCCAGCGTGATTTGGCTGCACGGACTCGGCGCGAACGGCTATGATTTTTTACCTATCGTTGATGAGCTGCAAGCGGCGCGCTTGCCGCCGACACGCTTCATTTTCCCGCATGCGCCGGAT
>Ga0209286_1000557_pt1 | contig 10487 bp, 5 predicted proteins | sample PPLLak1March2015_2_FD_187250 | JGI IMG/M metagenome (GOLD analysis project Ga0209286, IMG submission 187250) | Freshwater sediment microbial communities from Prairie Pothole Lake near Jamestown, North Dakota, USA - PPLs Lake P8 Core (3) Depth... | ecosystem: Environmental > Aquatic > Freshwater >...
GGGATCGATTGTTCTAGGGATCATCATCACCCTACTCTTCTGGATCCCAAGGGCCATCCGGTCCTCCTTTGAATGGCAGAAGGTTCCTAAAGAAGTTCCCAGAACTTCCCATAACCCTTTTAAAAAGAGGCGACAACTGTAAGAAAGATGAGAGGGTTAAAACTTTTTCGGATACTGGGGATACAGATTTCTTTAAACTATACCTGGTTCATCGTCTTTGGCTTAATCGCCTGGAGTTTGGCCAGTAGTTATTTTCCCTTTCACTATCCTGAGCTGAGCCGTTCTGCCCATTGGGTCATGGGATTTCTTGGAGCCGTCTTCCTCTTCCTCAGCGTCCTGGCCCATGAGATCACCCATTCCTACATTGCCAAGAAAGAAGGGATTGAGGTTCGGGAGATCACCCTCTTTTTCTTTGGGGGTGTTTCTCAACTGACCAAAGAACCTGAAGATCCGATTAAGGAATTGAAGGTGGCCATCGGCGGCCCCCTCTCCAGTCTCATCCTGGCCTTCCTCTTCTGGATCGTCTCGAAGTTCACTTCTCAAGCTCCCTATCTGATCCTCTTCACCGGCCTCCTGAGCTACCTGGCTTTTATCAATCTCTCTTTAGCGATCTTCAACCTGATCCCCGGGTTCCCGCTCGATGGAGGGCGGGTGCTTCGAGCCCTCTACTGGAAGAAGACCGGCAGCCTGAGGAAGGCAACCCAGATTGCAGCGAATTCAGGAAAATGGGTGGGGGTAGGGATCATCCTCCTCGGCCTCTGGTTCATCTTAAGAGGCAATCTCATTGGAGGGTTCTGGTTTGTCATCATCGGAATCTTTCTGCGCTCCGGTGCCGAAGGAGGATTTCAACAGGTGATGATGAAAGGAGCCCTCGAGGGGGTGAAGGTAAAGGAGTTGATGAGTCAGGGGGTCATCTCTGTCCCGCCTTCACTTTTTATTGATCGACTGGTGGAGGATTTTTTTCTCACCCACAAACACATCAACTACCCGGTGATCCAAGGGGAAAAGATCGTCGGCCTCATCACCTTGAAGCGGGTGAAGGAAGTTCCACGGGATCAGTGGAGGTCGAAGACCGTTGGGGAAGTGATGCTGCCCATTCAGGAGGAGATGATGCTCGATCCGGAAGGGGAGGCGGTGGAAGCGCTCCAGCGGATGATCCGCAGTGGAGAAGGGCGCCTTCCTGTCGTCAAAGATGGGAAAGCCGTGGGCATGATTACCCGGAAGGATATCCTCAATCTTCTTGAGATCAAGACCGACTTAATGGAGTGAAAAGTTGAGGAAGTCGGCTCACATTCCCTTCTTATTTCCCTCTTCTGTATTTGCAGGTTCATGAATTCAATAATTCATAATTTATAATTTATAACTCATAACTCATAACTCATAACTCATAACTCATAACTACTTCTCGCCTTTTCCTGGCGCTGCGGGAGATCGATAAGGAATCGGGACGAATTCAACTCCCGGGCGTTGTTGCTTCGCCTGGGGGTAGAGTTCCATCATATGATGTTCAGGATGTCGCTCATAAGCTCTCCTCCTCCTCCTTCTTGTTTAGTTTAGATTATAGACACAAAGATAATTTTTGCTAATGGAATAATATGAATTTGGAGACATCGAGTCCTTTTTCTGATAAAATTTTCTTGTCTTGAAAAAGGGGAGGAGTAACGAAATGGGTATGGAAAAAAATCGGAAGACGAAGATCGTGTGCACCATTGGTCCGGCCAGTGAATCTCCCCAAGTCCTGGAGGCCTTGATTCGAGCCGGGATGGATGTGGCGCGACTCAATTTTTCTCATGGAACTCAGGAAGAACATCTCAGGAAGATCAAAACGATTCGCCAGATAGCAGAGCGATTAGAAAAAACCGTGTCCATCCTTCAGGATCTCTCCGGTCCGAAAATCAGGGTGGGCAGGGTGAAGGAAGGGGGTGCGGAGTTGAAAAGGGGAGAAAAATTTCTCCTGACCAACCGGGAGATCATAGGGGATGAGCGAGGGGTCTCGGTGAGCTACGCCGCTCTTCCGGGAGAGGTAAGGCCTGGGGATTCGATTCTTCTTTCAGACGGAACGATCGAGCTTCGAGTGCTGGAGAGTAATGGTCAAAATGTACAATGCCGAATCATTGTGGGGGGCGTCCTGACCTCCCATAAAGGAGTCAACTTTCCAACGCGATCCATTCTCGCTTCGGCATTCACAGAAAAGGATCGTCAAGACCTTCTCTTCGGTATTCAGCATGGAGTGGATCTGATCGGTCTTTCTTACGTGAAAGAGGCTGCTGACATCAAAGGGGTTAGAAGATTTTTGGAAAAAGAGTCAACTGATATTCCCGTCATTGCAAAGATCGAGCGGAAAGAGGCTCTGGAACATGTCGATGAAATCCTTCTGGCTTCCGATGGGATCATGGTCGCTCGGGGAGATCTCGGTGTAGAAACTCCCCTTGAGAAAATCCCAAATGTCCAGAAGATGTTGATTCGGAAGGCCAATGCCCTGGGAAAGCCCGTAATCACCGCCACCCAGATGCTTCGATCCATGGTCGACCACACCCAACCCACAAGGGCAGAGGTGACTGATGTGGTCAACGCGATCTATGACGGGACCGATGCCATCATGCTCTCCGAGGAGACGGCCAGTGGCCAATTTCCTGTGGAGGCTGCCCAGATGATGGCGAAGATTGCGCAATCCGCTGAGGAAGAGTTTCCCTTTGATCAATTCTTAAGGCGAGAGATAGAAGAGGAGATGGACCTTCCTCAGGCCATCAGCCATGCGGCTTCTTCACTGGCAAAGGAAGTGAAGGCTGCGGCCATTGTCACACCCACGGAGTCTGGAAGTACCTCCCAATGGGTATCGAGGCTCCGGCCCCGGCAACCGATCCTTGCCTTGAGTCGGCACCTTTCCACGATCAAAAGGCTCAATCTCTGCTGGGGTGTTTATCCTATCCTTGTCCCTGACTGGAAGGACACGGATGATATGCTCGAGCGATCGAAAAGGATCCCAAAGGAATTGGGGATGGCCGAACCCGGAGATCGCATTATCATCATTGCAGGAGTTCCCATCAGCATTCCAGGGACGACCAACCTCATCAAGGTGGAGACGGTCGAGTAAAAGATAGGTAATTAAACCGGCCCATGTTAAAATAAATCAATGTACATGGACCTCCCAAAATAATCCCTCCCCCCTTGACACCTGCCTGCCCCGCCCTCGGTCGGGACCGGGGCCGGTAGGCAGGGGAGAGGGCGGAGGCAGCCTTTGGAGTGAGAGATGCGAAAAATAGGTCCTCTATTATTTCTTGCCTTTATTATTCTTTTTTCTGTTTCCAACCTTTTTGCTCAGGGGGCGAAACCTGGCATGCCCCCGCCTGCCGCAGTTGTTGTATCAGAAGTCAAAAATGGCTTTGTGGCTCCAGAGGCAGAATTCGTTGGGACGGTGTTCTATCTCGAAGTGTCGGATGTCGCCGCAGAAGTGAACGGAAGGATTGAGGTCGTCAGCTTCGAAGAGGGACAGAGGATCAAGGCAGGACATGTCCTCGTGAGGCTCAATGCCGACTTGCTTGAGAAGAATCTCAAGGGGATGAAAGCCTCCTATGAGCAGGCCCTTTCCGAACTCGAAAAGGCAAGAAGTGACTTTCAAAGGATAGAGAACCTCTATCAGAGACAGGTCGTTCCGGAACAGGTCTACGATGAAAATCGATTCAAGGTGAAGGGTCTCGAGAAGAAAGCCGAATCTTTAAACGCAGAAGTGGAGCGCCTGGAGGTCGAACTTCAGAAGAAGGTGATCAAAGCCCCCTTCAATGGAGTCGTGATTAAGAAACATGTCGATCGAGGGGAGTGGCTCTCTCCAGGTTCCAGCGTGGCCACCATGGCAAGGGATGAGATCGTTGATATCGTTGTCGAGGTCCCAGAAGAGATCACAAGATTTATCCGGTCTGGCGTGGAGGTGAGGGTCAAAGCAGGTGGGAGAGAAACCAGGGGAAAGATCTTTGCCTTGATTCCGCGCGGGGATATTGCGACGAGGACGTTTCCAGTCAAAGTCAGGATGAATAACTCCCTCTCCTTGGTCGAAGGAATGGAGGCGAGGGTGGTCCTTCCTGCGAACGACCGGCGGAGGAGTCTGATGGTCCCGAGGGATGCGGTTCTCAACCTCTCTGGTCAAAACGTTGTCTTTGCCATCGTCGATTCCAAAGCAAACCTCATCCCCGTAAAAGTGATCGGATATCAGGGGAATTGGGTGGGTGTGGAAGCTGAGAGGCTTGCGGAAAAAATGAATGTGGCGATCAAGGGAAATGAAAGACTCCGGGATGGCCAGGCGGTTACAATCATGAAAGGGAGCAAGTGATCTGAGCCATGGACCCGATTAAGGTTGCGATAAATAAACCGGTCACGATTATCGTCGGTGTGATATTGATCGTCCTCTTTGGATTGATCGGCCTTCAGTTTTTGCCTTATCAATTGACGCCGGATGTCACTGAACCCGAAATCACGATCACGACCCTCTGGCCCGGTGCGACCCCCTATGAGATCGAGCGGGAGATCATCGAAGAACAGGAGCGCGTCCTCAAGGGAGTTCCAGGCCTGGTGGAGATGGAAAGCTCCTCGTTTAATCATCAGGGAAGCATCACCCTGAGGTTCAGGATCGGCACCCGCGTCGATGACGCCCTTCTGAGGGTTTCGAATAAACTGGATGAAGTCCCGGCCTATCCCGAGAATGTGGAAAAGCCGGTGATCAACGCTACTGGAGCAGCCACCTCACCGGTCATCTGGATCGTCTTCAAAAAGGCCGATGACAATCCAAATTCGATCAGTACCTATCGAACCTATTTCGAGGATGAGGTGAGGCAATACCTGGAGAGGGTGGAGGGGGTGGCTGACCTCTTCATCGGTGGCGGGACAGAGAAGCAGATGCACATCATCGTCAAGCCGGAGAAACTGGCGGCCTATGGACTGACTATCGATGATCTGATCCGCGTCCTCCGGGAAGAGAATGTGAACGTCTCCGCCGGAAGCATGGACGTGGGGAGGAGAGGTTATCGCATCCGGACCGTGGCGGAGTTCAATTCCGTTGAGGAGATCAAGAAGGCGATCATCAAATCGACCGGTCAACGGCGCATCCTGGTGTCAGACGTGGCCAGCGTGGGGATCGGGTATGAGAAGCGGATAGTCTCGATGATCCATAACCAGAAGGAGGGCATGGCCATTGGTGTGAAGCCCGAGCCCGGGACCAACATCCTTGACATGACGGATCGGGTGGAACAGGTGGTGCAATGGCTCAATGAGGAGAAGCTCAAGCCTCAGAAGGTCTACCTCGACTGGGTCTATGATCAGAGGCCCTATATCCGGAGTGCCATCGATCTGGTGAAGATGGATGTGTTGATCGGCGGACTGCTGGCGGTGGCGGCCCTGCTCGTCTTTCTCAAGAGCGTGACGGCGACCATCGTTATCGCCACGGCCATCCCCATCAGCATCATCGGCACTTTCATTTTTCTTTTCGTCCTTGGAAGGAATCTCAATGTCATCACCCTGGCAGGGATCTCCTTTGCCGTTGGGATCCTGGTGAGCAATGCCATCGTCGTCCTTGAAAATATCGACCGCCACCGAAAGATGGGAAAATCTCCTGCCGAGGCAGCCTATGACGGTGCCCATGAGGTGTGGGGAGCGATCCTCAACACCACAATCTCCACCATTGCGGTCTTCCTCCCCGTCGTCTTTGTCGAGGAAGAGGCAGGGCAACTCTTCAAGGATATCGCCATCGCCGTGAGCTGCGCTGTCACCTTCAGCCTTTTTGTTTCCGTGACCGTCATCCCTATGTTATCACAGAAACTCTTCAGCGTCTCGGAGGGGAAGGGAAGGTTGAAGCTTGACTTCCTGAATGCGATTGGCGATGCCCTGGTCAGGGCGATGATGAAGATCCTTTCATGGGTGTTAAGAACCTGGAAGACCCGTGTGCTTACCGTCTCGTCGCTGGTGGCCGTTGCCATATTGATTACCCTCCTGCTGTTGCCAAAGATGGAATACCTTCCCCAGGGAAACCGGAACCTTGTCATCAATATCCTCATTCCTCCGCCTGGGCTCTCCTACGAGGAACGTGAAGAGATCGGACAACAGATCTTCCGTTCGGCCAAGCCCTATTTTGATAAAGACCATGAAGGGTATCCAGGGATCGAGAATATGTTTTATGTGGGGTCAGAACAGATCATGCTCTTTGGGGCCATCAGCACCCATGAACAGCGTGCAGGGGAACTCATCCCTCTCTTCATGGGAATCATCAATACGATTCCGGGAGTTTTCGGTGTCAGCAGCCAGGCGGGGATCTTCCAGACATCTCTGGGCAGAGGAAGGACGATTGAAGTGGACCTGAGCGGAGATGACCTAAATCGCTTGGTTCAGGTGGCGGGAGCCACGTTCGGTGTCATTAAGAAGGAGATTCCAGAGGCCCAGATCAGGCCCATTCCATCCCTTGAACTTCTCTATCCTGAAGTAAGGCTCGTTCCCGAAAGGGATCGCCTAAAGGCGTCGGGGATGAGTGCCAATGATTTTGGGATCGCCCTGGATGTCCTCATGGACGGGAGAGAGATTGGGGATTTCAAGCAAGAAGGGCAGAAGAAGATCGACCTCGTCCTCAAGGCATCCGAGAGAGAGATTGCCACTCCGGAGGAACTCTATCAATCCTTAATCGCCACACCCGGAGGAAAAGTGGTACCTGTTTCCTCTCTTTCAGAACTGGTGAGGACACAGGGGCTCACCGAGGTCAGACACCTTGAGAGAAGGCGAACGGTCACCCTGCAAGTGACGCCTCCTTTTACCATTCCCCTTCAGGAGAGCATGGAAACGATCGAGCAGAAGATCATTCCCTCCCTGAAAAATCAAGGAATGCTTCAGGGAATCGATGTGAGACAAAGCGGGGTTGCCGACAAATTGACGGAGACGCGGAAGGCTCTTCAATGGAATTTCGTCCTTGCAGCGGTGATCACTTTTCTCATCATGGCGGCCCTGTTTGAGAATTTCATCTATCCCCTGATCATTATGGTGACTGTTCCTCTGGGTGCGGCCGGAGGATTCATCGGACTCAAGCTGGTCAGCCTTCTCATCGCACCGCAACCGTTTGATATTCTGACCATGCTCGGGTTCGTCATCTCTATCGGGATTGTTGTGGATAATGCCACCCTGATTGTGTATCAGGCGCTCAATAATGTCCGTGACTACGGGATGGGCTATAAGGAGGCGGTCCTCGACTCGGTCCAGACGAGATTGAGACCCATTTACATGACTACAACAACCAGCGTTCTGGGAATGCTTCCCCTTGTCCTAGCCCCTGGTCCGGGTTCTGAACTCTATCGGGGGCTGGGCAGTGTGGTCCTCGGAGGGATCATTTTTTCAACCCTGTTCACGGTGTATGTGATTCCCGCCCTGTTGATGTTTGTGATCAAGATGGAAAAAGCAAAGAAATGAAGCTAATACAAACGCATTTGTTTCTTTGACATGAGGCCCCCTCCCCTCTCCCCGCTGGGGAGAGGGATGGGGTGAGGGGCGATTCCATTGACCGTAATGAGATTTAATGCCTTTGTACGAATTAGCCTTATTTTGACATCTCCGTGTCCACTTGGTAAATTGGGTATGACCCATCCAATAAAGGAGGGTCTCCATTGAAACTCGGTACAAAGTTAACGATTTACCTCTCTCTCATCATCGTTCTCGTCCTGTCAGGTTATGGCTATTTTCATATCCTGTCCCGCCGGGATATGTTCATTCGGAAGATGAAAATCGAAGTTCACAGCACAGCCCGTACGCTGAAGGTATCGCTTGAGAAGATTTCCCTTCCGAAGGAGATGGAATATGTGCAGGATTTGATTGATGCCGTCGAAGAGTATGAGAAAACCTTGGGGGTCATTGTCTACCACTCTGGGAAAAATCTCATTTTTCGCTCCCGTTCCGTAGAAGGAGACATTGATCCCCATCTGGAGTTAATTAAGAAGTCAATCCAAGAAGATCGGCCTCAGGAGGAGTTCAAAGTTTTTGGAAAGTTCCATATCTTTTCCTACGCTTTCCCTCTCAAAGACCGAACCGGGAAGAGCATCGGAGGAGTGACGATTCTCCAGCATACCTCTTTCATGGAAGAGGATATCAGGAAGGCCAAAAGGGACATCTTTATTATGATCTTCTTGGTCATTGGCGGCACAGTCGCCTTGATCCTTTTTACAACGAGGAGATGGGTGACGATGCCGATTTCTCAACTCATGCTCGGGATTAAGAACATGGCGAAAGGGGAACTCAACACCCGAATCGATTTGGGAAGTGGGGATGAGCTCTCCGAATTAGGACAGGCATTTAATCAAATGGCAATCGATTTGAAGAGGGCCCGGGAGCAACTGATCCGGGAAGGCGAGATCAAATTGGAACTGGAAAGGAGCCTCCGGCAGTCTGAAAAGTTGGCCACCATCGGACAATTGGCTTCTGGACTGGCCCATGAGATCGGCACCCCTCTCAATATTATCGCGGGGAGGGCGGATTTGACGATGAGGAAACTCGGAGAGAATGAAGAGGCCCAAAAGAATTTAGATATTATTGTGCAGCAAACCGAAAGAATCACAAAAATCATTCAACAGCTTCTTGGATTTGTTCGAAAAAAGAAGCCCGAACAGAAACCTCTGAACATTAGCACCTTGCTGGAGACGACACTCGATTTTCTTGACCAAAAGATTCAGAAACAAAGAGTTAGGGTGGTGAAGACAATGGAGGAAAACCCCCCTGTCGTGACAGGGGATGCCGATCAACTCCAGCAAGTCTTCTTAAACCTTCTTCTCAATGCTGTTCAGTCGATGCCCCAAGGTGGGGAGCTTCGCCTCTCTTCGGGTGCCAGGTGGATTTCAAAGGAGGGTCTCGAGGATGGCCAGCGGCAATATGTGGAGATATGCGTTGAAGATACGGGAACTGGTATGGAAAGGGAGGTAATGGAGAACATTTTCAACCCATTTTTTACCACCAAAGAAAATGATCAAGGGACCGGACTCGGTCTGACCGTGAGCCACGGCATTGTTCAAGATCATGAAGGCTGGATTGAAGTGTATAGCGAGGTAGGAAAGGGTTCTCTTTTCAAGGTTTATCTTCCTACGATGAAAGAATAAGGAAGATCAGGTCAAGGCGAAGGTTGAGGAAAAAGACAAAGATTAGGTTGAGGCTGAGGGTAAGGTTGAGGTAAGACACAAGGCTGAGATTGGAATGGGAGAGAGGGATTACAAGATTTTGGTGGTGGATGACGATCTGGAGATGTGTGGATTACTCTCAGACGTTCTCAAAGGGGAAGGATTCTCTGTCATCGCGTTGAGTGATAGTTTAGAGGCCTCCAAAACACTCAAGCGCGAAGAGTTTGATGCAATCGTTACCGATTTGAAGATGAAGGGACTCAAGGGACTCGATCTCCTCGAGGACGCCAATAAAAGAGCCCCTCACACACCCGTCATCATCATTACCGCCTTTGGAACCATTGAATCCGCTATCCAGGCAATGAAAATGGGTGCCTATGACTATCTTACCAAGCCCTTCCGAATGGATGAACTTGTCTTGACGGTGAAGAAGGCGTTGGAAAACCGTCTATTGAAGAAAGAGGTCGTCCGGTTAAAGAAGGAGGTTGAAACCCGGTATCATTTCCATCAACTGATCGGAAGAAGCAACTCCATGCAGAAGATTTACGCGCTTGTTGAGAGAATCAGTGACAGCTCAAGTAATGTTTTCATCACCGGGGAAAGTGGGACAGGTAAGGAATTGGTGGCGAGGGCGATCCATTACAATGGTGTAAGAAAAGACGGACCATTTATCGCCGTGAATTGCGCAGCCATCCCAGAAACACTTCTTGAAAGTGAATTGTTTGGTTATAAAAAGGGAGCTTTCACCGATGCTAAGACAGATAAGAAGGGGTTGGTGTTTGAGGCGAATGCAGGAACCCTTTTCTTGGATGAGATCACTGAAATGCCAAATACCCTGCAGGCGAAGTTACTGCGGGTCATCGAGGAGAGAGAGGTTCGGCCCTTGGGTGATACGCGTTCCTATCCCATTGATGTGAGAATTATCTCAACGACGAACCGGAATATTCAATCTATGTTCGAAGAAGGTCGATTCCGTGAGGACCTATACTATCGACTAAAGGTCATCGATATCGAATTGCCGCCCCTTCGGGAGAGAAGAGAAGACATCCCCCTGCTCATTCAACATTTTATCGATAAATTTAATGTGAATTTGAAGAAGAGGATCTCAGGTGTATCGGAGGAAGCCCTCAAACTTGTTTTAAACTACTCATGGCCGGGAAATGTCAGGGAGTTAGAAAATGTGATTGAAAGGGCAATGAATCTAAGTCAACAACAGATGATCCTTCCGGAAGATTTGCCCAAATCCCTCGATCAGAAAGCCGATGAAAAATTATTTGAAAAGGCGGTCAGAGAGAAACTGACCCTGAGTCAATTGGAAAAGGAATATGTCAAAAGAGTTCTCATGGAGGTGGAAGGAAATAA
>Ga0209286_1000560_pt1 | contig 10465 bp, 9 predicted proteins | sample PPLLak1March2015_2_FD_187250 | JGI IMG/M metagenome (GOLD analysis project Ga0209286, IMG submission 187250) | Freshwater sediment microbial communities from Prairie Pothole Lake near Jamestown, North Dakota, USA - PPLs Lake P8 Core (3) Depth... | ecosystem: Environmental > Aquatic > Freshwater >...
CGAATTGCGCACCGGCCGCTCGTATCTGCGGGACGATGCCGTGCCAGGCGGCAGGAGTCAGATGGAAATTGATGAAGCCGGCGCCGGCGATTTCAGTCCTGGCGATCAGCGGCGAAGCGGGCAGTTCAGTGAGGATGAGTTGCGCCAGTTCGCGCGGATTGCGTTTCAGCGGTCGCGCCAACTGCATTGCCGCGTTGCTGGAATAGTCGCCGTGGGCGGGATTCTTCGGGCGCTCGAGCTCGAGGCTGACCGGTGCGTCGGGGGCGACGATCTCGAGTGCCTCGCCGAGCAGCAGGGCAATCCGGTCTTTCAAGGCGTGAGTTTTGGGCATGTTTATGAGGAGGACGGCTCGACTCGCACTCCTGTCCTGAGCCCAGTCGAAGGACTCATTGTTGAAAATGGGAAGAGCGCGATTATAAGCGCCGTGTACCGCGCTTCAAAACACCAGCGGGTCGACATCCAGCGACCAGCGCGCCACTCGCGGCCGGATGGTTTCGAGTTGCGGGCGCCAGGCCGCGACGAAACCCTGCAGCGCCTGACGCGATGCGGACTGGACCAACAGTTGGGCGCGCTCGAGGTTGGCGACCCGCGCCATCGGCGCCGGGACCGGCGTAAACAGGCTGACATCCGGATGCTGCGGCGCGAGACGGGCAGCTTGCCGCAGGAAATCCAGCGCCGCTTCCATTTTCGGGGCTTCGGCTCGCAGCAGCACCTGACGGGTGTAGGGCGGCAAATCCAGCTGGCGGCGTTCGGCCAGAAGCGCACGCGCATAGCCGGCGTAATCGTGGCGCTGCAGGAAGCGGAACAGCGGATGTTCGGGAAAGGCGGTCTGGATCAGCACCCGCCCTGGCTTGTCGGCGCGCCCGGCGCGCCCGGCCACCTGCATCAGCTGCGCGAACAGGCGTTCGGTGGCGCGAAAGTCGGGGCTGTAGAGCGCGCCGTCGGTGTCGAGGATCAGCGCCAGCGTCATGTTGGGAAAGTCATGACCCTTGGCCAGCATCTGGGTGCCGACCAGGATATCGATTTCGCCGCCGTGCACGGCTTCGCCGAGTTCGGCCCAGGCACGCGGGCGCATGGTGTCGCGGTCGATGCGGCGGATGCGTGCGCTGGGCAACAGTGCGGCGAGCGTTTCCTCGAGTCGCTGGGTACCCTGGCCGAGCGCCTTGAGGTCGGGGTCGCCGCAACTCGGACATTCGGCGGGGATGCGCGTCTCGAATCCGCAGTGGTGGCACTTCAGCCGGTGCGACGAGCGGTGCAGCACCAGCCGTGCCGAGCAGCGCGGGCAGGGTGACACCCAGCCGCAGCTTGAGCAGTACAGCGCCGGTGCATAGCCGCGGCGGTTGAGAAAGACCAGACCTTGCTCGCTGCGCGCCAGGGTCTCCTGCAGCGCCTGCAATGCGGGGCGGGTGAGGCCGTTGTCCTGCGGCAGGTGACGCAGGTCGACGAGTTCGACCGTCGGCATGCGGGCGCTGGCGATTGCCCGCTGCTGCAGTTCGATCAGCCGATAGCGTCCCTCCAGGGCATGGGCGTAGCTCTCCAGCGATGGCGTCGCCGAGCCCAGCAAAACCGGGACATCGCGTTGCTTGCCGCGCGCGATGGCGACGTCGCGGGCCGAGTAGCGCAGGCCGTCCTGCTGCTTGAACGAGCCGTCGTGCTCTTCGTCCACCACGATCAGCCCGAGCCGTGGCAGCGGTGCGAACACCGACAGCCGGGTGCCGAGCAGGACGTCGCAATCCGGCGCCGCAAGCCAGTTTTCGGCGCGATCCTTTTCTCCCAACCCGCTATGCAGCGTGGCGAAGCGGCGCCCGGGAAAGCGGCGGCGAAAATGCTGTTCGAGCTGCGGCGTCAGGGCGATTTCCGGGATCAGCACCAGTGCCTGCTGCCCTTGTGCCAGGACAAGGTCGATCAGGCGCAAATACAGCTCGGTCTTGCCGCTGCCGGTCACCCCGTGCAACAGGTGCACAGCGAAACGACCCAGCTCGGGAACCAGCGCATCGAGCGCGGTCTGCTGGTCCGCTGTCAGCGGCGGCGCGCTGGCGGATGGCACCGCCGCGACGGCAAGGTCCGGGCGGCTCTGCCAGCCGGCCCAGCCGGCGTCGACCAGTATCCTGGCCGGGCGGACCAGGCGGAGCTCGCGGAGGGTGTCGCGATGCAGGCAGCCGTGTTCGCGCAAGCTTTCCAGCAGCCGGCGTTGTGAAGCAGCACGGGCAGGCGGTTGCGCGGCGCGACCATCTTTGCTCAGGCACAACCACGGCGCGGCGGCACTGAATGGCCGGGGGTCACGCAGCCGAGGCGGCAAACTTGCCAGCAGGACAGCGCCCAGCGGATGGTGGTAATACTGGGCGCAGAACTGCGCAAGCTTGAGTATTTCGGCTGCCAGCGCCGGGCGGTCGTCGAGTATCCGCACGACTTCGCGCAGTTTTTCCGGAGCAACCTGGGCCGCGTCGCTGACCGACAAAGCGACTCCCACCTGGCGGGTGCGGCCGAACGGTACCTCGACCAGGGTTCCTGACGGAACGGCCACCATGGTGTCGGGCAGGCGGTAATCGAACAGCCGGTTGAGCGGCGTGTCGAGCGCGACCTGAAGAACGGGCGCCATCTTAGCGCCGGTTCTTGACGAGGTGCTTGGAAAGACACGCTAAGCACATGGGGAATAAAGGTTATTTGGTGTTTTCCACGCAGCCTGTGGATAATTGTGTGGATTTTTTGCGTTTATTGCCCCCACGGGGCTTGAATTCGTGGGGGGTGCCTACTGGCTAAAAAACAGGCAAACAAGTATTTCCTTAAAAATCATCAATCTATAATTGCCTGCCTGCTGTCAAGGGGGCGTAACACAAAAATTATCAACGCATTAAAACTGTGCATAAGTCAACCCTTCTATACCCGCTGTTGCGTGTATTGAGCGGTTGAATGCACTGAAGCCGGGCGTCTCCGAGGCTGACCCGAGACTCAGCCCTGCTGGATTCCCGCAATCACCCAGCCGCCGGGACCGCTGGCGGGCTTGCTCAGATGCCAGATTTCGTCGAAGGCAGTTGCCTCGCCATCGGCGGATTCACGGATCTGTCCGCTGAAGCGCACGCTGACGACATGGCGATGGTCTTCGTCGGCGCACGCCAGGACCTCGGCATCGAGCCACTCGACGTCGGTCTTGCTTTCTGTTTCTCCGCGCTCGGTCAGCTGCATTCTGAGTTCGGCGAATACCTCGGGGGTGGTGAAGGCCCGCAGATCGTCGAGGTTGCCGGCGTCGTTGGCCGCTTGCAGGCGCAGAAAGTTGACCTTGGCTTCGCGCGCAAAAGCTGCGGCATCGAAGCCGGGCGGAAAGTTGCTGGAATCGGCGCTGCCCGATGCGGCATGGAACGGCTGGAACGAGGCGGGCGTTCCCTGGTTCATCGCGCCGGGCTGCATGCCGGCATATTGCATCGCCGGTGCAGGCGCATTGCGGCGCATGAAGAAGCGGAACAGCATCAAGGCCGCCATCGCCAGCAGGGCCAGCATCAGGAAGCTGGCCATTTCCTCGCCCAGTCCGAGGTGGCTGAACAGCGCGGCCAGACCCAGGCCAGCGGCGAGGCCGGCGATCGGCCCCATCCAGGAGTTCTTGCGCGGCGCAGTGGTGGCGGCAGCATCGGTCGGCTGACGCTGCGGCGCCGGTGCCGCATCCTGCTTGGCTGGGGCGCTGCGTTGCATGCCGAAGGACTTGCTGCCGCCGAGGCGTTTGGCCTCGGCATCCTGCGCGAGAAGACCGAAACCGACGAAAACGGCGAACAGACTGATCAAAAACTGCTTCATGGAAATCCCCATTGATTAAACACTGACATTTGGATGCGCTACCGCGAAAAAGTTCGCTCAGGCGCGAACCTCGCGGCTGCGACTGTGGACCGCCTCGACCAGCACGCTGACGTTGTCCGGGTTGGTGAACTGCGAAATGCCGTGGCCGAGATTGAAGACATGGCCGGGGTGGTTCCCGTAGCTGTCGATGATGCGCTTGGCCTCGGCACGGATGCTGTCCGGCGTGCCATGCAGGGCGCAGGGATCGAGGTTGCCCTGCAGTGCCACCTTGCCCTCGAGGCGGCGGCGCGCCTCGCCGATATCGACGGTCCAGTCGAGGCCGACCGCGTCGGCGCCGATGGCAGCCATGGATTCAAGCCAGTTGCCGCCGCCCTTGGTGAAAATGATGTTCGGCACGCGGCGTCCGTCGCGTTCCTTGATCAGGTCGGCGACGATGCGCTGCATGTAGGACAGCGAGAATTCCTGGTAGGCATGCGGGGTGAGACTGCCGCCCCAGGAATCAAAAATCATCACTGCCTGTGCGCCGGCTTCGATCTGCGCATTGAGATAGTCGGTGACAGCACGGGTGGTGACCTCGAGGATGCGGTGCAGCAGGTCGGGACGGCTGTAGAGCATGGTCTTGATGTGGCGGTAGTCGTCCGAGCTGCCGCCTTCGATCATGTAGCAGGCGAGGGTGTAGGGACTGCCGGAAAAGCCGATCAGCGGCACGCTGCCGTCGAGCGCATGGCGGATCGAGCGCACCGCGTCCATCACGTAGCCGAGCTTGTCGGTGGGATCGGGCGCGGTGAGGTCGCGAATTTCCCATTCCTCGCGCAGCGGGCGCTCGAAACGCGGGCCTTCGCCCTGGGCGAAATACAGACCGAGGCCCATCGCGTCGGGCACGGTGAGAATGTCGGAAAACAGGATCGCAGCGTCGAGCGGATAGCGCGCCAGCGGCTGCAACGTCACCTCGGTGGCGAGGTCGGGAGTTTTGCACAGGGTCAGAAAATCGCCGGCGCGGGCGCGGGTGGCGTTGTATTCAGGCAGGTAGCGCCCGGCCTGGCGCATCAGCCAGAGCGGTGTGTAGTCGGTGGGCTGGCGCAGCAGCGCGCGCAGAAAGGTGTCATTCTTGAGGGTGGACATGAATAGGGGCCGGGACGCAAAGCCAGCATTCTAGCAGGCTGCGCAGCACCGGCCCCGGGTGGGTGTGGCCCGACTTCAGCGTGGCCTGAACGACCACTCGCCGCGCCCGCTTGGGCAGGCCACGACCTTTTTGGCTTGGCCGCGGCCGACCGCGAGCGAGGCATGGCGGCAGCCGTTTCGGGCATCTGTCCCGGGAACGAAACGATACTCGCGGCCGTCGTGGTGCCACAGCACCGGCACGCCGGGGCGGCCGAGTTCCAGCGCATGGCCCATGCAGGCGCGATCGCGATCGTCGATGCTGTCGCCGATCGCGTGCCCGAGCACGGCACCGATCACGCCGCCGACCACCATGCCGACCAGCCGGTCCTCACGGCGGGTGACCTGGCTGCCGATCACCGCACCGGTGACGCCACCGATCACCGCGCCGATCTCGTCGCGGTTGCAGCGCCCGGAATAGATGCCGTAGTCGTTGACATATACGGGGCCGCTCCTGCCCTGATGCAGCTTGCCCTTCTTGTAGTAGCCGTGCGCCGGGGCGTGGCTGGGCGGGTCGGCGAGCGCCGGGGTGCTGCCGAGCAATACCGCGAGAGCCAGAGTCTTGGGGAGATTCATTGCATGCTCCTTGCGGGAGGTTCGGGAGTGGATTTGACGACCCGAAGCAGTTCAACTGTAGCAGCCGGCGCGCCCGATGCGCGCCGTGCCGCTTCAGTGGTGCCACGGCTAGCGGCCGTAGGCATACCGATCCTGACGGTCATGCTTTTCCAGCTTGATGTTGCGGCTGGCGATGTCCAGCGCGCGATCCAGGCGCTGGAACTCACGCGCATCGATCAATCCGTCGCTGGCGAAATGGTGTTCCATGGCGCGGATTTCATGCTGTTCCTGCATCAGCCTGCGGAATTCGAAGCGGGTCAGCTCACCCTGGCGCATTCCGGCCTGGATGCGTTCCATCTGCCGATCCTGACGGGCGTTGATCTGCTGCCCGAAGAGCTGGCTCTGCTTGTAGGGGTGGAAGGCATGGCCCGGTCCGTAGCCGTGGTGATCCCAGCCGGCCTGCGCGCCGCTTGCCGCGAGACCCACGGTACCGAATGTCAGCAGGGCGATGAGTGTCTTGTTCAGTTTGCTTTTCATGATGAGGCTCCTTTGCAGTTGAGGGATGCCGCTGTCGACTCGTTGCGTCAGCGGACAAATGCACTGTAGGAGTGGCATGTAAGCAGACTGTGTGGGCGGGGTAACGAGGTGTAACGCTGTGTAACCCTGCGCGCTCGGTAATCCGGGTCGCGGCTCGAGAGGTCGGGATAGGCCCTGCGACCTGTCCTTGCCCACGCGCACGATGCATTTTCAGGTGTGCTTGATGGTTTCGCTCCGCAACTGCCCCGATTCGTCGGCCGGGCCCGGTTTGTCCGTCGCCTCTTCGTACAGTGGCTTCGCCTGTTCTTTCATTTCCTGGACAGAGCGCTCGCTGCTTTCGCTGGCTTGGCCTGCGGGCCCCTGTCTGTCGCATCCGTACATGAGCAGCAGGCTGGTCAATACCGTCAGCACGCCGTAGGACGCATGCCAGGGATGACTGCGTTTCGACTCGGCCGGGGCGGGAAAACCGGTTCCCGCGGTACCGGCCCCGCACCATTCGTACAGGGCCATATGTTCGTCGGGATGGTGTATGTGCTTGCGCATCGTGTTTCTCCTCTGTTTCATGGGACAGCCCGCGGCGGCGAAGGCCGCAGGCTGCCGGATGGTGTCGCCGCTCTCAGAGCTTGATCTGCAGATCGTTCCTGACAGCTTTCACACCCTCGACGCCCAGAGCGACTTTTTCGGCCCGAGCGATCTGTTCGGCACTGCCGACCCAGCCGGCCAGCTGCACGATTCCCTTGTGGGTTTCGACATTGACCTCCAAGCCCTTCATGCCGTCCTGTTTCAGCAACAGGGCTTTGACCTTGGCGGTAATCCAGGCGTCGTCGACGAATTTGCCTGCCGTGATGCGGTCGTTGTTGGCGCTGGGCTTGATGTATTCGTCGCTGCCCAGACGTCCGTCAGCGTTGCTGTCGCCTTCGCGGAAAGCCTGGACGTGACCGCCCTGGGCGACGAACTCCTCGAGGCTGATCATGGCGTCATCATTGCTGTCTGTTTTCTTGAAGTTGGGCATGAGCGGCGCGGCCACGGCTGAGGTGGCGCTGATGGTAGCGATTGCGCCGGCAAGGCCGAGGCTGACAAAGCGATGCTGGATGGGTTTCATGTTGACCTCCTTTTGATCAGTTGAATCGAGGGCAGGCGCACTCAAGCTACCTGTAGCGATGACCGTGCCAGGTATTTTTATTCCAGCTAAATCAATTGCTTGGGGGCATTCGGAGGCGCTGTTGCGAGAACAGCACGGTCGCGGCGGGGTGAATTTGTCGCCGGATGGAGACAGTTGCCGGAAGCGGTTTTCAAGCCGCTGATTTGATTGGACTATTTTGTCTGGCGTGGGCGACAGCGCGCCTGCGCACGATTCAGTCTTGAGTGGAAGAGTGCGCTACGACGAATTCACGCCGGCGTGGAGGAAGGAATGGAGCGCGGCTCAGGCATTCACAGATTTTCACCTGCGCCCGCCAAATCAGGCGGTGTCGTCGCGCTCCTTGAACAGCGCGGGAGTGAGACCGTGGCGCTGCAGCAGCCGGTAGACCTCGGTCCGGTTGCGTCCGGCCAGGCGCGCCACTTCGCTGACATGGCCGCGGGTGAGCTTCAGCAGGTTGATCAGGTAATCGCGTTCGAATGCATTGCGCGCTTCGGCCAGCGGCTGGATTTCGGCCGGCTTGTCGCGCAGTGCGCGCGTCACCAGGGTGGCCGGAATGGTGGGGGTGGTGCAGAGCGCGACGCATTGCTCCAGCACGTTGTGCAGCTGGCGGATGTTGCCCGGCCAGTCCGCCGCCGCCAGCATTTCCAGCGCGTCGGGAGCGAAGCCGCGGATGCGGCGCTGGTACTTTTCGGTCAAGATCGAGAGAAAGTGCTGCGCCAGCAGCGGGATGTCCTCGCGCCGCTCGCGCAGCGGCGGCAGCGTCAGACTGACCACGTTGAGGCGGTAATACAGGTCCTCGCGGAATTCGCCGCTGGCGACCCCCTCCTCCAAGTTGCGGTGGGTGGCCGATAGAATGCGCACGTCGACCTTGCGCGTTTCGGTGGCGCCGACCGGCCGCACCTCGCCTTCCTGCAGCACGCGCAGCAGTTTGACCTGCAATTGCACCGGCATGTCGCCGATCTCGTCGAGGAACACGGTGCCGCCTTCGGCGCTGAGGAACAGGCCGGGGTGGTCGCGTCCGGCACCGGTAAACGCGCCCTTGAGGTGGCCGAACAGTTCCGATTCGAGCAGTTCGGCCGGGATCGCGCCGCAGTTGATCGCGACGAAGGGCTTGTCACGGCGCGGGCTGGCACGGTGGATGGCGCGCGCCAGCAGCTCCTTGCCGGTGCCCGACTCGCCCTGGATCAGCAACGACGCTTCGCTTTGCGCGGCCAGCCGGGCTTCCGCCAGCAATGCCTCCATGGTCGGGCTTGCGGTGACGATTTCGCTGCGCCAGCTGTCGTCGCTTACCTCGGCGCTGCTGCCCGTCAGCCGGGTGGCACGCTTCAGCAGGTCGACCAGGGTGGCGGCGTCGTAGGGCTTGGTCAGGTAGCCGAACAGGCCCTGCTGCGTCGCCGCCACTGCATCCGGGATGGTGCCGTGCGCGGTCAGCATGATCACCGGCAGCGCCGGATCGCGCGCATGGATGGTGTTGAACAGGGCCATGCCGTCCATGCCTGCCATCTGCATGTCGGTCAGCACCGCATCGGGCCGCGTCAGTGCCATCTTCCCCAGCGCCGCCTCGCCGCTGTCGACGGATTCGACCCTGAAACCGTTCGCTTCCAGGCGCAGCGTGATCAGCTCGCGCAGTGCGGCATCGTCGTCGACCAACAGGATGGAGGGTTTTTTCATGGCGTTTTCGAGGTTCCGTTGCGCTGCTGCAGGGACTTTTCCAGCGCCTTGATCTGCTCGAGCTTGCCCTGCAGTTCCTGCGCGCGGGCAGTTTGCTGCTTCAGTTCGATGCGTGATCTCAGCGAGGCTTTCATCAGCTTGAGCAGGGCCTCGGTGCGAACATCGGGTTCAGCCAGGTTATTGAGGATCTTCAGGCTGCGCTCGAGGGATTCCGTGCTGTCCTCACGCTCGAGCAATGCGGCCAGCTGGAAGCGCCTGGCCGCGTCGAGGCGGCGCATGCCTTCCAGTTCGGCCAGTTCGCGGCGCCGCTGCTCGGGAGTCAGCCCATCTACGCGTGCCAGTTCGCCGAGCAGTGCAGGCGCACCTGCATCCCCCTGACTGAGGACAGCCTGGTATTCGAGCGGCAGGGCGGCGCAGGCTCCGAGTGTCAGTAACAGTGCGGCTAGAAAAAAAGATCTCAGTGTCATCGAGGCGAAGGCCAGGTTAAAAGGATACAGGTCGACCACGGTGGGCAGTCGACGACTTCGGCACCGCCGCCGGCGGCCAGCATCGCCTCGCGCACGATCGACAGCCCAAGGCCAGTGCCCCTGACGGTGCTGGCTGGTTGACGTGCGCCCTGGACAAAAGGTTCGAAAATGCGCTTGCGCTCGGCTTGCGGGATGCCGGCCCCCTGGTCGCACACCCACAGCGAGACGACGCCCTCACCCGCCTCGCTCCTCACCAGGATGCGTCCGCCCTCGGGGCTGAATTTGACCGCGTTGGACAACAGGTTGTCGAGTACGGTTTCCAGCGTGTTGCGATCGGTGTGCAGCACGCCGGCATCCAGTTGTGACTCGACCTCGATGCGGTGCGCATCGAGCGCCAGCCGCTGCCTTGCCAGCACCGCCGCAAGCGCCTCGTCGATCGCTTGCGGAACGGCAGGCGGCAGGGGGGCCTCGTGGATCATGCCGCCGTAGCGGATCAGGTCCTCGATGCGCTTCTGCAGGTCGCGGCTGCTGCTGTCCATGATGCCGACGATGTGGCGCTGGCGAGCGTTGAGGCTGCCGGCCAGTTCATCGCCGAGCAGCGACACCCCCTCGCGCAGCGAAGCCAGCGGGGTTTTCAGTTCGTGCGAGACGTGGCGCAAGAAGCGCAGCTTCTGTTCCTCCAGGGCCTGCAGACGCTGGCGCAGCCAGTCGATCTCACGCCCGAGTTCGACGATGTCCTGCGGCCCGCTGATCGCCGGCAGGGGACTCAGGTCGGCTCGCCCGAGCTGCTGGATCGAGGATTTCAGCTGCTTGACCGGGCGATTGATCATCCAGGAAAACACCGTGGCCAACAGCAGCGTAAGCGGAATCAGTGCCAGCGCGAGCAGGATGAGTCGCTGACGGGTGGACTGGACGGTCTCCTCCAGGTCCTGCAATTCGCGCTGAACGGCGTTATCGGCTTCGAGCAGCAAGGTTTGTGCGGCGGAATGCAATGCATCGAAGGCCGGGTCAAACTCCTGGAAGCGCGCGCTGTCGAGAAAGCCCACCGGCTTCAATTCACGATACAGCTCGCGGCTGTGGCGCTGCAGCGTGGTCAGTGTCGTATGCGCGGGATCGTCGACCAGTTGTCCGGCGAGCCCGGACAGAAGCC
>Ga0209286_1000561_pt1 | contig 10460 bp, 12 predicted proteins | sample PPLLak1March2015_2_FD_187250 | JGI IMG/M metagenome (GOLD analysis project Ga0209286, IMG submission 187250) | Freshwater sediment microbial communities from Prairie Pothole Lake near Jamestown, North Dakota, USA - PPLs Lake P8 Core (3) Depth... | ecosystem: Environmental > Aquatic > Freshwater...
ATTCTTCCGCGACCATGGCAAAGCCGCTGCAACCGTGGAATCCGACATCAAACAAGCGCAACGCGATTACCTGGCAGTCGAACAACTCGGCATCAATATGCGCGACGTAGGCGACGAGTTGCAGGTCGATGGCGTGAAATTATTCGCGGAGGCCTTTGACAAGCTGCTTGCATCGCTTGCCTAGTCTTCTGCGACTTATCAACGCAAAAACGGGCCGTTGGCCCGTTTTTGTTTTCCGCGTACGATACGCATTTTTTCAACGGAGCCTCACATGCGTAAAACCCTCATCCGCACCCTCACCGGCCTCTCTGCCCTGGGCTTGGCCGCACTGCCTCAACTCGCTTCCGCGCACGACGATGCATCGCATAGCCATACGCATGGTCAAGTGGGCGTAGACCTGATCAAGACCGATCACAAAGTAGGCGATGGCACGGTTGCCGCCGCAGGCAATAAAGTCACGGTTCACTACACCGGCTGGCTCTATGACGCCGCAGCCAAAGACAATAAGGGCAAGAAATTCGACAGTTCACGCGACCGGGGCGACCCTTTCACTTTTGGATTGGGTGCAGGCCAAGTGATTCGCGGTTGGGACGAAGGCGTGGCCGGTATGAAAATCGGCGGCCAACGCACGCTGATTATCCCCGCGCAAATGGGCTACGGCAGCCGTGGCGCTGGCGGCGTGATTCCACCGAATGCGATCTTGGTATTCGATGTAGAACTATTGGGTGTGAAGTAATCGCGTGAAGCGCGCGGTCTTAGCCGCGCGCTTTCTCGCGCACAAAATGAATAATCCCCGGCATGAGCGATAGCACGATAATGCCGAGAATCGCCACCGTCAGATTGTTCTTGATGATGGGGATATTGCCGAAGAAATAACCTAGAAACACCAGCGAGTTGATCCAGGCGATCGCGCCCAGAACGCTAAATAGCACGAAGCGCTTGTAAACCATGTGGCCGATGCCGGCCACGAACGGCGCGAAGGTCCGAATGATCGGCAAGAATCGCGCGAACAAAACCGTCTTGCCGCCATGCTTCTCGTAAAACGCCTCGGTCTTCTCCAAATAGCGCCGATTGAGCCAGCGCGATTCCTGGGTAAACACGCGGGGGCCGATAAAGCGCCCAATCCAATAATTGGTGTTGTCCCCCAAAAACGCCGCCGCCATCAACAGCAAGATCACCATCTGCACATCCAGTGCGCCGGTCGCCGCCAGCGCGCCCACCACGAACAGCAGCGAATCACCTGGCAGGAACGGCGTCACCACCAAGCCGGTTTCGCAAAAAATGATCGTGAACAAAATCGCGTACACCCACACGCCATATTGGTTAATCAGCAACGTCAGGTGCTGATCAAGGTGCAGCAGGATATCGATGAATTGGGCGAGAAGTTCCATGCGGTAATCAGTTTGAACGGGGAACACAGCGCAAAAACCAGAAAAGTTTTACCTCTGTGTACTCCGTGTCCTCCGTGGTGAATGCTTTAAATCCGTTAGCTACTTAGGGCAATACTTCAGCTTCCGGCTTTTTCTCAGCTTTGACGAAATCTTCACGCGATACGCCCAGCCACATCACGATCGGGCTCGCCACCAGGATTGAGGAATAGGTGCCGACCACGATGCCGATGGTCAGCGCCAGCGCGAAGTAGTAAAGAATTTCGCCGCCCAGAAACAGCATGGAGAACACCATCAGTTGCGTGGTGACGTGTGTCATCACGGTGCGCGACAGGGTGCGCGTGATCGCGTTATCGATAATTTCGGACACCGAGCCCTTGCGCATTTTTCGGAAATTTTCCCGTATCCGATCGAACACCACCACGGTGTCGTTCACCGAGTAACCGAGAATCGCTAGCACCGCCGCCAGCACGGTCAGCGAAAATTCCCATTGAAATAAAGCGAACAGGCCGACGATGATCAGCACATCGTGAAAAGTCGCCACGATAGCGGCTACCGCGAAACGCCACTCAAAGCGCAGCGCAAGGTAAGCCACGATCCCGAACGACACTGCCAGCAAGGCGAGCGAGCCGTCATAGAGCAACTCTTTCCCCACTTGCGGCCCGACGAACTCGACCCGCTGCATGGTCACGTCCGGCGATTGCTGCTTCAACACGCCCATCACCTGCTCGGACAATTGTGCGCTGGTGACACCTTGTTTTACTGCCAGCCGGATCAACACGTCGCGCGAAGTGCCGAAATTCTGCACGCTCGCATCGGCATGGCCATGCGCCGCCAATTGTTCGCGAACTTTCTGAATATCGGCCGCCTGTACATAGCGCACTTCCAGCACCGTGCCGCCGGTGAAATCCACGCCGAGGTTCAACCCCTTCCAGACCAGAAACACGATGGCGAGGACGAAGGTGATGGCGGAAAAAATAGTCGTCCCCTTCGCATACTTCATGAAGGGAATGTCGCGCTTTATTTGAAATAATTCCATGATGAATCCTTTGTGCGCCGCTTGAGCCGCTTAACCGATAGAGATGCTGTCGAGCTTCTTCGCTCGGCCGTAAGTCAAATTGACGATGCCGCGCGAGACAGTCACCGCGCTGAACATCGAGGTCAGAATGCCGATACACAACACGACCGCGAAGCCGCGCACCGGGCCGGAGCCGAGCCAGAACAGGAAAAAGCCCGCAATTAGCGTGGTGAGATTGGAGTCAAAAATCGTGTCCCAGGCGCGGTCGAAGCCGGCATGGATCGCCGCCTGCGGCGAATTGCCGTTGCGCAATTCTTCGCGAATGCGCTCGAAGATCAACACATTGGCGTCGATCGCCATGCCGACGGTGAGCGCGATGCCGGCGATGCCGGGCAAGGTCAGCGTGGCCTGCATCAAGGACAAAATGCCGATCAAGAGCGCCACGTTAATCGCCAAGGTGATGACGGAGATCAAGCCGAACACACCGTAGTAAACGACCATGAATGCCGCGATCAGCGCAAAACCGATCAGGGTGGAATTGAAGCCGCGCGAAATATTATCGGCGCCCAGGCTCGGACCGACGGTGCGTTCCTCGATGATTTCCATCGGCGCCGCCAGCGCACCTGCACGCAGCAACAGGGCGATGTCGTTCGCTTCTTCAGGACTGCGCATGCCGGTGATCTGCACGCGGCCGCCGGCAATTTCGGTGATGATATTGGGCGCGGTAATCACTTCTTCCTGGCCCTTTTCGATCAACACAATCGCCATGCGCTTGCCGACATTTTCCCGCGTCAGTTGCTGGAAAATGCGCGCGCCACGCGTATCCAGCGTCATGTGTACCGCTGCGCGGCCGTTCTCGTCAAAGCCGGGGCTGGCGTCGGTGATGTAATCGCCGGTCAGCGACACTTGCTTGCGCACCAGCAGTTTGCGTCCGTCGCGCTCGGTATGCAGCGCCGCGCCCAATGGCGCTTGGCCTTGTTCCGCCGCAGCGACCTCTGCATCGCTGAAATCCGCCATGCGGATTTCCAAGGTCGCGGTGCGGCCCAGAATCTGTTTAGCGCGCGCCGTATCTTGAATCCCCGGCAATTGCACCACAATGCGATCATTGCCTTGCTGCTGAATGATCGGCTCGGCGACGCCCAATTCATTCACCCGGTTGCGCAGGGTAGTCAGGTTTTGTTTGAGATCGAGGTCTTGGCGACGGGTAAGTGCTTCCGGGCGCATTGAGCCGATCAGCACATATTCATTACCTTCTTGTGTCTCTTTTACAAACAGATCCGAGACGCGGTCTGCAATGATGTCCTTAGCCTTGTCGCGAGAGGCGGTATCGGCGAATGTAACGCGCACCTCCCCACCCTGGCGCGTCACGCTGGTGTATTGCACTTTTTTCTCGCGCAAGCTGCTGCGCACATCGCTTGCGTGGCGTTCCATCGCTTTATTGAAAGCCGCCTTCGTATCCAGTTGCAGCAGGAAATGTACGCCGCCGCGCAAGTCCAAGCCCAGGTACATGGGCAGCGCGCCGAGGGAGGAGAGCCAAGCCGGCGAACGCGGCAACAGATTCTGCGCCACCACGTAGTCTTGGCCAAGCTGCTCGCGCAACGCGGTGCTGCCTTTGGTCTGGGTATCTTCATCCGCGAAGCGCACCGTGACGTTTTTGCCCTCCAGCTTCACGCCGCGATAAGCGATCTTGCCCAGATTGAGAATGCTCTCCACCCGCTGTACCGTGGCTGGCTCGATTTTGACCGTCGGCTTGTCGGCCGAGATCTGCACTGCAGGTTCATTGCCGTAGAAATTCGGCAGGGTGTAGAGCAAGCCCAACAACAGGCTCACCCCAATAACGATGTATTTCCAGAGTGGGTAGCGGTTCATAAATTTGTGCGGTGTGAAGGGTGGTGAATGAAGGGACTAGGCGTTGCTTTTCATGGTGCCTTTCGGCAGCAGCGTTTGCACCGTGCCTTTTTGCACTTGGATCACCACGTTGTCGGCGATTTCCAGGCTGATGTATTGATCGCTTACTTTGGTGATCTTGCCCAGCACACCACCGGTGGTGATGACTTCGTCGCCTTTTTGCAGCGCGTCGATCATCTTTTTCTGTTCCTTGGCGCGCTTCATTTGCGGCCGGATCAGCATGAAATAGAACAACACAAAAATAATCACAAACGGCAACAGCCCCATGATCGGGTCTTGCGCTCCTGCCGCAGGTGCGGCGTATGCATTGCTAATCATGACAAAATTCTCCTGGACGGTCTGAAAAATGCCGTGAATTCTAGCACGAACCCGCCCTCGCCTGCCGGAATTCGGCCACATGCTCCGCGAGCCGGCCGGCTTCGATCGCAGCGCGTAGCTCGCGCATCATCTGCTGGTAATAATGCAGGTTGTGAATCGTGTTCAAGGTCGCGCCGAGAATCTCTTGCGACTTATCCAGATGATACAAATAAGCGCGGGTGAAGTTGCGGCAGGTATAGCAGGTGCAAGCTGCGTCCAAGGGCTGCGTGTCGGTGCGGTAGCGGCTGTTGCGGATGCGCACGTCGCCGAAGCGGGTGAACAAGTGGCCATTACGCGCATTGCGCGTCGGCATCACGCAATCGAACATATCGATGCCGGCCACCACCGCCTCCACGATGTCTTCCGGCGTGCCCACGCCCATCAAATAGCGCGGCTTGTCCTGCGGCAACAGTGGCGCGATGTGGTTCAGCGTTTTACGCATTTCTTCCTTCGGCTCGCCCACCGACAGACCGCCGACGGCATAGCCGTCGAACCCGATGTCTTCCAAGCCGCGCAAAGATTGCACGCGCAAATCCGGATACATGCCTCCCTGCACAATGCCGAACAAGGCATTCGGATTGTCGCCATGCGCCGCTTTGGAGCGCGCCGCCCAGCGCAGTGAGAGCAGCATCGATTCTTCCGCCGTCGCATAATCGGCCGGATACGGCGTGCACTCGTCGAAAATCATCACGATGTCGGCATTCAGCACGCGCTGAATCCGCATTGATTCTTCCGGCGACAAAAAACATGGATCGCCGTTGATGGGCGAGCGAAACTTCACGCCCTCTTCGCTGATCTTGCGCAGCTCGTTCAGGCTGAACACCTGAAACCCACCGGAGTCGGTGAGAATCGGACCATCCCAGCCCATGAAGCGATGCAGGCCGCCATGCGCCTCGATCACTTCCAATCCCGGTCGTAACCAGAGATGAAAGGTATTGCCGAGCACAATTTGCGCACCGATGTCTTTGAGATCGGTGGGGCGCATCGCCTTTACCGTGCCGTAAGTGCCCACCGGCATGAAGGCCGGTGTATCCAATACGCCATGCGCCAGGGTGAGACGCGCGCGCCGCGCTGGACCATCGGTATTGAGTAGTTCAAATTTCATGTTTGCTCGCGCTCGATCAACATCGCATCGCCATAACTGAAGAAGCGGTAGCGCTCCTCCACCGCATGCCGATACGCCAGCTTCATGTTCAGCATGCCGCCGAAGGCGCACACCAGCATGAAGAGCGTGGATTTGGGTAAATGAAAATTGGTCAGCAGTCGCTCCACCACACGAAAGCGATAGCCGGGAATAATAAAAATATTGGTGTCGCCATAACCTGCTTGTAATTCGCCGCCACCCGCCGCCGACTCCAGTGCGCGCAACGAGGTCGTGCCCACTGCCAGCACGCGCCCACCCTGCGCTTTGGTTTGGGCGATGGCGTCTACCGTCTCTTGCGGCACGTGATACCACTCGCTGTGCATGCGGTGCTCATGCACCTCCTCCACCCGCACCGGTTGAAACGTGCCCGCGCCGACATGCAACGTGACATAAGCCATGTTCACCCCCATCGCGCGCAGCTCATTCAACATCGCTTCGTCGAAATGCAAGCCGGCGGTCGGCGCCGCCACCGCACCGGGTTTACGCGCATAGATGGTTTGATAGCGCGCCTCATCTTCCGCGCTGGGCGGGCGGGTGATGTAAGGCGGCAAGGGTAGGCTGCCGTGTTTATCCAGCCATGCCAGCAGCGGCATCGCCGCCTCCAGTTGCACTTTGTACATTTCACCTACCCGCTCCAGCACGGTGAAGGCGGCGTCCGCCATGATCGTGATGCACGAGCCGGGTTTGGGTGCCTTGCTGGCGCGTATCTGTGCCACGGCATGCGTTTCATCCAACACGCGTTCCACCAATATCTCTACCTGGCCGCCGGTCTCTTTGGTGCCGAACAAACGCGCTTTGATTACCCGCGTATCGTTGAAAACCATCAAATCATGCGGCTGTACCAGCTCCGGCAAGGCGCTGAACAGCCGATCGCGCAGCATACCGTCGCGGCCATCCAGCGTGAGCAGCCGGCTCGCTCGCCGCACTTCGGACGGAAATTGCGCGATCAATTCTGGCGGCAAGCGAAAATCGAAGTCTTGAGTTTTCATGAAAAGCCGCGAAAACGGCAGGAATGGAAGCTCGGCATTATAGCCGAACTTGATACGCAGCTAATTTCTGAGGATAATGCCGCCTTTCCGTTTGGCTTAGCCAAGCGAAAACATCGCGCAGCAGTCGTCGCGAGCGGCACGAGGTCAAAGCGAGAAGCGCAGCCGTACAGATCGTACGGCGAGCATCGCAGGTTTGAGATCGTGTCGCGCAGTAGACTGATGCACGATGTTTGCCGGGATGGCGGAATTGGTAGACGCACGGGACTCAAAATCCCGCGGTGGTAACACCATGGGGGTTCGATTCCCCCTCCCGGCACCAAGTACAAATAAAAAAGGCGGCCCCAATCTGTAATCGGGAGCCGCCTTTTTTATTGCTTCAACCCTTTACGCCATCTGAACCGGAATCTTGTCACGCTGGCCAATAATCCGATTCGCCTCGTCCACATAAACCAGCACCGGCGCATATTTTTGCAGCTCGATCTCGTTGTACACCGCATAGGTGGCAATGATCACGATATCGCCCGGATTGGCTTTATGCGCGGCGGCGCCGTTGACCGAAATGATGCCCGAATCGCGCTCGGCACGAATCGCATAGGTCGTGAACCGCTCACCATTGGTGACGTTATAAATCTCGATTTGCTGGTACTCGCGGATGTCGGCGGCGTCCAGCAGGGTCTCGTCGATGGCGCAAGAACCCTCATAGTGCAGCTCCGAGTGCGTGACATGCACCCGGTGCAATTTGGATTTAAGCATGGTTCTTTGCATGAGTTTTATCCTCGTGCGAAAAGGGCGCTCATTATACCGGCCCTAAGCTGTCTATGGAAACTTCAATATTATCAATCAGTCGCGTCGTACCAAGCCAAGCGGCGCCGAGCACCACCAACTGCTTTACCTCGCCCGCCGGGGGCAGCAAGGTGCTCGGATCACGCACCGAAACATAATCCACGCGCCAACCATTGGATTCGAGCGCCTGGCGTGCGGTTCCCTCCAGCGCAACAAAATCGCGTGCCCCTGCCTTCAGCTGGTCGGCGATGTTACACAAGGTACGGTACAAGCCTGGCGCTCCTTCTCGATCTTGTGCCGATAAATACCCATTGCGCGAAGACAGCGCCAAGCCATCCTCGGCACGCAAGGTTTCCGCTCCAATGACACGCAGCGGGAAATTCAGTTCGCGCACCATGGCGCGGATCACGAATAGCTGCTGGTAATCTTTTTTTCCAAACAGCGCCACCGCCGGCTGCACAATGTTGAACAGCTTCGCTACCACCGTCGTCACGCCTTGAAAATGGCCCGGACGGAACGCGCCGCAGAGTTCGCTGGCGATCGGCGGCGGAACAATCTCGATTTGCTGCGGGGTGGGATACATCTCTGCCACGCTGGGCGCGAACACGACATCTGCACCGGCTTGTTCTAATTGCGCGCAATCGGCATCCAGGGTGCGCGGATAAGTTTGAAAATCTTCCGTCGGGCCGAATTGCAGGGGATTGACGAAAATGCTCACCACCACGCAGTCGCCGTGTTCGCGCGCAGTACGTACCAAAGCAAGATGCCCTGCGTGCAAATTGCCCATGGTGGGCACGAAGGCGACGGGGCCGGCTGCGCGCAAGCGCGCTTGCAGCGCCTCGATGGTGTGAATGACATCCATTAGTTAAAACAATGCTCGGGAGCGGGAAACTGCTTGGCCTTCACTTCGGCGACATAGCGCTCTATGGCCTGTTGAATGCTCGCTGCGCCACCCATGAAATTCTTGGCGAATTTGGGCGGCTTGCCGTAGATGCCGAGCATGTCGTGCAGCACCAACACTTGGCCGGAGCAATCGACGCCGGCGCCGATGCCGATGGTGGGAATGGCAATGGCCGCAGTGACTTCACGCGCCAATTCGGCGGGAATGGCTTCGAGCAGCAGCATGCTGATCCCGGCTTCCACCAGGGCGGCGGCATCGGCTTTAAGTTGCGCAGCGCCCTGCTCGGTTTTGCCTTGCACGCGATAGCCGCCCAATTGATGCACGGATTGCGGCGTCAGCCCCAAGTGGCCGAAGACGGGCACGCCGCGCTCGACTAAAAACCGCACAGTTTCCACCATGGCATGGCCGCCTTCCAGCTTGACCATGTGTGCACCGGCGCGCATCAATTGGCTGGCATGGCGGAAGGCGTCTTGCGGATTATTTTGGTAGCTGCCGAAGGGCATGTCGGCCACGATAAAGGCTCGGCTTGATCCGCGCGCCACGCATTCGGTGTGATAGATCATGTCGGCAAGCGTGACCGGCAGCGTGGATTCTCGCCCTTGCAGCACCATGCCGAGCGAATCGCCGACGAGCAGAATATCTACGCCTGCCGCTTCCAACAGCTTGGCGAAGCTGGCGTCGTAGCAGGTCAGCGCAGCGATTTTCTCGCCTGCCTGCGCCATTTTCTGTAGTGTGGTCAGCGTGCTTCGCATCACTCGCCCCGGTTGAAAAACTCGCGCCCGCCGCGCATTTTGTCGATGCGGGAAATCAATAATTCGAAGTCTTTTGGATCATCCACGAAATTTAAGTTCTCGCTATTTACAATGAGCAAGGGCGAGGCTTCATATTGATAGAAATATCGGCTGTAGCTCTCAGCGAGCTTTTCCAAATACTCCTCGCTGATCGGCCGCTCATAACTCACCCCGCGCCGACGCACCCGTTCGTGTAGTACCTCGACCGGCGCCTGGAGATAGATTACCAGATCGGGCGCAGCTGTTTGTGGTTGCAAGTGCGCATAGATTTGCTGGTACAAGCGAAATTCCTGGTCCGAGAGCGTCATCCGAGCGAACAAAGGATCTTTATCCAGAATAAAATCCGCCACGGTCGGCCGTCCGAACAAGTCGGCTTGTTTCAAGCCCCGCACCTGCTCCACCCGCTGAAACAAGAAGAATAATTGGGTGGCGAGGGCAAAACGCTCCATGTCCTGGTAGAACTTGGGCAGAAACGGATTGTTTTCCGCCCCTTCCAGCAAGGTATCAGCTTGCCAGTGATCAGCGAGCTTTTTCGTCAAGCTGGTCTTGCCGACGCCGATCGGGCCTTCCACCACAATGTAACGAAAGCGCTGCTGCATCACGCCACACGGATGATGGATTGATCATCGCACTGCGCGAGCCAATCACACGCCGGTCCACGACCGGGGATCACGCAATGGGGATCGATCTCGAGCAAGGGCAGCAATACAAAAGCACGCTCATGCATTCTCGGATGCGGCAGCGTCAGGCCAGGTTCGTGAAATTGGATGTCGTCGTAGAGCAGCAAATCGAGGTCCAGGGTGCGCGGTGCGTTGCGGAATTCGCGCACGCGCCCGAATTCCTGCTCAATGCCAAGCAAGGATTGTAGCAAATCATGCGGCGCGAGCTGCGTCTCGATCCGGGCCACGGCGTTGATGAAATCGGGTTGATCGGCATAGCCCACCGGCGCGCTGCGATAGAGCGAAGAACGTGCGAGGAGGCGCGAATCTGGCAGCCGCGCCAAGGCTTCGAAGGCTTGGTTCACTTGTGCTTCCGGCTGGGCGAGATTGCTGCCGAGCGCGATGTAGGCGCGATGCATGGGGGTGTCAGTCATAGGAATTTCTTGCTTTGCCGCGAATTAACGCGAATTTACGCTAATTTTTCAGACTTATTTTTAAGTAGGGAAGTGCCTAATGGGTTTT
>Ga0209286_1000562_pt1 | contig 10443 bp, 12 predicted proteins | sample PPLLak1March2015_2_FD_187250 | JGI IMG/M metagenome (GOLD analysis project Ga0209286, IMG submission 187250) | Freshwater sediment microbial communities from Prairie Pothole Lake near Jamestown, North Dakota, USA - PPLs Lake P8 Core (3) Depth... | ecosystem: Environmental > Aquatic > Freshwater...
CCCCAACCTGCCCGACCGCATCCTGGAGGTGTCCACCGAGGAAGCTCACGATATGGTGCGCCAGCTGGCGCGCAAAGAGGGCTTGTTTGTGGGCGTCTCCGCCGGGGCAGCCGCGGTCGCAGCCCTCAGGATCGCCAGCGAGCTCGATGAAGGCTTGGTGGTCACCGTCTTCCCAGACGCGGGCTACAAATACCTGAGCGATAAAGCCTTGTGGGATCCTGGCAGCTGAAGGGGATGAATGTATGAGTATTGAGATAACATCCACACTGCTGGCGCAGATCCACCGCCACGGAGAATCCGCCTACCCAGAAGAAGGGGCGGGCCTGCTGCTGGGGAGCGCAGATGGAGCGTACAAGCAAGTCAAAGCGATCTTGCCGCTTTCTAACTCGCGCGAGGACAGCGCCCGCCACAACCGCTACCTGCTTACCGCCCAAGATTATCTGAAGGGCGAGGAAGAGGCCGCCCGCATGGGGTTGGATGTGCTGGGCGTGTTCCATTCGCATCCCGACCACCCCAACCGCCCATCCGAGTTCGACCGCGAATGGGCGATGCCCTGGTTCTCGTACATGATCACCAGCGTCCAGGCGGCCCAGGCGGCGGGCAGCCGCTCCTGGCTTCTCAGCGATGACCGCCAGGCCTTTACCGAGGAGCCGATCACCATCCGGGATTGACCAAAAACCATCACCGCAGAGTGCGCAGAGTGCACAGAGTTATAGACCATTCTCTACTCTCTATTCTCGACTCTCCACTCTCTGGGGTGAAGCCAACACCAACCCTACTTACCTTATCGCCTAGTTACCTTGTTACCTGATTACCTGATTACCTAATCCCTACCCCTTGGAGGTATCCCATGTCTCTCTTCTTCGTACGCCACCAGCACAATGCTGAAACCTGCCCGGCTAAAGACCCGGTCATGGGCAGCATGCTGCTCTCTCACATCAGCCCCATGAACGCCCGCACCTTCGGCGTAAAGGTCCGCGGCGACGCCGTGGTGGATGGCCAGCACACCTTTGTGCTCATCCTGGAAGCCGATGACCGGCAGCAGATCGACAACTTCATGCAGCCCTTCCAGATGGCTGGATCGGTGGATGTCTACCCCGCATCCGAGTGCGAGACCGTTGTCGAGCGCGCCGGCTGCTGAGGGATGATCTGCCATGAGAATCGCAGCCAACGTCACAGAACTGGTCGGTAATACGCCCCTGGTGCGCATCAACCGCCTCAGCCAGGGCGCTAAAGCGGAGATCGCCGCCAAGCTGGAATTCTACAACCCGGCTCACAGCGTCAAAGACCGCATCGGCGTGTCCATGATCGACGCCGCCGAACGGGCGGGCATGATCAATCCGGACACGATCATCCTGGAGCCAACCAGCGGCAACACCGGCATCGCTCTGGCTTTCGTGTGCGCGGCGCGCGGCTACAAGTGCGCGCTGACCATGCCGGATACGATGAGCAAGGAGCGGCGCATGCTGCTGCGCGCCTATGGCGCCGAGCTGGTTCTCACCCCAGGCAGCGAGGGCATGAGCGGCGCAATCAAGAAAGCCGAAGAGATGGCAGCTTCTGACCCGCGCTACTTCATCCCGCAGCAGTTCCAGAACCCGGCCAACCCAGAGATCCACCGCCGCACCACCGCCGAGGAGATCTGGCGGGATACGGACGGCAAAGTGGATATCCTGGTGTCGGGCGTCGGCACCGGCGGCACGATCACCGGCGTTGGCGAGGTGATCAAGGCGCGCAAGCCCTCCTTCCGCTGTATTGCAGTCGAACCGGATGCCTCGCCGGTGCTGTCCGGCGGGGCGAAAGGACCCCACAAAATCCAGGGCATCGGCGCCGGCTTCGTGCCGGGCGTGCTCAACACCGGCGTCTACGACGAGATCGTGCGCGTGCGCGACGAGGACGCTATGCAGACCGCCCGCCGCATGGCGAGCGAGGAGGGGCTGTTGGTGGGCATCTCCTCAGGCGCAGCCGTATGGGCGGCTCTCCAGATCGCCCGGCGAGACGAGAACGCCGGCAATCTGATCGTGGTGATCATCCCCTCCTTCGGCGAGCGGTACCTGAGCACGCCTCTATTTGCTGATTTAGCAGAGTAATCCCATGTTCGATACCCTGCGGCAGGACATCCAATCGGTCTTCGAGCGTGATCCGGCGGCGCGCAGCCTGACGGAGATCTTGCTGTGCTATCCCGGGCTGCACGCCGTATGGGGGCACCGCGTCACTCATTGGCTGTGGGTGCACAACCTGAAACTGCTGGCGCGCTGGTTCTCGCAACTCGTGCGTGGTCTCACAGGAGTCGAAATCCATCCCGGTGCGAGCATCGGGCCGGGTCTCTTCATCGACCACGGCATGGGCGTGGTGATCGGCGAGACGGCCGAGATCGGCGCAGAAGTGACGCTCTATCACGGAGTCACCCTGGGCGGCACCAGCCTGGCCAAGGGTAAGCGCCACCCCACCATCGCAGACCGGGTGGTGATCGGCGCTGGCTCGAAAGTGCTGGGCGCCATCACCATCGGCAGCGACAGCCGCATTGGGGCCAACGCGGTGGTGGTAAAATCTGTGCCACCCAACTCGGTGGTGGTCGGCGTGCCAGGGCAGATCGTCCACCGCAGCCGGCCTCACCTGGCGACCGACGCTCCGGACCTGAACCATACTTCCCTGCCCGACCTGGTAGGCGTCACGCTGACCTCCCTGCTGAACCGCGTGGATGCCCTGGAACAGCGCTTCAATGGACACGCCGAGCCCGAAGGGCAAATCCACGCTCCCGTCGCCGGACAGTGGCGGGGCGAAGACTTTTCGATATAATCAATGCTTGAGAGGAAATACTTTAGAACTATGCCATCTTTAAGAATACCCACCCCCTTGCGCACCTATGCCGAAGGGCAATCTGAGATCAGCCTACAGGGAAGCACGGTCGGGGAAGTGATGGACGGTCTGGTGACCCGCTACCCGGCGCTGCGCCCGCACCTGTTCAACGGCGACGGGCAGCTGCGCCCGTTCGTCAACCTGTTCCTGAACGAAAACAACGTGCGAGACCTGCAGGGCCTGGCGACTCCCCTGACCGAGGGCGACCGCCTGATCCTTATCCCCAGTATTGCGGGAGGGCGAGAGTAGAGGCCAGAGAATCGAGAATCGTGAATCGAGAACAGTAAAAACATTTTCTACCCGCTCACGACTCTCCATTCTCCCCTCTCGATTCTCGACTCACTTTTCAGGACACGCCATGCTACCTAATCTTTCTCACGAAGAAATCCTGCGCTACTCGCGCCACCTGCTGATCCCCGAGGTGGGCCTGGAAGGGCAGCGCAAGCTGCTGGCTTCCTCGGTGCTGGTGATCGGCACCGGCGGACTGGGCTCGCCCGTGGCGCTCTACCTGGCAGCTGCTGGGGTGGGGCGTATCGGCCTGGTGGATTACGATGTGGTGGACTACTCCAACCTGCAGCGCCAGGTGATCCACGGTATGTCCACCCTGGACAAGCTGAAAGTCGAGTCGGCGCGCGAGCGCATGCTGGACATCAACCCGGATATCCAGGTGGACATCTATAACGAGCCGTTCACCTCTGATAACGCCATGCGGATCGCCGGGCCTTACGACCTGATCATCGACGGGACGGATAACTTCCCCACCCGCTACCTGACCAACGACCTGTGTGTGCTGACCGGCAAGCCCAATGTATACGGCTCGATCTTCCGCTTCGACGGGCAGGTGAGCGTGTTCTACGCCAAGGAAGGACCGTGCTACCGCTGCCTGTTCCCCGAGCCGCCCCCGCCGGGGTTGGTGCCATCCTGCGCCGAGGGCGGCGTGCTGGGCGTGCTGCCCGGTACAATCGGCACTCTGCAGGCGACCGAAGCGCTCAAACTGCTGCTGGGCATCGGCAAGCCGCTGATCGGCAAGCTGCTGCTCTTCAACGCATTGGACATGTCCTTCGATTTCGTCAACCTGCGCAAGAACCCCAACTGCAAGGTGTGCGGGCCGAACCCGGAAGTGACTGAGCTGATCGACTACGAAGCCTTCTGCGGCGTGCCTGGTCACGACCATGAAGAAGGCGCGGTGGGCGGCGGATGGGATATCACTGCCAGCGAGCTGGCGGAGCGCATGAAGCAAGGCAACCACGTGCGCCTGATCGATGTACGCGAGCCGCACGAGCTGCAAATCTCCCAATTGGAAGGTGCCACGCTGATCCCGCTGGGACAGATGGCGGCGCGCCTGTCCGAGCTGGACAGCGCCGAAGAGATCGTGCTGTTCTGCAAGTCGGGCACGCGCTCGGCGCGCGCCCTGGAGCTGCTCGCCAGCGCCGGCTTCCGCAAGGTGAAAAACCTGAAAGGCGGCATAAACGCCTGGGCTCGTGAAGTCGATTCCAGCCTGCCAATTTATTAGAAGTCATCTCAAAAATGGTAATTTGGTGTGTGTGGCGGCTGCGCCGCCACACACACCAAAACCTCCTGTTTTTGAGATAGCCTCTAGAATGAACAGGGATGGACAGGATATACAGGATATACAGGATATACAGGATAAGTGTTTGGTATTCTTAGTGCCTGATCTCTCATCCTTTGTATCCTTTACATCCTTGTTTGATAGGTATAACAAGGATAGAATGGATATAAAGGATGCTAATATTGCCTGATTACTTATCCTTTGTATCCTTTGCATCCTTGTTTGAGATAGATTCTTAACTAGGATAAACAGAATAGAAAGGATGCTGGTTTTGCTTGATCTCCTATCCTTTACATACTTTGCATCCTTGTTCGATCCGACCTTTGTAGCTTGTTGATTAAGAATGGCTGATATGGACAAAACCATCTTATCTGTATTGGCCCATCCGGACGATGAATCCTTCGGGATGGGCGGCACGCTGGCGCTGTACGCCCGGCGCGGCGCGGCAGTGCACTTGCTGTGCGCCACGCGCGGCGAAGCCGGCACGGTCGATCCGCAGCATTTGAGGGGCTTCAGCTCGATCGCCGAGCGGCGCGAAGCCGAGCTGCGCTGCGCGGCCGAGAAGCTAGGGCTGGCGGCGGTGTACTTCCTCGACTACCGCGATTCGGGCATGCCCGGCTCGCCGGACAACAGCCATCCCCAGGCGCTGGCGGCTGCCGCGCTGGATTCCGTGGCGGCCCGGATCGTACCCTACATCCGCTCCATCCACCCCCAGGTGGTGCTGACCTTCGACCCGATCGGCGGCTACAAGCATCCCGACCACATCGCTATCCACCGGGCGACGGTGAAGGCTTTCCACCTGGCGGGCGACCCGGCCTACCACGACGGGCAATCCCCCTACCTGCCGCAAAAACTCTACTACCATGTTATCCCCAAGGGATTCCTGAGCTTTGCCGTGCGCGTGCTGCCCCTGCTGGGCAAGGACCCGCGGCGCTTCGGGCGCAACCAGGATATCGACCTGACCGTGCTGGTGCGGGAGGGCAATTTCCCGACCCACGCGCGCATCGATTACCGGGAAGTGGCGCAGATCAAGGATGAAGCTGCGCTCTGCCATACCAGCCAGCTGGACGGCGCCGGGCTGCGGCGCGGGCCGATGCGCTGGGCGCAGACCCTGTTCGGCGAGAAAGAGTATTTTATGCGCGCCGAGCCGCCGGCGGGAAAAGGCGTGCGCGAGATCGACCTGTTCGCCGGGCTGTGAGCAGGGCGGACGATTTCACCACCGAGTACACAGAGTTCACAGAGAAAACCTATAATAATCTTTGTGTGCCGATGCCGTATACCTGGGGCACTTGGCATCCGTTCGCTGTGAGCTTACCTGAAGATTTAACCACAGAGCTAAATTGTCATTTCGAGCGCAGCGAGAAATCCCTATTGTGCATGCTGTTACGAACCTACGCTGGCCTGTTATGACTATCTCGCGCAGGGATTCCTTGTCGCTTGCGGTCGCAGCACGATTGCAGACGGACGACCGCTGACTGCTCGCCGTAAATCCCTCAGCCGCGATTCGATCTCTCCAGCTATGATACAATTCAAGACCGGAATGGCTCCGCTGCTCCAATAAGCCGTACCGGACATCTGAAGACATTTGCAGATATCAGCGGCGGAAGGCGCATGAGCGCGGTATCTGTCCTGATATCGAGCCAGGAGAGTTACGTATGAAGAAAAACCCGCCCAATACGGTCGCGGACGATGTGGTCGTGACCTTGAACTACACGGTGAAAGTGGATGGAGATACGGTGGACAGCTCCGAGGGGAGCGACCCGATCGAGTTCATCCAGGGCAAGGGTATGTTGATCGGGGGCATGGAGCGCGCCCTGTACGGGCTGGCGGCGGGAGAGCACAAACAGTTCAGAGTCGCCCCCGCGGATGGCTACGGCGATGAAGACCCGGACGCCATCGCCGAGGTGCCGCGCGGAGAGTTTCCCCCGGAGATCCCGCTCGAGCCCGGTGTGGAGCTGCTCTTGAAAGACGAGGACGGCGACGAGATGGAGGCCCACATTGTCTCCGTGGGCGAGGACACCGTGACGCTGGATTTCAACCACCCGCTGGCGGGCAAGGAGCTGGACTTCAGCGTGGAAGTGCTTGCCCTGCGCTGGGCCACACCTGAAGAGCTCGACCACGGGCACGTGCATTAACAAGGGATCAGGAATCAGGTAATAAGGGGATTGCGGGGGTAAGGATTGAGAATCGAGAGCCGAGAGCAAAGAGTCGAGTAACCAGAGAACAGGCCCGGATCTCCGATCTAGGCCTGCATTTTAACATTTTTCCTACATTCATCCAACGTATTTCATACAAATCCTGGGTAAGATTCGGTTTACAAAACAATAAAACCATTTCAGCATCTTTATTGTCAGACAGGAGGTAGACTATGAACTCGATTACTCGTTGGGATCCGTTTCGCGATATGATGATCATGCGCAACAGCATGGACCGGCTTTTCGATAGATTCTACGGCGCTGAGTCCGATGGTGGCTGGAGCGAGCCCAATTGGAGCCTGGCGCTCGACGTTGTGGAGGAGCCGGAGGAATTCGTGGTCAAGGCGTCTCTGCCGGGCGTCAAGCCGGAAGACGTGGAAGTGACGTTCTCTGAGAATATCTTGACCATCAAAGGCGAGATGCAGGCCGAAGAGGAAAAGGAAGAGTCCCGCTTCCACCTGCGTGAGCGCCGCTACGGCAGCTTCTCCCGCAGCCTGACCCTGCCGCGCGGCATCCAGGGCGATGCCATCGAAGCCAGCTACGACGCCGGCGTGCTCACCCTGCGCCTGCCGAAGCGCGAAGAGGTCAAGCCCAAGCGCATCACGGTGCGCGGCGTGGAATCCGCCAAGATGATCGAAGGCAAAGTCGCCGACGTAAAAACCAAGAACTAAGCACACAGCGAAGCCCCGGGATGCAACCCGGGGCTTTTTATATCTTTAGAAAGAGATGAACCGCGAAGTCGCAAAGGACGCCAAGATCTTATATGGAAAGACCTGGTTTTATAAGCCCAGCTTAGATTTTTTAGATACCTTTGCGCTCCTGGCGCTTGCTCCGCCGCTCTTGGGTGGAGTCTTTGCGGTTAGTTTTTCAGTAAAGGCTACTTCCCGGCGAGGGCGGACAATAATGCGCGCACGGCGATGATCCCGGACTGCGCCCGGTGGGGGGTTTTGCCCAGCGGGCTGGCGGAGACGACGGTCTCGCTGAGCACGTCCAGGCGGTCGCCGCCCTTCTGTTTGGCGTGCATATACGCCATGCCCACGCCGAACAGGTAGCCCAGGTCCAGCCCGGAACCGGCTTTCTCCTTGCCCGCCGCCAGGGCTGCTTCGGCATGCTCCCACTCCGCCAGGGCTGCCAGCAGAGCTTTGGGCACTTCGCCGGAGCTCTTATCGGACGTAACCTCCTCTCCCTCCTGTGCGCCAGACTGACCCTTCTCTCTCAAGTAGCCCTGCACATAGGGGATGAGATCCGCCATCTCGAGGCCGCGCTGGCGGAACTGGGCCGCCATTAGCGCCAGACCGCGGGCGTAGACCTGCGCTGAGCCGTTGCCGGTGATCTGGCGCAGCAGCTCAGCGGCGCGCTCCATCGACCACGCCAGGTCGGACCCGCCCTGCTCAGCCGCAGCCTGGGCGGCGACCTGGAAGATCTCCACCATGTGGTCGCCGTGGTTATGGTTCAAGGCGTCGGCCTGGTTCAATGCCTGGCGCTGCCCGTCCAGAACGTGGGCGGCATGGCGGAACAGGGCCGGGAGGTCGATCTTGGAGGCTTCCATAAGGGGTTTGTGGGCTTTCGGCGGGCTTGCGCCCGCCGAAAGCCCCACACAATTGATATATTAAGCGGCGACGGGGATGGCTTCGAGCTGGTCGAGCAGGCCCGCCAGGACGTCGAAGCCTCCCTGCCAGAAGGCGGCGCTGTAGATGTCGATGCCGGCTTCGGACAGGATGCGCGCCGGCGCATCCGACCCGCCAGCGGCAAGGATCTTCAGGTAGCGCGGCTTGAAGGCTTCCCCTTCGGCTTTGAACTGTTGGTAAAGCGAGAACACCAGGAGCTGACCGAAGGTGTAGGCATACACGTAGAACGGCACCTGGTAGATGTGCGGGATGGAGACCCATTCCCAGCGGAACTCGTCGCTCAGCTCCACTGAGTCGCCGAACTGGACCTTCAAATTCTCCATATAGGCGTCTGCCATCTCGTCGACCGTGGCGCCGCTCTGCACCATCTCGTGGGCCTGGCGCTCGAAGAGGGCGAAGAAAGCCTGGCGCATGATGGTGGCATAGGCGTCATCCACCTGGCGGAAGAGCATATCCCGGCGCACGCTCTCGTCGCTCTCCTCCGCCAGCAGCTTATCGATCAGCATCATCTCGCCAAAGGTGGAAGCGGTCTCAGCTAACGGCAGGGAGGAGTGGAAGGTGAACAGGCCGTGATGGGAGGCCAGCATGGCGTGGATGGCGTGTCCTAGCTCGTGGGCCAGGGTGGCGACGTCGTCAGCGCGACCCTGGTAGTTGACCAGCACCCAGGGGGTGATGTCGTTGGTGATGCTGGCGCAGAACGCGCCGCCGCGCTTGCCTTTGCGCACCTCGCTGTCCAGGTGGCTTTCATCGAAGACGCGCTGCGCCAGGCTGGCGACGCGCGGCTCGAACTCGCGGAACGAGCCCAACACCATCTCAGCCGCCTGGGCGTAATCATAGCGCTTCTCGGATTTCGCCACCGGGGCGTAGACGTCGTAGCGGCGGATGCGCTCCATACCCAGCCAGCGCGCCTTGAGGCGGAAATAGCGCTGGAACAGGGGGGCGTTGCGCTGGCAGACCTCCAGCAGGGTATCCACGACTTCGTCGGGGATGTCGTTGACCAGGTTGCGGGCCGAGATCGGGCTGCTGAATTTGCGCAGGTCGATATGCTCGCTGCGCCAGTCGCGCACCAGGGTCTGGTACATCTGCCCCAGGATGGGCGCATCGTCGCCATACACCCGGTACAGCTCCTGGTAGGCGCCCGCCCGCAGGTCCGGATCATGCTCACGTACATAGACCATCAGCTCGCCGCGGGTCAGCTCCTGCACCTGACCCTCCACTTCGAGCTTGAAGACATAGCGGTTGGTGATCGAATCATACAGGTTGTTCAGCGCCTTGACGCCGGTGACATCCTTGATATTGATAATCTTCTCTTCGGGCTCGCTGAGAGTGTGCGGCTTGAAATGGCGCATCTCCTCCAGCCAGTAGCGGTAATCGCCGGATCCGGCCATCAGCCGGTTGGCTGGGCCTTCATCCAACCCCTTCCACCACAGGCTGAAGAACAAGACCCGGTTCTGGAAGCTGGCCATGAGCTGGTCCACACGACCCATGAAGGCCATCGCAGCCTGGTCCTGGGTATCGGCGGCAAAGCTCAGCTCGGCAAAGCCTGAGATGCAGTACCCCAGGCGGCTGGTGGCCTCGATCTGGCGCACCACCTGCATGAATTCCTGGGCCGGCATGTCGGCAGCCAGCTTCTCCCGGTTGGCTTCAAAAGCGCTCACCCGGCTTTCCAGCTCGTCGAAAGCCGCCTGCATATCGGGCGCATCGTGGGCGGTGTACAGATCAGCCAGGCTCCAGCGGGATAGAGTGTAAGGTAGAGTCATAGTCCGTATCCTTTACGATAGAGAATATAGAGTTGAGAGTAGAGAGTCGTGAATTAAGAGGCGAGAATGGATCGTCTTAATGCGTGTGGCAGCGCAGAGCACACTAATCTCGATTCTCTGCTCTCGAATCTCGTTAACCTAAGCATTATACTCGTCTGGGTGCTCAAAGGTTGAAACGCACGTGCACGATCTCGCCATCCTGCACCACGTATTCCTTGCCTTCCAGGCGCAGCTTACCTTTGGAGCGGGCTTCGCTCAAGCCGCCCAAGGCCAGCAGCTCAGCGTAGGGGATGACCTCGGCACGGATGAAGCCCCGCTGCAGGTCGGTGTGAATGGCGCCGGCAGCTTCGTAGGCGCTGGCGCCGCGCTGTACAGTCCAGGCGCGCACCTCGTCCTCGCCCACGGTGAAGAAGGACATCAAGCCAAGCAGGTCA
>Ga0209286_1000563_pt1 | contig 10443 bp, 13 predicted proteins | sample PPLLak1March2015_2_FD_187250 | JGI IMG/M metagenome (GOLD analysis project Ga0209286, IMG submission 187250) | Freshwater sediment microbial communities from Prairie Pothole Lake near Jamestown, North Dakota, USA - PPLs Lake P8 Core (3) Depth... | ecosystem: Environmental > Aquatic > Freshwater...
TGTGGGCGGGGCTCTTTACTTACTCTTCTTGAAAGTAACACTTTCCCGAAGTGTCTCTTCAATCAGCTTACGATGTTTCTCTTTATCCAGGGTCTCTTTGATCACTTTTTCAGCCGCCGATATGGAAATGTCCACAAACTCCCGGCGCAAATCCCCAACGATTTTATCGCGCTCTGCCTCTAACTCAGTTCGAGTTCGGTCAACGATAACCTGCGCCTGTTTTTGCGCCTCCTGTCTCGATTCTTCCTTTAGCCTTTCTCCGACTTGCATCGTTTGCGTGAGGATGGCTTGTGCTTCCTGACGACCTTTCTCGATCTGTTTTTGTACTTCCACCTTGGCTTGCTCATATTCTTTCTTGGTCGCCTCTGCCTGTTCCATCGCATCTGCTGTTCTTTTCGCCCTCTCGTCCAGCATCTTCAGCACGGGTTTGTATAAGAAGAGGCGTAAGAGAACAATTAGGACGATGAAATTGATAACAAAAACTACCAACAATGGTAAATTGACACCCAGACTGGCGAAGCCTCCCATGGTGCCCCCTTCAACTTTGTATTAATAGCAGACTAAACTCCTGCTCGCAGGACCAGGAACATCGCTAACCCAGCGAGAGAAAATACCGATATGACTATGGCAATGATAATGGCCGCTAAACTTGCGGGTAATCCTCCCTCTCCCATCGTACACCTCCTTATTTGACAACCATGGCCATGATAATACATACGATCAGGACGTAAATCCCGATAGCCTCGGCGAGGGCACCAATCAGAATCATGTTGGTCAGAATGGCCCCTCTGGCTTCAGGGTTGCGTCCCAAGGACTGCATGGCTGAAAAGCCGATCAACCCCAAGGCTAATGCCGGACCAAAAAACCCCAAACCCGCGGCTAACCCAATCACTAGCATCTTTACTACTTCTGGTGTCATTTATAACCCTCCTTTCCTCTTTTTTTTCTCTAATCATTCATGTGACCGGAACGTGCCCCGCAATCCCCGCCTTATAGGTGGGGTCAAGGGGCACAATACAAAATGAGATTACCTTGCCGGGAAGCCCCGCCGTGCCTGTCCCGTCCTAACGGGATGGGCGGGGAGCTTCACTCTTCATGCGGAGATATCGCAATCGTCCCAAAGACCAACGTTAAACCTGAGAAAATAAGCGCTTGGATCATACCGATCAGCAGTTCCAAGCCATAAAAAGGAATCGTAAAGACGAGGGGAATCAGAAAACAGGAAACGAGAATCAAAATCTCACCGGCTGTCATGTTGCCGAAGAGACGAAAGGTAAAGCTGAGCATCCGCGTCAAATGGCTGAAGATCTCTAAGACACCGACAAACAAATTGATGAAGCCAAAAACAATATTCATAGGGCCCGTCTTTATCTTTCCAGTGAAGAGCTCTTTGAAGCCTTGAAGGAATTGACGGACATTGAAGAACTCGCCGAGATAGTGAGAGACACCGATGGCCCTCATGCCCCAGCTCTCCACAAAGAAGAAGGACATAAGGGCAATCGATAGAGGGACATTGACATCCGTATTCGCAGCCCGAAAGATGGCCGAGAATTCCCCTCCATGTTCACCTCCATGCCCATGGATTCCAATCGTGCCGAAAAAGGGAAGGAGGGCGAGATAGGCGTTCGAGATGACGTAGATGAAGATGGTGGCAACACCGGGAAAGAGCATGCGGGCATGTCTTTTTCCAGCAATACCTTCAACAAAATTTAGAAGCCCCTCAACAACAACCTCCACCAGACCTTGGCGCCTTCCGGGAATGAGTTTCATCTTTCGGGTTAAGAAAACGGAGACACCGACCAGCACCAAAATGGTAAACCACGAGGCAATGAGGGTGTTCGTAATCGAGAAGTGACCGACATGAAGGACAGGTTCCGCAGGAAGGGCCACGTGTGGTTTTGGGATGTCGAAGATGGCCGGTGGCTTCTTCCCCAAAAAACTGGATCCGAGAGGACCGAATACCATGCCGATAAAGAAGAGGATTAAGACGGGAATAAAGAAAAATACAAGAATCTTTAGTCGACTGGAACCCATTATTCTTTGTTCTGGTTATTTTTTCTTAATTCTTCTTGCTCCGCCTGATATCGGAGGAGCATCCGAATCAGACCACCGAAAGCGATCACTGTTCCAACACCGAGACCGATCAACGTGAATAAAGGACTCTTATTAAGCATCCCCGGACGATCGAGCCAATAACCAATCCCGACCGGGATGAGCAGGCTCGATACCACATACCAACCCACCGTAAGTAAGAATTGAAGAGGTCTTACCCATTCTTTCAGATAATGCTCCTGGTTTTTGTTAGGCAGAAAACGATTTGAAACTTACAAAATGTGAATGAGTTAACATACCTCAAAAACGTTGTCAATCTTTTTTTACATATCCTTAAAATATTAAGAGGATATAGGGACATCCTTTCTGTGCGGGAAGAGGTCAAGATTCTCTTTTTGATCTGGTTGCCCTTCCATTTTACAATTACCTTCAAAGATTCCCCCTTCGGCGATGGTGATGACGGGGGTGGAAAGGTTCCCATGAAGTTTCCCCGTGGAATGGATTTCCACCCTCCCTTGGGCATACACTTCTCCTTCCACTTGGCCATTGATGATGAGCGTATTGACACCAATCTTTCCTTTGACGACTGCTGTTTCCCCTACAATGAGGGTGCCACTCTCGAAGATCTCACCTTCAAACTTTCCATCGAGACGGAAGACCCCTTCAAAGGTCATCTTTCCTTCAAAGACGGTCTCCTTTCCTAGGAAGGCGCTGATTTCCTCCACGGGTGAGGAGAGTTTTGAATCACCTTTTGATGACTGCGATTTTCCTAACATGAATGACTCCTTTCGTTAAGTCATAAATCCGAAGCACGAAATACGAAACTCGAAACAAACCCCAATTACCTAAATACGAAATTCAAAACAGACGATTAAACAGTATTTTGAAAATTTGGTCATTTGAATTTGTTTCGGATTTCGATATTCGGATTTCGAATTTTCTATTTCCCCAAGATGGCTTCCACGATTCTTCCCAGATCCTCATGGGAATAGTATTCGATTTCGATCTTTCCTTTCTTCCCCTTTGATAGAATGCGGACTTTCGTTCCCAAGCGTTGCCTCAGGGAATCCTGGAGGCTGTTCAATTGACTTTCTAATTCTCCCCTCCTTCGGCCTGGAGTGGTCGGTTTCCTCGATTTCTCTGACCACCGCTTGGCGAGGGCTTCCGCCTCCCTCACGGAGAGACCTTTCTGGATGATCAGAGAACAGAGTTCCTTCTGTTTTTCTTTTGTCTCGAGGCTGAGAATCGCCCTGGCGTGTCCGGAAGTGATGCGGTTCTGCAGGAGCTGATTTCTTACCTCCGAGGGGAGTTTGAGAAGACGGAGGGCATTGGCAATGGTCGTTCGATCCTTCCCGATCTGTGTGGCCAATTCCACCTGGCTGATGTTGAACTCCTCTGTCAAACGTTTAAAGGCTTCCGCTTCCTCAATAGGGTTCAGATTCTCCCTCTGCAGGTTTTCAATGAGAGAGAATTCCAGAGCCTCTCGGCCTTCCACCTCTTTCACCAGCACCGGGACTTCCTTGAGCCCGGCTTTTTGAGCAGCTCTCCATCGCCGTTCCCCAACGATCAACTCATAACCCTGGTCGACCTTTCTGACGATCAACGGTTCTAGGATTCCTTTTTCTTTGATGGATTCCGCCAACTCCTGAAGTCTTGATTCGTCGAAGTGTTTCCGGGGTTGAGAACGATTGGGCATGATCTCTTCAATCCCGCAGTAGAAGAGAGCTCTCGATTCTCCTTGGTCATATTCCGGGAGAAGGGCTCCCAACCCTTTCCCCAAAGCCATTTTCTTAGTTGCCATTGATCTTTCCATTCACCATGATTTCTTTCGCGAGGCTTAAATAACTTTCTGCGCCCTTGGAATGGATATCGTATAAGAGCACAGGCTTCCCGTGGCTGGGGGCTTCGCTCAGCCGAATGTTACGTGGAATAATTGTCTCAAACACTTTATCTTTGAAGTGGTTTTTCACCTCATGAACCACCTGATGCGAAAGGTTGTTTCGACCATCAAACATGGTCAGCAGAATCCCTTCGATCTCCAGTCTTGGATTGAGAGCCTGTTTGATCAGACGGATCGTTTTAAGAAGTTGTCCCAACCCCTCCATGGCATAGTATTCGCATTGAAGAGGAATGATCACGGAGTGAGCGGCGGTAAGGGAATTGATCGTCAGAAGGCCCAGCGAAGGGGGGCAGTCGATGAGGATATAGTCGTACTCCGCCTCCACTTCTTTGATCAGACGATCCAATTTTTTCTCCCGATCCTTCACCTGGATCAATTCCACTTCCGCACCGATCAGGTCCGTATTGGAGGTTACTATATCGAGATAGGAAAGTTCTGTCTTCTGGATCATCTCTTTCAATCCTGAACCTCGGAGCAGGGCATGATAGATCGTTTCCCGAAGCTCTTCTTTGTTAAAACCCATCCCGCTTGTCGAATTCCCCTGAGGATCGATATCAATGAGCAGAACTTTTTTTTCTGCAACTGCGATGGAGGCAGAGAGATTGATTGCCGTGGTCGTCTTACCCACTCCCCCTTTTTGATTGGCAATGCAGATCACTCGCGCCACAACAAGACCCTATGGAATAGTGGAATGATGGAAGAATGGAATAATGGGAAAGTAAAAGGTTAAGGCTAAGGTTAAAGCTGAGAAATTCTCGACCTCAACCTCAACCTGATCATGTTTCTTCCAATATTCTAACAGTCCAATATTCCATCCAATTTTATCCTATATAGCACACTTTCATCCTTTTTCAAACAGGAGAATCGATCTCTTAAAAGAGCTTTCGGGAAGAAAGAAAGAAGTGGTTCCCTGTAACCGGTATCGCGTTTCTTCTCGCTTCGAAAGGAGACTTATTTCCTCCTCATCCAGTTTTCCTTTCATGGCAAGTAAGATCCCTCCCTTCTTCAGGAAAGGAAAAGCAAGCAGGCGGAAGGTCTGGAGGTCAGAGAAGGCCCGCGAGATGACCGCATCGAATCGCCCGGTCATACTCTGGAGAATTTCTTTATCCTGGATTCGGCCATGGATCGCCTCCATGCCCTTCAAGCCGAGCATCCGGATGATATGTCTTTGGAAGTCGATTTTCTTGCGGACTGAATCGATCAGAGTTATTTCGAGAGAGGGATGAACGATTTTTAACGGGATTCCCGGGAAACCCGCGCCGGATCCAATATCCAGAAGGGAAGCCGTTTTGGAAAGATAGGGAAAGACGGAAAGGGAATCGAGAAAATGTTTTAAAACAATCCCCTTCTCCGACCGGATGGCCGTGAGGTTGATCTTCTGATTCCACTTGAGGAGCTCCCGGAGGTAAAGATCAAAGGCCTCCACCTGTTTTTCGTTCAATCGAATTCCAAAAGCCTCGGCTCCTTCCACGAGAAGGTGTCGATTTTCCAACTCCATGGTTAGAGTCATATCACAAAATGTTCTCTTTTTTAAGTTTTGTTTGATTTTTTTTTTGAAGTTTAATAGACTGTGATTCGGAAGATTCTTTTTCATCCATTCTTGTAGATCTCTAAAGAAAGGAGCAGGATGATGAAGATTCGAGTATTCATCGTTTTCATGATAGTGATGCTTATTGCCGTTCCTGCCTCGGCTCAGCTTGATCGGATTTTCAAAGGGTTGGGCATCGGCCAGAAGGGTGGCCTGAGTGATGCAAAGATTGGTTCCGGTTTGAAGGAGGCCCTGAAGATCGGAACTGAGAATGCCGTCGGTCTAACAGGAAAGACGGATGGGTACTTTCTGAACCAGGCCATCAAGATCCTCATGCCTGAGAAACTCCGGACCGTTGAAAAAGGATTAAGGGCAGTCGGTTATGGTCCGCAGGTCGATGAGTTCGTCCTGAGCATGAATCGAGCGGCTGAACAGGCCGCTCCTGCTGCCAAAGATATCTTCTGGAATGCCATCGGAGAGATGACGTTTGAAGATGTCCGAAAGATTTGGTCAGGCAATGAGACAGCAGCGACCGACTATTTCAAGGGGAAGACGACGGATAGACTAGCCGCTGCTTTTCGGCCTGTGGTTGATAATGCTATGAATGAGGTGGGTGTGACGCGACAATACAAGGAACTCGTGGGGAAATATGAGTCCATCCCATTTGTTAAGAAAGAGACATTTGATATAGATGGCTATGTCGTGACTAAAGCCCTTGATGGACTCTTTCATGTTGTGGGAGAGGAAGAACGCAAGATTCGAACGAATCCCCAGGCACGGGTGACTGATCTTCTGAAAGAGGTATTCGGAAAATAAAGAGCAGGTTTCATCTCAGGTTCCACGGTTTAGATTTAAGGAAGGTAAGGATGAGTGCCGTCACCCCGAGCCAATCAATCAACTAAGAGTTCTGACCGGCAAGCGCCTCGCAAGCCCCCCCTAGAGGGCGGGGTCAGGGGCACAATATAAATGATGCTACATTACCGGGAAGCCCCGCCCACGGGGCGGAGAGCTTCATTCCTAATGATAGAGAGACCCCCCTCATTTTTTCTTACCCAATGAACGCATACCTGCAGCTTCGCCCTGGGAGTAAGATTCGAACGGAAAAAAGAGAGACATTTTTTTGCAGAACTCGCCAAAATGAACAAAAATTGACCACCCATACCTCTACTTCTTCAACTCTATATCGCAAAATATAATAAAATTTCAGTAGGTTATAAACATTAAGAAAGATGGCACAATGCTTGCTGTCTAAACTTTAAGCGTTCAATAAAAATGGGATGTACCTTAATAGAATTCAAAACCAAATCTCAAGATAAGGAGGCCAAAACGATGACTAAAACTCAAAAGCTCGTTCTTACCTCGTCGATTGTGGTTTTATCTTTTCTCTTTTCTGCCTGCTCCCACGTTGCAGTTCCAAGGGGCCCGATCCCAGTCAAAATGGACGTCGTCGGTCAAATGAATGTCAATAAAACGATTTCCCTCGAAAATGGCGTGCCAGACTCCAAGCTCACTCTCATAGCGTCTCAGGGTTTCCATAAATGGTATGTGGATTACAGGGTATGGACGAGTTTCATCGTCAGTCAATTGGAGAGCGAACTCAGGGGCAGAGGAATACAGGTATCCCCTGATAGTCAAGAGATCTTAAGAGTTAAGGTTGAACAAACAGGACTCCACTGGGGATCGTTTTCAACTCGCTGCATCGTCAACGTTCGGGTTGAAAGGAAGGATGGGACATGGTCAAAAAGCTACGAGGGCAACAATGCCTCGCCAGCCAACCTATATCGATCCATTGATGGTGCCGTCTATAAGGCTGTCGTCGCGATCCTGCAGGATAAGGATTTTATGAATGCCGTAGGACGATAGAGAAACCAGTTCACAACTCAGGTCTTCTAAAATTTCATCCTTATTTAAATGCCCGGGGGCTTTCTTACTTTCTCTCCATTGATCTGGGCTCCCTGGGCTTCTCCTTTTCAACTTCGGGCGGTCTCGATCTTTCGATTCCCCTCTCCGGCGGTTTTGATTCCCGGGATGTTTCAATTTTTCTTTCGGGTTGCTTAAGTTCCCTCGGTCTTTCGACCGCTCTCTCTTGAGGGGGTATCTCCCGGGGTCTTCCGATTCCTTCGGAAGGTTTAACTTCTCTGGGTCTCTCCACACCCCTCTCAGGGGGTCTGGATTCTTTAGCTCTCTCTATTCCTTTTTCTACCGGCTTGATTTCTCGAGGTTTTTCAATCACCCTTTCTGGTGCTTTGATTTCCTTGGGTTTCTCAATCCCCTTTTCCGGTGACTTTGATTGTGACTTCGGTTCTTGAGGTTTGTCAATCTTCCTTTCGGTGGGCCCTGTTTTTTCAATCGTCTTCTCCGGCGATTTCATCTCTCGAGGCTTGTCCACACCTTTTGTATCCTGTTTGGATTCCGGAGGTTTTCCAATCGTCTTTTCCGGAGGCCTAATCTCTTTGGTTGTTTCCACTCCTTTAGGTTTCTCCGTACTGGGTTTCTCTGTACGCCCCTCCGATGGTTTGGATTCTTGGGGTCTTTCCATTCGCTTTTCTGTTGGTCTGAGTTCTTTAGTTTTCTCAGTTCCTTTCTCGGGCGGTTTGCCCTCCGGAGGTTTCTCTGCACCCTTCTCTATGGACTTTGGCCCTTCCATCTTTTTCTCCGTAGGTTTGACTTCGCGGGATTTTTCTATCTCCCTCTGAGGAAGTCTGCGCTCTTTTGCCTTTTCGAATTCTCTTTCAACAGGCTTCCCTTCTTTCACCTTCAACGTCATTTCCTTCGGAGGTGATTGAGGTCTGAGAACGGAAGCTTCTTTTTCTCTTACTAAAGGACGTTTCTCCTTGATCTCTCTTACTTTGATCTCCCTGATCGGTTCGGGCGGTCGTTTGGATTGGGGGACTTCTTTGACGACAGGCATATGTGTCGCCCTCTCCGGTTTAATATTCGGTCTGCCCACATTGATTTTCTCTTTCAGGAATGGATTCTCCTTGACGTTCACATCCACATGCTTTCCTTTGACAAAGGTATCATGATGGACCACGGTCACCGCATTGCGCACTTGGATATTTTTATAAGCCGTCTTATTCACCTGGATATTCGTGATGTTAACGTTCGTGATATTGACACTGTGGGGACCATAGTGACCATGGCCATAATATATTTCTCTTGGGCCAAGAGGAACCCATGCCACATAGGTGGGAGTCCGAACCCAGGCTACGAAACCAGGCCCCCAGAAGACATCTCCACGAACTGGAGGAACCCAGCACCACCCAAAGGAGGCAACGAATGCCCACCTTCCATAATGATACGGCGCCCACCCCCATGGTTCATGGGAAATCCAGACGTAATCCCCTCTAACCCACACCCACCTCCCAATTCTGTAGGGAGCCCATCCGACAGAGACGACAACGGTGGGTCTCCATACATAACCATATTCTCTCACATGGACCCATCTTCCATAAGTGTCAAAATCGCTGGAATAGGCATATAACTCTTCGGGCAGATAGGAAGGAGGCGGTCTCCTCTCAGCGAACCTCCTGTCTCTCTCCAAATTCCATGTTTCCCAGTCATCCGGCGGGCCCAGGGGAGAGAGTTCAGCATAGGTCTCGTCTTTCAGTGTAAGGGTATAGCCTGACTTGACGGTGGTTTTTCCACTTCGACTCTCTACATCGATCGATCCGTTGAGTACGGAGATATGGTTGAGACCATCTTCGGACAGATCGACTTTGAAAATCGAACGGTCATAGACCCGTATGGAAGAAACCGGCGTATCCATTTGGAGGAAACTTCCTCTTTGTCCTCCAAAATTGGCATAGGCATGGCCTTCGGTTAAATAGAACTGAAAGGAATCCTTATCAAGGGTGAGTACCTCTAAAGCGGATCTTTCATCAAGCCTCAGGTAGGTTCCATCTCTCAGCCGGAGTTCTAGTTTACCTCCTTCGGGAACCCAGATCCGATCCCCATCTCTCAATGGCATATTGATGGAGGCAAGAACCCATTCTTCCGTATCCTCTGTTCTGATCTGAACATCGCCATCCATTAGGCTGATTTGCATAACCTCCAAGGATGACGAAAAAGAGTAAGCCGGGATAAAGAAAAGGATAAATAGAAAGGCAAAAGATTTAGCCATCTTCATGGCGGATTCCTCCTTTTTTTATTGTAACTTTTTATCTATTTTGACGAAAGCCAAATTGTTTTTATTCAGTTGGCCGGTACGTGCCCCGCAAGCCCGCCCTTTGGGACGGGTCAAGGGGCACAATATAAAAGGACACTACCTTACCGGGAAGCCCCGCCCTCTAGGGCGTGGAGCTTCACAATCCTGGAAGAAGGCTGAGAGAGGATCCCTAACAAAAAAGGGTGACTCCGGTTCACAACCGAAGTCACCCTTTCTAAAGAAAGCAGAAACTTCCTTATTTCTTCTTGGGTGCTGCTTTGGGAGCTTCTTTCTTGGCCTCTTCCTTTACCTCGACGCTGGTGGCCTTCATCAAGTACTTGACGGTTACCTTTGCACCAGATTTCAGGGTCCCGGCCATTTTGGTATCTTTATCAATGGCGAACTCCCACTTTTCTTCGCCCTTTTGCACGATAAGATGGTCCCCGTCGGATTCCACGACCGTCCCTGTCCATTGATAGTCGCTCTTCGGGGGGCGAGCAAAGGCGATAACCGCTACGATCAAAAGCACTCCAATCACTACCATTACCTTCTTCATATTGACCCTCCTTTAACTGAATTTTAGAACTAAATTCTCAAATGATACTTGAAAATTGTGAAGGAATATTTATGAGAGCTCTGAAAAAATACTTTTCGCTCTCTTGGGATTTCTGAACCTTTTCAGAAATCTCTTTCTATGACTTGGCTGCTGCTGGAACGGGCATGCCAAGGATCTGGAGAACCTGAACTGCCTTCTCCTTGACTGTATTTCCTTTGGTTACAGCTTCTGCCAGCATGCCCCCCTTGAAACTCTCTTTC
>Ga0209286_1000572_pt1 | contig 10351 bp, 10 predicted proteins | sample PPLLak1March2015_2_FD_187250 | JGI IMG/M metagenome (GOLD analysis project Ga0209286, IMG submission 187250) | Freshwater sediment microbial communities from Prairie Pothole Lake near Jamestown, North Dakota, USA - PPLs Lake P8 Core (3) Depth... | ecosystem: Environmental > Aquatic > Freshwater...
GGGGCAGGTCGGTATAGATTTCGCCGAGAAAAAACCACGAGCCATGGTCGCGGCTCAGCAGCAGGGTGTGTTTGCCGCGCCAGCCGAGCCCGCTCTTGCTGGCGAGTTCGACTTCCATCACCGGCGCACTGTCGGCGAATACCCGGTAATGATGTTCTCCGGCCGCGGCGCTGATGCGCTCGGCCAGTTGCTGCAGACGCGCCCGCATGACTTTGTGGTAGTCGCGCCCGAGGGCATAGCGGGCGATATAGGCTATGCCGGGTTCGCCCAAGACCTTTTCCGCATCGGCCGAGCCGGGTGGAAAGTAATCGAGGCGCGCGCTGATCACGCGGCGTGTCCCCGCAACCAGTTCGGCCGGCCGGCTGCGCTTGGTGCCGTGGCTCGCCATATAATCCATCTCGCCATGAAAACCCATTTCGAGCCACTGCTGCAGGGCGTTTTCCGCGGTCGACAGGTCGCAGTCGGTGATCCCGACTGCGGCGAAGCCGAGTTCGCGTCCCCAGCTTTTGATCTGCCTTGCGAGTGCGTCTAGGTCATGCATGAGCGCGATGATAGCGTGAGCCTGAAGCGCCACCTCGACGACGAGGCTGCGACACTTGCGTTGGGGGCCGAGCTGGCGCGGGAACTGCGACCCGGCATGACGTTCTACCTCGAGGGCGATCTGGGGGCGGGCAAGACCACCCTGGTTCGCGGCATGCTGCGTGCACTTGGCTATGCCGGACGGGTGAAAAGTCCGACCTATACCCTGACCGAGATCTACAGCTTGCCGGCGTTCGATTTGTATCATTTTGATCTATATAGAATGCACGATCCACGAGAATGGCTGGACGCGGGCTTTCGTGAATTGGCAGACAGTGATACGGTTAAGCTGATTGAATGGCCTGACAGGGCGGCCGCGTGGCTGCCGCAGGCCGATGTTCGCGTCAAATTGCAGGTCGAGGACTCGGGGCGTGAAGTCGAATGCGTTGCTGAAACCGAACAAGGGAAAGCGTTATTGAAACGATGTTGCAAGTCCTGTTAAGACTCTTTCTGTTATGCGGGCTTGGTTTGTCGGCGTGGGTGCAGGCGGCCGAACTCACCGCCACCCGTCTCTGGCCGTCTCCCGAATACACCCGCATTACCCTCGAATTATCGCAGCCGATCGCGCACAAGTATTTCCAGTTGAGCAATCCCGATCGTCTGGTGGTCGATCTGGAAGGGCTTGTTCCGGGTGCGCGCCTCGATGAACTGCAGAAGCAGTTGTCGGCGGAGGATCCCTACGTCGCAACGATCCGCTCGGGTCTCAATCGCCCTGGCGTGACCCGTCTGGTGATCGAGCTGAAGGCAGCCGTCAAGCCATCGGTTTTTCAGTTGCAGCCGCTCGGTGAATACGGCCATCGTCTGGTGCTGGATCTCTATCCGCAACAGGAACTCGATGCGCTCGCCCTGCTGGCACTCGGCAAACCCGTCTCCGAGTCGGCAAGCGCGGTGCCGCAGTATGCTCGCCTGATCACCGTGGCCATCGATGCCGGTCACGGCGGCGAGGATCCCGGTGCCATCGGCGCCAGCGGTACCCACGAAAAGGATGTCACCCTGGCCGTGGCGCGCAAGCTCAAGCAGAAGCTGGATGCCGTGGAAAACATGCGCGGCGTGCTGATTCGCGACGGCGACTATTTCATTCCGCTGGCCAAGCGGGTCAACAAGGCGCGCGCAGTCAAGGCGGATCTCTTCGTGTCGATTCACGCCGATGCCTTCATTCGCCCCCAGGCACGCGGTTCGTCGGTGTTCGCCCTGTCGGAAAACGGCGCTTCCTCGGTGGCGGCGAGATGGCTGGCGAAAAAGGAAAACGAAGCGGACCTGGTCGGCGGGGTCAATATCGACGTCAAGGATCCCTTCCTCAAGCGTACCCTTCTCGACCTGTCACAAACCGCCACCATCAATGACAGCCTCAAGCTTGGACGCTCGGTCTTGAAGGAAATCGGTGGCGTCAACACGCTGCACAAGCCGCATGTCGAACAGGCCGGCTTCGCCGTGCTGAAGTCGCCCGACATCCCGTCGATCCTGATCGAGACCGCTTTCATATCCAATCCGGAGGAGGAAAAGCGGCTCAAGGACGAGGCTTATCAGAACAAGCTGGTGGACGCCATCGTTGCCGGCATCCGCGATTATTTCGAACAGAATCCTCAGACCTCGCCGACCCGGCTTACACGCAATCCATGACCCCGGGTCTTATAGGGGAGCTTGCGCCGGGGTTCGACCAACCCCTGGATGTGCTGGAAGCCTGTCACCGGCGCATCGCCAGGCAGTGCGACACCCTCGAGAAGCTGCTGGCGCATCATGCCGTCCACGACAGCGACACCCAGGCCCGGCAGGCCGCGCGCGCCATCCTCGACTATTTCGATACTGCTGCGGTTCAGCATCACGATGACGAGGAGCGCAACCTGTTCCCCATTCTCGAGCAGGCGGGGGCTGCGGGAGCCTGCGATCTGGTCGAACTGCTGACCCATGAACACGATGAACTGGCGCTGTTGTGGCGGACGCTGCGGCCGGCGTTGGCGGAGATCGCTGCGGGTCATTCAGTGCGCCTCGATGAGCCGACGGTGCGGCGCTTCATTGCGCTCAACCGCAGCCACCTGGATTTCGAAAACACCCATGTCTTGCCGCTCGCGCGCCGGACACTTGGCGCAGCCGATCTGCAGCGCCTGGGAGGCGCGATGGCCGCACGTCGCGGCGTAAGCTTCGGCGCCTGAGCATGACGATACATATCCTTCCTGATTTGCTGATTTCGCAGATCGCCGCCGGCGAGGTGGTCGAGCGCCCCGCGTCTGCCTTGAAGGAATTGCTGGAAAACAGCGTCGATGCCGGCGCGAGCGAAATCCGTGTCGAACTGGAGCAGGGCGGCATCAAGCGTATCCGGGTGACGGACGATGGCAGCGGAATCGCCCGCGATGAACTGGCGCTCGCGCTGGCTCGCCACGCAACCAGCAAAATCACCAGTCTCGAGGAACTCGAGCGCGTCGCAAGCCTGGGATTTCGCGGCGAGGCGCTGGCCTCGATCGCCGCGGTGGCGCGGGTCAGCCTGACCAGCCGCGCCAGCGGTGACAGCCACGCCTGGAGGGTGGAGGCAGAGGGTGGGCGTGTCAGTGCGCCGGTTCCAGCTGCGCTGAGCGCAGGCACGGTGATCGAGGCGGCAGACCTGTTCTTCAACACGCCGGCACGGCGCAAGTTTCTCAAGACCGAGGCAACCGAATATGCCCATTGTGCCGAGGCGGTGCGCCGTCTGGCGCTGGCTCGTCCCGAGGTCGCGTTTACGCTTACCCACAATGGCCGTGTGCAGTTGCGCGTGGATGGCGAATCGCCGCCCTTGCGCATGCGGCATGTGCTGGGCGAGCCATTCGAACAGCATGCCACCGCGGTCGAGGCCGTCGCCGGTGGCTTGCGGGTAAGCGGGTGGGTGGCCCGCCCCGGCTTTGCCAGCGCCAGCCGGGACAACCAGTATTGCTTCGTCAATCAGCGCTTCGTTCGCGACAAGCTGGTCAGCCATGCCTTGAGGGAAGCCTACCGCGACGTGCTGCATCACCAAATGCAGCCCGCGTACTGCCTGTTCATCGACCTGCCATTCGACGCGGTGGACGTGAACGTGCACCCAGCCAAGACCGAGATCCGTTTCCGCGACAGCCGCGGTGTCCATCAATTCCTGTTTCATGCGGTCGAGCGCGTGCTCTCGGCGCCGGTCGAAAGCGGGCAGCTGCCTACCTCAGCCGTGGTCAGCATGCCCTATGCCGCACCGCATCAGGCTGCGATGCCGTTGCAGGTCAGCGAGGCGCTGGCTTTTTATGCGCCGTTCTCCGGTACGGCGCCTGGCGCACCGGATGCGCTGCCAACCAGCGAGTCGACTGAAGCCGCCTTGGCCGGGGGGGGCGAGGTTCCGCCGCTGGGTTACGCGCTGGGCCAGCTGCACGGTGTCTATGTGCTGGCGCAAAACGCCCAGGGTCTGGTGCTGGTGGACATGCATGCCGCCCATGAGCGGGTGGTCTACGAGAAGCTCAAGACCGCGCTGGATGCGCGATCGGTGCCGGCGCAATCCCTGCTGATTCCCGTCAGCCTGACGGTCGATGCCCGTGACGTGGCGGAAATTCAGCCCCATCTCGAGCAGCTGGCGGCGATCGGTTTCGAGCTGTCCATCACCTCGCCCACCTCGGTGACGGTGCGCTCGGTGCCCTGGCTGTTGAAGCGTGCCGATCCCGTGGAACTGACCCGCGCCCTGCTGCACGAGATTGCCGAGTTCGGCGTGGCACGGTTGCTGCAGGAGCGGCGCAACGAATTGCTGGCGACGCTGGCCTGCCATGGCGCGGTTCGTGCCAACCGCAGCCTGAGTTTGCCGGAGATGAACGCCCTGCTGCGTGAAATGGAGGCCACCGAACGCGCCGGACAATGCAATCACGGCCGCCCAACGTGGTTTCAGGTCAGCATGAAAGAACTCGACGCGATGTTCATGCGCGGCCGCTGAACCCATCCAAGCGCGCCCCCTTTAGAATAGAAGCCTCAGCTGATTCACCCGAGACACACGAACGGACACCCCCATGAGCGAACAGAAAACCATCCCCATCCAGGCCGTCAACGAGGCCAGCAACTGCGCCAGCGCCGAGCCCTACGCACTGATGGTGCTGGGCGATTCCATGCTGCCGGAGTTCGAGGAGGGCGAAATCATCGTGGTCGAGCCCTCGGGTCTGGTGAAGGACGGCTCCTATGTGGTCGCTTTCGTCAACGAGGAGTACATCTTCCGCCAGGTCGTGCAACACCCCGAGGGCTGGATGCTCAAGCCGCTGAACACTGTCTATCCCAATATTCCGATCGCCGACCTCGACGCGGTCAAGGGAGTGGTGATCATGAAAAAGCGTCCAGGAAGACGAAGCGAGCAGAAGCGCTACATCTGAATGCAGACGGTTTTCTGTGTCACCATGAAAGCAAAAGGAAAAACGCCCAAGGCATAAATATAAATAATTAATGGCCGCATAAATTAATAAAATAAAATAGTTGACCAATTTAGTCGGGTATGTAGAATGACACTCGTTGTCTGAGCTTAACCTTCAACAGGAGAGAAACAATGAGTGGACTGATCGCGAATTTCCCCAACGACGGCGTGGTAACCATCAACCGTGTGATCCTCAAGCCCGAATACAGCGTGGACGATCTTCAGGAACGCGTCGCCTTCCTGTGCGAGAACGTCAAGACCTACCATTCGGACACCGGCTTCGTCGGCGGCTTCGTCGCCCTCAATTCCGGCATGGTGTCGAACGAAGGTTCGACCATCGGCCAGGCGGTCGAAAGCGAGATGAAGGGCAAGGAAGCCCTGATCGTTACCTTCTGGAACACCTTCGACGACCACGAGAAGTCGCACCGTTCCGACACCTTCCAGCCGCTGTTCCAGCAGGTTCTGGACCTGTGCGAAAACGGCAACGAGGAAGTCGCCTACGAGATGCTGTGGTCCGGCAAGGCCTATGGCCCCGAGGAAATCGAGGCTGCGCGCAAGGCCAAGGCGCAATACGCGCAGGCTGCCTGAACCAGGCGCTGCAAACTGAAACGGCGGGGCGACCCGCCGTTTTTTATTCCGTTCTCCCGTTCGACCTGCCCGTCTTGGCATGGGAGCGCGCTGTCGTCGGGGCAGGGCGGGTGGCTGCGGCATAATCCCTGCCATGTCTAAACCACCTCATCCGCCTGCGGTCTTTCTGATGGGACCCACGGCATCGGGCAAGACCGCGCTCGCAGTCGATCTGGCCGAGCATCTGCCGCTGGAAATCATCAGTGTCGATTCGGCACTGGTCTACCGGGGCATGGATATCGGCACGGCCAAGCCGGATGCCGAAACGCTTGCCCTCGCGCCGCATCACTTGCTGGATATCCGCGATCCCGCGGAAGCCTACTCTGCTGCAGCGTTTTGTGACGCTGCGCGGCGCCTGATGGCCGAGATTGCTGCGCGCGGCAGGGTGCCCCTGCTGGTCGGCGGCACCATGCTGTATTTCCGCGCGCTGCTGCATGGACTGGACGATCTGCCGAAAGCCGATCCTGTGCTGCGCAAGGGAATCGAGGCCGAGGCCGCTGAACGCGGTTGGCCGGCCCTGCACGCCGAACTGGCACGGGTGGATCCGCTGACGGCGACCCGGCTGGCGCCGAACGATTCCCAACGGATCGGCCGCGCGCTGGAGATTTTCCGACTCAGCGGATTGCCGATGTCGGCACAATTGCAGCAGAAATCAGGTGGGTTGCCCTATCGCGTGCTGCAACTCGCCCTGCTGCCCGCCGACCGCGCTGTGCTGCACCAGCGCATCGCCGCGCGCTTCGATGCCATGCTCGCCGCCGGATTGATCGATGAAGTGAAGGCCCTGCGCCAACATCACGCGCTGAACGCCGCATCGCCCTCGATGCGCGCGGTCGGCTACCGCCAGGCATGGGCTTATCTCGAGGGGGAAATCGACCTGCCGCAGCTGCGCGAGCAGGGGATCGCCGCAACCCGCCAATTGGCCAAGCGCCAACTCACCTGGCTGCGCTCATGGCTGGGGGCGGTGGAACTGGATTGCCTCTCCGAAGACCTGCATGCCGAGGCGCTCAGGCTGGTGCGTCATCACCTGGGTCTGGCCGAACGAGCCTGACCTCGGCATCGGCGCGGCCGCGATGGAAGCGGACATGCAGGCGGTCGGCCGGCCGCAGCGTGAGCGCATCCCGCACGATTGCCCCCTGATCGTTTTGCACGATGCTGTAGCCACGGGCCAGAACCCCTTCCGGGTTGAGGTGGGTCAGGCTGCTTTGCAGCCGCGACAGGGTCAGCCCGCGTCGGGCCAGGCTGTCCTGAATCCTGTGCTGCATTCGCCCCTGAATCGAGCGGATGCGCTGATGCTCACCGGCGATCCTGGCGGCGGGTGAAACCAGCCGCGCTGCAAACCGATGCAGGCATGACTCTTCGCGGGCGAGTCGGGTCTGCTGCCTGCCTTGCAACTGCTGCGCCAGCAACTCGAGGCGCGCCTGCTGGCGGCGGATCTGCTCGGACGGATGCAGCAGCCGGCGGGCAAGATAGTCGAGCCGCTGCACCTGGTTGTGAAGCAATCGCGAACTGTGCTGGCGCATCTGGCTGGCGAGGCGGTCGAGTTGCAGCGACAGCGCACCTTGCTCGGGACTGGCCAGTTCGGCGGCGGCGGTGGGCGTCGGCGCGCGCAGGTCGGCGGCGAAGTCGGCCAGGGTGAAGTCGGTTTCGTGGCCCACCCCCGACACGACCGGGATCGGGCAGGCGGCGATTGCCCGCGCTACCGCTTCCTCGTTGAAGGCCCACAAATCCTCCAGCGAACCGCCGCCGCGACAAACCAGTAGCACGTCGCACTCCCCGCGCCGCCCGGCGAGGCGGATTGCCGCGGCGATCTGGGCGCCGGCGCCCGGGCCCTGCACCGGGGTCGGATAGATGATCACCGGCAAGGCCGGCATACGTCGTCCCAGGGCAGTCAGCACATCCTGCAGAGCGGCTGCCCGGCGCGAGGTCACGATTCCCAGGCAGCGCGGGAACCCGGGCAGAGCACGCTTCCTGGCTGGATCGAACAGGCCTTCGGCCTCGAGTTTGGCCTTGAGCTTGAGAAACGCCTCGTACAACCTGCCGGCGCCGGCGCGACGGATGGCCTCGGCACCCAGCTGGAATTCCCCGCGGGCTTCGTACAGCGAGGGCAGGGCGCGAATCTCGACATGGTCGCCGTTGGCCGGTACGAACTCGGCGTACTGGTTCCGCCCGCGGAACATCACGCAGCGCACCTGGGCGTTCGCGTCCTTGAGGGAAAAGTACCAGTGGCCGGAAGCGGCTGCGGTGAAGTTGGAGACTTCGCCTTCCACCCACAGCAAGGGCAGGGCCGATTCCAGGGCGCGTCGCGCCATCCGGTTCAACTCGCTCACCGTGAGGACGGGTGGTTCATCACGGACAGACAAAAGCTCGTTTTCAGGCTTGAACATGGAAGAAGGATATCCGCTTAATGCACAGTCAACAAATTTTCATACTATTTATATCGTTAAGCTCTTGACGATCGCATGAAAATTGTAGTCCGTTGAATTTAAAGGAATTATCATGGTGGTCATTTTTTAGGCCCAAACCAGACTTCCTTTATGGACGGTGGCTTGGGGGGGTAAGGGCCGACATGCTCACAGAGTTATCCACACAGATTGTGGAGAACTCAAAAGAGGCCCTAATATTCCTCGGCGGATTCCGTCCGTAAGCCATTTTGACAAGACTCGCGTCGGGTGCGGGAGCTCAGGGGGGGCCTGCGCCCAGCGCGCGTGCGAAAAAATTCAGGCTTGCACAATCGGGCAGCGGGGGGCACCATTTCGCCTTTATGTTTTCGTGGAGTGCCCCCTGTGCTTGACATCATCGAGGCTGCCGGCTGGCCGATCTGGCCGCTGATTCTGGCGTCTGTCCTTGCCGTCGCGATCATCATCGAGCGTGCCTATACCCTGCGTTCGCGGGAAATCGTGCCCGCCAACCTGCTGGTCGAAACCATCCGCGAATACGAGGCGCGTGGCGTCACCCTGGAGTTGCTGGCCAAATTGAACGACCATTCGCCGCTGGGCCGGGTTTTTGCAACCGCGCTGAAGAACTCGGGCAACTCGCGCGAGGTGATGAAGGAATCCATCGAGGAATCCGGACGCGCGGTGACCCAGGATCTCGACCGATTTCTGACCTCGCTCGGCACGATTGCCAGCATGTCGCCGCTGCTGGGCCTGCTCGGCACGGTGGTGGGGATGATCGAGATCTTCGGTGCGCAGACTGCGACCGGAACCAATCCCGGCCAGCTCGCCCACGGCATTTCGATTGCCCTCTACAACACCGCCTTCGGTCTCATCGTCGCCATCCCGGCGATGATCTTCTACCGTTATTTCCGCGCCAAGGTCGAAAAGCTGGTGGTGGACATGGAGCAGCAGGCGATCAAGCTGGTCGAGATCGTCCACGGCGAGCGGAAATAAGCCATGGATTTTCGTCGCGGCCGCCGGGAGGACTACCCGGAAATCAACCTGATTCCGTTCATCGACATCCTGCTCGTCATCGTCATCTTTCTTGCGGTGACGACGACCTATGCGCGCTTCGCCGAGCTGAAGATCAACCTTCCGACCAGTGGCGCCGAGCAGACCCAGACCCGCCCGCGCCAGATCGAGGTGGCGGTGGCCGAAAGCGGCCAGTACCAGATCAACGACCAGGCCCTGCGCGAAGTCTCGGTGGACGCTTTGGCCGATGCGCTGAAGCGTGCTGCCGGCGACGAGAGCGAACCGGTGGTGGTGATCAATGCCGACGCCCGCGCCGCACATCAGTCGGTGATCAACGTCATGGAAGCCGCGCGCCGGGTCGGCATGAGCCGCATCACCTTTGCCACCCAGACTTCCGAATAGACCCCGGGCGGCACGCCCATGATCCGGCTGCAGCGTCACTGGACTCGCCGCACGCTCACCAGCAACCTGCTGCTGCCGCTCGCCTGGCTTTTTTCTCTCCTCGTCTTCCTGCGGTGCTTGGCCTATCGGCGTGGCTGGCTGCGCGCCATCCATGTCGGTGTGCCGGTGATCATCGTCGGCAACATCACCGCCGGCGGCAGCGGCAAGACCCCGTTGGTGATCTGGCTGGCGAATGCCCTGCGCGCGCGCGGGCTGCGCCCCGGGGTGGTCAGCCGCGGTTACGGCGGCAGCGCCAGCGGTTGTGTCGACGTCGAACGCCACAGTGATCCGCGCGAGGTCGGCGATGAGCCGCTGCTGATCCGTTACAAGACCGGCGTGCCGGTGGTGGTCGGGCGCGACCGCGTGGCGGCGGCGCGCACCCTGCTGGCCCGGCATCCCGGAATCGACGTCATCCTCTCGGACGATGGCCTGCAGCATTACCGCCTGCAGCGCGATATCGAGCTCGCCGTGCTCGACGCCGGCAGCGGTCTGGGCAACGCCCGAGCACTGCCGGCCGGACCGCTGCGCGAGCCGCCCAGCCGCCTGGCCACCGTCGATGCGGTGATCGAAGTGGTGCGCGGCAGCGTTTCCCCGTCCAATCCCCCGCCGGGCAAGACCTGGCGGGTGAGCTACCTCGCTGGCCATGCTTACCCATTGCTCGATCCGCAGCGCAAAACTGCACTGCAAGACCTGCCGCCGCAACAGTGGCTGGCCGTCAGCGGCATCGGTCAGCCGCAGGGCTTCCTCGACATGCTTTCGGCGCACGGCCTGCGTTTCAATCCGAGATCGTTTGCCGACCATCACGCCTACCGGAGCGACGATCTGCCTCGTGACAAGGCGGTATTAATGACCGAAAAAGACGCAGTAAAATGCCTCGACTTCGCTGCAGCCGACTGGTGGGCGGTCGAGCTGGAGGTCGAAC
>Ga0209286_1000574_pt1 | contig 10338 bp, 11 predicted proteins | sample PPLLak1March2015_2_FD_187250 | JGI IMG/M metagenome (GOLD analysis project Ga0209286, IMG submission 187250) | Freshwater sediment microbial communities from Prairie Pothole Lake near Jamestown, North Dakota, USA - PPLs Lake P8 Core (3) Depth... | ecosystem: Environmental > Aquatic > Freshwater...
AGTTCTGCTCTCGCATCCCTTGGAGGAATGGTCTCCACCAATGCCAGCGGAAACCGGGCTCTAAAGTATGGAACAACGAAGCATTATGTCTTAGGGCTGGAGGTTGTGTTAGCGAACGGGAAAATTATGAAGACAGGTGGGGTCTTGGGCAAAACTTCTGCGGGTTATGACCTCACTCACCTATTTACTAACGCGGAAGGAACTCTGGGGGTCATTACAAAGATCATTTTAAAGATTCTTCCCATGCCTGAGTATATTGCCTTTGCCGAGGCACGATTCTCCTCTACCCTGGATGCAGGGAAAGCGGCCACTGAGATTTTGACCTCGGGGATTGCCCTCTCATCCTGTGAAATATTGGATAAAGTGACCATCGATGTGGTGAACAAGGCCATGGGACTCGATATCCCGGAAAACGTAGGTTGTCTCCTGTTTATTGAAATCGATGGTAACAAAAAGGCTGTTCAAGAAAATATCGAGAAGATAAATAAGATCTGTCAGGCCAATCAAGGCATCGAAACCAAGTGGGACGATGACCCAGCGAAACGTCTTAAGATGTGGGCGGCTCGACAGGGAATCATTGCCTCCCTATCGAAAGTGAAGAGAGGGGCAAGGATGCAGTCTGTTGTAGACGATCCGGGGATACCCATTACAAAAATCCCAGAGGCCATCAGCGAGATCCAAAAAATTTCAGAAAAGCACAATATTCCTATCTCCACCTTCGGTCATATCGGCGATGGGAATCTTCATCCCGTAATGATGTCTGATCCGAGAAACAAACAGCAATGGGATATCATTCGGAAAGTAGCCGAAGATTTGATTGCACTTACATTGCGGTTAAAGGGGACGCTCACTGCAGAACATGGGACAGGAATGGCCAAATCCTCTTATATCAGGAGGGAATTGGGAGAATCCCTGGAGGTGATGAAGCACATCAAGAAAGCACTAGACCCGAATAATATTCTCAATCCAGGAAAGATGGGATTTGATGATTCCATAAAGGACATGTATGAAAATTTTGCCTTTCAGCCACTGGTTGAAAGGCCAGCTGAGATGAAAGGCTTTGGAGAGTCGCTGGATAACGAAATCATGGCCTGCATCATGTGCGGATTCTGCCGGAACGGTTGCCCCATCTATAGGGAGACTTCACTGGAGTCCACCAACGCGCGGGGCCGAGTGATTTTAGCCTACCATCTTCTTACCGGACGATTGGAACCCTCTGAGGCATTGGCCGAGAGATTCTACCAATGTACTACATGCCTCAATTGCAAGGCGGTTTGCCCTGCGGGTGTGATGGTCTCTGACATCGTCGTGGCAGCCCGCCAACGACTGGTCGAGGCTGGATTCCTTCCCGCAGTTGACAAAACCTTGATAGAGAACATGAAGGCCACTGGAAATCCATTTGGGGAGCCAAGGGAGAAGCGAACGGATGTCTTTCCCTCAACGTTTAAGCCCCAGAAGGGGCCTGTGGATGCTCTTCTCTTCGCTGGATGCGTGACTTCCTACCAGGATATCAACATCATCCCCAACATCATGAAGATCCTTGATAAAGCAGGGAGTTCCTATACCGCTCTGGGCAAGGATGAAAATTGTTGCGGATACATTTCCTATCTGGTGGGCACAAAGGAGTTTCAAGAAGTTGCGAAAAAGAATGTGGAGGCTTTCTCAAAAATAAAGCCCAAGCAAATCCTGACCACCTGTGCGGGTTGTTATAAGACCTTCAAAGACCTCTATCCCAAATATGTCCCCTTTAACACAGAAGTGGTTCACGCCATCGAATACCTCAACCGACTGATCGGAGAAAAGAAGATCCAATTCAAAAACGGAAATCCGGTGAAGGTGGCTTATCACGATCCGTGCGATTTGGGTCGCCACCTCAACATCTTTGAACCCCCCAGAGAACTTCTCAAAAAGATTCCCGGTGTGACCCTGATTGAGTTCAAGAATAATCGTCTCTTGGCCAAATGCTGCGGAGGTGGCGGAGGGCTGAAGGCCTTTGATACGGACCTTTCGGGAGAGATTGCCTATAAGCGGATTCTGGAAGCGTTGGAGGTCGGGGCCGAGGTCGTAGTGTCGGCCTGCCCATCCTGTAAGTCAAACCTGCAGGTCGCTGCAGCAAGACTTCGAAAAGAGAAGAAGACCCGAATCAAGGTGATGGATATTACCGAACTGGTGGCAGAAGCCCTGGCCTAGACGCAAAGCGCTGAGCGGAAGTTGAAGTTTGGTTAGTTTCTTGGGTCTGTCGCGTTTATTGGGTTAACCCAAAAAACTCAATAAACTCAACAAACCCAGCAACCCTTATTTTGCGCTATATGCTTTATCGCGTGAGGTAGTCCTCCCAGATTTTTTCAAATTGGTCGAACATCCGCCTTACTTCGTAGAGGATGGACATCTCATCCAAATAATCCCCAATCGAAATGGCGAGGGAGCTCTCGATAAAACTCCAGCACTCAACTCCGGAAGGCGATGAGATCATTTCGCAACCGATCACCCGGGCCCTCTCTTCCCCGATGGGGAAAGCGGCATGCGGCGCTCCTGACTCATCAAAATATCTCACATGGGTACACCGGAAGCATCTCTTCTGTCTCACTCGAATGGCCTGGTCGATCTCTTCATCTACCGATTGACGGATTAACCTCTTGATGAGAGCCTCCCTCTCTCTCGGACGCGTCAGCCGAACCAGGGCGACGACCTGTCTCTTCGCTTCCTCGATCGAACGGATCATTTCATCGAGAACAAAAGGAGCGGGAGAAGACTGTTCCAGTTGGGTCCTCCTGGCCTCTTGAAGGATCAGACCTTTGATCACTAACTTCAGAGCCTCTCTCAATTCTTTCTTCTTCGATTCCATAAAACTTAAAGAGCCATAAAAGACAGGATTTAGAATCTCACGGTTACGCCAACAAAGGGACCATGAACCCTCACCTTTGCAAAGTCGCGATCATCCTTGGCTTTAAACTCCAGTAATCTGTAACCCCCCACGATGCTTAAGATCTTTATGGGGATTAATTTGATACCCGCCTCCACATCATACATGTATCCATATTTCCCCGCAGGTAACCCGGAGCCCTCGGCAAAAATATTCAACATTTTATGGGGATTGATATCCAGAGCCGCACCGATCGTGGGAAGCGCAAATACAAATCTTTCTTTCTCTCTAAGAGCTGGAACGAGATCTGGCGCTTCAAGGGTTGTTTTAGTCCAGAAGCCCTTCGCTTCTATCAGCGTCCCAAGCTTGAAGAACCCGTTGTCGATATTGATAAATTGCCAGGCCCATCCGATTCTAAGGTATTTGACATCAAGATCCGTCAGAACACGGGTCCCAACATTATACGTTGTTCCATTGAATAGAATTGTCCTCTGTATATTCGCATCACCGTCATAGCCCACCTGAGTATAGGCAAATCTTATTTTGCTTTTCTTTCCCGTATACCATGTGAGCCGGACCTCTGGATAACCCTCATCCTTGATGTCGAGGTCTTTCTTAAAATCGATATCGGTCCCTATGTCAGCTTCTGTTACTTTAGCCCTCCCCTCCAAGTCCGTGAACCAATAGCGTCCCTCAAACTCTAATCTCACATCTCTTTGCGCAAAGGCGATACAGGGGGTGAAAACGATGATGACCAGAACCCATAGGAATTTTTTTGTCATCGTGGCTCCTCCTTTCAAAAACAAATTTTATTTTGCACTTCATCAACCATTAGAAGATTACTAAATTTATAAAAAAAAGGCAATAACCTTTAAAACTCTTCCTCTGTCAGCCTGAACCCTGCCCTTGGTCCAAGCAGGTTCTGACAAGAGCACGTTCAGTAATCCCTCACCTAAAGGGGGTAGGGGCGACTTTAGTCGCCCTCCAAATGGGGAGGCTAAAGCCTCCCCTACCCATTGTTCCCCGCTTCAGTGAGGGATTACCACGTTCAAAGTAATTGGATTGAAAATTAGCTAGCAAAATCATAAAATGGTAAAATGATGCCGATGCCAACGGTCCTGTTAGAAGGTAAAAAACTGTCGCGGATTATCTTCTCCATCTCATCAACAAGCCCTTCCAGCCTTATGAAAAAAATTTATGGAATGGGCATCACCCACTTCGACCTCCCTTCCTTGAAGCATCTTGAACCACTTAGAGAGTTGAAAGGATTAGCGGAAGATGAAAATCTGATGGGCCTCTGTCACTTGGAGGCGGAGGAGGGAACCTCTTTCTTAGGGAAACCCCTTCATCAATTCGAAGCGAAAGTTGTCTCAACCATAAAAAAGACCCTGAGCCTCCCCCATTCGATTCGAAATCTACCACCCGTCCCGTTTGCTTCTGAAGTCTTAACTCAGAAAGAGATCGATCGGATTGACTTCGACCCCCAACGTTTTGAAAAAGCCCTTTCCCTCTTCCATCCCCGGGAGTCCCCTTTCCTGTTAGTAGGAGGAAGATATGGAGACTGGTTATTGGCTTTAGGGAGAATCGATCTTCTCAAAGAGATGATGGCAAAGGTGAGAGAGAAAGGATTCACGCCTGTCTACTCGGGTCAGTGGGCAACCTTCTGTCTTCCAAAGGCTAAATCCCTGGACGTAGCGGCCTATGCTGTCCCCATCAACAAGAAATGGAGCTTTTTCGATCTGGATCAGGCCTCCGTTCTGATTAAGAAGTTTGATAGACCCGTGATCAGCCTGAATCCATTGGCGGATGGAACCCTGTTGAATAATTCAGAGGAGGCTTTCTCATTTCTCTTTAAAGAATTGAAGATCACTCTGGCGATTGTAGAAATTCATTCAGAGCAGGAAGTTGAGATCCTACTGAGTGCGGCGGAGAAAATACCCTCCCTCATCCCCCCAAGAAAAACATGATCGTCCCTGCAGTGAGGGGAATGGTCAGGTTATCATTCAACCTGATTGGAAGAATTTCGATCAATGTGGCTCCCAGGGCTGCAACGCTTCCCGAGAAACGATTCATGTTTGGATAAATCCAAACGATCAGGAGGGCGGTGAAGAAAAAAGCCATGCTCCCTTCAAGGGTCTTCCCTAAGATTCGGACTCTTCCGATTCCCTTCCCAACGAGAGCGGCGGCTGTATCAGCGAGGATCAGAATCAGCAGGCTTGAAATAGCGATCGGTTTGGGAAATAGAAGGATGGTCAGAATCGTTGAAAAGAGAAAATAAGTAGAACCCATAAAAGTCTCCCCCTCTTCCTCTCTGAGAACCCTTCCAAAAAAATATTTCCGAAAAAGGGAGGCCAGCCCGGGAAGGAAGTGACGAAGAAGGTCGACCGAAAGAAAACATATGAAGAAAGGGACGAGAAAAACAAGCACGGTTTCTTCGGAAGTCAAGGCATATCCCAGGGGAACAACCAGGGTCGCCAGGTGAACAATCTTTCTTGTCATTTCAACCTTAGTGACCATTACGGTCGCCCCTACCACGTAGCGTCGGCATTTACTGCAGACGTTTCTTATCATTTCGCCCTCAGTAAATGAGGGCGCTACCATTTTTGCCTATTCGCTATACGCTATCTGCCATTAGCTTCTTGAGCTTCGCTATCTCCAAAGTTGTCAGATAACGGAACTGGCCAAAGGGAAGATTTCCCAATTGGATCGGGCCGAACTCGATCCGTTTCAGTTTAAGGACGGGATGAGCGATGGCTGAAAAGATTCTTTTCACCAGACGGTTCCTCCCTTCCGTCACGACCACCTGAACCCAACTATTTTTCTCTTTTTGACGAAGGAGGGAGCAGGAAACGACCCGGGCTCTTCCATCTTCAAGCATGACCCCTCTTTTCAGCCGAGCCAGATCTCTTTCCTCCGGGACCCCACCTACTTTCACAAGGTAAGTTCTGGGAATCGAAAATTTTGGGTGGGCGAGTCTGTTCGCCAGTTCCCCATCGTTCGTCAAAAGAAGGAGGCCCTCCGCATCGAGATCGAGACGGCCCACTGGATAGATTCGCCATTTCAAATCTTTGAGAAGGTCCATGACCGTTGGCCTTCCTTTCGGGTCTTTCACGGTGGCGAGATATCCCCTGGGCTTATTGAGAAGGAGTGTTATTTTCGGTTCGAAACGGGTTAGTATTTTCCCGTCTACCTTAATAGAATCTTTCAGAGGATCGGCTTTAAGACCTAACGTATCGATGACTCTACCATTGACCATCACCCTCCCCTCCAGCACCATTCTTTCCGCTTCTCTTCTGGAGGCAATACCGGCCTTGGCTAAGATTTTTTGAATGCGTTCTTGAGCCAACGGAATTCCCTGCCAGGCTGATGAAAAATACCCATCTGCTGCGTTTCCTCAACCTTCGTCATTGCGACGTACCTGCATGTACGACTCATTCCTCAGGTTTTCGGGCGCCTTGCATCTGGGCCTTTTTGCTCAGCCTTAGAAACATATTTTCACAAATCTCTTTATTCCTCCACCTCTCTTCTAGTGGAGCCTTCGTCAGGAGGGGTGCCCTCCGAGCCGGGGCCTCGAAGTTCTTCCCTTTGCATCGCTTCGAGCGCCTGTGGAGGTTCAATCTCTTTGAGGGTTGGAAGGTCCGAGAGCGTGTTGAGGTTGAAGAGCTCGAGAAACGCCTTCGTCGTTCCATAGACAATGGGACGCCCCGGGATATCTCTTCTGCTCACGATCCTGATGAGGCCCTTCTCTAGAAGGGTTCGAAGGACCCACCCTGAATCGACGCCTCGAATCTCTTCGATCTCAGGCCGAATGATCGGTTGGCGGTAGGCTATGATGGCTAGCGTCTCTAACGCAGATCGGCTTAATTTCACCGCTTTTGCTTTCTTCAAACGATTCACCCATTCCGCCCATCTGGGTTTGGTGCGAAACTGGTATCCCCCCGCTACCTCTATCAATTCAAACCCCTTCGTTGCTTCACCATATTCCCGCTTAATCTGTTCGATTCCCTCTAGAATGGCTTCCTTATTTGATTCGGGAAGGATCTCGATCAGCGTATCAAGCCGCACCGGATTGTCCGAAATGAAAATAAGACTTTCTAAAATGGGTTTAATCTCAACTTCATCCATTATGAACTCCGTCTCCTCGCTTTTCCCCGGAGGGGGAGCCCTGAACCATGCTAGGTTCAGGACAGTCATGCACCCTATGTGGTGCATGGGGTGAGGGCATGGTTTTCTTCCTACCTCGCCTCTGAAAAATCTAATTTTTTACCGGGGGATATGGAGGCAATGGCATGCTTGTAGACCAATTGGTCAGCCTCTCCCCTTAAAACGATACAGAAGTTGTCAAAACTTTGGATGACTCCTTCGATCTTCTGGCCATTGATTAATTCAACAATGACATGGTTTCGGTCCCGCCGGACCCGATTAAGAAATTGATCCTGAATATTAATCTGATTCTTCATCATGGTCATTTACCCTCCTCCCTTTAGAAAAGATCGCACCTCCCGGAAAATCTCCTCTCGAGAGACAGAACCATCATACCAGCAGACTTCCTGGTCGGCCTTGAACCATGTCCATTGTCTTTTCGCATAATGACGCGTATCCCTTTTCATCTGCCGGACGGCCTCGTCCCACGCCATCTTCTTTAAAACAAACTGAACCATTTGTTTATACCCCAAACTCTGCATCGGCTTCAACTCTGCACCATAACCCATCCCCATCAGGCTTTCCACCTCTTGGAGAAATCCCCGTTCAATCATCTGGTCTACTCTCTGGTCGATTCTGTCAAAGAGTGCCTTCCGGTCCATCTCCAAACCGATTTTCAAAGTAACATAGGGCCTTTCTCCAAAACGATGCTGTTCCCGAAGAAATGAGATGGGGACCCCCGTGCAATCGAAAACCTCCAGAGCCCGCAAGATTCGAAAGAGGTCGTGGGGATGGAGCTGGGAGGCGGTCTTTGGGTCCACACGGCTCAATCGTTCAAAGAAAAAAGCTCCTCCTTTCTCTTTCGATTCCTGTTTCAAGCGCTCCCTCACTTTCGGATCGATTTTCGGACTGGGAAAGAGCCCCTGCGTCAGGGTTTTGATATAAAGCCCGGTCCCCCCAACCACACAGATGGGTTGATGATCTTGATGGAGTTGATCGATGGTCTTTCGGCCCAGGATGCGATAGAGGTCAGCATGAAATGGTTGATCTGGATTAACCAGGTCGATCAAATGGTGTCGGACCCTTTTTCTTTCCTCTGGGGTCGGTTTGGCGGTCCCGATATCCAGGTATCGATAGACCTGCATGGAATCGGCGCTGAGGATCTCGCCTCCAAACGCCTCTGCCAGTTCAATCGCCAGTTTGGATTTTCCAATTCCAGTGGGACCAAGGAGAATGACCACCCGAGGCCGTTCTTCCTCAGTGATCTCAACCATACGGAATGAATTTTAAAGAATTCGAGGATGGACTGCAAGTAGAAATTGAGATTCCTGGAAAAGGTCCCAAATCATGGTATCAAGAGAGCCTAGAGCAGTTTTTTCAAAGCTCCCTTGCAAAAATTTTCTTGAAAATGCATTTCATTTTATATAAGATGAGACCGATTGAATTGCTGCCGGCCCTCTATGAATGGGCGGCAAAAGGCAGGCCCGTTAGACATCTCTATTCTCCCATGTTCCTCAGAAACCCGAAATCTTCTCATCCTTAAGAATTCCGATTTCATAGGAGTCCCGTATGTCTTCTACCTTTTTTATCAACCCCCGATCCAATCCTGAGCTAAGGAGCCTTTACAGGATTTCCATGCTTCCTCAGCTAAACTATCTCCAGGATTATTATCTTGGGGTCATGGCCATTCTCTCCGATTATTTTCCCATTGGGTATTCCGCCCTCATCCTTCAGGATCCTCAAAAGGATTCCCTTTACGTGGAAGCCGTCTATGGTGTTGAAAAAGAGCTTCATCCCTCAGGCTGTGGTGGTCGAAAAGGAATTATTGGCAAGGCGCTCGAATCGAAACAACCCCTGGCGATCCATAATTTGACTCAGGAACCTCTCTATTCGGAGATCAGTAAAGGGACGAAGCGGCTTGAAAAGGTCCATCCCCCTTTGCTCTGTATCCCACTCATCGTGGAGGGCGAGCCCATCGGGGCCATCACGAGCAACTCCCTCTATGGCCCCAGAGATGAATTCCCAGAAGATTTTCAATTCTTTTCCATCCTTTCAGCCATCCTTTCCCCAGTGATCAAGAATTATCTCGTCAAGAGAGCGGAACCCTTCCCCCTCGCCGGCAAACCGAAAGCAAAAACCTTTCACCTGGAAGAGATTTTAGGAGAAAAACTGACCGAGGTGATCAATAAGGTCGATCCCTATGTGGAGTCGAAGAACAAGATGTGCCTCTTCGATGATATTATTGCCATTGTGGAGAAGATATTGATCAAGGCTGCCCTGATCCGGGTTGGTAATGTCCAGGTGGCTGCGGCTCAACTGCTGGGAATCAACCGAAATACGCTTCGAAAGAAGATGCAGGATCTGAAGATCAAAACGAAATAATAGTTCGGAGTTCGGAGTAAGAAGACCTATAATTCTGGTTTTATTTGTTTTCTTTCTCCGAACCCCGAACTAGTTACTCTGAACTGTTTGTCATATCCCCTTGCAATCTGTATGACAAAAAGTAACAATTTGAGACATGTCTGATGTTGAGAACAATACCACAAGGATCACAGAACTTTCCTTTCAATGGGGAGGGTCCCTCTTCGGTGTCGCCGATCTTCGCTCTTTGGGAAGAGATGAAATCCTCCTTTCCCCCTCACTCATTGAACACCACCCCTTTTCCGTTTCCATAGGATATCACCTTTCCGATTCGATTCTGGAAGGGATTGAACATCAACCCACCCCCCACTATTTTCACCACTACCAGCGGGTCAATATTCTATTGGACACCATCGGACTGGTCCTCACCTCGGTCATCCAGCAGCTCGGATATAGGGCCATGCCCATTCCTGCCTCTCAAATCGTGGACTGGAAAAATCAGAGAGGGCATCTCTCTCATAAGCATGTGGCCAGGTTGGCGGGGCTAGGATGGATCGGCCGAAACAATCTCCTCGTGAATGAAAAATTCGGGTCAAGGATTCGTTTGGTGACGCTTCTCACAGATCTTCCTCTGGTACCCGATGTTCCTCAACCCAGAGATTGTGGTTCTTGTCGCGCCTGCCTCTCCGTCTGCCCCGCGGGGGCTATCTCAGAAAGACCGGAGGACTTCCATCACCTTCACTGCTATGAGCAATTGAAGATCTTCTCTAAAACGCTCCATTTCAGCCATCACATCTGCGGGATTTGTGTCAAGGCCTGCCAAGGGCGCACCAGCGCCCGTAAAGAACAAGAATAAGGTTTACCCGGTTCGTTGAGTTTATTGGGTTAACACAAGAAATCCGTACGAGTCGATCCCGACCGGACAAACCCAAGAAACTGAGCAAACTTTAGTGCTTGCGCTTTGCCTTTTG
>Ga0209286_1000580_pt1 | contig 10291 bp, 9 predicted proteins | sample PPLLak1March2015_2_FD_187250 | JGI IMG/M metagenome (GOLD analysis project Ga0209286, IMG submission 187250) | Freshwater sediment microbial communities from Prairie Pothole Lake near Jamestown, North Dakota, USA - PPLs Lake P8 Core (3) Depth... | ecosystem: Environmental > Aquatic > Freshwater >...
ATTCCCCAGACTTTGGCCGCATGGCGAATTCCCTCTGCCAGAATAGCTCCGATTCCCTTCTTGGACGAGATATCATGCAGGAGTTCAGCGACCTTATCCACATCCCCCCATTTGATCCTTTCTTTAATTCGACCCATTTCTGAAGCCTCCATGGCAAAGGCACAGAGACTTCCGGCTGAGATCGTGTCCATTCCCAGTCGGTCACAGACGTCATTAAGATAGGCGATCTCTTCAATCTCATGGACCATGCACAGGCCGCCGAAGGCATAGATCGTCTCGTATTCAGGGCCCTCGATCTTCAGCCCTTTGTGCCTTCCTTCTTTGATCTCGCTTAGATTTCCACAGGCCATGAAGCAACGGAGGCAAGCAGTGGGTCTCACCTGGCAACGCTCGAGGAGTGCCTCGGCACTGATCTTCTCCCATCCCTCGAAGGTTCCGAGGTGCCAGTATTTAGATGGAAAGGCTCCGACGGCATTGCTCATGGCTACAAGCATGGGTGTTCCCAGGCGCCTATAGTTTTGAGCTCCCGGATTGTCTTTGCCCCGCTCCAAAGTCTCCCTGGCAAACTGCTCCAATCGGTCCGGGTCGGCTTTCTCTCGTTTCTTCTCTCCATAAAAGACGATGGCCTTTACCTTTTTCGAACCCATCACTGCCCCGACCCCTGTCCTTCCGAGAGATCTCCAGTAATCGTTCTCAATCACTGCATACCGGATGAGATTCTCTCCAGCCGGACCGATAACAAGAGCAGAAGCTCCTTTTTTGCTGGCTCTTTTTAATACTTCGTCTTCGGTAGAGTATGTTTCTTTCCCCCAGAGGTCTTTTGCATCGTGGAAAGCGACCTTCTGGTCCGAGATCTCAATCCAGATAGGTTTGTCAGATGCTTCTTCCAGAATGAAGGCATCATAGCCCGTCCGGCTCATGGGCTCTGCAGCTTTTCCTCCGGAATAAGACTCTGAGAAGATTCCGGTCAGAGGTGATTTAGTAAAAACGCCGTGCCGACAGGAACCATAGATCCGGCTGTCAGTGGCTGGGCCGATACAGAAGATAAGCTTGTTTTTTGATGAGAGGGGATCCACCCCCGGAGGATTCTCCTTCACGAGGAGATAAGTACCGAGTCCTTTTCCGCCTAGATAGTTTTCGTAAACTGAATCAGGGATTGTTTCTTCTTTAAAGGTTTTTGCCTTGAGATTGATCCTCAGAATTTTATTAAAGAAGCCCTTCATTGCTCCCTTTCCTTTCTATATTATTCAGGTTTTCTGAAATATAACGTTTGAACCTCAGCAGCATGCTCCTTTAGGTGTGTTCGTTGGATTGAATTATGCGCTTAGTGTCTTGGAGAACAATACTCTATCACCACCATGCCCATCATAATTCTTGGCTACGGAGATACCCTCGACGATTGTTTCACTTTGCTCAATACCGAAACCCATTCGAAGGTGAAATGCAATAGAGCCTTTGTTAACGGGTGAAGTGACACAACGGACGACTGTACGGCCCAGATTCCTTGCTACCTCAAAGAACCGCTCATAGAGAGCGCCCCCTAAACCCGTCTCTCGATAATCAGGATGCACACCGGCAAAGTGTATGTAAGCTTCATCTCGGAAAGTCTGTGACAAGAAGCCGATTAGAAAACCAACGATTTCGTCGCTACTCTCAGCCACGAAACTTGTTTCGCGGAAGTGAACAAAGAAAAGCTTGGGCAACATGTTGGTCATATCTCGTCCGCCCCACCATTTGTTGATCACGGAGATGATGGGCTGATAATCAGACGGCTCTGCATGGCGAATGTATACTGCTTCCACTGCTGTCAACTATGTACTATCGGTTCATATGATTCCTGACCTGGCTACAGAATCGGGCCCTATAATGGGTGAGATCTCCCAAATATAGCGTCGCGTCATCCGCTCGATTTCCCTTTGTGACATTTTCGAAGGATCACATGTTACTCCTCCCTTAGCCCCGCCGAAGGGGATATTAACCACAGCGCATTTCCATGTCATCCATCCTGCCAGCGCCCGTACTTCATCCAAATCCACATTCGGATGATAACGGATGCCTCCTTTGGCAGGACCCCTTAATGTGTTATGTTGCACCCGGTAGCCGCAAAGCAGTTCGGTATGGTCGTCATCAAATCTGAGAGGGAACCTTACTGAAAACTCTCTTCGTGCGTACTTGATCTTTTCAATAATCCATGGCTCCATAGCAAGATGTTCGGCAGCTATGTCAAATTGTAGATTATGCATATCCAAGGGTTTACTTTCGTTATACTGACTTTTATCAATCATAATCTTTTCTCCCTTTTTGATGGTAAATGTGGACGAATTACTCGAATAATGGCGAACGACTCGAATAAAACCTAATTTGGCAAATAGGATTGGACTTCATTGAAGTATTCGATCCATTCGTTAACCGGAACGTGCCGCGTCCCGCTTTGGCGGGATCTGCTACAATCCAAGATAGGCGGTCTTAATGTGAGGGTTTTCCAAAAGCTCTTTTGCAGAGCCTTCCATGGCAATGCGGCCATGTTCCAGAACATAGCCGCGGTCGCTCAAGCTCAACGAATGTTTCACATCCTGTTCGACCAACAGCACGGTGGTTCCCTGATCCGCTATTTTGCGAACCGTTTCAAAAATACTCTTAATGAGAATGGGGGCTAGGCCCAGGGAAGGTTCGTCCAGCATTAGCAATTTCGGCTTGGCCATGAGCCCCCGGCCAATAGCCACCATCTGCTGCTCGCCGCCGGAAAGGGTCGTGGCCATTTGGGCTTCCCTTTCCTTCAGGCGCGGCAACAGGTTGTAGACTTCCTGTAGCGTGGTCTCTGTCTGCCGAGTGGCCCGGTTGTTGAATGCTCCCACGATAAGGTTATCCTTGACGGTCATAAGGGTGAAGAGCCTCCTTCCTTCAGGAATCTGTATGATTCCGCGTTCCACGATTTCCTCTGGTGGAGCTCTATGAATGGGAGCCTTCTCAAAGAGAATTTCTCCCCCGACCGGATGAAGCAGTCCTGAAATGGTATTCAATAGGGTCGATTTCCCCGCCCCGTTGCCTCCAATGATGCTGACGACCTCTCCTTCTTCCACTCTTAGAGAAACGCCAAAAACGACTTGGACGTCTCCATAAAAAACCCCAATATCCTTGACCTCAAGAAACGCCATATTCTTCTCCCAAGTAAGCCTTGATCACCCTCTCGTCCGAGGCAATCTCTTCAGGACGACCTTCGGAGATCTTCTGGCCGTAATGGATGACCACGATCCTGTCGGACAGAGCCATGATCGCCCGCATGATATGCTCGATGACGAAAAAAGTGATACCATTGTCACGTAGATCCTTTATGATCTCTACCATTTTGTCCACTTCGGTGGGCCGCAACCCTGCCATGACCTCATCCAGTAGCAGGAGTTTGGGCCCGGTCGCTAGCGCCCTTGCGATCTCGAGTCTCTTGCGGTCGGCAATGGTTAGCTTTCCGGCCTTCATATCCTTCTTGTCATACAGATCGATGTACTTAAGTACTTCCAGGGCCTTTTCCTCAGCTTTGGCCCTCTTTTCTGTGTGGACATAGCCTCCCACCGTCACATTGTAAAGCACTGTCTTGGAGGCAAAAGGTTTGACGATCTGAAATGTTCGTGCCAGGCCTTTCTTGCAAAGATCCCAGGGGTTGTGGTTGTTGATCTTTTCGCCGAAGAAATAGACTTCTCCATCTGATGGCGGATAAACGCCGGCAATGCAATTAAACGCCGTCGACTTCCCTGCACCATTTGGACCAATCAGTCCGAGGATTTGTCCTTCTTCTATGGTGAGACTCAGATCATCCACTGCCCTCAGACCACCGAAGTTTTTAACAAGATTCTTGACTTCAAGTATCTTCATCTACTACTCCTTCTCGGTAGGATTTTCGGTCAGCCGGTCGAGCAATCGGTGATAAGCTTTGGTCAGCGGTTCTTGAAGACCTCGTGGTTGAAAGATCATGACCAGGATGAGAACCGTTCCGAAAATGATCAGGTGCAGGCCCGGCAGGATATGGCCAAAGTAGATCCGGGAAAAATCGCTCACAGGCCTTAGCAGCAGGGCCCCGAGTACAGGACCGGCGATGGACCCTCGACCACCTATCAGGGCGATGAAGGCGATCTCAAAAGAGAGGTCCAGTGAAATGACGCTTTTAGGATGGATGAAGAGCGTGAGTTGGGCATAGAAGACTCCTGCGAGGGCGGTCAGAAAAGAACTCATAGCCATGGCGATCAGCTTGCATCTCGCCACATTCACACCCAAAGCCTTGGCCGCCTCCGGTTCTTCTCCACCCGCATTCAGGTAGTAGCCGAGCTTGGAGCATGAAATGGTATACGTCAGCATGAGGACCGCTATGAGCATGATAAGAATGATATAGTAGTAGGGCTCCTTGTTGACGAACATGAGATTCGCCAGTCCTACGTTCAGAGGTGGTATCTGAAGCCCCCTAGGGCCATTGAGGTTGAACGGTCCCAGGTAATCGATGTTTTCCACCATCACCCTCATGCCCTCACCGAAAGCAATCGTGGCCAGGGCAAAGTAGGCCCCTCGCATTTTAAAGGTCGGCAGTCCTATGATCACACCGACAATGGAAGCCATGATGCCACCCAGGACCATCCCGATCCAGGGACTGATGCCATACTGCAAAAACAGGACTGTAGACGTATAGGCCCCGATCCCGAAGAAGGCGGCGTGTCCCAGTGGGAGTACTCCGGCGAAGCCGCCGACCAGATTCCAGCTCGTTGTCAGATAGGCATAGAGGTAGAGCAAGATCAGGATATGAAGATAGGTGGGACTCCGAAGTACGAGCGGGAGGCCGAAGCTGACGATCAATAAAAGGGCCGCGGATAGCTTCTGAAAGTTTTCTCTCGTCATTGTCTCACTCACTATAATGAGATTGGCTACCAATCATATCTCACACCGAACAGCCCTGAAGGCTTGACAAACAGAACAAGAAGAAAGAGCGCGTAGACAATGCCTTCGGTCCAGGTGGCCGTCATGAATTGAGGACCCACGGATTCGATCACGCCGATGATCATCCCTCCCAGTATAGCACCGCTGATGCTTCCCAGCCCTCCCAATACCACAATGATGAAGCCTTTGATATCAAATAAGACCCCCACGCTGGGGAAAACATTGTAAAATGGCACAAGGGTCACACCGGCTATCCCGGCCGCGGCCGTACCGATACCAAAGGCAATGTTGTAGACCTTGTATTGCTTGATCCCCATGAGACTTGCCGCGTCCCTGTCGAGGCTGGTAGCCCGGATGGCCCGCCCCATCCGAGTCCTCTGCAGAAACCAGTAGATCGCAAGGGCGGTGAGGATAGCAGCAGAAAAGCCCCACAGTTTAGGCACGGATATAAACATTCCCCCGATCTCCAGCATCTTTCCACGCAAGGGGTTGTCCTGAATATTGCGGTACTGGGGGCCGAAAATGAGCAGGGTGAGATTGTCCAGGATGTACCATAGGCCAGTGGTAACGATGATGACGGTGATGGGCTCGCGGACGTCCTTTTCGGCCTTGAAAATGGGCTTGATCACAATATCCTGGAGATAGTAGCCAAAAAAGAACATGATGGGTATGACCAGGATTAGAGCCAAATAGGGATGAAGACCTGAAAGGGTGACAGCCCAATAGGCGACGAACATTCCCACCATGAGTAACGACCCATGGGCGAAATTGATAACCTTGAGTACACCGAAGATGACGGTAAGCCCGAGCGCGGTCAGTCCATAGATGGCTCCCATAAGGATGCCGTTAATCAAGTCTTCTACAATGAACCACATGAAAACCTCCCTATCTGGGCTGGGTGCACACAGAGGGTCACACAGCCCTGGTGGCTGTGTGACCCTCTGCCATCATAGAAACGATCGACTGTCTACCTGACCGGGACGGGGAAGAGAGGCTTGTACCCGGCTCTGCGAGCCCCCTTGGGCCATACGCTGATCCGTTCCATTCCCTTGCCGATATCGTTGATTTGGACCATCACCAGAGCAGCATACTTGTTCTGTCCAGTTTCGTCGAACTCGATCGCGTCATAGGAAGCAATCATGGCAGGCCCCTTGGTCAGCTTGGTCTTCGCCAGCGCATCTCGGATGGCCTTGGGATCGAGAGACTTGGCGCGTTCCAAGGCATCGGCCATCACATACATGGCAATGTAAGCATCCACGGACTCTCCCGCCAGGTTATAGTCGTACTTAGATTTGAACTTTTGGTTGATCTCTTTGACCCCAGGCTTGTTGACGTCTGTTTCCCATTCGACGATATCAAAGAGGTACTGGCCGTTCTTTCCCACAGCCTTCAAGAAAGACGGGTCTGCATGACCGCCACCGCTCGCGATAATGGCTTTGGGTTTCACTTTGTACTCAGCCATCGTATTGGTGAGCAAAATGGCGTCGGCCGCATTAGAAACGAGGAGGAGCACATCAGGGTTTGCCCGTTTAATCTTTTGCACAAGAGGGCTCATGTCGGTTGCAGTTGAGGGATAGGGTTCGTCCAGTAGCACTTTGTAGCCACCCTTTTCTGCGAGTTTCTTCCACCCACCGGCAAATCCCTTGCCCCAGTCCCCATTTTCATAAACAAAGGCCAAGGTGGATACCTTCGCGTTGAACTCTTTTTGAAGGTCACTGAGGAAGACAAACTGGTCTCGGGTCCACCAGCTATCCTTTGCAGCAATCCGAAAAACTGTTTTGAAGCCTTGTTCAGTAATTTTGTCAGCCACCGAAACTGGGACGATAAAGGGAGTTCCATAACGCTCAGCCACAGCTGTCGTTGGGTAAGTGACCGCGGAGTTCCAGCAGCCTGTCAGGACATGAACTTTCTCAGTGTTTATCAAACGTTCGGCTTCTGCAACACCCTTTTCAGGTTTGGATTCGGAATCAGAGTAGAGCATGGTAATCTTGGCTCCCCCCAGCGACTTGATCCCTCCCGCCGCGTTGATCTCCTCGATGGCCATGTCTTGGGCATATCTGTTCTGTTGCCCAACAGAAGCCGACGGACCGGAGAGTGGCAGAATATTCCCCACCTTGACTGCCTTTGGCTGTGCCAGGGCAGGACGATCGGCGAGAAATGCCATGGAGCACACGAATGCGAAAACCAACACACAAACATATACCTTCCGCCCAATACTTCTTTCCTTCATAGTATCCTCCTTTCCTTTGCCTATTAATGGAAATACAACCAAACCTCTCACGCCTTTATTCCACTTCAACTCTTGTTTTCTTTATTGCTTATCCATTTCCAGATTTGAGCTGATTCATTCTTCAGGCAATGCATTGATTCCTTTGATGAAGAACCCGTACTCCGTTAGCTTCAGGGCTACATTTCTCATATCTTTCACATCCAGCTTGAGGAGCACCCAAGACGTTGATAGGGGATTCTTTTCAACGACGTGAATGCCCAGGCCCTCTATGATCTTCACTGCTTCGTCATCAGATCCCGGCGGATCGACCATCTTAAGGAGGATCTGAGCATGTCCTTTATCGGCCTTAATCTCATAGCCCAGCTCCTCTAAAGTCTCTTCCTGAATCATGATATTACAGACCAGATTCCTTAATGAGAAGAGAATTCTCCAAGGCTTTCCTCAATGATCGATAACCCTTTCTCAAGCTGCTCATCCGTAATAACTAAAGGCATTAGGGGCCGAATGATATTGGAGTGAGTGCCGGCTGAGATCATGAGCAACCCCTTCTCCCGGGAACGATTCACCAGTTGCTTGGTTAACGCAGTGGCCGGTTCCTTTGTCTTTCGGTCCACCACAAGCTCCATCCCTACCATGGCGCCAAGTCCCCGGACATCACCCACAACTGAAAACCGCTCCTGAATTTCTCTAAATCTTTGCAAGACCTTTTTCCCTATCTTCTCTGCTCTCGATAGGAGATCCTTCTTCTCAAATTGTTCCAGTACCGCGATCGCTGCCCGACAAGCTACCGGATTACCCCCATAGGTTCCACCCAATCCCCCTACCTGAGGATGATCCATCAACTCTGCTTTCCCTGTGACTGCACTGAGAGGCAGCCCTGCAGCCATCGATTTGGCCATGATAACAATATCTGGTTCTACTTCATAATGTTCCATAGCAAACATTTTGGCTGTTCGACCAAATCCTGTCTGAATCTCATCGGCAATGAAAACGATTCCATTGTCCTCACAAATTTTCTTAAGGATTTTGAAATATTCCTTGGGGGGAACAATAAATCCTCCTTCCCCTTGTACGGGCTCAACAATCAAAGCGGCCACCTGTTCTGAGGAAATATGTGTGTGAAAGAATTCCCTCAAGAAATAGGCACAGTGAATCTCACAAGAAGGGTACTCAAGGCCGAAAGCGCACCGATAACAATAGGCATACGGCATTCGATAGATTTCCGGTGCATAGGGAGCGAATCCGAACTTGTAGGGCTTCATCTTGCTGGTGAGACTTAAGGCCAGAAGCGTTCGGCCATGGAAAGCATCCTCAAAAGCAATCGTGGCGGTCCGGGCTGTGGCATGACGGGCTACCTTAATGGCATTCTCGACAGCCTCTGCACCACTATTGACGAACATTGTTTTCTTAGGAAAGTTGCCTGGTGTATACGCATTGAGCCTTTTAGCGAGCTCCACATAAGGTTCATACATCACCACGTGGAAACATGTGTGAATATACTTCTGGATCTGGTCGTAAGCAGCCCTTAAGACCTCATCATCGCAATGGCCAATATTATTCACGCCGATGCCGCCAGCAAAATCAATATATTCCTTTCCCTCCACGTCGGTGATGAGCGCCCCTTTCGCGTTTGCCGCAAAGATAGGGTGGGTATTAAAAAGCCCCTGAGGGACATGGGCATTTCGCTCTTTAAGAAGTGATGCATTCGTTTTCATTTTACCGATCCACCTTTCTTTTGGCTTTTCTGCCAATTCTGTAAGTCGGTAGCCATATGCTTTGAGGAAGCATCATTCTCTTTACACGTTACATGCCAGATTTTTGGGCAAGGAAAAGAAAGTACCGGAGCTGGCGGAATTCGTGAATTTTATTTGGCTTTTGGCTTCAGATGAGACGGGAGTTGAAAGTAACGTGGGGAATTATAGCTATGCAGTATTGCATTGAAATATGGGCTACTGAGGTGACATCTCTCCTGAAGTTTAGAATGATTAGAGAAAATAGCTATGCAGAAATGAGTTCACTGATGCAGAATTACATCTAATTTGGAGCCAGAATGCTTCTTCATTTTTCTCGATATGGTAGCTTGGTCCACTCTTAGGGCTCGCGCCACTTCGCGCTGAGAGCGATACTTCTGCATCGCCCTTTCAATGATCATGGTTTCGCACTTATCGAGTGCCTCTCTCAGTGACATCCCCTCGGGCAAAAAGGGAGGAAGAGCTGTTTTGGTCATATGGCCTGTAATAGAGCTTGGGAGGTCACTTATCTCGATTCGATCATTTTCTGTAATTACGACGAGACGTTCAACAAGGTTGCCCAGTTCGCGAATGTTTCCAGGAAAATCGTATCTGCAGAAAAGGTCGACCACTTCTGGAGAGAGGCTCTTCTCCTTTTGGTGAGTCCTGTTGAATCTTTCGAGAAAATAAAAGATGAGGGGCACCATGTCGTCTCTTCTCTCCCTTAACGGGGGGATATGAATCGGAACAACATTCAGTCGGTAGTAAAGGTCTTCCCTGAACTTTCTCGACGCAACCATCTCTTCAATATTCTTGTTGGTGGCTGCTATGATTCTCACTTCAATTTCCTTAGGTTCCGTTCCTCCAACTCTGATCATCTGATGGTTCTCTAAGAATCGAAGCAGTTTCGATTGTGAACCTAGAGGAATTTCTCCAATTTCATCAAGAAATAGTGTCCCGTTATTTGCAAGTTCAAAAAATCCTGGCTTGCCTTCAGGTCTCGCTCCAGTAAATGCTCCTTTTTCATAACCGAATAATTCGGATTCAATGAGAGAATCTGGAATGCCGGCACAATCCACACGAATAAAAGGCCCTTTATTTCGCTGAGAGTGCTTATGAATCAATTTCGCGATCATACCTTTTCCCACCCCAGACTCCCCCAGGAGAAGAACGGTGGAATCGACTTGAGCCACTCTCAAAGCCATTTCAAGGATTCGTTGCATCTCCGCGCTGCGAAAAATAATATTGGAAAGCTCGATGTCCCTCATCTCTAGTTCGGAGAGTTTTGAAGAGTATCCTTTAGCGAGGGCCTGGGCCTCTTGAAGATGACTTCTCAGGTTGTCTAATTCGGAAATGTCACGTTCATTTGTGACCACAAAGGCGATTTCCCCTTTCTCATTGAAAATTGGATTCC
>Ga0209286_1000584_pt1 | contig 10279 bp, 5 predicted proteins | sample PPLLak1March2015_2_FD_187250 | JGI IMG/M metagenome (GOLD analysis project Ga0209286, IMG submission 187250) | Freshwater sediment microbial communities from Prairie Pothole Lake near Jamestown, North Dakota, USA - PPLs Lake P8 Core (3) Depth... | ecosystem: Environmental > Aquatic > Freshwater >...
AAGGCGGAAAAGCCCGAGAAGACCGAGAAATCAGGGTCCAAAGGGAAATCAAAGAAGTGAACCTCGGGGGAGTCCTGTCGTACGTCCCTGAGCACAAGGAGAGGTAGGGAGATGAGCCAGCCCATTGTTTTGGAAATTTTTTCCGACTACATCTGACCGTGGTGCTACTTCATTACCGGGCGTATTGAACGACTTCAGAAGGTTTACGATATCCGCACCGCATGGGTCGCCTTCCCCCTTCATCCTGAGATCCCGGAAGAGGGAATGACTCTTCAGGAGCTTTTCAAAGGTCGCATCGACCTTGAAAGCGTAATGGCCCGCTTGGTGCGGGTGGCCCGAGAGGAAGGGTTGCCCTTCGGCCACCGAGACAAGACCTACAACAGCAGGCTCGCACAGGAGCTTGGCAAATGGGCCGAGTCCAAGGGCAGAGGCCAAGCGTATCACGATGCCGTGTTCCGCGCTTATTTTGCTGAAGACAGGAATATCGGAAAGCTCTCTGAACTCCTGGCTCTTGCCGGTTCTCTGAGTCTGCCCGTAGAGGAGGCTCGGAAGGTCCTTGAAGAAAGATCCTTCAAAGACCTTGTGGATGCGGACTGGCAACGCTCCCACGGAATGGGGGTACAGGCGGTGCCCACGTTCCTGCTGAACGGGCAGTTTCTTGTGGGAGCCGTGCCTTATGAGGCAATGGAGAAACTCCTGATCGACGGCCGTGTCTCCAAGCGTCAACAATAGTGTGAAGGAGGGTCTTTACGCTTGCGGGCATTGCATCAAGCGAATTATTTTTTGTTAACTTTTAGGTTGAAATCTCTAAAAACTTGTATAGACTGTGCCAACGCAAACAAACAACCCACTCACCATTTAAGAAAGGAGATTGAAACATGAATAAGGGGGATCTGGTAAACGACGTCGTAAAGGTGGTCAGCACCAAGAAAGAGGCCCAGGCAGCAGTGGACTGCGTCTTTGCATCCGTCACACAGGCTCTGAAGAAGAAAGGCGCAGTGACCCTGGTAGGTTTCGGGACTTTCAAGGTCGACAAGAGGAAGGCGCGGATAGGAAGAAATCCACAGACCGGCGCAGAGATCAAGATCAAGGCCAAGAACGTGCCCAAGTTCGTGGCAGGGAAAGCCTTGAAGGACGCGGTGAACTAAACCCTCCAAAGAATTTCCGAGAAGCCTCCATTCAGTCCCTCATATTGAATGGAGGCTTTTTTTGTGCCCGGAGAGAGTTGGTGCTTGAAATGGGGCCGGAATTGTAGTCTCATCCGCAGCATCACGATAGGACGCAGGTCATGGGGATGAGAAACTGGTATGTCCTCAGCATTGTTGCGCTCGTGCTCATGGGGGTGCAGAGATTCCTTTACAAGGTCTCTGCGGAGAGAGAGTGCAATACCGCGTGGACCACTTTTTCCTTCATGGCAACGGTCACGGTTCTGAGCGTCGTTTTTTTCCTTTCTCTGAAAGAATCGGTTTCCGATGCCAGGATGCTCCTGCTGACCGCAGGGATCAACAGTGCCTCTTTTGTCCTGGGCACCATCACCCACATCGAGGCGCTCAAGCACGTTCCCTCCAGCGTGGTCTATCCCATAATCCGCCTGAACATGGTGGTCGTGGTCCTCTTTTCCATCCTGTTCCTTCATGACCGTGTGTCTCTGCATCAGGTCCTGGGCATCCTTCTTGCGATCGCGGTCATCGTCATTCTGACGAGAGACGCGGAGGAAGTGAAGGGAGCTGTGAGGAGCGTGAGGAAGGGGCTTTTCCTGGTCTTTGTCTCTCTGGTTTCAGGCAGCGTGGCCTCGATCTCAAGCAAGTTCGCAGCGGTTTATTCCAACAAGCTGGGGTTCATGGCCCTTTCCTACTTCTTGGGGACCGTCTTTTCAGCGGCCCTGATCAGGAAAACAGGGAAAGAGGGCAGCGGAGGGAACCGCAAAGACGCCATCCGGATCGGGCTCCTGATGGGCCTGATCAACTTCATGGGCTTCTACACATTCCTGGCGGCTCTCTCTGTGGGGCCTCTGTCGATCATTGTTTCCATTACAGGGATGCACTTCGTGATCGCCGTCCTATTGTCGGTGATTGTTTACAAAGAAAAACTGAACCGGATGCGCATCGTCGGCATGGGGCTCGCCATGACGTCGATTCTCTTCCTTCGCGCGTAGCGTCGTGTCCCTTAACTTCCTTTACTATGATGTCATTTCAAACGAAGTGAGAAATCTAACATCTCAAAGCGCTTAAAAGATCTCTCTCCCGCTCTTTGAGCGGGATCGAGATGACAACTTATTTCTGGTACACGACATTAGCACATGGCATATAATGATCGCTGAGAGAGCGACTGCGGACGGCCGACGGCCGACCGCCGACAAGGAATAGCGGATAAACGACCGCGGACCACCGACAACGGACAACGGACTTTCCTCCACCATGGGCAACTTCCGAGTTTTTACCGGCAACCGATTGGAGATCCTGTCGGACCAGCTTGCGCAGGTTCTCCAGCAGTCCCTGCCGTCTCCCTTTGACCCCGAGATCATCGTGGTTCAGAGCAAGGGCATGGAGCGCTGGATATCTCTGCAGCTTGCAGAACGACACGGAATTTGCGCTAACTGTCGTTTCCCTTTCCCCAACACCTTTGTCCGTGAGATCTTTCAGAGCGTCCTCAAGGACCTGCCAAAACCGAATCTTTTTGATCCCGGAGTGATGACGTGGAGGGTGATGAAGGCACTGCCCAAGCTCATCGAGGAGCCGGCGTTTGAGCCCCTGCGGATCTACCTGGAGAGCGGACGCAGCGATCTCAAGCGCTTCCAGCTCTCGCAGCGGATCGCCGATCTTTTTGACCAGTACCTTCTTTTCCGGCCTGAAATGATGTTCCAGTGGGAACAGGGAAAAGCCCGGCACTGGCAAGCGGTGCTGTGGCGGGAACTGGTTAAGAGCCATGAACACGAACACCGCGCAGCGCTGGCTAAAGAACTCTTCACGGCCATCGAGAGGGGCATCGACTCTCGCTCCGGAATTCCAAAAAGGATTTCCGTGTTCGGTATCTCCGCATTGCCTCGATTTCATGTTCAAGTGTTTGCTTTCCTGTCGCAGGTGGCCCAGGTGAACCTCTTCCTCATGAACCCGAGCCGGGAGTACTGGGGAGATATTCTGGACACGTGGGAAATGAAGAAAAAGGAAAAGGCACAGAAAGGCGTCTCGGAAGAGGAACTCCACATGGAAAAGGGGAACTCCCTTCTCGCTTCCATGGGCAGGCTGGGGAGGGACTTCTTTGAGATGATCCAGGACCTCGAGGCGGAGGAATTTTCATTCTACGAAGAGCCGAAATCGAGAAATCTCCTGGGTTCTGTTCAATTGGATATTCTTAAGCTCCAGGAGAGGCAGGAAAAGAACAAAGTTTCACCAGACGATCTCTCTATCCAGATCCATTCCTGTCACAGCCCCATGCGGGAGGTGGAAGTTCTCCGTGATCAACTTCTACGGATGTTCGAAGAAGATCCCGGTCTTCTGCCCAAGGACATTCTGGTGATGATGCCGGATGTGGAAACCTATGCGCCTTACATCCAGGGCGTCTTCGACACCCCTCAAGAAGATGCCCGCAGAATTCCTTTCAGCATCGCGGACCGGAGCATGCGAAAGGAAGGAGGGATCGGTGAAGCGTTCCTCAATCTTCTTGACCTCCAGGGAAGCCGTTTCGGAGTCAGTCAGGTCGTGAACCTTCTTGAATGCGAAGCGGTGCGCCGCAACTTCGGTCTTTCCAACGAAGATCTGGAAACGGTGCGCAAATGGATTTCTGAAACACGGATCCGCTGGGGAATTGATGAAACACACAAAGCCGAGTTGGGGCTGCCTCCCTTCCCTCAGAACACCTGGAGAGCCGGCCTCGACAGACTCCTTCTCGGCTTTGCCATGCCGGGCCGCGAAGAAAGGCTGTTTTCGGGGATCCTGCCTTACGATCCCATCGAAGGGGAAGAGAGTCGGATTCTCGGTGCTTTCGTGGAGTTTGTGGAAAAGCTGTTCGAGCGAGGTACGGCTCTCGGGAAACCGAACACATTGGAATGCTGGCAGACGGAGCTCACCGGCGTCCTGACGGATTTCTTCGAACCGGAGGAAGAGGCGGACCGGGAGATGCAGTTGATCCGCCGAATGCTCGACGACCTGGTCAAGACCGGCGCGGTTTCTCTGTTTGATGAAAAGGTTCCTCTGCAGGTCGTGAGAAGCTACCTTGAGCGCACTCTCGACCAAACAGGTTTCGGATTAGGGTTTATGACCGGAGGGGTGACGTTTTGCGCCATGCTGCCCATGCGAAGCATCCCCTTCCGGGTGATTTGTCTTCTGGGGATGGACGGGGAGGCTTATCCGAGACAGTCCAAGCCCCTGGGCTTCGATTTCATGGCGAGATATCCCAAGCCGGGCGACCGGTCCCGGAGGAGTGACGACCGGTACCTTTTTCTGGAGGCGATCCTTTCGGCCAGACAAAAGCTTTACATCAGCTATGTGGGGCAGAGCATCCAGGACAACTCGCCGATCCCTCCCTCGGTGCTGGTGAGCGAACTCGTCGACTACGTGGAGCAAGGTTTCGAGATCCCCGGCCGCACCCTCCGTGACCACCTCCAGACCAAGCACCGTCTCCAGGCGTTCAGCCCTGAATACTTCAAGAACCAGGAGAAGCTGTTCACTTACTCGGAGGAGAACTATGAGATTGCTGCGACCGCGATCGCCGAGCGCGGGGAACCGGCCCCTTTTTTGAGCACAGGGTTGTCCGAGCCTGATGAGTCGTGGAAGAAAGTGGATCTCCATGTCCTGTGCGCCTTCTTCTCCAGCCCCGCGAGGTTTCTGGTCAACAGGCGGCTGGGGATCACCCTGGAAGAGGCGTCTTCCTACGCGGAGGAAAGGGAGCCTTTTACCGTGGACACCCTGGAGCGCTACCTCCTGGAAGAGAGCATGCTGCGAAGACGGCTCCAGGGTCGAAGCGTAAAGAAGGACGTCGCTTTGGCCGTAGCCTCCGGCCGGCTTCCTCACGGGCCTGTGGGACACTGCGTCTATGACGGGTTCAGTGCCGGAGTGGAGCGTTTTGCAGAGGACCTGTCGCGGCTCATCGGCGAAAACGCCCTTGAAACCCTGGACTTCCAGATCGATGTGGGAGGGTTTTCTTTAACAGGATCGCTGAAGGATGTCTTCAGAGAACGGATGATCCGGTACCGCTATGCCCGTCTCAAGGGCAAGGACAGGGTGGTGAGCTGGATTCATCATCTGGTGCTCAACAGCGTCCGCGCCGAGGGATACCCGCGGCACACGCTGCTTGCCGGTCTGACCAAGGAACGAAAGAGGGCTTTCTACGACTATGCCCCGGTGGAGCAGGGAGAGACCATTATCGAAGGGTTGCTGAGGCGATACGGAGAGGGATTGAGAGCGCCTTTGCACTTCTTCCCGGAACTCTCCTGGTCCTATGCAGAGGCGCGCCTCTCGAAAAAGAAGCCCAGGGAGTGGGCCCTTGAACAAGCGCGTGAGGCATGGGAGGGGGATGGGTGGAACGAGGGGGAAAGGGCCGCGGTCTACCATCGGCTGTGTTTCCCCAAAGCCAGTCCCATCGACTCGGCGTTCGAAGAGATCGCGCTGGAGGTCTTCGAGCCCCTGCTGAACTCGCTCAAGACAGAATGAGCGTCAATCAGACAGGCCGCTCACGTGAGAAAGAGAATGTCGCACTACCAAGTCTTTGATCCCCTGAAAACGCCTCTTGAGGGAGCGAACCTCATCGAAGCCAGTGCTGGGACGGGAAAAACCTACACCATCACCGGGCTTTTCCTGCGCCTCCTGCTGGAAAAAAAACTGGCGGTCCATCAGATCCTGGTCGTGACGTTCACCGAGGCAGCCACGGAGGAGCTGAAAGACCGAATCCGCAGCAAAATCCGCGATGCCGTTCAGGCCTTTTCAAGACGCGAAGCAAAGGATCCCTTTCTCGACAAGCTCGTGAAGCAGCGAGCGCCTGCGGAGGAGGCGTTACGCCTTTTGCGGGAGGCTCTGAGGACTTTCGATGAAGCGCCTATTTTCACGATCCATGGGTTCTGCAGAAGAATGCTCCATGAGAACGCTTTTGAGAGCGGCAGCCTCTTTGACACGGAGCTGGTCACGGACCCGTCCGTCATGATCCAGGAGGGCGTGGATGATTTCTGGCGACGCCACCTCTACACCGCGTCGCCTCTGTTCGTGAACTTTGCGCTGGAGAACCGCTTCACGCCGGAAGAACTGACCCGGCTCTTGAAACGCAAAATGAACCAGCCCTTTCTTCGCATCCTCCCCGAGCCGGAGAACCGGGACACCGGCGCGCAGGAACAACGATTCAGAAAGGCTTTTTCCAAGGCGGCCGACACGTGGCCCTCGGTCAGAGAGGAGGTCCTGGACCTGCTCGCCTCCTACGAGGGCATGAACAAGAAGCAGTACAGCCCGCCCAAGGTCGCACTCTGGGGACAGGAGATGGAGGACCTCTTCGCCTATGGGGAAAACCGCACGAGCCTGTTTGAGGAGTTCAAGAGATTCACGAGAGGGGAACTGGAGAAAAGGGAAAACCTGAAAAAGGATTGTGATCCGCCGAAGCACGCTTTCTTTGATCTTTGCGAAGACCTCTACCAGGCCTCTCAGGACTTGGAGATTCTTTTCGCCGAACGCTTGCTGGGGCTCAAGGTCAACCTGTTCAAAGAGGTGGGCGAGGAGTTCTCCAGGAGAAAGACGGAAAAGAACGTTCAGACTTTTGACGATCTGCTGCTGAAACTCCAAGCCGCTCTGGAAGGCAGAGGGGGAAGGGACCTTGGGATCGCCATCCGACGAAAATACCGGGCCGCTTTGATCGATGAGTTCCAGGACACGGACCCTGTGCAGTATGCCATCTTCCAGAGCATCTTCGGAAGGGGAGGGAGCACGCTTTTCCTTGTGGGCGATCCGAAACAGTCGATTTACGGGTTTCGCGGTGCGGATATTTTCGCATACATGGAGGCGGTGGACAAAGTCGACACCCGCTACACCCTTACGGAGAACTGGCGATCAGACCCCGAATTGATCAAAACCATCAACGCCCTGTTCGGGAATGCGAAACCCGCATTTGTCTATGATAAGATTCCCTTCGATCCGGCCAAGGCCGCCAGGAGGAAAAAAGCCGAGACTCTCGTGATCGGGGGGAAGAGGGAACCCTTCACCCTCTGGTTCATGGACCCGGGAAAGTGGGCCGAACCCAACGGCATCATCAACAAGGGGGTGGCGGAGGCTCACCTGCCCGGCTTGGTCGCTGCGGAAATCACGCGGCTTCTAAACCTCGGCAAGGAAGGAACGGCGCTTTTCGGCGGCAGGCCCCTCAGGGCGAGCGATATCGCGGTGCTGGTGCGTGAAAACAAGGAAGCCCTTCTCGTACAAAGGGTCCTGTCCGCGAGAAACGTCCCGAGCGTTCTCCACAGCACGGAGAACCTTTTCGATTCCCACGAAGCGATGGAGATGGCGAGGTTCCTCTCCGCCGTTGTGGAGCCCGGTGCGGAATCCCTGGTCAAGACGGCCCTGTCCACCGATATGGTCGGGGTCTCGGGTGAGGAACTCGAACGGCTGACGCTGGATGAAGCCCGGTGGGAGCGCTGGCTCGTCAAGTTCGGGGATCACCATGACCTCTGGCAGGAAAGAGGGTTCTTCCGCATGTTCCGCTCTTTCCTCAAGGAGGAGAAGGTCCTGACCCGTCTGATTGCTTTTGCCGACGGGGAGCGAAGAAACACGAATCTTCTCCATCTCATGGAAGTCCTGCATCAGGCCTCTGTAGAGAAAAAGCTGAACATGACCGGACTGCTGAAGTGGCTTTCCGAACAGAGAGACCCCGACGCTCCCCGGTCGGAGGAGCATCAGCTCCGCCTGGAGCGCGACGAGAACGCCGTGAGACTCGTCACCATCCACAAAAGCAAAGGGCTTGAGTACCCCATTGTGTTCTGCCCTTTTTCGTGGGACGGCGTCAGGCCCAAGAAAGGCGCGGAGCCCCTTCTGTTTCACAACCCGCAGAACCGGATGGAGCTCGTTTTCGATCTTGGGTCGGAGGACCGGGCGGCCCACAAAGCCCTTGCGGACAAAGAAGAGCTGGCTGAAAACCTGAGGCTCCTATACGTTGCCCTCACCCGTGCGAAATGCCGGGTGTATCTGGTGTGGGGGCGTTTCAAGGGGGCTGAGACGTCCGCGCCGGCGTACCTGCTTCACACTCCGGCGACCGAGGACTCCGGCGACCTCGTGAAGGCGCTCGCAGACAACTTCAAACGAGTCACGAACGAGGAGCTTCTCCTCAAAGTCAAGTCTCTGATGAAGAAGCCTGCAGCCGCCATAGAGGTGATCAGGGAAATTGAGGAAGACGAAAGCCTCTTTTCTCCGCTGCCCGAGGAGATGCAGATCAATCCTGCAAAGGATTTTGCCGGCAGAATCGACAGACAGTGGAAGATCTCGAGCTTCTCCAGCCTGGTCTCCGATCGACTCCACAGTGAAGAGGAGACCGACTACGACGCTCTCACGTTGCAGGCTCGGGAGGATCCTCTGCGCACGATGGAAGAGCCTGCAGGTATCTTTGCCTTTCCGAAAGGGGCTAAGGCAGGCACTTTCCTTCATGATGTGTTCGAGCACCTGGACTTCTCCAATGTTACTGCTTCGTCTACAAAAGACCTGGTGAACGAAAAGCTGGTCCAATACGGATATGATCCTTCGTGGCTGGAGACCGTTTGTGACACGGTCGACAAAGTGCTCAGGGTCCCTCTTGATCCGGCACAGAAGGATTTCTGTCTGTCCAGGGTCAGGATGGAGGATCGGCTGAATGAGCTCGAATTCTATTTTCCGCTCAAGTCCCTGGCCCCTGAAACGGTGGGAAAGATTCTGGCCAGAGGCAGCCTCCGCCAGGAGGTCCCTGAGAAAATGGAGCGCTTTAGCTTTTCACCCCTTCGCGGGTTCATGAAGGGGTTCATGGACATGGTCTTCAGGTTTGAAGATCGCTACTACCTCGTCGACTGGAAATCCAATTTCCTGGGCGCGAGCGTGGAGGATTACAGCCCCGAAAACCTTGCCAAAGCCATGGAAGTGAACTTCTACACCCTTCAGTACACATTTTACACTTTGGCACTCAACCAGTACTTGAAGCTCAGAGCGCAGGGATATGATTACGACCGGCACTTTGGAGGGGTCTTCTACGTGTTCCTGCGTGGGGTGGACCCAGGGAAAGGGCCTGAGTTCGGAGTCTACAGAGACAAACCCATGCAGGGTCTGATTGAAGCCTTGAGTGAAGAACTGATCGGGGTGAAGTGAAAAATTTTGAATTTAGAGTGATGGATTTCAATGGGAATGCGTGAGCCATGATCGATCTGGATTCTCTCCGAAAGAGCGGTTTCTTTTCTCCTCTGGATCTTCACTTCGCGAGGTTCATGGCAAAGGTCTCCAAGTCTCCGTCCCAGGAACTGATGCTGGCCGCGGCGCTTGTGAGCCGGCTTACGAGAGAAGGCCACATTTGCTTCGATCTTGCTTGGCAAGAGCCCGTTCACGCTTCGGAGGCGGGGGAGAGCCTTGTTTTCCCTGAAGCGGGGAAATGGGGGAAGAAGCTCAAGAAAAGCGGTGTGGTTGGGGAACCGGGCGAGCACAGACCTCTGATCCTTGATTCCAAGGACCGGCTCTACCTCTACCGCTACTGGGAGTATCAGGAGGAACTCGCGAAGGGAATCAAGAGCAGGATCGCGTCTGAATGCCATGTTTTGCAGATGAAGTCCTTGCGGGAAGGGTTGAACAGAATTTTTTCTGCGCCGGAGGAATTCGGGATAGACTGGCAGAAGGTGGCGGCTTTTGCTGCGGCACGGAGGAAGTTCTGTGTCATCACAGGGGGCCCAGGTACCGGAAAGACGACAACGGTTGCCAAGATCCTTGCCCTCTTGATGGAGCAGAGCGGGAATCAGAAGCTCCGCGCAGCCCTCGTTTCCCCCACCGGGAAAGGCGCTGCCCGGCTCCAGGAGGCTATGAAGAAAGCGAAGGAAAACCTGGCAGGCGAAGAAAGCGTGAAGGCGCTCGTTCCTGACGACGCCTCGACGATTCATCGTCTTCTTGGGCCTGCCCCGGGGTCTCCTTATTTTCGATTCAACGCAGAGAATCACCTGCCCGTCGATGCGGTCGTAGTTGATGAAGCCTCTATGGTGGATCTGGCTCTCATGTCCAAGCTCACACAGGCTCTTCCACCCCAGGCACGGTTCATCCTTCTTGGCGACAAGGACCAGCTTTCCTCGGTGGAGGCAGGGGCGGTGCTCGGC
>Ga0209286_1000589_pt1 | contig 10264 bp, 8 predicted proteins | sample PPLLak1March2015_2_FD_187250 | JGI IMG/M metagenome (GOLD analysis project Ga0209286, IMG submission 187250) | Freshwater sediment microbial communities from Prairie Pothole Lake near Jamestown, North Dakota, USA - PPLs Lake P8 Core (3) Depth... | ecosystem: Environmental > Aquatic > Freshwater >...
AAATAAATGATCCGGACATTTATCAACGTGCGAGGTGACACACGTGGCCTATAGCGAAGGAACGATGAATCGCCACTGGGGCAGAACCCTGCTCTACTTCCTGGCATTCGGCGTGGCCGGATACGCGGCGTTCGTGTATGGCGTGTTGCCGTTGGGTTCGCTCGTGCATCCCGACATGCAGACGAATTTTCTGGCGCATCCCACTGGCATTTATACCCATGCCTTCGCCTCGATCGTTGCGCTGGTGCTCGGCCCGTTTCAGTTTTCGGCACACCTCAGGCAACAACAACCCAACCTGCACCGCTGGCTTGGTCGCACCTATCTGGCGGTGGGTGTTCTGGTGGGCGGCCTCTCGGGCCTGTACATGTCCCAGTTCGCTTACGGCGGTCCCGTCGCCAGGCTTGGCTTTGCGGTGCTGGCCGGATTCTGGCTCTATTCGGGCTTGCGCGCCTACTTCGCCATCCGCCGTGGCGCTGTCCATGAACACCGGAAGTGGATGGTGCGAAACTTCTCGCTGACGTTCGCCGCGGTCATGTTGCGGATCTACCTGCCGGTATCGATGGCCGCGGGCATCGAGTTTGCGGTTGCCTATCCGGTCATCGCGTGGCTGTGCTGGGTGCCCAATGTGCTCTTCGCGGAATGGCGATATAACATCGTTCAAAACAGGCGAGGTGGCCAGCCTGCGTAGGGCGGAATAGCGCAGCGTACTCCGCCGGATGTATTACAGGGTCGACCGGCGGGTTACGGCGCGCCCTCACCCCTTACCCTCTCCCGCTGACGCGGGCGAGGGGGAGTTGGTGGTAAATCTACATTAATAGTTGGCGCCTGCCTGCACTACTTCTACTTCACCCGCCGCCGTCCGAGATTCTCCAGCCACATGTCCACCCGGCCCCACAGGTGCTCACGCAGACGCGTGATCCAGCGGCGACGCTTCCACTGTTCCTTGTCGATCTCGACGCTCATCTTGAGGTCCGCCTCGAACATGGCGTGCACACTCGCGGCGAAGCCCGGGTCGTCCACTTCCTGATTCGCCTCCAGGTTCCAGCGCAGGTTCCAGCGGTCGAAGTTGCTGGAACCGATCGACACCCATTGATCGCAGAGCAGGGTCTTGGCGTGCAGAAAGCGCGGCTGGTATTCGAAGATGCGCACGCCGTGGCGCAGCAGCGAGCTGTAGAAGCGCCGCCCGGCATGGCGGATGGCCGGATGATCGGTGTGCCGGCCGGGCAGAAGCAGACGCACGTCCGCGCCCTGCTCCGCGGCCTGCTTGAGCGCGCGCAAGAGCTTGCGCGACGGCACGAAGTAGGCGGTGGTAAGCCACACGCGCTGCCGCGCATCGTGCACGCGACGGAACAGCGAGCGGCGGATATCCTGCACGACCAGGCTGCTGTTCATCGCCACGCGTCCGGACATGTCCGCTGCCTGCACGCGCGGCATGGGCGCAGGCAGAAGCAATGCCTGCGGCGCGTGCCGGTTCCAGACGCGTATAAACAGTTCCTGCCAGTCGGCCAGAACCGGGCCGTTCACCCGCACCGCGGTTTCGCGCCAGCTGCGCGCAGGTTTTTTCGGGTTGTCGAATTCGTCGGTGATGCCGGTGCCGCTCACGAATGCCACCTCGCCATCCACGATCAGCAGCTTGCGGTGGTCGCGGAACATGTTGCCGAGCCACTTTCTCAGGTGCACCGGATTATAAAAAACCAGATCCACGCCGGCGGCGGTGAGGCGTTCGCGATCGCTGGCCAGAAGCTTGGCGGCGCCGAAGTCGTCGACCAGCACTTTCACCGACACGCCGCGCGCGGCGGCGCGCGTCAGGGTGTCGATAAAGCGGCTGGCAACCGTGCCGGACTCGAACAGGTAGATTTCGAGCAGAACATGCCGGCGCGCCAGGTCGACCGCTTCGAGCATGGGCGGGAAATACACGTGGCCGTCCACCAGCAGCTCGAAGCGGTTGCCACGGCGCCAGGGGTGCTGGAATTTCAGCCGGGACGGATGATTCATTCTGCGAAATACGCCGCGTTGGTAGCTAAGGTCATGCAAATCCTTATGGGTTCCTATGATCCCGCCATTCCCAGGCAAGTGGGGAACGGCGGTTACAAAGGAGAACGGTAAATAGTGCGCACCGCAAAATCTCTTGAGTCCGTTCTCCCTCCGGGAGAAGGACGGAGCCTGTCCCCGCGAAGGCGGGGGATGAAGGAAAATTTCATAGCTATTGTCCCCTCACCCTAACACTCGGCAACTGCTCCCGGCGTTGCCCTACCTCCTGCATCCATGCAGTCATACCAATTTGCACTATTTGCCGGCTGGGTCCGTATTTCAGGTCCCATCTATACTCCGACGCGTTCGCGCTCCGCGCCCCTATCATTGCAGTATGTCTCGGCGGCTGGCAATGGCCGCACGTTCACACCGTCAGCGGTTCGGGCTATGATAGTCCGGCCAGTCATACAAGGGACCCTGCATGAGGCCGATTGCTGCGTTTGCTGCCCTGCTGCTGCTCGTTTCCGCGCCCGCGCTGGCGCGCGACCTGGACGGTGTGAACATTCCCGACAGTCTCACCGTGGCGGGCGAAAAAGCGCCGCTGCTGCTGAACGGCGCCGGTTACCGCAAGAAGTTCTTCATCAAGGTGTACATTGGCGCGCTCTACCTGGCGCAACCGACTAACCAAGCCAAGGCGGTTTTGGACGCCAGTACGCCGCGCGTCATGCGCCTGCACTTCCTGCGCGACGTGAGCCAGGACCAGTTCGCCACCGCCTGGAACGACGGTATTGCCCCCAACCACACGCCGACCGAGATGCAGGCGCTGCGCGCGCGCATCGACCAGCTGAACACCCTGGTGGGCAGCGTCCGGCACAACGACGTGCTGCGCATCGACATGCGCCCACGCGGCGACACCGAGGTGTGGCTCAACGACAAGCTACGCGGCAACATCGGCGGCGTGGATTTCCAGAACGCTCTGCTCACGGCCTGGGTCGGTGCGAAACCGGCCGATGCCAACCTCAAACAGGCCGTGCTGGGCGGCAAGGAGTAACACACGTGCTGCACCTCAAGAAACGCGCAAGCGCCGGACTTCTGGCCTTACTCGGCCTGCAGGGCGTGCAGGCGGACGAACTGGCGGCCGGCAGCCCGGCGCCGAAGTTCACGCTCCTGGATCAGGAAGCCAAAACGCACACGCTTGCCAGTTATCGCGGCCGCTGGGTGGTGTTGTACTTCTATCCGAAAGACGACACACCCGGGTGCACCACCGAGGCCTGCAATTTCCGCGACGACTTGCCGGCGATGCGCGCGCTCAATGTACAGATCCTGGGCATCAGCATGGACGATACCCAAAGCCATGCGCGCTTCGCGGAGAAATACCGTCTGCCGTTTCCGCTGCTCGCCGATACCGAGGGCGACGTGGCACGCGCCTACGGCGCGCTCTGGTCGATCGGCCCGGTGCGGATCGCCAAACGTTACACCTTTGTCATCGACCCGGAAGGGCGCGTGGCGAAAATCTACCGCAACGTGAAGCCGTCCAGCCACAGCCGCGAGTTGCAGCAGGATATCAGGGAATTGCAGAAAGGGACGTCCGGCATGCGCAAGTCAGGGCCCTGAGGCACGTCGCGTCGCCTCGTTCCAGCTCCCCTCATCCCCACCCCTTCTCCCGGAGGGAGAAGGGGGCGAGCCGACGTGCGCTGGAAGCACACGCACATTTACTTGTACGTGGGGAGAGGGTGACCTCCCTCACCCTTTGCCCTCTCCGCCCTCACCCTCATTCCCTCTCCCAGAGGGAGAGGGAGGCGAGCCGAAGCGCGCCACGCGCGCACTTCTTTACTCTGGGAGAGGGGAAGTAGGTGAGAATCTCTATTCCGGTCGGAACAAAAATTCCGCGTTCCAGGAAGTGAACGCATCCCGATGATCATCTACCTGCACGGCTTCAACAGCGGCGGCCAATCGCAGAAGGCCGCGTGGCTACGCGCGCAGCTCGCGCCGGTGCCGGTGTTTGCACCGGACTACCCGGCGCATCGCGCCAGGGAGGCGTTGCGCGTGCTGCGCAAATTCATCCGCCGCCTGCGGCGCGAGAATCCACAGGATAACAAACTCATGCTCATCGGCAGTTCGCTCGGCGGTTTCTGGGCGCCGCGACTCGCGCCGGAGTTCGGCGCGCGCATCGTGCTCATCAATCCTTCCGTGCGCCCGGACGAGACGCTCGCGCGCCACACCGGCCGCTACCGCAACGCGGCCACCGGTGGCGAAACCGTGTTGACCGCGGACGACGTGCGCGCGCTCAAGACGCAGCGCGTCGAGCCGTGCAACCCGGCGGTGCCGACACTGGTGCTGCTCGATGCCAACGACGAAGTGCTCGATTACCGCCTCGCCGAGACCGCGTTCCGCGGCTGCGGCCGAACCATCGTGTACCCGGGCGGCAGCCACCGTTTCGAGCATCTGGCCGAGGCCCTGCCCGAGATCCGCGCCTTGTATGCCGGCTGAGCCGGCGGGCTTCCGGGAAAAAAGCTCGCTATACTATTTTGTAGGGTGAGGGGCGAAACGTCACGGCGTTGCTCTCCCATCACCCTCTCCCCCACCCTCTCCCTCAAGGGAGAGGGGGTTTATGAAATGACTGCAAGTTCTGTCCGGTGTGTACCGGCTTCAAGAACAACAACACGGAGGCGATCATGGCTGGCTGGATATTTCTTGGCGTCGTCATTCTGCTTTTGGGATTTGTCATCGGCCTGTACAACCGGCTGGTCACGCTGCGCAATCGCGTGAAGAACGCGTTCGCACAGATCGACGTGCAACTCACCCGCCGCCACGACCTGATTCCGAACCTGGTCGAGACCGTGAAGGGCTACATCAAGCACGAGCGCGAGACGCTCGAAGCCGTGATTCATGCGCGCAATGTGGCGATCGCCGGCCTCAAGGCGGTCGAGGCCAATCCGGCGAACGCCGCGGCCATGCAACAGCTGGGGGGTGCCGAGACGGCACTCACCGGCGCGCTGTCACGGCTGATGGTCGTGGCCGAAGCCTACCCGGACCTCAAGGCCAACCAGAACATGATGCAGCTGACCGAAGAGCTCTCCAGCACCGAGAACCGCGTGGCGTTCTCGCGCCAGGCGTACAACGACTCGGTGATGGATTACAACAACGCCTGCGAAATGTTCCCGAGCGGCGTGATCGCCAAGCTGTTCCGCTTCACGCCGGCGACCATGCTCGAAATCGAAGACGCCGCCAAGCGCGTCGTGCCGAAGGTGTCGTTCTCGTAAACGCGCGCGGGGCATTCTGCCACATCGGGGCATATCTACTTATCCCCTCTCCATCCGGGAGAGGGTTAGGGTGAGGGGGTCAACACACGAATGTATTATCCCCTCATCCTCGACCGCCTGTTCCCGACGCGGTCTCGACCGCTCGCTCCCAGCGCGGTCTACCTCGCCCATCCCTGGGCTCGTACCGCCTCCAGCCCTGGAGGCGTCACCTTCTCGACTCGGGTTCCGAACTTCGTCCTACCTCCTCCGTCCCTGGAGTCGTGCCGGAGGGAAAAGGGACCATTGATTTTAATTCCTGGACACCGGCTTTCACCGGAAACTGCTCCTGCGTTTCCAGTACTTCCGCCATCCATGGCGGTCGCGCCGGTGTGACGAACTCTTTTTCAACAGCCTGCTAACTCTTAGAAACATCCATGAATTTCTTCGAACACCAGCAGCGCGCGCGCCAGCGCACCACACTGGCCGTGCTGCTGTTCATCCTCGCCACGCTCGCCATCGTGGCGGCCACCAACCTGGTGGTGCTCGGGTTCGTGGCATTTATGAGCGTCGACCCCTATCTGTCACCGGCCAGCTACGGCAACTGGATCAGCGCGCACCCGCGCGCCATTCTCTGGACCAGCCTGGTCACGGTCGGTCTCGTGGCCGGCGCCAGCCTCTACCGCATGGCCACGCTGGCGAGCGGCGGCAGCGCGGTGGCGCAATCGCTGGGCGGCACGCTGATCGACGCCGGAACCCGCGACCCGCTGCGCCGGCAACTGATCAATGTCGTGGAGGAAACCGCCATCGCCGCGGGCGTACCGGCGCCGCAGGTGTATGTGCTGGAGAGCGAGGGCGGCATCAACGCCTTCGCCGCCGGTTACAACACCAGTGACGCGGCCATCGCCGTGACCCGCGGGACGCTGGAGGCGCTCACGCGCGACGAACTGCAGGGCGTGATCGCCCACGAGTTCAGCCATATCCTGAACGGTGACATGCGCCTCAACATGCGCCTGATCGGGGTGAGTTTCGGCATCCTGGTCATCGCCCTCACCGGCCGCATGATTCTGCGCGGCCTGTCGCACTCGCGCAGCTCTTCGAATCGCGGTAGCCAGGCCCTGTTGCTGGGCCTGGCCGCCGGTGTGACGCTGGTGGCCGTCGGCTACATCGGCGTGCTGTTCACGCGCCTGATCAAATCTGCGGTCTCGCGGCATCGCGAGTTCCTGGCGGATGCATCGGCGGTGCAGTTCACACGCAACCCACACGGCATCGCCGGCGCGCTCAAGAAGATCGCCGTGTCGCCGCTGCGCGCCACGCTCACCAGCGCCGAGAGCGAGGAGATCGGCCACATGCTGATCGCCGAGCGCCGCAGGCTGTTCGATGCGCTGTTCGCCAGCCACCCGCCGATCCTCGAACGCATCCGCACCCTCGAGCCGTCCTTCGATCCCGCCGAACTGGAACAGATCCGGCTCGCACCGATGACATCGGGGCTCCCGTCACCACCGGCACCGGCGCCGCTCTCGCAAGCGCAACAATTGGCGCTGCTGCCGCTCGCGGTCATCGCCACCATTGGCAATCCCGGCACCGCGCAGCTCACGGCGGCCGTGCAGCGGCGCGGCGAACTACCTCCGGCACTGCGCGAAGCCGCACACTCGCCGCAGGATGCGCTCGCCGTGGTACTGGCGGTGGTATTGAGCCAGGAGGCGCGCACGCGCGAGCGCCAGGTTGCGCATCTGCGCACACGCATCAAGCTGGCGCCCGACGCCTTCGCGCGTTTCGAAGCACTGGCCAGTCACAGCGCGCGCCTCGCACCGGTGCTGCGCCTGCCGCTGCTTGAAATCGCCTTTCCGGCGCTGCGCCAGCGCCCGCCGGAACAGTTGCGCGCACTGATAATACTGGTCGAAGAGTTGCTGCGCATGAATGGGCAGGTGGACGTGTTGGATTATGCACTGGGCCGGCTATTGCGCGTGCAGCTTACCGAGGTCTTGGCGCCGCGCGCCGGACGGCCGCCACAACCGGCGCACAAGCTGCACGCCCTGCGCACCGAGACGCAGACCCTGTTCGCGGTCATGGCCCAGGCAGGTCATGACGACGAGCGCAGCGTGCGTGCCGCCTTCGATGCCGGCATGCGCCGGTTGCTGCCGATGGCGCCGCCCGAATTCGCACCACCGACCGACTGGACCACAACGCTCGATAATGCGCTCACGCGTCTCGATCAGCTGCCGCCGGCCATCAAGCAGGCACTCATCGAAGCCCTGGTGCTGACGGTCGCGCACGACCGGCAGGTGACGCTCGGCGAGGCCGAACTGTTGCGCGTGGTCTGCGCCAGCCTGCACTGCCCGTTGCCGCCGCTGGTCGCCGACGCGGCCGTCTAACAGGCTATTGAAAAATGGCTTCGTCACACCGGTGCGACCGCCATGGATGGCGGAAGTACTGGAAACGCAGGAGCAGTTTCCGGTGAAAGCCGGTGTCCAAGATTTGATTACAATGCATTATCGACATCCTGGATTCCGGCTTCCGCCGGAATGACGGAGGTTGGTGTTTCGATACATTTCTCAACCTTCTAGGCGCAATCCGCATGGGCCGTCAGCGTCTTTCCCAACCTGCCAGTTCGAAATACATCACGCCCGAGGGCATGCAGCAACTGCGTGATGAATTGCACCACCTGTGGCGCGTGGAACGGCCGAAGGTGACGCAGGCCGTGTCCGAGGCCGCCGCCCAGGGCGACCGTTCGGAGAATGCTGAATATATTTACGGCAAGAAACGCCTGCGCGAGATCGATCGGCGCGTTCGTTACCTGCAGAAGCGCATCCCGGATCTCAAGGTCGTGGATCGTCCGCCTGACGACCCGACACGGATCTTTTTTGGTGCGTGGATAAAACTAGAGGACGAGGACGGCAAGGAATTCAGCTACCGCATCGTCGGCCCGGACGAATTCGACCCGGCCAAGGGCTGGATCAGCATCGACTCGCCGCTGGCGCGCGCCCTGCTCAAGAAAACCGAAGGTGATGAAGTGCGCGTGATCCTGCCCAAGGGCGAAATGGAGTATTACGTCGTGGCGGTGCAGTACACGCCATTCGAGAAATAATTCCAAAGCCGAATCAGTGTAGGGGCGGGTTTCAAACCCGCCCCTACGACACCAACCGGTCATATGGTCTATCGAGGGAGGTGCGACAGAGGCGAAAAAGCAATCGCGGCCAGAAGGCCGCTCCCACCTTTCCAGCTGTATCTGAATTAAATTACTTCCACAGCGTGAGCTTGCCGTCGGCGCCGGCGGCGGCGATTTGTTTCCCGTCCGGGGTGAGCGCGAGCGCATAGGTCTGATGGTTGTCGCCGTCGTAACGCTGCGCGAGTTTCGCCGTTTCCACCTCCCATAGTTGCAGCGAAGCATCCGAGCCGGCCACGACCAGCCACTTGCTATCCGGACTGAAGGCGAGCGCATGCACCGTATCCGGCGTGTTTGGCAGGGCGCGATCCGCGCGCTTGCCGCTCACGTCCCAGAGGCTCAGGAAACCCTGCTCGCCGCCCAATGCAAACCACTTTCCGTCCGGCGAATAGACCAGCGCGGTCAGCGGCAGATCGCGCGCCGGCACGTAGGCGATGTCGCGCAGGTTCACGAGTTCCCAATAGCGAATGCCGCCGGCGGCATCGCTGACGGCCAGCCGGTTGCCGTCTGGCGAGAACGCCAGCGCCAGCGGCTCGTTCGCCGGCTTGCTAAGATCGCGCAACACCTGGCCACTATCCACGTCCCACAGGATCGCTGTCTGGTCGCGACTAACCGAAGCCAGACGCTTGCCATCCGGCGAGAAAGCGAGCGCAATCACCGCATCCAGATGACCGGGCAGCTCGCCTTGAAACGTATTCTTTTCGACATCCCAGATCTGGATGGTGTGGTTCTCGGCGCTAAATGCCAGCCGCTGTCCGTCGTGCGTGGCGGCAACCGCGCCGGGCACGCCGAGAGCGGTGGCATAGGTGCGCACCAGCGCACCGTTTGCGGCGTTGCGTAACTGGACGCGGCCGTCGTCCAGGGACACGGCCAGCGTGGTTCCGTTTTGCAGGAATGCCAGAGCCACCGCTGGTGCCGGTAAGACGCTGGTGCCGGCAAGACTCTTGCCAGTCTCAAATACTAGAGCCGGTTTCTCTTCCGCCGGTTTCGCTGGCGGTGCGGCGCGCGCCAGCGCCAACATCGCCGCCGGCGGCGGGGTGTAGTCCGGCGGACGCTTTACGCCCAGCACGTTTTCTTCGATATAACGCGTGGTCCGCTTGCCGGATTCGACGGCGGCAAGCAGGAAGCGATCCAGGTAGTCGAATTCCTCGCCCTCCGCGAGATAGCCGGTGAAATGCATGCCGCGCACCGACACCAGCAGCAGCACGGCAATAAACACCGTGAACACCAGCAGCCGCTCAACCGGTCCGCGTGGAATGATTCGCCGACGCCGGCCCTCGTCCGCGGCACCGGCCACGCCGATGAACCCCGCTCCGCGGCTCAGCGGTGCGACCGCGGCAGCGCGCGCCTGCTTCATGTCCTTGCCCATCAGGCCGTTTTGCAGCGCGAACGCCGAGGATGGCCGGTCTTCGGCCTTGAGTTGCAGGGCGGCATCCACGCACTCGCGGATGTGGCGGCTGTAGAGCGGTCGCTCGAAACGCGTGGCCGGCACGAGCGGATCGATGTGCAACTTCTTCAGGCCGTTCTCGCGTTCGCGCGCGCCCACCGGTTCCTGGCCGGTGATGCAGCGATAGAGCGTTGCGCCCATGGAATAGACATCCGCCGCGGGGCCGAGATCGCCGTGCCCCGGATATTGTTCGAGCGCGGCATAGCCGGGCGTGAGCGCGACTTTCTGGCTGCGGTTGGCGTTGGAACGCTGGCGCGCCGAGCCGAAGTCGATGAGCATCGGCACACCGTTGCGGCGCAAATAGATGTTGTCCGGTTTGATATCGAGGTGCAGCAGGCCGGCGTCGTGCACCGCCTGCAGGCCGTTGAGCACCGGCAGGAACACGTTCAGCAGCAGCGGCTCGCTCAGGAATCCGCCATGGCGCGCGACGAAACCGGACAG
>Ga0209286_1000592_pt1 | contig 10249 bp, 12 predicted proteins | sample PPLLak1March2015_2_FD_187250 | JGI IMG/M metagenome (GOLD analysis project Ga0209286, IMG submission 187250) | Freshwater sediment microbial communities from Prairie Pothole Lake near Jamestown, North Dakota, USA - PPLs Lake P8 Core (3) Depth... | ecosystem: Environmental > Aquatic > Freshwater...
GAACCTGGGCTCCTCGAATGATGATCTTATCCATCTCTGTCTTTAAAAAGGTAACAAAAAAAGAGAGACGAGTAAACCCCCCTGCTGATTACACAGATTTTAAATGAGGATTACACAGATTTTCCCGGGTTTTGATTGAATTTCTTATCTGTGCAATCGGTTCTGAATCGGTGGAATCAGAGATTCCTGGACTTTTTCAGAAATCTCAAAAAAATACTTGACAAATCGGACGGGGGGGTTATAATGAGCTCAGTTTAGTTTATTAAACTATTTTCTTGTTATACTTGCTTACAAATTATTAAACAAAATTCTTCTTATACTGTTTTCGCTGGATTTATGAAGATCGGAGAGCGAATTAAAAACCTAAGACAGATGAGCAACCTGACTCAGGAGGAACTCGCGGCCAGGGCGAACCTGACCAAAGGCTTCATTTCTCAGGTCGAGAGGGACCTCACCTCCATCTCTCTAGAGAGCCTGGTTCAGATCCTCGAGGCGGTGGATGAAAACATCTCCGACTTTTTCAGAGAGGCCTCTCAGGAGAAGATGGTCTACCGGGAAAAGGATCGGGTCCCCATCGAAAAAGAGAGGATTCAGAGGTTTGAGCTCCTGGTCCCCGGTTCCACCAACCGGAGACTGGAACCGGTGTTGCTGACCCTCAAACAGGGACAGGCAACACCGAAAGAGAAACCCCATGAGGGAGAGGAATTCGGGTTCGTCCTTCAGGGGAGGGTGAGCCTCCGGTTTGGAAGGGAGATAACGAAATTAAAGAAGGGGGAATGTTTTTACTTCTGGGCTGAGAAGGAGCACTGGCTTGAAAATACAAGTTCCCGTAATGTCGTCATCCTCTGGATCACTTCTCCCCCTTATTTCTAATCCTTAATTGCAAGAAAGATTGAGAACCGAAAGCACTGGGACGTCATTTGTTCACGGGGTTCTATGGCTGTCACCGTAAAACCTCAACGATATGGAAAAGGTGAAAAGAGGAAGGATGGTTAAAGGAACCATCGTAGGAGCACGTGGTTGATTCATCATGGCTAAAGTACTGATCATAGGAGCAGGTGGCGTAGGGTCCGTCGTTGCTCATAAACTTGCAAAAGTCCCACAGGTGTTTAGTGATATATCGTTGGCAAGCCGTACCAAATCAAAGTGTGATTTGATTGCCAAAGCAGTCGGAGCCAATAAAATCAAGACGGCTCAGGTGGATGCCGATGATGTCCAACAATTAGTTGAATTATTTAAGAGCTTTAAACCAGAAATCGTCATCAATGTCGCGCTCCCTTATCAAGATTTAACCATCATGGAGGCTTGCCTTGAAACGGGAGTCAATTACTTAGATACCGCAAATTATGAACCAAGAGAGGTAACCAAATTTGAATATAAATGGCAATGGGCGTACCATGACAGGTTTAAGAATGCAGGGCTCACAGCCATCTTAGGTTGTGGCTTTGATCCAGGAGTCACAGGAGTTTTCACCGCCTATGCAGCCAGACATCATTTTGACGAGATTCATGCTCTTGATATTGTTGACTGCAATGCAGGCGACCATGGAAAACCATTTGCAACTAATTTCAATCCAGAAATCAATATTCGTGAAGTGACCCAGAGAGGGAAATACTGGGAAAATGGAAAATGGATTGAGACAGAACCCCACGAAATTCACAAGCCGTTAAATTATCCTAATATCGGACCCCGCGAATCTTATCTGATTTACCACGAAGAATTAGAATCATTGGTTAAACATTTTCCAAGTCTAAAACGAGCTCGATTTTGGATGACCTTTGGACAGGAATATTTAACTCATCTACGGGTGATTCAAAATATTGGAATGGCAGGCATTAAACCTATCCTGTATGAGGGAAAAGAGATTGTGCCTCTTCAATTCCTCAAAGCGGTATTGCCTAATCCGGGCGAACTCGGTGAATCCTATTCAGGTGAAACCTCCATTGGTATCCGGATGAGAGGGATGAAGAATCATAAGGAGAAAACCTATTATATCTATAATAATTGCAAACACCAGGATGCCTATAAGGAAACGGGGACACAGGCCGTGAGTTACACGACTGGAGTGCCCGCCATGATTGGTGCGATGATGTTTATTACGGGTAAATGGAAAAAGCCAGGCGTCTTTAACACTGAGGAATTTGACCCGGACCTATTCATGGAACAATTGAATATCCATGGACTTGCCTGGCACGAATTGCACGATGTCGATTTAGAATTGGAATAATGGAATAGTGGAAGAGTGGGAATAGCTCTGAAATTGCATTCTAAAATCTTTTGATGCCCAACATTCCAGTATTCCAACATTCCAATTTTCCCTGAGAACCATGCCTATTGACTTTAACAACATTCCAACACCCTGTTATGTGATTGATGAGCTGTTGTTGCGAAATAATCTAGAATTAATAAAAACAGTTAAAGAGGCTGCTGCGATTGATGTTCTCGTTGCGTTTAAAGCTTTCTCGAATTGGGGTGTATTTCCGATCTTTAAAGAATACGGTTTTGGCGCTTCAGCGAGTTCAATGAACGAAGCACGATTAGCATTTGAGGAACTCGGAGTAAAAGCGCACACGTATTCGCCTGCCTTTGAAGACAAGCAGATAGCAGACATTTTGAAATATAGTAGTCATATTTCCTTTAATTCCCTAAATCAATTTCGAAAGTATTTTAAGATCGCCAGTCACAAGGGTGTTTCAATTGGCTTGCGTGTCAATCCTGAGTTTTCAGATTCTCCCTATGATATTTATAACCCGTGTAAGCCCGGCTCTCGGTTTGGCATGACTGCCGAACAGCTTGGGGATGCCTTACCGCAGGGAGTTGAAGGTTTTCATTTTCATACGTTATTTGAGGCAGATTCCCTTGCGTTGGAAAACGTGTTGGCTGTTTTTGTAAAGAAATTTGGCCGGTTTTTATCTAATCTAAAATGGGTAAACATGGGCGGGGGTCATCTGATAACAAAAAAGAATTACGATATACACCATTTGATTAAAATCTTGATCGATTTCAAAAATGAGTTTGAGGTCGAAATCATATTAGAACCCGGAAGCGCTTTTACTTATCAAACGGGTTATTTGGTCTCCACCATATTAGATGTCGTTGAAAATAACGGTATCAAAACTGCAATTCTTGATGTTTCCTTCACCTGCCATATGCCCGACTGTTTGGAGATGCCTTACAAACCTGCCATCTTGGGCGCAACCGATGAAAGAGTGGGAAAGCCGACCTACCGGATGGGAGGAATCAGTTGTCTGGCGGGCGATTTTATGGGGAATTGGTCATTTGATAAAGAACTCGAACCCGGTGATAAAATCCTCTTTGAGGATATGATCCACTACACGACTGTTAAAACAACCATGTTCAATGGAGTAGCTCATCCTTCCATCGGAATATGGAATGAGAAGTCAGGATTTCGGTCGATCAGAGAATTCAATTACCAGGACTACAAAAAGAGATTATCTTAATTATCTGCCCCTTTCCAAAGGAATACTACGAAGGGAGCAAATGGTAACGAATTTACCGAACATTCGCCTCCTTCGTTGTCATTCGAGCCATTCGTTTCAAAAAGCCTTTCCTTTACGAAAAAAATACTTGACAAAATAAAAAAGACCGTTATACTTATGCAAGGTACAGTTTATTAAACTTAATTCTTTTTATACTTGCTTACAAATTACTAAACATTTTTCTTTCTATACTGGATTACAGGTTATTAAACAAATTTCTTCTTAAACTACTATCAGGGATTGAATGAAGCTTGGGGAACGGGGAAAATTGGAGGCCTTGGTGAGAATGCTTATCATAAACCTTGCTCCCTGTCGAACGGCGGCAGGCCGGCCTGTTTGGACGCGGGCAACACAGACGGGCCTTAACCCATTCAAGGACGGAGAAAAAAAGTGATTTTCAAAATGCCTACTCGATATTTCTTGGTTTCCGGGGCATCCGAAGGGTATACGCCTCTCAACGCATTTGACGGAGCTCTCCTCCAGGCGGGCATCGGGAACACCAATATCGTGAAGATGTCGAGTATCGTCCCGCCTCATTGTAAACCGATTTCTCCGATTACTCTTCCTCCGGGGGCCATCGTCCCGGCAGCCTATGCCTCCATCACCAGCGACATCCCAGGAGAGATCATCTCGGCCGGCATTGCCGTAGCTCTTCCAGAGGATGAAAATCAGAATGGGTTGATCATGGAATACTCGGCCAAAGGAGAGCGTCGCAAAATCGAGGAAACCGTCCGGAATATGGCCATGGAGGGAATGAAGCTTCGTGGATGGGAAATCAAAGATCTGAAGTCGATCGCCATAGAACATAAAATAACGAAAATTGGGGCGGCCCTGGCCGCTGTGGTCCTTTGGGACTCATCCATATGGCACGGAACTTCAGACTTCAAACCTCAAATTTCAAATTTTGATGTTTGGACTTAGAATCGGATATGGAATTGTGGTAACCGAAAAGACCGAGGAAAAGATAGGCCTTACCTTAAAATCAGAAATACCCTCTATAGTGAGAAACCCCCTGATCAGCGCCTCGACGCTACAGAAATGAAACTTCCTTTCATGGAGCAGACTTTTGTCTCAGCCAAGGCCTCCTTTGAGGAGGGAAGGATCGTCATTCTCGGGTGTCCGTTTGATGGATCGGCCTCCTTCCGGCCGGGTGCGCGTTTTGGTCCCTCTGCTATACGAAAGGCTTCATGGGGAATCGAAACCTACAGCCCCTATTTCAGGCGGGATCTGACCCAACTATTGATCCATGACATGGGAGACCTGGAGCTCCCTCTGGGGGAGAAGAAGATAGCTTTTGATCTCATTCAAAGGGCCCTTCGTAAAATCCTTTCCAAAAATAAATTCCCCATACTCCTCGGAGGGGACCATCTGATTACCCTTCCGATCTTAGAAGAAATCCTCCCAGTTTACCCTAACCTCCATCTCCTTCAACTCGATGCCCACACGGACTTAAGAGGGAATTACCTCGGAGAAACCCTTTCTCATAGCACGGTCATGAGAAGAGTGGTCGACCGGCTGGGAAAGGGAAGGTTGTTTCAAGTCGGGATTCGATCCGGAACAGAAGAGGAATTCAAATTAGCGAAAGAGATGAGATCGATCGTCTCTTCAGACCAGAGATCGCTTAGAGCGATGGTGAGGCGCCTCAGGAACCGACCCGTTTATATCACTCTCGACCTCGATCTGTTCGATCCAAGCCTCCTTCCAGGAGTGGGGGCTCCAGAGCCTGGGGGCCTGACCTTTCAAGCATTCATCTCCCTTCTCAAGGTATTGAAATCCCTCCATGTCATTGGATTCGATATTGTGGAGTTGACCCCTGATTATGATCCCACCCAAATCTCTTCCGTGACCGCTTCGGTCATCTTAAGGGAGATGATTCTTGCCTTCGGTTCAAAAAAAATCTGAAATGAAATTCCCCCTCACCCCTCCCTCTCCCCATTGGGGAGAGGGTAAGGGTGTGAGGGGAGTGTGTCAGAATTAAGAAACAAGAAGGAAATAAAAGATGTTCGAGAAGAAGCTGTGGAATGAGAAGATGGAAACCCTTGGTCGGGAAGAAGTGGAAAGAATCCGTCTTCGAAGATTACGCAAACAATTAAAATACTGCTATACCCATTCCGATTTTTACAATAGAAAATTTGACCAAGTTGGATTTAGGCCTGAGGATATCAAAACCTGGGAGGATTTCAGAAAGATTCCGCCTCGATGATGTAATCAACCTTGTGAGCGTTGAATAACGCGAGCAGATCTCTGAAGTCTTGCTGAGCCTCCATTAAGCTGCCTCCTCAAGTACTCAACCGCAGAAACGCGTTCATCTGACGTCTTAGATAGCCAGTATGCTAGGTTCTCCTTAACTTCTGAAAAATCTTGCAGCTTCCTCTTTTGAGCAACCTTTGCAATCATTCTTACCTCCACAAGCTCATCTTAGCCTTGTCGCTAGCTTTGACTATTGATTGGACCTCACATCCTTCCTTTCTCTTTCATCAGCCGGACCATCAACTCCTTGTAGGTCTTTGGGGGAATAACCTTTTTCTCCCTCTCCTTCATCTTTATCGCATCACTGGGGCAGAAGTGAGCACAGACACCACATCCGAGACAGTACTCCTCATCGACCACAGGGTAATCTCCTTCCATCCGAATGGCGCGAATTTGACAACGGCTCTCGCATTCTCCACATCCATTGCATTCGTCATGGTCCGCTCCGGCGATGAATTGGGTCGTAGTCACCGTATGCTTGAGATGATGCTGAGTGATCCCCAGGAGGAGCCCGCAGCAACACCCACAACAGTTGCAGATAAACGTCGTCTGGTCCAAGACATTGTCCCCGATGTGAACCAGCCCAGAATCCTCTGCCCTCTTCAGCGTATCCAACAATTCATTAACAGAAGCTCTTCTCCCAAATCCCTGTTCTGCCACAAAATCGGAGGCAGCGCCTAGACTCATACAGATATCATCAATGGGCGCAGAACAATTTTTCCCCAGGTGCCACGCCTCATGCCTGCAATAGCACTTGCTCAAACTCCCCCTCCCAGCTTTTTTGATATATTCTGCTGCTTCAAAAAAACTTAGGACCTCGCTCTTGACTTTTGGAAGGACACCACTGTAAATAAATGCCCGACTCCGGCTTGTCCCGGGTGAAAACAATTCTTGTGCAAACTCAGGACTATATCTATAAGTATGCATCAGTTCAGCCAATCGCTTCATGGGAAGGGATTCATTGGTACGCATGAAGGTAAACTCGAAGAAACCGACAAAAGCGGCGGAAAGGAGATATTGGGTCTGGCCATCCTTTTTTACGGTAACGACCAGCCCCTTCTTCATCATCCCTTTTAAGATTTCTTCTAGCTCCCCTCTACCCTTCCCTGTTGCCTTCTGGAGTTCTTCGATGCCCACCACCCCAAAAGGAAACTTTGCTCCTAATTCGGCTTCTTTTTCAGTAAACAGGATGGAAAGAATCTCATATAGGGAAGTGTGCTCTGGAAGCCCAATTGGATTTTTATCGAGCCTTTCTCGCAATTGCCTAAGTATTTTCTCTTTTCCTGCAAGATGTCCCATGCCATTCTCCTTTTACAGAATTTGGAAGATAGTATAAAACATACTTTATCTTTTTTCTAACAGCAGGATGGATTTTTTGGGGACCCCGCACAGGTCAGGGGACGGTCATAGGCCTGGGTTGCATCGCTCCTGCCCATTACCTTCTTAATAACCCCTTTCATCACATCAACGGAGCCCTTCTTCACCATCAACCCTATATCCACCGCCTCCTGAATCTCCTCCTCGTTTAAGCCCATCTCTCTCGCTTTTTTGGCATGAAACTCAAGACAAGGTTTGCAGTTGGCTGTCACAGAGGCTCCAATGGCTACAAGAACAGCTACCTTCTCATCCATCATCTTTCTCCTTTCGAGTACAGACAAACACATCTCTCTCATCGTGACAGAAATCGCATCCCTCTTCCAGAAGTACCCTGAGTTCCTCTCTGGCCCGGTGGAGCCGGACCCGGGTAGAGACAGAACTGGCCCCGAGGATTCCCGCAATCTCTTCTATAGAAAATCCTTCCAGGTAGTACAGGACCATTACCGATCGATAGGTCTCGGGAAGACGATCGACAAATTCCTGAACACACTCACTCATTTCTCTCTGTTCTAAGAGATGAACCTGTTGGTCACTCTCCTCGTCCTTCCCCGATTCCTCTGCCCCGTGGTCCCGATTATCCAGATATTCAAAAAAATCGATCATCAATCCCCTTCCCTTCTCTTTTCTCAAGTGATCTAAACAGAGGTTATTGGCAATCCGGAAAAGCCAGGTCAGGGGGCTTGACTCTCCACGAAAATCTTTAAGACCTTTCTGCGCACGGATGAAGGTTTCCTGGGTAAGATCCTGTGCCAGGGCCGCATCTCGAACCATCCGCCTGATAAAGCCTTCGATACGGTCTTTGTAATCTCGATAGAGTTCTTCCAATTGGATCATAGCCAATTCCACTTAATGGTATAGACGTATGGCTTGGAGAGAATGTTACACCTAGTACCCCTTATTCCTATCGACCAGACCGATCAGCGTTTTCCCCTTTACCCACCTCCTGTAATTTCTGACAAATTCCTCGCAGATCTCCTCCGGGATGTTGATGCCTGAGACATGGGGGGTGATGATCACATTCTCCATGTTCCAGAGTTCGCTTCCCGGCGGAAGGGGCTCGTCTTCAAAGACATCGAGGACTGCCCTGATTCTCCCATCTTTGAGCACTTTGGTCAATGCTCTTTCATCAATCACCGTTCCCCGGCCGATATTGAAGAGAGTGGCTCCGTCTTTGATCAGATCCAGCTCCTCTTCTCCGAGGAGATGGTAAGTCTCCGGAGTGAATGGGAGGGCTACGACGAGGTAATCGACCAGGGGGATCATCTTCTTCAGATCCCGGGGGCCATAAACTTGATCCACATTCTTCATCCGTTCGGGCGTCCGTTTAAACCCAACGATTCTCATTCCAAATTGTTTCCCCCGACGGGCGATCTCCTTCCCCACCGAACCCAAACCTAGGATTCCCAGCACCTTTTCCCGAAGTCGCTCCGGTCTCTTCCGGTCCCAGCTCTTTTTTCTCTGGTCTTCAAAATGCTTCGGCAGATTTCGACCAAAATAGAGAAGATAGGCGAAGACATACTCGGCCATCATCTCACCGTACACTGTCGCTTTTGTGAGAATAACCGACTCAGGAAGATTTGGATTTTTGACAAGGTCTTCGTTTCCAGCGGCCATGGAGGAAAACCAGCGCAGGGGTCTCGCCCTCACTAAAAGGTCATCAGGGATTTGCCAGGAGAGGATGATTTCAGCCTCTTCCATGAAGCCCCAGGCCTCCTCGGGATGGGTGGCAGACCGAATCTCCAATCGCGGCAACCTTTTCGCGAGGATCTCATGGTAAAGCCTAGCGTCATCATGATAGATGAGAAGTCGATGGGACATGCTAAACTAATTCTTAACTTCAAACTTCAAGATTCTTTATATCGAGTATAGGAGAAAAAATCAATGTGATTTGACAAATGACATCGACGCAAATAAAATTAAATTTCTTGTTGAAAAAGGAGAGATGACATGATCAAACCGTGGCCTTGCATCAAGTCCCGACCCAATGATTCTTATCGTGTCTTTTCCATAAGGACAGATACCGCTGTTTCTCCGCGAACCGGGACCCAGCATGATTTTTATGTGATCGAATCGGAGGACTGGATTAACGTCATTCCTCTGATCGCGGATCATCACGTTGTGATGATCAGACAATACCGACATGGAGCAAGAAAGGTAACCCTTGAGATACCTGGGGGATTGGTGGATCCGGGGGATACTCCGGAAAAAGCTGCCGCCCGGGAGCTATTGGAAGAAACGGGTTATCAGGCAGAGGGCCTGGTTCAGATTGGTGTAGTGAATCCCAACCCGGCCCTTTTCAACAACCGCTGTTACACGTATGTTGCCCAAAATGTCAAAAAAATCCATGATCCCATGCCGGATCAGGCGGAGGATATTGAGGTTGTGCTCATCCCTCTCTCTGATATCCCGGAACTGATCCAGAATGGCGAGATCGACCATGCTATGGTGATCGCAGCATTCTACTGGTATTTTCTTGAAACCCAAAAGGGATTGAAAACACCTTGACACCTCTCAGCACCATCCTTGTTCTGATCTCTGCCCTCATCCACTCTTCATGGAATTTTTTTACCAAGAGAGGAAACTGGCCAGGAGAATTTTTCTTCTGGGTCTTTCTGTGGGGAGTCCTTCTCTACCTTCCATTTTTCATCGCCTTCGGAGCTTTCCCATCCTTCCTCCTTCAGGCTCCTCCCAAACTCTGGTGGCTCACCCTCTCCTCCGGCTTTTTTGAGACGATCTATTTCGTCTGTCTTGTTGCGGCCTACCGGGGAGGTGATCTCTCCTTGGTCTATCCTATCTCCCGTTCTGCCCCTCTCTTCACCCAGATTTGGGCGATCTTTTTTATCGGGGAAATTCTTTCCCAGAGGGGAATCGGGGGCATCATCCTTGTGATGATCGGCCTCTTTGTGATCTCGCTGAAGGATTTCCACATCGAGCATATCATTCCACAACCTAACCGTTTCACCTCCCGCCCTTACCTCTTAGCCCTTGTCGCTGCTGTTGCAAGCTCCATCTACTCCGTGATCGATAAAGTAGGGGTTCAGATCCTCCATCCGGTCCTTTACATCTGGTTCATTAATCTCTGGATGACCACGTTTATGGGTCTCTACCTTATCCTTCGAAGA
>Ga0209286_1000593_pt1 | contig 10248 bp, 8 predicted proteins | sample PPLLak1March2015_2_FD_187250 | JGI IMG/M metagenome (GOLD analysis project Ga0209286, IMG submission 187250) | Freshwater sediment microbial communities from Prairie Pothole Lake near Jamestown, North Dakota, USA - PPLs Lake P8 Core (3) Depth... | ecosystem: Environmental > Aquatic > Freshwater >...
GTGGCCCTGGTGTTGTTCAACGAGGAAGTGCAGCACCCCATTCCGCAAGCGGCGGCGGACGATCTCAACGAGCGCATTCTCGCGCTCACGCGCATGATCGAAAGCTATATGTCGGCCAGCGACAACTTGGCCGAGCGGCGCACCGAGCCGCAGCCCGAAATCGCGCAGGACACGCATCAGACGCGCTGCATCTATCTCATCGGGCACGACTGCGGCGTCTGGAAAGAACTGCTGACGCAGCTCGGCTATTTCGGCAAGACCGTCAAATTTTTAACCTGGAACGACACCCTGCCCACCAACATCAGCAGCGACCCCCTGCTGTTGCTGGACATCTGCTCGCTGTCGGAAGGCGAGTGGCAGGCGCGCATCAAGGAGTTGCGCTTGCAATTCGCAGTCGGGCAATTGATCTGCCTCGGCGCGCATTCCGATTTCGACCAGCTGCAACAAGCGCTGCGCAGCGGCTGCGACTGGTGCCTGCCGGAGGGCACGCCGATCCATGCCATCGTGGCACAAATCCTGGAACTGGACGACCGGCAGGACCAGGAAGCCTTCCGCGTGCTGATCGTGGAAGATTCCATGACCGCCAGCGTATTCATTCAGCGCACGCTGCAGGAAAGCGAAATCGACACCCACGCCATCCACGACCCGCGCGAGGTGCTCAGCGCACTGAAACAGTACAACCCGGACTTGATCCTGATGGACATGTCCATGCCCAACTGCACCGGCGTGGAAGCGGCGCGCGTCATCCGCCAGCACAATGAATTCCTGAGCATCCCCATCGTCTACCTGTCGGGCGAGACCAATATCGCCTTGCAAGTCGATGCCATGCGCCTGGGCGGCGACCATTTTCTGACCAAGCCCTTCAACCCGATTTTTCTCAACGCCATCATCAAGAGCAAGATCGAGCGCTACCGCGCGCTGCGCCGTTCCATGTACCACGACAGCCTGACCGGCCTGCTGAATCACACCAGCGGCAAGAACACCCTGGATACCGTGCTCTCCAGCGTGGCGCACGAACACGGCGATTTATCCGTGGCGATGCTGGACATCGACCACTTCAAGCAGGTCAACGACACCTATGGCCATCCGGTGGGCGACCAAGTGATCCGCAGCCTGTCCTGGCTGCTGAAGCAGCGCCTGCGCAAGCACGACATCCTGTGCCGCTACGGCGGCGAGGAATTTTTGATCGGCTTGCCGCACACCAATGCCGAACAGGCGTTCCGCATCATCGACCGCATCCGCCAGGATTTCGCGCAAATTCGCCATCCGTATCACGACAGCTATTTCTGCACCACCGCCAGCGGCGGCATCGCCGCCTACCCGGAAATCCAAAGCGGCGACGCGCTGATCAAGGCCGCCGACGATGCGCTGTACAAGTCCAAGCGCGGCGGCCGCAATCGCATCGAACACGCCACGCCGCAAGCCGACCAGGGCGCGCTGTTCAAGATTTAGCTTTTCCTCCAGGTATAAGCCTGCGCCGCCCTGTAGCGCCGGCATCCTTGCCGGCAACAAACACCGTTGATAGGTTCTTTTGCTCGTTGTTGTTGCCGGCTGGAAGCCGGCGCTACAGATCGCCCGGCATGGATGCGCTTGCGGGTTTGGACATGCGCCCCGGCCGAAAATAGCGCTGATCGTCGTAATACGCTGCATTCTCGTTGTCCGGCGTGAATCCCGGAAACCCCAACAGCGGCACCGGCGCCAAGTCCTGCGGATGCAGTAGTTGCTGCGCGTCATTCAGGTATTGCGCCAACAGGCGATCCACCTCGGCCAGTTGCAGCGCCAGCGGTTGCGCCAGCAATTGCGCCGTGACCGGCAAAATGAGGCCCTTGCCGGTGATGCCGCGATACGGCGTGAGCGCGCGTTCCATCAAGCCATGGCCAAACACCAAACAGCGCATGCCGGCCTTGACCGCCGCGCGCTGCTCCCAAAACAGCTGCTTCCACTGAAAATTGCGCAGCAGATCGGAAAGCATCGGCTCTACGCTTAGCAGCACCACGCCGCTTTCGTCGAACTGCGTCAAGGCATCCTGGCCGGGACTGCGCGGCCCAGCGGGCGCAGCGTGCCGGGCACGCGCTGCGAGCAGCGCAAATTGACGCGCATTCAAGGCCGCCTTGGCCAAGGGGAAACTCATCCAGGCCAACAAATTGAAACAGTCGTGCCAGCTCTCCAGGCGCGTTTGCAGCTCGCCCTGCAAATAGATGCGCGGCTCATAGCCTTGGCGCCAATCCGCCGCTTTTTCCTGCGCCTGTTCCACCACGCGCAGCGGCTTGCCGCTGGCTGTCAGCAGCGGCTGCGGCGCGCGCTCCAGCAGGCGTTGATAGTCCGCGAGCGTCGGCCACGCGGGCGGCCACTCGAAACGCGCCAACGCCGGGCGCAAGGCTGCATAAAACGGCGCTGCTTGCACTTGCGCGATGTCCCATCCTGGACGCATCTAGGTGTGTTCCTGCAACAAACTGTTCGAGTCCCCGCATGCCGCATTGGCCGGGGTGCGCTTTATCGGTAAGATAGCCATTTTTTCACGGAGCCGCTCATGCGCAAAACCCTGATTCGCACCCTCACCCACCTGACCGCCTTCGGGCTGGCCGCCATGCCGCACATGGCCAGCGCCCACGAGGGCGGCGCCCCGGGCCACACCCATGCCCAAGCCGGCGTCGACATGATCATCACCGACCACCAAGCGGGCGACGGCGCGGCCGCAACGGCAGGTCAACGCGTTACCGTGCACTATACCGGCTGGCTGTACGACGGCAATGCCACCGACCAAAAAGGCAAAAAATTCGATAGCTCACGCGATCGCAACGATCCGTTCACCTTCAACCTGGGGGCCGGACAAGTGATTCGCGGCTGGGACGAAGGCGTGGCCGGCATGAAGATCGGCGGCCAGCGCACCCTGGTCATCCCGCCGCAAATGGGCTACGGCAGCCGCGGCGCGGGCGGCGTGATTCCGCCCAATGCGACTTTGGTGTTCGATGTGGAATTGTTGGGCGTGAAATGATTTGAGGACTGTGGTCCGAGGACTGAGTGCTGAGGACTGAGTAAAACCCCGGCACTCAGCACTCAGTCCTCAGCACTCGCCCTTCCGCGCTCGCGCACGTAGTGCACCATCCCCGGCAGCAGCGACAGCACGATGATGCCGAGAATGACCAGCGTGAGGTTGTTCTTGATCACCGGGATGTTGCCGAAGAAGTACCCGGCCAGCACCAGGGAATTGATCCACAGCACCGCGCCGGCAATGCTGAACAGCACGAAGCGGCCGTACGCCATGCGGCCGATGCCGGCCACAAACGGAGCGAAGGTGCGCAGGATCGGCAGAAAGCGCGCCAACAGCACCGTCTTGCCGCCATGTTTTTCATAGAACGCCTCGGTCTTGTTCAAATAGGCGCGATTCAACCAGCGCGATTCTTTTTTGAAAACCCGCGGGCCGACAAAATGCCCGATCCAGTAGTTGGTGTTGTCCCCTAAAAACGCCGCCGCCATCAGCAGCAAGATCACCCATTGCACATCCAGCGCGCCGGTGGCCGCCAAGGCGCCGACCACGAACAGCAGCGAATCACCCGGCAGGAAGGGCGTGATCACCAGCCCGGTCTCGCAAAAGATGATCAGGAACAGGATGCCATAGACCCAATAGCCGTACTGCGCGATCAGCAGTACGAGATGCCGATCGAGATGCAGGACGATGTCGATGAATTGGGTGAGGAGTTCCAAAATGCTCTGCTTGACCTTAGAAAAAACTGCTTAACCGCGGAGACGCAGAGGCGCAGAGGAAAAGCGTATTCGCTTTCAATGCTGACACTGCGCACAGATGGAACACAGAATCACACGCCGTCATTTGAATTTCTCGGCGTCTCTGCGCCTCTGCGGTTCAAGGACTGATACTGCGCTTAAGGCAGCACCTCGGCCTCGGGTTTCTTGTCGACCTTGATGAAATCCTCGCGCGATACGCCCAGCCACATCACGATCGGGCTGGCCACCAGCACCGAGGAATAAGTGCCGACCACGATGCCGATGGTCAGCGCCACGGAGAAGTAATACAAAATCTCGCCGCCCAGGAACAGCATGGCGAACACCATGATCTGGGTCGTGACATGCGTGATCACGGTGCGCGACAGGGTGTTGGTGATGGCGTTGTCGATGATCTCCGGCACCGTGCCCTTGCGCATCTTGCGGAAGTTCTCGCGGATCCGGTCGTACACCACCACCGTGTCGTTCACCGAGTAGCCCAGGATTGCCAACAGCGCCGCCAATACCGTCAGCGAGAATTCCCACTGAAACGCCGCGAACATGCCGACGATGATCACCACGTCGTGAAAAGTGGCGACGATCGCCCCGACCGCGAAACGCCATTCGAAGCGTAAGGCGAGATACAGCACGATGCCCGCCGACACCGCGAGCAACGCCAGCGAGCCGTCTTCCAACAGTTCTTTGCCGACCTGCGGCCCGACGAATTCGACGCGTTGCAGCTTTACATCCGGTTTTTGCTGTTGCAGCACCGCCATCACCTGCTCCGACAACGCGGCGCTGGTCACGCCCGGCTTGACCGCCAGCCGGATCAATACGTCCTGCGATGGGCCGAAATTCTGCACGCTGGCCTCGGGATAGCCGTGCGCCGCCAAATGCTCGCGGATGCTCTGAATCTCAGCCGCCTGTTGGTAGCGCACTTCCATCACCGTGCCGCCGGTGAAGTCCACGCCCAGGTTCAGCCCCTTCCACACCAGGAACACGATGGCGATGATAAAGGTGGCGGCCGAGAAATAGCCGGTCACCTTGGCATATTTCATGAAAGGGATGTCGTTCTTGATGCGAAAGAATTCCATAATTTTTCCTTGGTGCGCGCTCTATTTGATGATCACTTGGCCAATCGACAGCCCAGCCAATTTTTTCGACCGGCCGTAAGTCAGGTTGACGATGCCGCGCGATACGGTGACGGCGCTGAACATGGAAGTCAGGATGCCGATGCACAACACCACCGCGAAGCCGCGCACCGGGCCCGAGCCGAGCCAGAACAGGAACACGCCGGCGATCAAAGTGGTGATATTGGAGTCGAAAATGGTGTCCCAGGCGCGGTCGAAACCGGCATGAATCGCCGCCTGCGGTGAATTGCCGTTGCGCAATTCCTCGCGGATACGCTCGAAGATCAGCACATTGGCGTCGATCGCCATGCCCACCGTCAGCGCGATACCGGCAATGCCGGGCAAGGTCAGCGTGGCCTGCAAGGCCGACAAGATGCCAATCAGGAACAGCACGTTCACACCCAGCGCGGCACTCGCGATCAAGCCAAACACGCGGTAATACACCACCATGAAGATTGCAATCAAGGCAAAACCGATCAGGGTGGAATTGAAGCCGCGCTCGATATTGTCCTTACCCAGGCTGGGGCCGACGGTGCGTTCCTCGATGATCTCCATCGGCGCCGCCAAGGCGCCGGCGCGCAGCAGCAACGCCACGTCGTTGGCCTCTTCGGCATTGCGCATGCCGGTGATCTGCACCCGTCCGCCGCCGATCTCGTCCTGGATCACCGGCGCGGTAATGACTTCCGCCTGGCCTTTTTCGATCAGCAGGATGGCCATGCGTTTCTTGATGTTCTCGCGCGTCAACTGCTGGAAGATGCGCGCGCCGCGCGCATCCAGCGTCATGTGCACCGCCGACTGGCCGCGATCGTCAAAACCGGCGCTGGCTTCGGTGATGTATTCGCCGGTGAGCACGATATTCTTGCGCACCAATACCGGCGCGCCGTCGCGCTCATACAGCAAATCCCAGCCCAAGGGCACCTGTCCGCTCAAGGCCTGGCCCAGTTCGATCTCGCTGAAATCCGCCATGCGCAATTCCAAGGTCGCGGTGCGACCCAGAATCTGCTTGGCGCGCGCCGTGTCCTGGATGCCGGGCAATTGCACCACGATGCGGCCCTCGCCCTGCTGCTGGATGATGGGCTCGGCCACCCCCAGCTCGTTCACGCGCTTGCGCAAGGTGGTCAGGTTTTGCTTGATATCGAGTTCCTGGCGCTGCTTCAAGGCTTCCGGACGCAGGCTGGCGATCAGAACCGGCACATTGCCGTCCTGCACTTCCTTCAGGAACAGATCGGATATGCGCGCCGCAATCTCGTCCTTGCCCTTGCTGCGCGCCGCCGCATCCGGGAAGGCGATGCGCACTTCGTCGCCTTGGCGCGAAACGCTCTCATACGGTATTTTTTTCTCGCGCAGGGCGCTGCGCACATCGCTGGCATTGCGCTCCATGGCCTTGCCGAACGCCGCCTTGGTGTCCATCTGCAACAGGAAATGCACGCCGCCGCGCAAGTCCAGGCCCAGGTACATGGGCAGCGCATGCAGGCTGGAAAACCACGCCGGAGAGCGCGGCAACAGGTTCTGCGCCACCGTATACGACGCGCCCAATTGCTCGCGCAAGGCGGTCGCGCCCTTGGTCTGAATGTCGACATCGCTGAAACGCACGCTGACATTCTTGCCCTCGAGCTTTACGCTGTGATACGGAATCTTGCCGAGATTGAGAATGCTCTCCACGGTTTGCACGCTCGATACATCGATCTTGACCGAGGGCTTGTCGCTGGAGATCTGCACCGCCGGCTCGTTGCCGTAGTAATTCGGCAAGGTGTAGAACGCGCCGAGCAGCAAGGACACCGCGATAACGATGTATTTCCAAAGGGGGTAACGGTTCATGGGGGAAGTCGCTTCCGGATTGCGGGTTGAATGAGCTTAGGCTTTGATCGTGCCCTTGGGCAGCAGGGTCTGTACGGTTTGCTTCTGCACTTGGATGGTGACGTTGTCGGCAATTTCCAGGCTCACATATTGCTCGCCGACCTTGGTGATCTTGCCCAGCAGGCCGCCGGCGGTGATGACCTCGTCGCCCTTTTGCAGCGCTTCGATCATTTTTTTCTGTTCCTTGGCGCGCTTCATTTGCGGCCGGATCAGCATGAAATAGAACAGCACGAAAATGACGACGAACGGCAGCAGGCCAAGGATCGGGTCTTGTGCAGCCGGGGCAGGCGCAGCATAGGCATCGCTAATAAACACGGTAGTCTCCAGGTTTGGACAGGCTCAAAAATGCGGCAAATTCTAGCACGAACCGGCCCGCCCTTGCCGGAATTCCGCGACAAAGTCAGTTAATCGCCCGGCCGCGATGGCTTCGCGCAAGCCGCGCATCAATTCCTGGTAATAATGCAGGTTGTGCAGGGTATTCAGGGTGGCGCCGAGGATTTCCTGCGATTTATCCAAATGGTGCAAATAGGCGCGGGTGAAATTGCGGCAGGTATAGCAGGCGCATTCGGCATCCAGGGGCTGGGTGTCGTGGCGATAGCGGCTGTTGCGGATGCGCACGTCGCCGTGGCGCGTGAACAAATGGCCGTTGCGCGCGTTGCGCGTCGGCATGACGCAATCGAACATGTCCATGCCAGCCAGAACCGCTTCCACGATATCCTCCGGCGTGCCCACGCCCATCAAGTAGCGCGGCTTGTCCTGCGGCAGCAGGGGCGCGGTGTAATTCAGTATCTTGCGCATCTCCTCCTTCGGCTCGCCCACCGACAGGCCGCCGATGGCATAGCCGTCGAAGCCGATCTGCACCAGGCCTTGCAGCGATTGCAGGCGCAGCTCCGGGTGCATGCCGCCCTGCACGATGCCGAACAAGGCATTGGGATTGTCACCATGCGCCTGCTTGGAACGCGCCGCCCAGCGCAAGGACAACTGCATCGAGTCTTCCGCCTCTTTCAGATCGGCCGGGTACGGCGTGCATTCGTCGAAGATCATCACGATGTCGGCATTCAGCACGCGCTGGATGCGCATCGATTCCTCCGGCGACAGGAAGCACAGGTCGCCATTCACCGGCGAACGGAACTTCACGCCCTCCTCCGAAATCTTGCGCAACTCGTTCAGGCTGAACACCTGGAAGCCGCCGGAATCGGTCAGGATCGGCCCGTCCCAGCCCATAAAGCGATGCAGGCCGCCATGCGCCGCAATCACGTCCAGCCCCGGCCGCAGCCACAGATGGAAGGTATTGCCGAGCACGATCTGCGCGCCGATGTCCTTCAAATCGGTGGGACGCATCGCCTTCACCGTGCCATAGGTGCCGACCGGCATGAAGGCCGGCGTATCCAGCACGCCATGCGCCAAGCTCAGGCGGGTGCGGCGCGCTGCACCGTCGGTGGCGAGTAATTCAAATCTCATGATATTCCTTGAAAAAAAGGGCTGTCCACGAAAGACACGAAAGGCACGAAATAGTTATTGGATGCCCAAGCAAAAAACCGGTACCCCAGCGGTTGGCCATTTGACGTTATCCAGTTGTTGATTTTTTTCGTGCTTTTCGTGTCTTTCGTGGACCCAGCATTTTTTCAGCTAACCTCGCGTTCGATCAACATCGCATCGCCATAGCTGAAGAAGCGATAACGTTCCTCGATGGCATGGCGATACGCCAGCTTCAGATTCACCATGCCGCCGAAGGCGCACACCAGCATGAATAAAGTGGACTTGGGTAAATGGAAATTGGTCAGCAAACGCTCGACCACGCGAAAACGATAACCGGGAATGATGAAGATATTGGTGTCGCCGTAACCGGCTTGCAGCGCGCCGCCGCCCGCCGCCGATTCCAGGGCGCGCAAGCTGGTGGTGCCCACCGCCAGCACCCGCCCGCCCTGGGCCTTGGCCTGCGCAATGGCGTCCACGGTTTCCTGCGGCACGTGATACCACTCGCTGTGCATCTGGTGCTGGCGCACATCCTCCACGCGCACCGGCTGAAAAGTCCCCGCGCCGACATGCAGCGTGACATAAGCGATGTGCGCGCCGCGCGCGCGCAACGCCTGCAGCATGGCCTCATCGAAATGCAGCCCTGCGGTCGGCGCCGCCACCGCACCCGGCTTGCTGGCGTAAATGGTCTGATAGCGCGCCTCGTCCACGGCGCTGGGTTGGCGCGAAATATAAGGCGGCAGCGGCAGACTGCCGTTCTGCTCCAGCCAAGCCAGCAAGGGCAGGTCGGCTTCCAACCGCAGCTTGTACATCTCGCCCTCGCGCCCCAACACGGTGAACGCGGCATCCGGTTTGAGGAGGATGCGGGAATCCGGCTTAGGCGCATGACTGGCGCGAATCTGCGCCAAGGCGTGCTGGGCGTCCAGCACGCGCTCCAGCAACAACTCCACCTGTCCGCCCGATTCCTTGGTGCCGAACACCCGCGCCTTGATCACGCGCGTGTCGTTGAACACGACGACATCGTTGGCTGCGATGAAATCCGGCAAATCGGCAAATAGGCGGTCGTGCATGATACCGTCGCGCCCGTCCAGGGTAAGCAAACGGCTGGCGCGTCGCGCTTCCGGGGGGAACTGCGCAATCAGCTCTTGCGGCAAGCGGAAATCGAAGTCTTGAGTCTTCATGGAAGGCCGCGAAAAAGGCGGGTGTCAGGGAGGAGAATTATAGCCGAACTTGATACGCAACCGATTTGTGCGGATAATGCCGCCTTTCGTTTGTTAAAACCAAGCTAAAACATCGCGCAGAAGTCGTCGCGAGCGACACTGCAAGCCGGGATGGCGGAATTGGTAGACGCACTGGACTCAAAATCCAGCGATGGCGACATCATGGGGGTTCGATTCCCCCTCCCGGCACCAAAAACAAATCCAACGCAATTCAGATAAGCTTATCCACAGCCAATCCCTCCGGTGATTGGCATTTCCGCTTGATCAATTTTAAACGCGCACAGGTGGTCAAAATTCGTTGCGCACGGGCACCAGCGATCCCGAACGGAATGGCGCAAGGTATTTGGGTTTGAGAATGGGTGGTCTTGAAGCTTTGCGAGGGATTGAGGCGGCGCTTGGAGAATAAATGCTTCCCCAATTAACGTCCCTACCTGGATATATAGGTTGCAGGCCGCAGTGTTTAACCTGTTTTTTGCTGTGTATCGCAAAGTAGGGCTTGCCACTATATAGCACTTAGTGCTATATATTAGCTTGGGGATGCGGCATGGCGGTTTATAAAAATCGATGGTTCGATCGTTGGGCTCGCAAAGAAGGTCTGACGACGAGAAGCCTGTGCGACGCCGTGCGCGAGATGGCGGCGGGGCTTTACGAAGCCGACCTCGGCGGCGGGCTGCTGAAAAAGCGGATTGCGCGGCCAGGACAGGGGAAACGGGGCGGCTTTCGTACGCTGGTTGCCACCAATAAGGGAAACCGCTGGATTTTCGTGTATGGGTTCCCGAAGAACGAACGCAGCAACATCGACAAGGATGAGGAAGAAGCCTTGAAGAAATTGGCGGTACTTCTGC
>Ga0209286_1000597_pt1 | contig 10237 bp, 8 predicted proteins | sample PPLLak1March2015_2_FD_187250 | JGI IMG/M metagenome (GOLD analysis project Ga0209286, IMG submission 187250) | Freshwater sediment microbial communities from Prairie Pothole Lake near Jamestown, North Dakota, USA - PPLs Lake P8 Core (3) Depth... | ecosystem: Environmental > Aquatic > Freshwater >...
TGTCCGGCCGCCGGGGTCGTTTCTTCTCCTCTCGCGTCATCCTTCGTCAAATCAAACAGGCCATCGCTCGAAGCCCTCGCATCGACCACATCACCTTCTCCGGCTCCGGTGAACCGACGCTCAACACCGGGATCGGCGACCTGATCCGGAAGATCAAGAAGATGACCGATATTCCGGTCGCCGTCTTAACCAACAGCTCCTTTCTCACCGGAAAGGCGGTCCGGAGGGCTCTGCTGGCGGCGGACATCGTCGTCCCCTCTCTCGATGCCGCAACTGCCGCTGCTTTCCGCCGCGTCAACCGCCCCCTCTCCTCTCTCAAGGTCGAGGACATCGTCGGCGCTCTGGCCATGTTCCGCCGGGAATTCAAGGGCCAGATCTGGCTCGAAATCATGCTGGTCAAGGGGATTAACGATTCGCCTTCTGACATCAGGGCGCTGAAAAGGGCTGTCGCCAGGATCCGCCCGGACAGGGTTCAACTCAACACGGTGGACCGGCCCCCGGCCGAAAATTGGGCTCAGCCGCTCTCCCGGGGAGCGCTCAACAGGATCAAGAAAAACCTGGGCGGCCAGGCGGAGGTCGTGGTTGATTTTCGAAGACGGCCCGGCTCTCCGGCCGTTCCGGAAATCCGGAGGGCGATCCTCTCCATGGCCGGGAGGCGTCCCGTTACGCTCGAGGACATCACCTCCTCTCTGGGCCGGAAAGAGAGGGAGGTCCGGCCGCACCTGGAGACCTTGCTGCGCTGGCAAAGAGTCAGCCGGCATAAGCATCGGGGCACGATCTACTATACGACTCCAGCGGCCTCGATAAGGAAAAATATCCCGCCGCGGAAGGGCGGCCGAGCCCGGAAAAACCCATGACAGGAATCAAGGAAATCAGCGATTTTTCGAAGGAGGAACTCACCGAGCTGCTGCGGGACGCGGCCGTCAACTGGCTGGCCCATGACGGCCTCTGGTTCCGGGCGGTCGAAGATAAGTTCGGACTCGAGGCTGCTATGGAGCTCGACGGGAAAGCCTGGGAGAAATTCACCGTGCTCGAGGCCAAACGGATCATGAAACGGCTGGGGCTCGCCGAGGGGGGCGGCATCCCGGCCCTCCTCCAGGCCTTGAAACTTCGCCTCTACGCTCACATCAACGTCCAGGAGACGAGCGAGGTCACGGCGGAACGCCTGGTCTTCCGGATGCGGAGGTGCCGGGTCCAGGAAGCCCGGGAACGCCAGGGCCTCGACCCGTTTCCCTGCAAACCGGTCGGCATCATCGAATACCGCGGCTTCGCCCGGACGATCGACCCGCGGATCGAAACCCGCTGCCTGACCTGCCCGCCCGATCAGAAACAGAAAGGCACCTGGTGCGCCTGGGAGTTCACTCTAAGAAAATAGAAGATTAGAGGAGCCAACATGACGATCACGAGGAAGGATTTCTTGAAGATGATGGGGGCCGGGACGCTCTATGCTCATCTTCCGGCCGGTAGAGCCCTGGCCTCCGCGAGAATAGAGAACGCCCGTGCCGACGCTAAGAAACTGAAGATCCAGGACATGGAGATCTATTGCCTCGATATCCCCTTGAAAGAGCCGTTTACGATCTCGCTCGGGACGATTACCACATCGAGCGGTGTTCTGATTCGAGTCGTGACCGACGCCGGGATCACCGGAATCGGCGAATCCAGCCCCTTCCAGCCGGTCACCGGCGACACGCAGGAGACCAATATCGCAGCCGCCCGGAGCATCCGGGAGATGCTCAAAGGCAAGAACCCACTAGCCATCGAAAGTGCCCACAAGCTGTTCGGCGGGTTCCTCCACAGCAATCCGGCCCTCATCGCCGCCCTCGACATGGCCCTCTATGATATTCTCGGGAAGGCGGCCGGCCTGCCCGTCTTTCGCCTTCTCGGAGGGGACAAGACCACCTTCGAAACCGATGTGACAACGGGGATCGACACACCCGAAAACATGGTCAAGAGCGTCCAGACGCGTCTCGCCGCCGGGTTCAAGACCTTCAAGATCAAGGTCGGCCTGGACCCCGATACGGATGTGGCCAGGCTCCAGGCCATTCGCGACGCGATCGGCTACGACTACGGCATCCGGATCGACGCCAACCAGGGCTGGACCGTGGCCCAGGCGATCCCGGCCCTCAAAGCGATGGAAAAATTCAAGATCCAGTTCTGCGAGCAGCCGGTCCTTTACTCCGACATCGCCGGGATGAAGCAGGTGAGGGACGAGAGCCCGATCGGGATTATGGCCGATGAATCCCTCTTTTCCCCGTCCGATGCCCTGAAGCTCATCCAGGTCGGGGCCTGCGACTACTTCAACATCAAGCTGATGAAGGCCGGCGGGATGACGAACGGCCTCCGGATCGCCCTCATCGGAGAGGCCGCCAACATCCGCTGCATGCTCGGCTGCATGATCGAGACCAGGCTGGGGCTGACCGCGGCCGCTCACGTCCATGGCGCCTGCTCGAACATCGTCTTCGCCGACCTCGACGGCTATTTTTCTCACACTTTCGACCCGATCGTGGATGGGATGGCCGTCAAGGACGGGATGATCACGCTTCCGGAGAAACCGGGCCTGGGCGTCGACGTCGACCCCGCCTTTCTCAAGAAGCTGAAAAGAGCTTGAACTTAAGGATCAACTCGGCAGAGGAGGACATATGAGACGGTGCACCATGGTGGCTGTATTTTTCTGGGTCATTTTGTTGAACGCGAAGCTCCCGGGGGCCGAGGATGCTACCAAAAGCCCCCTGGTGCTGAGACTGCCGGAAATGGAGCAGGTACAGGTCAGAAAAGACCTGATTTTCAAGGAGGCCGGCGGCGAAAAGCTGGGGATGGATATTTATTATCCGCCGGCGCTCGAACCGGGCGAGCAGCTGCCGGCCGTCGTTTTTATCTTGGGCTTTCCCAACAGCGTCCAGTTCGGCAAACTGAAAGAGTGGCGGATATACACGGATTGGGCCAGGTTAGCGGCGGCATCGGGATTCGCCGGAGTCCTCTACGAAACTACCAGCCCGGAAGCGGACATCGGCGACCTGCTCGACCACCTGCGGCGGAACGCGGCGGCGCTGCGCATCGACGAAAACCGTTTCGCTCTCTGGTCGTGCTCGGGGAACGTGCTCACCGCCCTGACCGTGCTGATGGGCGAAAGGCAAGCGTTCATCAAGTGCGCTGCCTTTTATTACGGATTGATGCTGGCCCCCGACCAGAAATTCCTCGACTCGCTAATCGACCTGAACAAGCAGGTCAAATTCTCCATGGCGGGCCTGGACAAAATCAAGAACTGGCACCGCGACCTGCCCCTCTTCATCGCCCGGGCGGGCAAGGACACGGAAGTCGTCAATCAAGGACTCGATCACTTCGCCGCCTCCTGTCTGGCCAACAACGTGCCGCTGACTCTCGTGAATTACGCCGAGGGCCGGCACGGGTTTGACATGGTCGACGATACCGACCAGTCCCGGGAAATCATCCGCAACACAATAGAATTTTTTCGGTTTCATTTGCGTTTCTTCAATGGGCAAAATACCCGGCGCGGTGCGTGATCCGATAATCCTTGCCTTTGACTTTAACCTTTATCTCTCGATATTTCCCGTTCGCCTTGTAGTCCTTGGGCGAGTAATAGATCAAATAATAGTTTTCCGAGGCCTCCACCGCCTTTTGGAAAGAGGCCGCGGCGTTAGTGGAGCTGTCAGAAATCCCCCCTGTTGCCTTGGCCACTTCCTTAAAGGCGCTGAAAATGCTATCGGATTGATCAAATAGCTCCACTCGCAACGGCGCCATTCTCTCCGTTTCCAGGTTATCGTGCATCCCCGGCTTGTTGGTGATGAATAAGAAGTGGACGGAAATGGAGGAGTCGGAAAAAGCCCGCCTGATTGTATCGATGTCAAACGAAACATCTTTTTTCAGCTCGAGCAAAGAAAAATCAGCGAGCCCCGGGAGGAGGGGGATGAGTTCTTTTTGATAGAAGAGAAAGACATATTTCTGGCCTTTGATGTCTTTCAGGAAATCCGCAAACCCAACGAGTTTCTGTTTGTCGACGTATTTTAAATCTCTCAATTTTCTGGCCGTTTCGAGGTACATGTGTTGTTTGAGGTCGTCCTCCACCTCAAAAACAAAAATGTCCTCGAGGCTTTTCATCAGGCTTCTGTATTCTGAGTTTCCCAGGTCGATATCCTTCCTCAACTTTTCTTTTAACTGGCTGGAAATCCTTTCCTTGGGCATCCGCCCCAAGGCTTCGCCTTCAAAATTATAGGTTTTCACAGGCGTGACGACATGGAGGGTGTCTCCGGGGACGATGACTCTGTCAAAGAAGTAATCCACGGCGTCACCGATTTTCGGCAGGTATTCCTGCACCTCGAAGGCCAGGACAAAATGCCTCGAGACCTCGGGGGAAAACTGAGTCCTTGTCTCCTCTTTTTTCTGGATGTTTGTTTTTCGGACGAGATAAACAGCCGCGATCTTCTGGAGTATCCCGTCCTCGAAGAGCTCAAATTGGCCGATGCTCAAGTTGTTGACGAATGTCTCTCCCTCGAACACCCGGACAGGCACTTCAATGTTGATGACCGAAACGTCGTGTTGGATTTCCTGTGAAAGAAGAGAAAGACAATAGGAGAAGAGGCCAACTAGCAACAGAAAAAAGAGTATCTTGTTCTGAGCATCGGCGAATCGAGTTTTTTTGGGTTTGGCTTCCATAATCTGACCTCACCCCCATCGTTGAAGATTATAGGTCGGTGCGTTGTCGGATGTCAACTTGAGCTAAGAATCGGGATAGGCGGGATGACAAGACAAAGAGAAATATAAAAGCACGGAAAATCAGCCTGGCCTCCCGGAGACCAGAGGCGCCAACTCCGCCTTCTGGCCCGGCTAAAGAAAGGGGAGTATCCCTAAAAGAAAAACACGCAGAGCTATCCCGGATTTTCTTGTCATATTTGCCTGCTTATAGGGAGTCGCCGTCAATTCGGCTGGACTTTCTTCTGCGCAGCACCGGCGACTTTCCAGACGGCCTTGGTGATCTGGATGTCCTGGACGGCGACACCGGTGAGGTCGACGACGGTCGTCTCGTCATCCGATTGACGCTGGAGCTTCGGGTCAGAAAGGGCTGCCCCTAATTCCACGAGGTTCTCTTTCTTAATGGCCCCGGCGGTCAGGGCTTTGAAAACTTCCCCTCTGAGCAGCGACTGCGGAATGCTATCGACGACCACCCGGTCCGCATTCCTCAGGATCGCCGGGTCCAATTCCTGTTTCTCTGCCGTGTCCGAGCCCATGGCGGTGATGTGGGTGCCGCGGCGGACTTGATCGGCCCTCAACAGCGGGGTATGAGAAGGCGTGGCCGTGACGATGACGTTTGCGGTCGAGGCGATCTCCTCGGGGTCGCGCGTGGTTTTAATCCGGAAGCCCCTGGGCTCCATGTCGGCCTTATAACCATCCAGCTCTTCCTGGTTGACTCCCCAGACTATGACGTCCTCGAACTCCCTCACATAGCGCAGGTACTCGAGCTGCATCCTCCCCTGGACCCCGGCCCCGAAGATCCCCACGCGGCGGATCTTTTGAGGGGCAAAATGCTTTCCGACCACGGCCCCGGCGGCGGCGGTTCGCACCTGGGTCAGGTATCCCTCGTCGAGAAGAACGGAGATGACCTCCCCTGTTTTCTGGCTGAAAAGAAGCATGAGGCCGAAGGTCGTGGGCAGGCCGATCTTCGGGTTGTCGTAGAAGCCGGCAGCGACCTTGATGACGAAATAGTCGTCGTCCTTGATGTACCCGTACTTGATGTGGCAATCGCCCCGGCCCTCGTCGAAGACAAGCTCGCCGACCGGGGGAACGACGACTTGGCCGCGGGAGTAGGCGATGAAGCCTTCGGCGATCGTCTGGATGATGCCCGTAACGGGGTCGACCCTTTTCAGGGCATCCTTGATTTGATCGAGATTCAGGATGACCGGCATGTTTCCCTCCTATGGGCCGCGGCCCGTGCCCGGAAATCTATCAATATCACCGCTCCCGTGTCAACTCGGCCGCCGGCACTGTTATGAAAAGTGCGGTGAATATGAGGAAACCAATCCGAAACGCCTTTAGGACTTTGAACTAAAATCATTAACCTCCCCTACCCCTCCTGACCAATCAGGAGTGGTTTTAACAAGGAAGGCGTTTCGGGAAAAGGTCGGAGCGAGGCTGATTGCGGCTGATCATATTCCGGGGATTTGCAGCGTCATTCCGAATGTGCTAAGTTAACCTCTCAAACAGAGGCCCGCCTTCAAAACAGACAGCCGTTTTAGCCCGGCGCTCCCCGAACGGACGCCAAGAGTCTATAACACCATCATCGCATCATCCATCTCATAACCAGAGGAGATATCCATGTTCAACACCACCCACTTCCCCAAAGCCCTCAAATACTGGCACGAGGGAAAATTCTACGTATGGTCGGACGCCCATGTCCATCCGATGGCTCACGCTCTTCACTACGGGTCGTCGGTCTTCGAGGGCATCAGGGCCTACTCGACGGCCAGAGGCACGGCCATCTTCCGGCTCAACGAGCACATCGACCGCTTCCTCTACTCCGCCGCCGTCGCCAAAATGAACTTCCCCTACACAAAAGAGGATATTATCCGGGTCATCAAGCTCACCCTTAAGGAGAACAAGCTCGAGTCTGCCTACATCCGTCCCATGATGTTTTATTCCTACGGAAACCTCGGCCTCGTCCCCAAGTTCTGCTCGGTCGAGCTCGTCGTGGCGACCTGGGAGTGGGGCGCCTATCTCGGAGAAAAGTCCGTAAACGGTGTCTCCGTCTGCATCGTCTCCTGGCGGCGGCTCCATCACAGCCAACTGGACATGAAAGCCAAACTGGGAGGGGCCTACATTCAGTCGACCATCTGCGGACTGGAGACGCGGGCCAAAGGTTACGACGAGGCCATCTTCCTGAATCTCGAGGGGAATGTGGCCGAAGGACCGGGGGAGAATATCTTCATCGTCAAGGACGGCGTGCTCAAGACCAACGACACCTCAGAATCCATACTGGAAGGGATCACCCGGACGAGCCTCGTCGAAATGGCCAAAGACGAGGGCTATAAAATGGTCATCGGCCCGATCAGCCGGGAGGAATTTTTCGCGGCCGATGAAGTGTTTTTCTCCGGCACGGCCGTGGAGGTCACGCCGATCATCAGGGTCACCGACGGGTCCGATCCCGCCGGCCCCAAAAAAGAATATGTCATCGGCTCCGGCCGGGTCGGAGAGACGACACGGCGGCTGCGGCAGATGTTCAAGGAAGTCGTCACCGGACAGATCAGGAAATATGAAAAGTGGATCACCTTTTTGGAAGGGTGACCGCCTTAAGTCTAAAAAAAAATTGATTTTCCATTTGAATCGATTTTCGATATAATCTTTCGCTCCCAGGATGACCCGATGACCGAGCCCAGAGGCTTCTTGAGCAAGATCAGCCCCTACAAGCCGGGCCGACCCATAGAAGAAGTGACCCGGGTCCTCAACTTGAAGGGGGAGATCGTCAAGCTGGCCTCCAATGAAAACCCCCTGGGGCCCTCCCCCCTGGCCGTCCAGGCCATTAGGAAGGCCCTGGCCGAATCCAACCTCTACCCCGATGACAGCTGTTTTTATTTCAAGAAAAAGCTGGCCGAGAGGATGGCCGTGGAGCCCGAGAATATCTTTGTCGGAAACGGCTCGGTCGAGATCCTCCCCCTCATCACCCTGGCCTACATTGACCCGGAACACAGCGCAGTGGCCAGCCGGAGCGCGTTCATCTGGTTCAAGATCGCCGTCCAGATTGCCGCCGGCGAGCTCATCGAAACGCCGCTGAAAGATTACCGGCATGACCTCAAGGCCATGCTCAGGGCGATCAAGAAGAATACCCGGCTGGTCTACATCGCTAACCCCAACAACCCCACGGGGACGATCGTCACCAGGGCGGAGGTGGAGGAATTTTTCAAGAATGTCCCGGAGGACGTCCTGGTGGTCATGGATGATGCCTATTTCGAATACATCGACGACCCCGATTATCCCGATTCCTTTGAGCATCTCCGGCAAGGCCGGAATATCCTGATCCTCCGGACATTCTCTAAAATCTACGGCCTGGCCGGAGTTCGCCTCGGATACGGAGTCGCCCATCCTGAGGTCGTCTCCAGCCTGGCCAAGCTGCGGATCTCCTTCAACGTCAACCGCCTTTCCCAGGTCGCCGGGATGGCCGCTCTGGATGATCACGAGCACGTCAAAAAGGGCCGGGCAAACAACGAGGCCGGGAAGAAGTATCTCTATGAGGCCTACCGGAAGCTGGGGCTTTTTTATCTCCCGACGCACGCCAACTTCATATTCGTCGACTTCGGAAAGGACAGCCAGGTGATATTTGAGGCCCTTCAAAAAAAAGGGATCATCACCCGGACTATCAAAGAATACGGATTCCCTCATGCCCTGCGCATCACAATCGGCAGCGAGGTCCAGAATCGCAGGCTTATCGAGGCGCTCGGAAATATTTTATAAATCACCAACCATAAAGGAGGAGATGCGAATGATCATCAAACTGGCGGATGGAAAAGAGATCCCGGTTGAAATGCACAAGGCCCGGATGGTGCAGAAGATTGTCCTCATCCCGGCCGAACAGAGGCTCAAGGCCATGGCCGAGGCCGGGTACAACACCTTCCAACTCAAGACAAAGGACATCTTCCTGGACATGCTCACCGACAGCGGCGTCAACGCCATGAGCGACAATCAGTTCGCGGCTCTTCTCAACGCAGACGACGCCTATGCCGGGAGCATGACCTTCTACGAATTTGCCGAAGCGGTCAAGGAGGTGCTGGGCTACTCTTACGTGATGAACGTCCATCAGGGAAGAGCGGCGGAGCATCTTCTGTCCAAGATATTCGGCAAGCCCGGGGGCGCGGTCATCACCAACTATCATTTCACGACGACTAAGGGCCATATTGAGTTGACCGGCGGGTCCGCCTGCCTGGAACTCTACGCGGACGAAGCCCTGAAAACAAAAAGCACTCATCCGTTCAAGGGCAATATGGACATCCAGAGGCTCAAGGACGCCATCAAAAAGTGGGGGAAAGACAAGATCGGCTATGTCCGGATGGAGGCGACGACCAACCTGCTAGGCGGACAACCGTTCTCGATGGAAAACCTCAAGGAGGTGCGAAGGATCTGCGACGAGCACGGCCTCCTCACGATCATGGACGGCAGCCTGATCAGCGAGAACGCGTATTTCATCTGGAAGAGGGAGAAGGGGTACGAGAACAAGACGGTCGCCGAGATCGTCAAGGAAATGTGCAGCCTGGTCGACCTCTTCTACATGAGCGGGAGAAAAAACACCTGTGTCCGGGGCGGGTTCATCGCGAGCAACAAAAAGGAGCTGATGGAGCCGCTGGAGCCCTGGCTCCCCTTTTACGAGGGGTTCTACACCTACGGCGGGATGTCGATGAGAGAGATCGGCGCCATGACCGTGGGGTTGCGCGAGATGGTCGACCCCGCGGTGGCCGGCTGTTCCATCGAACAGATCAAGTACTTCGTCGAGAAGCTCGACGGGCTGGGGATTCCCGTGGTCACTCCAGCCGGGGGCCTGGCCTGTCACATCGATGCCCGGAAATTCGTGCCCCATATCCCCAAAGAGCATTACATCGCCGGGGCCCTGGCGGCCGCGCTTTACATCGCTTCCGGAGTCCGGTCCATGGAAAGAGGCACGATTTCCACGGACCGTGACAAAGACGGTAAGGAAGTCTATGCCGACCTCGAACTCTCCCGGATTGCCCTGCCCCGAAGGGTCTACACCATATCTCATATCGAATACATCATCGACAGGCTCCAGTGGATCTACAGGAATCGAGAACTCATCAAGGGGCTCAGGTTTATTACCGAGCCGCCCGTGCTCAGGTTTTTCTTGGGCAAGCTGGAAGCGCTGGACAACTGGGGCAGGAAATTCTGCGACGCCTTCAAAAAGGACTTCGGAGGAGCGTGGTAAGGAACCGGCCCAGAGCAGTAACACTGAGGCCCATCGGAGTCGTTCATTCTCCGTTCCGAGTCCGCGAGGACGTCGACCCGCGCCGGAACTCGCGTCCGGGCGGCTTCTCCGACGTGCGGGGCGAGATCGAGATCGATCCCGCCTATGCCGCGGGGCTCAAGGACATCACCGGTCTCTCCCACTTGATCGTCATTTTCGCTTTTCACAAATCCGGAGCCGGACATCTCCTCGTCAAGCCGCCTTTCGAGACCCGCCGGCGGGGCGTTTTCTCCACCCGTTCCCCGCACCGGCCCAACCCGATCG
>Ga0209286_1000601_pt1 | contig 10228 bp, 14 predicted proteins | sample PPLLak1March2015_2_FD_187250 | JGI IMG/M metagenome (GOLD analysis project Ga0209286, IMG submission 187250) | Freshwater sediment microbial communities from Prairie Pothole Lake near Jamestown, North Dakota, USA - PPLs Lake P8 Core (3) Depth... | ecosystem: Environmental > Aquatic > Freshwater...
CCTTACGCCTGAGCAGTGGCAAGAGATACGCGGGTTTTTCTCGCCCGAAGCAGCATTGCCAGGGGAAGAACGAGAACGCATTGCGCTGGCCATGGGAAAACTGGAAACCCTCGCGGGCAAACTGACCGGCATCGACAATGACCGCGGCGGCAGCCTGGCCGGTTTATGGAAGTCGAACCAGATGGATTGCGTCGACGAATCCGCCAACACCCATACTTATTTGGTCATGCTGAAGAATGACGGACTACTCAAATATCATGTGCCCGCCGATAACGCCCGGCGATTCCGGCCGCGCCTCTATCAACACTACACAGCCGTGATAGAAGAAACAGCCACGCGACAGAAATACGCCGTGGACTCCTGGTTCCTGGACAACGGACACCCGCCCTTCATCATTCCCCTGGACGCATGGAAACGGGGCTGGACGCCCGGCGATGCCATTCCGGAAACGGACAATTAAGCCTTTTTGGTCAACAGCCAGCGGCTGAGATTGCGCACGCTTTTGCCGATGAGGCGCGCGCCTCGCTCGAGCCAGGTTTTGCGGTCGCGGGCGAGCGCCTGTATTTCGGTCTCGGTCAGCAATTCCGGCGCGTGACTTTTCTTGAGACGCGCGACCGCGACGCGGTCGGCCTCGCAGAATTTCGCGTACATCCACCGGGTCACCGGGTTCCAGGAACGGCCGCGGCGAAAATGGGCGGCAAAATCCACCGCGTGCGGTTCACCGTCGGCGCCGACCAGGATATTGCCCGTGCTGCGCAGATCGCAGTGCGCCAAGCCGGCTTCATGCAGGCGATCCACCAGACGGTAAAACCGTTCGAAGAATTGCGGCGGCAGCCCGCCGGGCGGCACCTCGCGCGCACTGGTTCCGGGAATGTACTCCAGCAGCAGCGCATCGCGACTCACCCGGCGCAACAGGCGCGGAACGCCACGCACCCCTCGCAGCTGTTCCAGGGCGCGCGCTTCACGCCGCGCCGACAGCGGGCCCACCACGCGCCGGAACCAGGGATCGGTCCTGCCGAAATCCTTCAGCACCGCCTCCTCATCGCCCGATCTGATCAACAGCACGTCCGGGCGCGAACCGCCGCCCTGGCGGAAGGTTTTCACCGCATGGGCGCGCAAATCCTCGAGACCGAGATTTTCGAGTGCAGGCATGCGCGAATGATAGCAAATCGGGCGCGCGAGACGTGAATCGTAAATCGTGAGTCACATGATTTGATCTGCTACGATGCCCGACTCACGGTTCACGACTTGGGATTGAGGATCCATGCCGGTTGCCATCACGCTTCACATCCTTTCCGCGGTAGTGTGGGTCGGCGGGATGTTTTTTGCCTGGATGGCGCTGCGCCCGGTGGCGGCGCGCCTGCTTGAGCCGCCGCTGCGCCTGCCATTGTGGTCGCAAACCTTCGCGCGGTTTTTCCCCTGGGTCTGGGCTGCCGTCGTGCTGCTGCCAGTCAGCGGCTACTGGATGATCTTCGAAACCTTCGAGGGGATGCAAAACGTCGGCCTGCACGTGCACATCATGCAGCTCACCGGCATCGTCATGATCGGCATTTATCTTCACGTTTTTTTCGCGCCCTACCGTGGCATGAATCGCGCGATCGCCGCCGGCGATTTCCCGGCCGCCGGCAAACACCTGGCCGTCATTCGCCGGCTCATTGGCATCAACCTGGTCCTGGGGCTGGTCACCATCGTCATCGCCACCGGCGGCGCCTACTGGCTGAGCAACACCCGTCTCTTCTGACTCCGGTTCAACCCTCGAGCCCTCGTATCCGGAAACGCCTGTTTCCGGATTTCAGCAGCTTTTCCAGCATGTCAACGCTTTCCCCGGTGTGAACGTTAAGACAAGGACAAACGTGAAAGAGGGGGCGCTGATCATCCGGGTTTCTTCTTTCGCGTTACCGTCAACCAACCCGAATCGAGGGAGATCAACATCATGCTGAAACTGAAACTCACCGCCGTGGGCACGCTACTCGCGCTCAGCGCCACCCCCGCCGCGCATGCCGCGGACCCCGTGAGCCCCGGAGAAATCCGGGCCGACAAAAGGGAAATCGTGCAGGACCGCCGGGAAATCCGCGGCGACAAGCGCGAAATCCGCCAGGACGTGCGCGAACGCAACCAGGACCGGCGCGAGCTGCGCCGCGAAGTTCGCGAAGGCGATAAGGAAGGCGCGCGTGAGGCACGGCGTGAACTGCGGCAGGGCAATGCCGAACTGCGCGGTGACCACCGGGAGTTGCGTCAGGACCGGCGGGAACTGCACCGGGACAAGCGTGAGCTGCGTCAGGATCGCCGCCAGGTGCACCGCGCCAGGCGCTCATAAAATCAGCATCACAAAAAACGGGGCCTGAGGCCCCGTTTTTTTTGCGCACGTCGTTCACTGGCTAGCGCCAACGCCCCGTGAGCCGAAGACCCAGGACATCCTGGTGGCTTTCCGGCTGCCATACCTCAACCAGACCCAGGTTGGTCCATACGAGCACATGATCCGACTCGGCGAACCGATAAGTGTCGTAGAACGCGTTAATTGTCCAGGTCTGTCGCGGGCTGTCATGCACGGTCGCCATGAAGCCTATAAATAACGAGGCTCTCCCCTCCGGCTCAAGGTCGACACCAATGTTGGTTGCCTCGTCAACGGCCAAAGGAAGTTTGACACCCGCCCGCAGCGCGTAAGCACTCGTGCGCCATCCGGCGCCGGCCCTGCCGTAGAACACTGTCCAATCCTCCCAGCCGCCGCTCGCGAAGGCTGTGGGTTTGACCTCGCGCGTCCAGGCATCGATCCCCACGGCGCCAAACACCTCGAATGCCCCGCCCCGGCCTTTTGGGTACCGCCGACTGACCGACGCTTCCCCCATGATGCCGTCGTAGTCCGTTTCACTTGCCGACGGCACACAAACACCGGTGAGAACATTACACGCCTGGCCATCGTAGTTCACCGTGCCAAAGTAGAGCTTGCCCTCGGCACTGAACACCGTGAGCGAGTCAGGAGACATGGGAAATTCAAGGCCGATGCCGAGACTGTAGCGTGTACCGCTTTCCTCGAGCAACCGGGCGCCGCCCTCGAACTCACGCCAACGAAAGTCTTCGATACCGGCCTGCAGCATCCACTCGGTGGCCGCCCGCGCTTCACTCGCCGCTATCGTCAGAGTTGCACAGCACACCACAACAGCCTTTGCCAGCTTCATCACTGCCTCCCTTGTCAGTCCAGACCTTGCAAGATATCCGTTCGTGATTTATTTGGCTACCAGCGTCCCGCGGTACATGCGCATCTGGCAGGTGAATTCGTATTCGCCCGGTCGTGGCGGCGTCACGATCACGTCCAGCGGTTTGCCCACGGTCAGATCGGCGCTGATGCCCAGATCATCAAACAGCGCTTTCTCCGCGCACGGGCTCGGATCCTTGCGCAGGAAACGCAGCGTCACCGGCTTGCCCGCCGGCACTTCGATGCGCGCCGGGGTGTAAACACCATTGTCGACGATGATTTCGATCGCGCCAGCGCCTGACACGCGCCGGGCCTGCGGCCGCGACAGCCAGAACCACCAGACGATCAGCGCCATGACGATGATGCCCGCCAGATTGATCGCCCAGGCATTCATGGCTGCGCCCTCCCTGACTTGAACCATCTCAGGCGGTTGGCGTTGCTCACCACCGTCACCGAGGACATGGCCATGGCCGCGCCGGCGATGATCGGGTTGAGCAACAAGCCCGTGAACGGATAGAGCACGCCGGCGGCGACCGGGATGCCCAGCACGTTGTAGATGAAGGCACCGAACAGGTTTTGCTTGATGTTGCGCACGGTCGCGCGCGAAATCGCGATGGCATCGGCCACGCCGTGGAGCGAGCCGCGCATGAGCGTCACGTCCGCGGATTCGATGGCGACATCGGTACCGGTGCCGATGGCATAACCCACGTCGGCCTGCGCCAGCGCCGGCGCGTCGTTAATGCCGTCGCCCACCATGCCGACGATCTCGCCGCGTTGCTGCAGCGCGGTTACCTTGTCAGCCTTGTCGCCCGGCAGCACCTCGGCCATGACTTCATCCAGACCCACTTCACGGGCCACCGCGTCGGCGGTCGCGCGGTTGTCACCGGTAATCATCACCACCTTGAGGCCGATGGCATGCAGGCGCGCTATGGCGGCCTTGGAATCCGGCTTGATCGGGTCGGCCACGGCCACAATTCCGGCGGCAACGCCGTCCACGGCGAGGAACATCGGCGTTTGCGCGCGTGCCGCCAGTTCCTCTGCGCGTGCCGTCAGCTCTCCCAGGCCGATTTGATGCCGGGCCATCAGGCGCGCGTTGCCGAACAAAACTTTCTTGCCGTCCACTGCCGCCGACACGCCATGCCCGGTAATCGACTGAAAATCACTGGCCGATGAAGTTTCAAGCTGCCTCGCCTTCGCCGCCGACACGATCGCCTCGGCCAGCGGATGCTCCGAACCGGTTTCGATGCTCGCCGCCACGCTGAGCAGTTTCGATTCGTCCCACCCCGGCACGGGCAGCAGCGTGGTCACGGCCGGTCGGCCCTCGGTGACGGTGCCGGTCTTGTCGAGCACGATGGTCGTGAGCTTTCCGGCCTGTTGCAGCGCCTCGCCGTTGCGGATGAGGATGCCGTACTCGGCGGCCTTGCCGACGCCCACCATGATCGAGATCGGCGTGGCCAGCCCGAGCGCGCAGGGGCAAGCTATTATGAGCACCGTCATGGTCGCGACCAGCATGTACGACAGCTTCGGTTCGGGTCCGAGATTGAACCAGGCGAGAAAAGTGATCACTGCAATAATCAGCACCGTGGGGACGAACACGGCGGATATCTTATCGGCCAGCCGCCCGATGGCGGGCTTGGTGCTTTGCGCGCGGCGTACCATTTCAATGATGCGCGCAAGAGCGGTGTCGGCGCCGATATGTTTGGCCTGGAACAGGAAGCTGCCTGACTTGTTGAACGTGCCGCCGGTAACCTCGTCACCGGTTTTTTTCTCCACCGGCATGGGCTCGCCGGTGAGCATGGATTCGTCCACGCTCGAATGGCCGTCGATGATCACGCCGTCCACCGGGATTTTCTCGCCCGGGCGCACGCGCAGGGTTTCGTCGAGACCGACTTCGGAAATCGGGATGTCCAGCTCCTGCCCGTCGCGAATCACGCGCGCGGTTTTCGGCTGCAACCCGATCAGGCGCCGGATCGCCTCCGAGGTCTTGCCGCGGGCGCGCATCTCCAGCGCCTGCCCGAGATTGATCAGCGCGATGATGATGGCCGCAGCCTCGAAATAGGCATGGCGCGCGAGGCTGGGAACGAGATCGGGAAACAGCACCACCAGCATGGAATACACCCAGGCCGCGCCGGTGCCGAGCGCGATGAGCGTGTCCATGTTGGCGTTGTGGGCCAGGAATGATTTCCATGCGCCGCGGAAGAAATGTCCACCGGCGTAGATCAGCACCCACAGCGTTACCGCACCCATCGTCAGCCAGAAGATACGCCCGGACGGCGTGTCCAGCATGGGCATCACACCCAGCAGCTCGGCCAGCATGAGCGGCAATCCCACCACGCCCGCGACGATGAACTTGCGCAGCAGCTTGCGGTAATGCGCCAGCTCCGCGGCTTCCTTTTCCGATTCGTCCTCGGCCCCGCGCAATTCGGCGGCGCCATATCCGGACGCGGTAACCGCGGCAACCAGCACCTTGGGGTCGACGTTGCCACGCACCGTCGCCGTGTGCTCGGCAAAATTCACCGCGGCCTCGGTCACGCCCGGAACGTTCTTCAGCGCATTCTCGACCGTGGCCACGCATCCCGCGCAGCTCATGCCGGAGATGGAAAGCCGGCAGGTGTCCGCCTGCACCGGGACCGTCGCGGTCATGACCGCACCGCGAGGCGCCGTCGCGTCAGCCTTCATCGACTTGCGCGGGATAGCCCGCCTCCGTCAGGGCCTTGACCACGGCCTGCGGGTCGACGTCGCCTTTCACCACGGCGGAGGCGGTCTTGAGATCGAACTCGCTCGCCTGGTAACCGGGCAACTTCGACACCGCTTCGGTGGCCTTGGCCACGCAGCCGCCGCACTTCATGCCTTTCACGCTGAATCGGGTTTCACTGACTGCCATAAACACCTCCTGGTTGAGTTCAGTCATAACCTTAGACCTTCCAATCATGGGAAGGTCAAGCACGGGCGGCGCCCCCCGAAACAGGCATGTGGAAACAGGGGTTAACAACCGGAGATTATTCTACTGCGTACAGCGAAGACGGGCGCCGGTGACCGTCCGGGTTCGTCCACCTTCATGCCACATACCGGGTCGATGGCCATGATTTCCTCCTGATCGCATCACACGATATTCGCCAGCACAGGGGGTAGCGCGGCCTCGCCGCATTTCAGCGCCACCATCTCGCGCAGAGCCTTCCGTTCGGCATCGAACGCCTGGCAGGCCTGCGGATCGAATTGCGACCCGGCCACGCGCAGAATCTCGGCGCGCGCGGCATCGAAACTCTGCGCCGGGCGGTAGGGGCGGTCGGTGGTCATGGCGTCGAGCGCATCGATCACCGCGAACAGGCGCGCGCCCCACGGGATCGCCTCGCCCTGCAGGCCTCGCGGATATCCCGTGCCATCGTAACGCTCTTCGTGCGTCAGCACGATCTTGGCCGCCTCGCGCAGAAACGGCACTCCCTGCAATATGGCGTGACCCTTCCCGGGATGCGTCCGCATCACCGCCCACTCGTCATCGGTGAGCGGACCGTGTTTGAGCAGAATCGCGTCGGGGATCCCGATTTTGCCGATGTCGTGCAACAGGGCGCCATGATAAATCTGCCTCAACTGCGCCTCGTCGTCCGTGAACCGGCGCGCCAGTACGAGCGTATGGCAGGCGACGCGTTTGGAGTGCAGGCCGGTTTCATGTTCGCGCGCATCGAGCGCCGCTACCAGTGTCTCGACCAGAACATCCATGGTGTGTTGTGCAAACTCGCGCGTGACCTGAAATTCGCGCTTCCTGAGATAGCATCCCTCGCAACAATAGCTGTTGCCTTCATGCGCATGGGCAACCTCGATCGGCGCGCCACAAAAGTGGCAGGTCTTCGCCTGTTCTCTCGTCGTGATGACCGGTTCCATGTTGCACCTCCTGTCCGGGCATTCCGTCTTCGGCCTCTGCCGGTCGGATTGAAGTCAGCTCCCGGCCAGCTTGTCGCGCACGCGCTCGAGCTTCCCGCGCACATCTTTCGCCACCTCGGTGATCGCCGGATTGTCGGTCAGCTTCAGGACCGCGATCGGGTCCATGAAAGCCACGGTGACGCTCTTGTCCGCCTCCTCCCGCACCACGACATTGCACGGCAGCAGCAACCCGATGTCCGGGTCTGCCGTGATGGCGCGGTGCGCCAGAGGCGGATTGCAGGCGCCGAGAATGCGGTAAGGCGCGCCGTCGATATTGAGCTTCGCCTTCATCGTCGCCTGCACGTCGATATCAGTCAGCACGCCGAAACCTTCTGCCTTGAGCGCCTCGGTCACACGATTGACGGCGTTATCGAAACTATCCTTCAGCTGCACATTAAAACCGTACACAGTTGCCTCCTTGTCCATTAACACCTTAGGTAGCTCATTTTCTCATATTTAAACAGCCGCCTGCGTCACGACGCATGTCGATGAAACAAGCGAGCGGGCCCGGATGGCACCCATCAGCGTCTCAGCAACATCGTCTCAAAGCTCATCGGTCGGCAACCGGCCACGTGAACACGCGCTCGGGCACCCCGCCGATACCGCGAATCTTCAGCGTGACGGTCGCGGGCACGGGCCGGAGCGGCTTGAACCTCAGAACGCCCTTGCGATGATGGCCGCCAGGCGGATCGCCGTCCCAACGCAGCGGCGCATGCGCCTGCCCCTGCGGATCGAGGAGCACCGTGAACTGCGCCGGGTCGCCGGTGAGTTGGGCGGTGTGCGTTTCGAACACCACCTCGAAATCCCAGGTCGTTGCCGCGGGCGAGAGCCGGCCTGGTGTCACACGGACCACGACACCGTTCTGATTGCTCGTCTGCTGTTCGGCGGCCGCCACACCGACCGCGATGACGAGCGCGATCAGCGCCATGGCAACTTTGAATGCGCGAAGACCGGTCATGCGTGCGACTCCATCTGCGCCATGTGCCGTGTCGCCGCCATGAGCTTGCCGCCGACGTAGACGATGCCCGCGAGGCTGAACGCGATTCCGACCCAGAACAGCTCGGTTTGATACTGCGCCACGAGCGCGACCGCTCCCGTGGCGCCCAGCACCGGCAGCACGTTCGCGACGTAGTGCGCGCAGCACGAGATCATCGCTGCGGTCGAGGTCCCACCCGAGACGGCGACAATCTTTCCCGAACCGCTGTCGTGGCGCGTGACCTGCCGCAACCGGGTGTAGAGCCCGACCTGCGCGCCGAATCCGGCGGCAAGCGCGGCCACGAAGTACCAGTACTGCGCGAATTGCGAGCGCAGGAACTCCACGCCGGAAACCAGCATCAGCACGAGCGCGTACACGCCGAGCAGCAACGTGCTCGCCACCACGGCGTAAAGCACCGGCCGTATCCAGCCCCTGCCTGTCATAGCGACTCCTTCCGCCGCAGCCATGGGCTTATCCTCGCCCGCCCGGTTTGCTGAAAAAGTACTTGGCGAGTGCGGCAATCGCGAGGATCAGCACGATCCAGAACAGGATACCCATCCAGCCGAAGCCCATGCCCCAACTCATATAACCGTCGTGATACATAAGTCACCTCCTTAACGTCATGTTGCACACGCAACGAACACCCGACTCGACGTCGTCAGCGATTCATCATGCCGGGTCCCATGCCCATGCCACTGCGCGGCATATTGCCGGGGCCGTAACCGCCGCGACCGCCGGGACCCATCATGCCGCGACCACCCATGCCGCCGCGCGACCATTGCTTTAGCTGTTCCTTCTGTTCCTTGGTGAGCACCGCCTGCACGCGGTTGTGGGCCTCGACGTTGGCTTCGATCACCTGCTGCTGCAGTTTGGAGATGCCGCCATAGACAGCGCCGACCTTTTTGGGGTCCACGGTCTCGCCCGAGTACAGGTCGCGCAGCTTGGATTGTTCGTCCATGATCTTGCCGTAGGTGTCCCAGTTCTTGCGGCGCGTGTCGTCCTGGATCTTCTCGATCTTGCCGCGCTGTTCGTCGCTGAGATCCAGCATCCCTAACGGACCCATGCCACCCATCATGCCACCACCCATCATTCCCATCCCGCCGCCGGAACCACCCATCATCATGTCCATCATCCCGCCACCCATCATGCCCATACCGCCGCCCGGGCCCATGCCATAACCGCCGTAACCCATCCGGCCCGCTTGCATATAGGGCGACATGTCACCCTCGCCCATCATCGGGCTGTCTTGCTGGGCGGCAACAACACCTGTCGCGGCCAGCGTGGCGACAACCAGCACGCGTGGCATCCACTGCTTTATCTGTTTGCTGTTCATGATTGATCTCCTTGTTTGTCAGTTAAAAAAGATGAATAAAGGGGCGGCTGGTGATTTCTGCCTACGCCGCCCGTTTCGAGTGCGTTTTATCAACACGAGCATGACGCCGGGCACGATCAACCATTGCAGCAGCGGCGTGATCCCGATCCCGTAGATCAGTGGCATGGCTTTGGAATATGCCCAGGACCCGGTGCGGTAGACGTTGTGCCACTCGCTGAACACGGTATATCCCAGCCCCATGGCAATGAGCATCAATCCGCCCGTCCAGAATCGATGTCGTGGCCAGTCTGCCTGCCGCCATGCCAGCGCCACGACCAGATAAGCCAGCGTGGCAATCATCACGTCGCCCAACACGCAATGCCCCACATAAAGCGCAATACGCCCTGCGTTGGCCTCGTCCCATGATGTGTAAAACGGCAACTGCCCGATTTCCCATATAAGATGCAGTACCAACGCCAGAACCGCCCAGCGCCAGATCAAGGATGCGGATGTTTTCCATTCTGGAACATGTACGTTACGCACAAGTCAATCCTCGACTCTCGTCTTGGCCACAGACTCAATAAGGCGGCCCACCGTGCCGTCGCACGGTGGGACATGAGGCACCTCTTCCCGGCACGCGAGCGCCTGTTCCATGCGTCGTTGCAGCGCGATCTGATCCACAAGCCGCCGTCGATTCTTCTCCATGCGACGACGCATGATCTCGCGCACCTCCTGGCAGGGCGATTCGCCGGCTTCGCTCAGGCCCATGATGTGACGGATATTTTCAAAGGTGAACCGGGAGTCTTGGTAATACGAATGAAGCGCGGAC
>Ga0209286_1000608_pt1 | contig 10189 bp, 8 predicted proteins | sample PPLLak1March2015_2_FD_187250 | JGI IMG/M metagenome (GOLD analysis project Ga0209286, IMG submission 187250) | Freshwater sediment microbial communities from Prairie Pothole Lake near Jamestown, North Dakota, USA - PPLs Lake P8 Core (3) Depth... | ecosystem: Environmental > Aquatic > Freshwater >...
ATCCAACACCAGGATAAACGAGGCTGGCGCATCTGTGATCTCATTACACAGCGTGGTTAGCATGACCTCAGGAGGCAGCGGTTGGGGGGACTGAAGCAACGTGCGTGTGTTTTCACCGATACGACCGTCGATCTGCTGCAGCGCGGCGATCAGATAAGCGAGAAACCGGGCCGGATCGTTGTCGGACACATCCAGAGAGAGCCAGGCAATTTGGGCCTGGATGTCGTGCAGCCATTCAGTGACCAGTGTGGTTTTACCATAGCCAGCAGGAGCAGAAACCAAGGTAAGTTTCCGGCTTGGATGGAGCCCCTTATCCAGCCTATAGACCAGGCGCGGGCGGAGAACCAGATTGGGGCGTGATAGTGGTACAAATAGCTTGGTGACAAGGATGTTGGGAGACATTTCAGCCTCCGCTTCGGACACAACCTGAGAACAAACTGTTCAATGATCTTCTTGATATAGTATAGCAAATAACTTCAATAGCAAAAAGCCAACTCTTGCCCTATCTGAGGAAGAATTGGCTTTTTGTGAAATTTTTCTCCACCGTGGAGTGGGGACCCACCCTCTCCGCAGGTCGGAAGATCCTCGTTAGCAGCGAAAGCTGCACATTATCACCGGCCTCAATCGCTTGGTGATGATGGACTCAAATGACTGAGGGCTTGCGACTGGCGTGATCTTCACGCCCGGGATCGCTCAGTGTCAACTGGGCGATCTCGCTTTTAAAGTACGGTATTCTCATTTTACTTGCTCCGCAGTTTTTGTCAAGAAATTGTGGGACATCGGCAACTGGATTTCCACGCCGGTACTCATCTGTCCAGTATCTGCCTCTGTGTTACTGTTGTTCCCTTGCGCCTCGCAGCACCCTTTCCAATAACGCCTTTCGGCATCTGGACACAACCCGTCCAGTATAAGGAAGAGTGGTTCGTAGTCCGGGCGGGCTTTCACCCAGATGGCGCGTTTGTACGATAACAACTTCTCGATCCTGTTTTTCTGGGAGGTGATATCCCGGATGAAAGTATAATAAGGACGTAAACCTCTTCACCCACATTCCCCAACAACGCATACGCCACCGTTGGTCCTTTTCTGGCACTGCACCCTTATGACTCGCAAACGACACAAGAAAAGTCACGCAAAGACCCTCATGCCCGCCTCTCAGCGCCAGGCGCGCAGTTTGTCTCCTGCCGCCCAGATCGTTGCAAACCGTATTGCCATCGGTGGTGAGGATTACTTGATGCAAAATTTTATCCGCATCATGACAGATTCTGCTCAACTCGCTGAATCGCCGGAGTTCACAAACTTATACATGGATAGCGAAAGAACAACCCGGGTCACTGAGCGTTGGCTGAAAAAGTATGAAAAACGCCTGGCAACAGCTGAAAAGAAGGGTCAAGATGCGCACCATGAGGTCTTCGACGAAATGCGGATCGAAATTGTCGCCGAGCTGGCTACCCCAACCTTCCGAAAAGAAGTTGATGAGCGGCTGCAAACGCTTTTGGATCGGTTGATGCTAACCAATGACCTCGAAAAGTTAGAACTGGTTATGGTGTTGAAACCTATGCTAAGCACAAAGAGCATACCCTGGGGTCTGTGCGGCTTGATCCTGGAAATTTATGGCCGCACAATGCAGCGAGCGATGCAAGAATTTGAAGAGGATCAAGGCTTTTATGATTCCGTGGTGGAAGCCCTAAAAGCTGAAGGGATAGACGACCTTGATCTCCAAACAATCCTTGAACATCCCGATAAACTTGAGCAGGTTGGGCAAAAGGTATTCGAGGCTCAACCGGATTTGCGCCAGCGCGCTGAAAACCAAATCTGGGAAATGGTGGAGGCTTTTGAGGATAAATTGGGACGCGGGGATGTAGATTTGAGCTTGTTCTCCGAAGAAGAACTGATGCTGCCCTTCCAGCGCATTCAAGCAGAGTTTGGTGAACCATTCACACAAGCCCAGCCATCCGAAGAATTGCGAGAGCGCACTTTTGATGCCATTCGCCAAGCTATCAACGAGATCATGACGCCAGAGCGTTTTCGACGTTTCTGCGAAGAGGTGGAGATGACAGCAAAAACCTGGTTCCATACACGTCAGAAATGGGCTGCCGCCCTCCAGTTTGAGCTCGGTTATCTGGATGGGGATCAATACGAAGAAAACAAGTTCGTCCTGGCTGCTTTTATCGGCCAGATTTATCGTTTAGGCAAAGAGCATAAACCAACCCGAAAAGCTAAGAATCGCCATTAAATAACTGCTGTTGAGGCAATCGTTGAGGTATGAGTAAGAGAATCCGACATCCCAAGAAAACTCAGTCTACTATTCTGAATCCGACCACAAGCCTAAAGATCGGCGACTGCATTATCGTCAAACCTGGCGTCAAAGACCCCGACTATGGCATCGATATCGGCGGCTGGCAAGGCCGGATTACAGAAATCGAGTCCTACCAGTCCGGCCAGGTGACCATCACATTCCAATGGGACAGCCAGTCGCTCAGACGCATGCCCGCATCTGCAATCCGTCGGAGTGAAGAAAAGGGGTTAGATTGGACGACTATGGGTTTATACCCTGAGGATGTCGAGCTTGCGGAGCCGCGTGACACACAGGCTGATGTGGACGCGCTCATCGAAGAGCTATCCGCGGTGCACACCTGGGATTACCTGGGCAGACAAGGCCAACGCATCCACAAGGTATTACAGGATGCCGATGACGATCTGGAAGCCTTCGAAGCCTGGCAAGAGTACCTGGAAGCGCACCTGAAGCTGACATTTGATGCAGTTGTCACCGAATACCAGGAACGCGGTCCTTTACAAGCTGGCGATCAGGTAAAAGTTGTCGACTTCGAGGGCGTGGAAGATCTATTTGGTGTGCTGGTCAACATCAAGGCCGGGCGCAATTCATATGTATTCCCTCTTTCTGACCTGAAGGCGACCAATGAAAAATCGGCTAACTTTACCTTAACCGACGATTACGCCGTCTGGTTTGCCAATCGCTAAAGGAGTTTGTGATGTCCCCGAAAACGAGAAGCTTATCAGTGCCTGAAGCCATGCAACCTCGCCATAACGAAATTACAGCGCTAACGGATGTACTGTGTCAAGAGAAACTGAATGAAGAGTATGCCCAGTTGTGCCGCGAGATGACCGCCGCGCTGGCGCGCAAGCGGCCTTCTCCTTTGATGGGCGGGCATGTCAAAAGTTGGGCCTGCGCTATTGCCTATACGGTCGGCTCGGTCAATTTCCTGTTCGATAAAAGCCAAACCCCACATTTGCGCGCAGATGAGTTGTGCGCCTGGTTTGGAATATCCAAAAGCACTGGGGGAAACAAATCCAGCCAGATCAAGCGGTTGCTCAAAATTGGGCTAATGGATATGCAGTGGACTTTACCCAGCCGCATAGATGATAATCCAATGGCCTGGATGGTGATGGTCAATGGCCTGATTGTGGATGCCCGCTCGCTGCCGCGTCCATTGCAAGAAGAAGCTTACCGAAAGGGGTTGATTCCTTATATCCCCGGGAAAAAGGATATTGAATGATCAAGCCTGGCAGCAAAGACCGTAAAGCCTATATCGTGATCACCGGGCTAGAGTTGGATGAACTCCAGCGTTTTGTCTGGATGATGGTTGAAAGCTTTGGATTGGATCGCCGCATTGCCAACTACCAGGGCGTGCGGCCCATCGGGCTTTGGCGTTGGGACCTTGAATGCCTGGTGGATGTGATTGACTCAGTACTGGATGATCCCGAATATTACTCCTCCCGGGATACTCCTGAATACCTGGCGATCAAGGCGTTGCGTGACCGGCTGCTAGCAGAAGGAGATGCTTTGTAAGCTGAGTTATAAACATATCTTCGTAAAGAAAGAAGCATGGCAAACCCTCGAAAAACCACCTCTGACCGCCTGGCTCACATCCGCGCCTATCTGGAGAAAAAGACCAAGCCCGAGTTGGTAGCTCTGCTACTTGATCTGGTGCAGGATATGGATGAGCCAACCCGCCAGCGCTTTTGGGAACACCTGGCCCCACCCGGGATGGCAACCGCCGATCTGCGCTATCCATCCGCAGAGGATTTCCTGGCCGAATTGGAATCTTTCGCCGAAGAAGTATCCGAAGGGGAATATTACGACGAAGAAGCGGCAACGTTTTATGGTGAAGACAATTACAATGAATACGATGACTACGATCCTGACGACCATACCGGGGTAAAAGCGCTGCGGGCTTTCTTTCACGAGGCCGACTCTTACTTCGATGCAGGGCAGTACGTTGTGGCTGCGGAAGCATATGATATCTTGCTTGACCTGACGTCAGGTGAGACTTACGAAACCCTGGGTTTGCCTGACCCGCTGGAATTCTTACCGCAAGACGAACGCCAGGTGGTTAGCCGCTATTTTGTCGCCTTGCAAGCCTGCCGGCCACAGGAAGAGTTTTTTGATGAGGCGCTAAGTTTCCTGGCGCGCCACGAACATGCAGCCGACCTGGAGCGATTTTTAGATCTGGTTGGGAGCGAGCGCCGGCTTGAACTGCAAGCCCACCTGGAGGCCTGGGCAGACCGGCACATTCAAAGCGCCTGGTCAACGCCTTTTTATGGCCTGGCTTTTCAACTGCGCCTGCTGTTGGATTTCTATAAGCTGGATGGGCGCGTTGACGAAATGCGCTCATTATGGGTACGCTTTCGCCGCCTGTACCCGGCCTGCTACACTCCATTGCTGGCTGAGCGGCAAGCCGCCGGCGATTGGGAAGCGGTGACCAATTACGCCCAAGAAGCTCTCGAAGTCGCCCGTCCCCCGCGCCCGGCTTATTACCTTCGCGAATCATGGGATAGCCCGCACACACTTTCGTTGCGCGGCTACCTGGCGCGAGCTTATTCCGCTTTGGGTGACACTGTGAAGGCGTTCGATCTCTACCGCCCGGCCTTTGATGACGTACCTTGCTTTGAAACCTATTCCCAAGCCCGGAAGCTGGCCGATGCCGTCTCCACTACAACAGGTGCTGCATTTACAGCCGAGGCGATCGACCGACTGCGTCAACTGGGAGAGCGCCAGCGATATCTACTGTGCCAGGTGTATCTCAGTGAAAGCCAGTTCGATGAAGCTTACTCGTTAGTTGCGTCATTAATAGGGTACCAGGGCATGGAAGAAAGCAAACTGGTTGCCAAAGCACACCTTTTGGCTGCGCTTGGCCCAACGCCAGATGAGCGCATGGGCAGCAACCTGCGCGATTTCTATGCCAAAATCGAGCGGGGCGAAACGGAACCGTTGCGTTTTTTGCGCGATGCTTTGCCGCACACGCCGGCAGTATCACGGACTACTGAACTCGAACGATCCGAAGCCATTTACCGCCGCTTGATGCAGGTCCATATTGATAACGGGCGCAAGACATACGCCGCGGGCGCTTATTACTGTGCCTTGTTGGGCGAAATCGCTTTCCACGAAGGCCGGCTGGCGGTGTTCAGGCTATGGTATGAAAAATATATGGAAGCCTATAAACGGTTCCGCTCTCTACGCGCTGAGATGGATATGAAAGTGGGACCAGTATTGCGCAGCCGGTCACCAGAAGATCGCTGAAACGCAATGGAGTAAAATAAGATCGAGCTTACAAATCCTCCAAAGCCAATTGTACCGGCTTACTCGCATCTTGTAACTCGATCTCGTATCCAAGTGCCTTATAACCAGTTCGTCGCCTTGTGTGCATTTTGGCTAACACAGGCACTTCAAAATCCACATAGTCGTAAATGATCACTTCCTGTTTGGCTGCATTCATACGGTGCAAACGGCCAGCATATTGGGTTAGTGTGCCGCGCCAGGATATTGGCAGCGCCAGGAACAATGTATCCAACCGTTCATCATCAAAACCTTCGCCCAGGTAACGCCCCGTTGCCAGGATTACCCGCGATTGATCAGCCGGGACGCTGGCGATTTGGTCTGCCAATTTACGGCGCTGCTTTTTGCCCATTCCGCCTTTCATCACAAATACATGCGCCACTCTATCAGCCAGTAAAGCCCCCAAAGCGTCTACGTGTTCTCGGCGCTCAGTTAATAGCACAGGGAATCGATGTGCTTGAATTGCAGCCACAACATCGTCAACGACCATCCGGTTTCGCAAATCATCATTGGCCAGCAAGGTATACACTTCCTGGATGGATTGAGCAGTCGAATTTTGCAGATGAGGTGGTAGCCGAAAATTAGTTGGTCGAACGATTACCTTGTGGTCAAAGGGACGCTTATCTGCCTGGGAGCGATCGCTAACTTTATACCGCACCGGGCCACATTGCATGAAAATGATCGGATGATGCCCATCCTTGCGCGTCACGGTAGCCGATAAACCGGTTATATATTTTGCTTTGCATTGACGCACCACCTGCTCAAAGCTGACTGCTGAAATGTGATGGCACTCGTCAACCACCAGGCACCCATAATTTCCGACGATATCATCCACAACCCCATCCTGGCTGAGGCTTTGGATCATGGCGACATCAAGCTGACCGTTTGGATTGTGTTTGCCGCCCCCGATCTGACCAATCTCTTTTGGCGAAAACCTAAGAAACTGGCTCAAAGCTTGAACCCACTGGTCAAGTAGCTGGCGGCGATGAACGATCACCAGGGTGTTCACTTGACGCTGAGCAATTAAGTAAGCGGCTACCACCGTTTTACCAAAAGCTGTCGAAGCAGCTAGGATACCCATCTCGTGTTGCAGCAAAGCGTCGGCAGCTTGTTGTTGTTCAACGCGCAAGGCTCCATGAAATTGAACATCCAACCGTGATCCAATGCAGCGGTTGTCGGTCAGGTTTACCTTGATGTTTAGCGAAGTCAACAAGGCAAGCAATTCATCCAGACAGCCCCGAGGGAGCCCCAAATGTTTCGGAAAATCTTCACAACAACTGATAACGCGCGGTTTACCAAAGGTGGATAACCGCATTCCTTGCGCCTGGTAGAATTCTGGATTTTGAAAGGCAGCCAGGCGAATCAGACGATTGCGTAGAGAAGGTGTCAGATCTGCTTTGGGGCTATAGATTTGATTACCCAGCACCAGGTCAAGCTGCTCAGGCAGGGGTCCAACCACTGGCTGTTCGGCCCGCTTTCTGGATGGAGGCATAGCCCAGGGACGATCATCTTCTTCGTCGATCACCGGTAACCGAATGCCCAGCAATTCATCCTGTTTATCGGCTCGCCTGACAATAGTATCTACTTCCGATCTGCTCATCCGATGCAAAGAAGCAAGAAAAGCCCATTGATCAGGGTAAGGATCGAACTGTTCATTCATAAATACGCTGTTGTTGTTTTCACGTGGCTTCTTTTGCAACGGCAGCGCGATTAGATTTCCAAAGCCCCCTCTGGGCAGTGTATCCTGGCTGGGAAAGAATCGATCATAGGAATCCAGCCCGATCTCCGGCCGCCGCTCCATGGTTTGAGAAAGTAAGAATGCCCCCATCTGACGAGCCAGAACTGCTGGAACTGGTTCGGCGAAGAATATCCAAATATGCCCACCATTACCTGAACGTGACCGCTCCAGTGCGGCGGGCACATTAAATTGCGAAAGGGTTTCCAAAAAAGCACGAACATCTTCCTGCCAGGATGCTTTATCGAAATCCACTGCCAGAAACCAACAGGTTTCATCTGGCAGCATCGGATAGACACCGATCGTAAAGTCACGCCCTGATTTATCTTGAGGATCGAGGCCTTGAAGGTGGTTGCAGACAACGACATCTGTGATTGGAAGAAATTCGCGGTGGGCACAGTTTTCGCAACGAATCTTTGGTTTTTCGCAAATCCCACTAATCCACTCATTGCGGCAAACCGGCTGATAGCCTTTCTTACCCGTCCTCACACTTTCAAAGCGCCTGGGATACACATCCTCACGCCCGCGAAACAGGCGACGGAAGAGAGCTATCTTCTCTTCTTGAGAGGATTGGTTGGTGACAATTTGCTCGCTATCACCAACACACGGCGCTGCAATCGGCCGGAGCAGAGTCGCTCTTTCATGTTGTAATTCTGCTAATCGCGCTATGAGTTCAGATTGGCGGGTGTTCAGTTCTGAGAGTTCCGCCTCGGTTGCAGCGATCAAAAGGTTGATATCGTTCAGGTCTCTCATAATCGGGATTGTCTATTGTTTTATACGTCACATCGGCACGTATGACCAGCTTCAACTTGATAACTCGGGAGATTCCCGGTGCATAACAACCGATTTCGGAAATTATCGGAAATTATCGGAAATCAGAATGTAATAGGTGGCGCGTTTACTGCCCATTTGGCGTAACAAGCCCAATTTCTCTAGCTTAGAGAGGTCATTTTGGGCCGTCCGCTGCGTGATTTTTCCGCCAGAAAGACGTACGTAGTCTGCGCTGGTAATCTGGCCATGTTGGCGTAGGTATTCCAAGGCAGCCTGTTGGCGAGGGTTAATTTCTGGTAATACTCCTAGTGTTATTTGTGGCGCGGTCGCTTTGTCAACTAGTGAGTAATATGCCCATCGCCTTGATCCATGCATTGTAATCGCGCCAGCTTCCACCAACCCGCGCAGTTCACGCGTGGCCACCAAGCTATCCACATTATTCAACCGGCAATAATCCGGGTTGGTAATTTGCTTGTGACGGTGCAAATAAGCCAGAGCGGTGCGCTGATGTGGGTTGATTGGCAGGTTGGCGTAAAGATTTAACCAGGCGACGGTTTCCGGGTCTAACAAGGTTTGGTTGGAAAATGTGACTGTGAAGTAGGTGCGTGTATCCTGGAAACGCGGCGGCTCTAAATGCGCCTCACGAAGCGAAGTCAACATTGCTTCGATGCCGGAACCTCGATTTTCCACCAGACCAATCTCGCTCAAAATACGCATCAACAGTTGGTTGCGGGTGGATTGGGTGCTCTCAAGGTTGGATTCGTTGACCGGGCCAAACAACCCGCCAGGTGTCATAATCTCCAGTCGGTCAGCGAACATCTCAATCCGCACCTGACTGCCCACCATGTAAGGGCTGTAATCACGGTGGGCAATGGCGTTGATCAGCGCCTCGCGCACTGCTTCTTCGGGATATTCGGGGATATCGCGGTGGAGAATGCCTTCAATGAGCGTGCTCTGGCGCATGTTCATCAGGCAACGTCCTACTGCTTCACCTACCATCTCCTCCATGCGTCCGTCAAACTGGGCGTTGTCCATAAAACGCTCGCCGCGCGGCCCTTTTTGAGAGCGATCCGTGCCGACATAACGCACGAAAGTGATCATCAGGGACGGGTAATATTTCTGCGGCCAGGTGCCAAAGGCCAACAGCCCAGCCAGTGTCGGGCGCGGCACATCGCCGTCCCGGCCCAAGATTTCTACCGCCAGTAAGCGCTCCACCAGGTCTTTTTCATCCAGACGTAGGCGTTGCCACAGCCCACGCCGGCTTTGCTTCAGACGGCTGAAATAGGCTTCCAGGGCCGTTTGATCCAAATCTTCAATGCTGGCTTTTTTGACAAGCTCCTGGTCAAATATCGGCTGGCCGCGCCCGGTGACAAATGTGAACACCTCGTAAGCTGACATACGTCGGTTTTGGTTGCCGACACGTAGAAACGAACCACCTTGCATGCCGGATGGCCCATAGTGGCAGGGTTTGTGCTTGTAATCGCACTCAGGCACATCGACCACGATGACTGTTTTGCCTTCTATCTCAACCGGTGTGATCTCCAGCGCCAATGGTGGAACCATCTTACCGGCCAGGTCAGTCAGCTCGCTGATCACGGTTTGTGCAGCTTCGACGCCTGCCAGGCGAAAACCCTGGCTTTCATCTATTCCAAGTAAAATCACACCCCCACCGGCCTGGTTCGCAAAGGCAGAGAGCGTCTCAAAGAGACGTTGGGGTAAACCTCGCTGGGCGCGTTTGACTTCCAAACCAGCGTCTTCGTACTCCCCGCTGCGCACGGCTTCGATCAATTCAAGAGCTTCTCGTGCGTTCACCATACCAATTATACTAACGGTTCATTTATCGAAGCCTTCAATTTCAAAGAATCAGCGCGGCAGGGATTGGCAAAGTCTTCCCGGCCGCGCTTCTTCGGATATTGCAGAGTTAGATTAGGGTTCTGGGGAATTCATCGACTCAGCGGTTCTTACTCACCGTGGGTAGGCCACCCACCCTCTCCGCTGAGCGTAAAGTCTTGTGAGCCTACCGGCTCTCGATCTGTTGAAAAACGGATGTGAAAGAACGAGGTTTTACGCTTTGGCGTGATCTTCACGCCCGAGATCGCTCAGTGACA
>Ga0209286_1000616_pt1 | contig 10155 bp, 12 predicted proteins | sample PPLLak1March2015_2_FD_187250 | JGI IMG/M metagenome (GOLD analysis project Ga0209286, IMG submission 187250) | Freshwater sediment microbial communities from Prairie Pothole Lake near Jamestown, North Dakota, USA - PPLs Lake P8 Core (3) Depth... | ecosystem: Environmental > Aquatic > Freshwater...
CCAGTGGCGGGCCAGCGGGCGATCTGACACGTCGGGTCACCGCCAACGGGATGAATACTCCGGCGCTCCGGCCGGCGCTTGCTTAATCGTCGTCAAGTGGCTGATGACTCGATTGGTCTGCAATTGTTTTTGCCCTTGCGCCGCGGATCGGCGAGCGACTGCGGCCTGCCTCTGCGATTCATTGATGGTGCAAGTGCGATGGCGAATAGATGGAACTGCTCGTGTCTTATTCTCGCGGCTGCTACGGCCCGGCCCGGCAGGAGGTCGCTCGCATCCTCGGGCGGTTTGGCGATGCCCAGCCGCGCATCGGAAAGAGCGGCGTTCCCGGCATCCTGGTCGTGCACACGGCCATGGACAACCGGCATGTCGTGGCCCGATGCGCGGAGCGTTACCGCGCCGAGCCCGAGGCGTTCCGCTTCGCGATCAAGTGGGTACCGGTCGATGGCTGGTGCGCGAAGGATCTCGATGCGATGAGGCGAATGATCAAGGAGCAGGTGCTGCCCCGGATCGGTGCGCGGGACACCTGGGCAATGAAAGTGGAGAGGCGTGGCTGGGAGCAGTACCACACGACGGACATCATTCGATACCTGGCCGAGGCGATCGATCGCAAAGTGAACCTGGAAACGCCGGACAGGATCGTCCGCGTCGACATCCTCCGCGACGCAGTCGCCATTTCGTTGCTCCGACCGGACGAGGTCTTCTCGATCCATGCAGCTTCACGGTGAACCGATGAGAGCCCTGATCATTAGCGCCGATGGGTTTGAAGATTCCGAGTTGCGTGTTCCGCTTCTCCGCTTCAAGGAAGAGGGCATCGCGGTCGACGTGGCATCGATCCGACCCGGGCGGATTCGGGGCAAACACGGATTCGAGACGGAAGTGGACAAGCAGCTCGAAGAAGTCTGGCCCGGGGAATACGACCTGCTGCTCCTGCCAGGCGGCAAGGCGCCCGCGACTCTTCGCACGAACGCTGCGGCGCTCGAGATCGCGCGCGCCTTCATGGCTGCCAACAAGCCCATCGCCGCGATCTGTCACGGTCCGCAGATTCTGGTGAGCGCAGATGTGATGCGTGGCCGGCGCGCCACCTGCTTCCACGCGGTCGCCGCGGAACTGCGCGATGCCGGAGCGCTCTACGAGGATCGCGAGGTCGTCGTCGACGGCAACCTCGTCACCGCGCGGCAACCGGCGGATCTGCCGGCATTCCTGCGCGAGACGATGAAGCGTATCCATGCGCAAGCAGCCGCTGCCGCCTCCCGACGGTGAGGGTGGCGTCCCGCTCACTGCGGCGCTCGCTCGTCGGCGGTCGGTGCGCGAGTTCGCGCAGCGCGCGCTCGCGCCCGCGGAGGTGGGGCAACTGCTCTGGGCCGCACAGGGAGTGACTGACGCACGCGCCGGTCAGCGCAGCTCCCCCTCGGCCGGCGCGCTCTACCCGCTCATCGTCTATGCAGCCCTCGCCGACGGGTTGTTCCGTTATGTGGCGAGCGGCCACCTACTCGAGCAGGTCTCGCCCCGCGATCTGCGACGCGGTCTCGCGGCGGCCGCCCTCGGCCAGGAAGAAATCGCGCATGCACCGTGCGTGCTCGTGTTGACCGCGGTGTTCGCGCGCACGGCCCGGAAGTACGGTGAGCGGGCGACGCGCTACGTATGCATGGAGGCGGGACATGCTGCACAGAACGTGCTCCTTACCGCCGCGGCGCTTGACCTCGCCGCCTATCCGGTCGGCGCATTCGCGGACGCACGAGTCGCCGAGCTGCTCGGACTCGCCCACGACGAGACGCCGCTTTACCTCGTGCCGGTCGGCGCGCCTCAATTCCGTCCAGCCGCTGCTCGATAGGCGATACGAGCAGTGCCACTGGCTGCTCGGGCCGTCGCGTGCGGCGAGCGCGATCACGGTGCGGGAGTCTCTCCCGGTTCTACGCTGTCCACCTTCGGCTCTTCGCGCTGGGGATGCTGCCTGATGACGCGCTTCAGTCGCTCGTCTTTCGTGATGCTGCGCCCGCCGCTTTGCTGGATCTCGGGTCCGGGGGTCTCATCCTCGCGTTTGTTTCGCTTCGGCTCGCGTTTCATCTCTTTCACCTCGTGTGACCAATCAACCATTTATACAGATCAGGATCGGTGACCACCGCCGTCAGCGCGAGCGCGGCCTGCTCGAACGCCTCGGCCTTCGTGCCGCCGAAGCCGCGCACACCGCCATCCTGCTATGCGCGGCCCTTGGCGCAGTCGCGCAATCGCTCGCGCCATGCTTCGCGCAACCGCTCGCGCACCGCCGCGTCGGCAACGCTGGCCAGAAGTTCGGCCGAATCGGCAGGCAAGGAAACCGTCTGCCACGCGCCGTCCGTCGCGCACTCGACGTGCAATTGCAGCCCATGCTCCTTTGTTTCATGGGTGAAGATGTAGGCGCGCAAATCGAGCTCATCGAGGATGCGCGCAATGGCGGCGCGGATCGCGAGCGTGTCCGTCGTCATCGCGTTTCCTCCGTCCGATCCAGTTTCCGGGGTGCGCCTTGCGATGGGACTGCCCTAGCCGTGTGGCGGGCCGCGACCAGCCTCGCTCGTGAGCGCAGGCCGATTTCATGCTCACCCGCTGCGAGCAGCACGGGTTGACCGAAATCAATCGCGCCGCACCGTTCGAGCAATACGGACCTTCGCCGCTTCGATTCTTGGCGGCGACCGGCGAAGGACTGTCGGCGTCAAGGATGAGATCCGGCTGAGTTTCCAGTAACTTCGTTCGATGCGCGCTGCCTCTGGCGGCGGCCGCATCAGCGTCGGGTACGCCTTCCCGACAGCAGTTCAAGCAGACGCAGCGCATCGTGCGGGGCATGTCCGAACGCATCGTTGTCGAAATACACATGGACGTCGCGCCCCTCGCGCAGCCAGCGTCGCACCTTCATCGCCCAGCCCCTCAGCTCGACTTCGGTGTAGCCCGATGCATACGTCGCGGTGTGCCCGTGCAATCGCACGTAGACAAGGTCGGTCGTCACTTCGTCCCACAGCGGCCAATCGGCAGCGTCCGACTGGCAGACAGCAATGCGGTGCCGGCGCATGCACAGCGCCACGTCTTCGCCGAACCACGATTGATGGCGGAATTCGATCGCGTGGCGCACGCTGCGCCAGCTTTGCAGAGCCCGCGCGAAGCGTTCGAGCCTGTCGAGGTCGCGGTGCAGGTTGTGCGGTAGCTGCCACACCACCGCCGCGAGCTTGGTGCCGAGACCCGCGGCGCGGCTGCGTTCGAGCGCGATGGCGGGCAGCGGGTCGTTGAGCTTCTTGTTGTGCGTCAGGTAGCGGTTAGCCTTGATCGCAAAGCGGAATTGCGGCGGCGTCTCGACACGCCAGCGCTGGAATGTCTGCTTGCTTTGCAGGCGATAGAAGGTCGCGTTGATCTCAACCGCGGTAAAGCGCTCCGCGCAGAAGCGCAGCCATCCGGTCCGCGGGCAGGGTCCATAGAACGTCGCGCGCCAGCCGTCGTAACTCCAGCCGCTGGTGCCGACGTACGCCCTGCCTGCGGCCTTCCTGGCCGCCGCCGGAGAGGAACGGCCGGAAACGCGATGGTCTTTCAAGGCGGGGGGAGGTTGAGCGGTTCCTTCAACTGCACGACGTAATGGTTGCCCCCGGCATCGACGACATCGATGTTGTGCAGCCAGTCGAACTCGTGGTCGATGTCGACCCGGGCAGGATGGATCCTCTGCTGCAGGTCACCGGCGGAAATGACCAGTATTCCATCCTTCGGAACGTACGAGAGCCCGGTCAGCGCAACCCAGTGCGCGGCGACCTGCTCGCCGAGCCCGAGCCCCGTGACTTCGACGTCCACGCCCCGTGCGCCGAGCGCATTGGAAAAACGATCGAAGTATTCCTGCCACTGCGACCGTGCGAGCTGCCTCAACGGCATCTGTTCTCCTCAGGTCCCGGACAAGTCCACATCATCGCCTCGAAGCCCGATCACTCGATTGCGCGCCCGGTCCCGACATGTTCGTGCTCACGGTGCGGGATAGACGCAGAAACGCGCGAGAATATGAACAGTGGGGCGACGGCCGGCGCCCGCCATATCGTCGCCCGAATGTCTGACCGCCGGCAATCCCGCGCCCGAAGCAGTGCGAAGCGGCACGTTCCGATGCAAGCCCTGATCCTCACTGCAGACGATTTCGAAGACTCCAGCCTGCTCACAGGTACTGGCGAGTGCAGGCCTGCTGCGCGGCCGGTCGTGCGCGGTTGACCCATCTCAAGCGGCCGATGTGCGGATCGGCGGAAGGTTGCAGTGGTCATGCCAATAGAGATCTCATTGCTCGACGCGCCGTCGGCCGCCACGCTGCCGATCGAGATGGTCGAGCGCAAGGGCCTTGGGCACCCCGACACCATTTGCGACGCGCTCGCTGAAGCGAACAGTATTGCGCTGTCACGCTTTTACCTCGACCGCTTCGGCGCGATCCTGCACCACAATGTCGACATGGTGCTGCTGCGAGGCCGCGCGCTGTGGTGACTGGCGCGGGCGACGAACTGTCCACGGGTGATTGGCTGCGAGCGCCGTTTCTGGTCGGTGAGCTTGCCGGAAAGAGGGGAAGTCTATGACTCGCAAGGAGGCCCTCATCAAGAAAGTGCACGGGCTGCTCGAGCGCGAGCGGCGGATCAACCTGCATCGTCATCCGGTCAGGATCGACATTGCCGAGGGCGCGGTCGTCCTCGAAGGCGAAGTCGAGGACATCGCGGCGAAAAAGCTCGCGCTCGAACTGGCCGCCGGCGTCACGGACGTCCGCGGCGTGATCGACCGTCTGCACGTCGCGCCGGCTGAACGCAAGGGTGACGGTGCCATCCGCGTCGCGCTGTGCGAATCGCTGTTACGCGCGCCCGAACTGCGCAATTGCGCGCTGCGATTCCGAGCAAAGGACCGCGTGGAGACGCTGCGCGCGATGCAGCATGACAGTGCCGGCGAGATCGAGGTCGCAATCGACGAGGGTGTGGTCACGCTCGAGGGAACAGTGATCAGCCTTTCGCACAAGCGCATCGCCGGCGTGCTCGCCTGGTGGGCGCCCGGCTGCCGCGACGTGGTCAACTCGATCGACGTGGCGCCGCCGGAGGAGGACAACGACGACGAGATCATCGACGCGCTGCAGCTCGTATTCGAGATGGATCCGATGCTGCGTGGAGAGGCGATCCTGGCGCGGGCGGCCAACTACGTCGTGACGCTCGAAGGACAGGTGCACACGGAGGCGCAGCGGCGACGTGCCGAGCTCGACGCCTGGGCGCTCTTTGCCGTCGACAAGGTGGTCAACCGGATCGAAGTGGGCGCGCCGTGATGAGGACAATCTTGGCTATGACGCCCCCGCATGCGCGATGGGCGTTATTTCTTCAAACTGTACGCGCTCGACGTGCTACTCGGTGCTCTCAGGTCGCCGACCAAGGCACAACTGGAGCGCGCGCTGCAGGGACAAGTGCTGGCGCAGAGAGATGATCGGCGCGTAAAGAAAGCAGCGGCATAAGCCGCTCGCGCCGCTATCGAGACCCCAATCGCGCGCACCGCGCGATCGGCGAGCCCGCGATCCATTGACCTGTATCGCCTCCTCCTCGGCGAATGCGAGACACACTACAGGTTGAGCTTGGTCGGCAACGCGCAGAGGGCGGTCGCACTCGGTCGCCGATCGGGAGAAACGCGATGTCATACAAGCAGGTGCTGTTCCAATCCGCCGCGCGCGAGAAGGTGGTGCGCGGCGCCACCCAGCTTGCCGACGCGATCCGCATCACGCTCGGGCCGAAGTCGAAGTCGGTGCTGATCCAGAGGAAGTGGGGCGCGCCGCTCGTCTGCAACGACGGCCTGACGATCGCCAAGGAATTTGAGCTGAAGGACCCGGAGGAGAACCTCGGGGCCCGGATGCTGCGGCAGGCCGCCGAGAAGACCGGCGAGGCGGTTGGTGACGGCACTAGCACGGCGACGCTGCTGGCCCACGCCATCTTCGCCGAGGGCGTGCGCAACGTGGTCGCGGGCGCGAGCGCGATCGACCTGAAGCGGGGGCTGGACCGCGGCTGCAAGCGTGCGGTCGACACGCTGAAGGCGCTGTCGCGGCCCGTGTCCTCGCGCAAGGAGAAGGCGCAGGTGGCGACAATCTCCGCGCACAACGACTCGGCGATCGGCGAACTCGTCGCCGACGCGATGGAGAAGGTGGGCGGAGAGGGGGTCATCACGGTGGAGGAATCGCGAACCACCGACACCACGCTCGATGTGGTCGAAGGCATGCAGTTCGACCGGGGCTTCCAGTCGCCGTACTTCATCAGCAACCCCGAGAAGATGGAAGCGGTGCTCGAAGACGCCTACGTGCTGCTGGCCGAGCGCAAGATCGACAACCTGACGGACTTCCTGCCGCTGCTTGACCAGATCGCCAAGTCGGGGCGGCCACTGCTGGTGGTGGCCGAGGAAGTGCAAGGCGAGGCGCTCGCAACATTGATCGTCAACCAGATCCGCGGCATCCTGAAGAGCTGCGCAGCGAAGGCGCCGGGCTTCGGCGACCGCCGCAAAGCGATGCTGCAGGACATGGCGGTGTTGACCGGCGGACTGGTGCTGTCGGACGAGACCGGCATGAAACTCGAGCACATGACGCTCGAGCAGCTCGGGCGCGCCAAGCGCGTCGTGGCCGACAAAGACAACACGACACTGATCGGCGGCGCCGGCGATCGCGCGGCGATTGACGGCCGCATCAAGCAGATCCGGCTGGAGATGGACAAAGCCACCAGCACCTATGACAAGGAGAAGCTGCAGGAGCGCCTGGCGAAGCTCGCCGGCGGCGTGGCGGTGATTCGCGTCGGCGCAGCAACCGAGGCCGAGATGAAGTCCAAGCACGACGCGCTCGACGATGCGATCAGCGCCACCAAGGCCGCGGTGGCCGAGGGCATTGTGCCGGGCGGCGGGCTCGCGCTGCTGCGCTGCGTGCCCAGTTTGGCGGACGAGGCAGCGCAATCCAGTGGCGACGAGCGCACCGGCGTGCTGATCCTGAAGCGTGCACTGGAGGCGCCGACGCGGCAGATCGCGGAGAACTCGGCCGTCGACGGCGGCGTGGTGGTTTCGAAGATGCTCGAAGGCAGCGGCAACATGGGTTTCGACGCGGCTTGCAATGCGTACGTGGACCTGGTGGAGGCCGGCATCATCGATCCGACCAAGGTGCTGCGCGTCGCACTGGAGAACGCCGTGTCGGTCGCGAGCATCCTGCTGCTGACTGAAGCGACGATGACAGAGATCGAGGAGCCGAAGACGGACTCCGCACGCACGCCCGACATGGGACTGTGATCGCGCGAGTTTTCGGCTCTACGCGAGAAGTCCGGCTTGGCATGGATCGGACCCCAACTGATTGCACGGTGCGCCGAGGATCAGCGCGGCGGAGCCTTCGATCTCACCTGTGACCAACAGCCCCCCACTCGTTACGTCTGCACTGCGCCGCTTGTCGGCGAACGCTTGGCCGACCGCGCAGCCAAGTCTTTGCTCCAGTGCTTCGCGCCACAGCTGCGCCCGCGTGACCCCGGTCCCGCGAGACCACCGCGATCGGCGCTTCGCGCGCCAGCGCCGCAGCATGCTCGAGGAACCGCGGGTGGCTGCCGAGGTGGATCGCGCGCCACCAGAATGAATTGTCGAACGCGGCGACATTGTGTGCCGATCGCTTCGAACAACTGCGCGAGGTAGCGACTGGTCGCCGGATCGCCGGGCTTGGTACGGACGATTGCGGGGATGCGTGCGGCGCCATGGTCCTTGAGCGTCGTCACGAAGAAGATCAGCCTCGCAAGCTTGTCATTGGCGCTCGCCGCGGGGTCGCAGCGCAGGCTTTGCACCACATAGGCGTCGGCACCGCGCGCGCGTCGACCAGCGGGCGCGCCTTGTGCTCCGCCGTCCTCAATTCGCTTATTCGTGCGCGGACAGCGCAAGCCCGAGGCCGGCAGCCACGCTGGCGCCGAATTCGCGGCTCGCGTCGAGCGCAAACAGAAGCATCGGCGACGCTATCATCGACGCGCCTTGGCTGCGTAACGCCTGTCAAGCGTCTTGTTGACCGCTCGCAAGATGACCGCCTGCGACGGGCCGAACCTTGAGCCATGCAAGTCCTCGCGGCCTTCGATATCGCGCGCTGGTGCGCAGCTTCGTGGGACGTGTTTGCCGCCGGATCGGCAGCGGCGCCACTGATCCGGGACACCGCCCAGACCCGCCTGGACGCCCTGGTACGCCTTGCCGCCGAACGCTCGCCGTTTTACGCGGCCCACCTTAAGGGCCGATTGGGCGGCGGACCGATCGAACTGGCCAAGCTGCCCGTCGTGACCAAGCAGGCGCTGATGCAGCGTTTTGACGATTGGTGTACCGATCGCACCGTGAAGCGGGCGACGGTGGGTCCGCACCTGAACGATCTGCGTCGGCTTGGCGAGCCACTGATGGGCAAGTATCACGTGTGGACGAGTTCGGGCACCAGCGGGGTTCCCGCAGTCTTCGTGCACGACGAACGGGCCCTCGCCGTCTATGACGCACTGGAGACCGTGCGCTTCCGACGGCTGCGTCCCGAGCAATGGGCGCTCGCAGGCTACCTGTTGGGCGAACGTTATGCACTGATCGCAGCCACCGGAGGGCATTTCGCCGGCGCTGCCACCGCGGCGAGACTAGCCCGCATCAACCCGTGGTTCGCGCGTTCGGCACAGGTGTTCTCCATACTGCAGCCGGTGGTCGACCTCGCGGCCGCGTTGCACGCGTTCCAGCCGAGCTTGCTGGCGTCGTATCCGACAGTGGCGCAGGTGCTGGCCGATGAGCAGTGCGCCGGCCATATCGAGTTGCACCCGTCCGAGTTCTGGAGCGGAGGCGAGTTCCTGTCCGCGGGGGTGCGCCGACACATCGAACGCTCATTCGGCTGCCTGGTGCGCAACAGCTACGGTGCGTCGGAGTTCATGTCAATCGCCTGCGATTGCGCCCACCGGACGTTGCATCTGAACTCCGACTGGGTTGTGCTCGAACCGGTCGATCGTCATTACCGCCCGACGCCACCGGGCGAGGCTTCGTACACGACCTTGATCACCAACCTTGCGAATCATGTCCAGCCGTTGATCCGCTACGACATCGGCGACCGTGTGACCTGGCTCACGCAGCCATGCCAATGTGGCAGCCCGCTGCCGGCCATCCATGTTGAAGGACGCACCGACGACATCCTCGAGTTCGCCGATGCGCATGGACGGCGCGTGCCGCTGCTGCCCCTGGCGCTCGCCACCGCGCTGGAAGAGCATGCCGGCGTGTACGGCTTCCAGCTGGTGCAAAAGGACGCGGCAACCATCGAACTGCGGCTCGAGTCGCTAGCGTCGCAACAGCAAGGCAGCGTCGCGGCGTGCCGCGTTGCCCTGACGAACCTGCTGCGCGCCAATGGGCTCGCGCGGGTGCGCATCCTCTGGGAAGGCCGGCGTCCGCGGCGCAATGCGAGCGGCAAACTGCGGCGGGTCATTGCCGCCCCGTCCACGGCGAAACGGGCGCAAGAACCGAGGAAAGTGCCGGTCCGAACATGATCACGGCTCCCGTCCAGCAGCCGGCAAGCGAGCTCGGCGAACGCAGATTGCTTTCGATCGTCGAAGCGACTGTCCGCGAACTGCAGCCCGACACCGGCGTCGTCCACGTGTCGCTCGGCAGTTCGCTCGATCGCGATCTCGGGCTGGACAGTCTGTCGCGCATGGAACTCGTGCTGCGGCTCGAACAAGCATTCGGAGTCGCGGTCTCGGAAGACACGCTGCAAAAAGCGGAGACGGTGCGCGATCTGCTGGGCGCCATTGAGCGTGCCAGCGCGCGCGGCCCGGTCAAGCGCTTTCCGCCCATGCGCCCGGCCAGTGCGCCAGCGCGCGCTGCCGAAGTCGCGACCGCTGAGCAGGCTCGGCCCGACACCGCCTCGACGCTCGTCGATGTTCTGAACTGGCATGCGGCCATGCGGCCGCACGAGATCCAGATCACTCATCAGGCCGACGATGGCGAACAGACAATCAGTTGCGATCAGCTGGCCGCCGGCGCGCGGGCGGTCGCCGCCGGATTACAGCGCATCGGCCTGGCGCCGCGACAGTGTGTTGCGATCATGCTGCCGACCTCGATCGCCTACTTCCACACCTATTTCGGCATCCTGCTGGCCGGCGGCATCCCGGTGCCGATCTACCCGCCGGCGCGGGCGTCGCAACTCGA
>Ga0209286_1000617_pt1 | contig 10153 bp, 8 predicted proteins | sample PPLLak1March2015_2_FD_187250 | JGI IMG/M metagenome (GOLD analysis project Ga0209286, IMG submission 187250) | Freshwater sediment microbial communities from Prairie Pothole Lake near Jamestown, North Dakota, USA - PPLs Lake P8 Core (3) Depth... | ecosystem: Environmental > Aquatic > Freshwater >...
TATGGCAGCCCCTGTTTCAATAGCATCTACACCCACCTCGTTGCAGAGGTGGTTCAATTCGGCAATATCGTCAAGGTCACCGATGCCACAGTTAGGTCCAAGAAGCGCGATGTTCTCATATTGGATAGAAGCGACCGTTTTCTTTCCCGAAGGGTCTGGAAAGATATTGGAACATGAAATGACGCAACCTCTCAAGCAGGGTGTTCCTGAGCGACCTTCTCCTCCTCGGGCTGCAATCACCTCTGCGACCCGCTCTCCAGCGATCTCTTCTGCTTTCTCAAACCGGCCTGCACTGAAGTTCCTCGTAGGGAGAAGGCCGAGCTCATTGGCGACCATGAGGATCGCAGGGGTTCCAAACTTATGCCTGTTTTCCGTCTTGGGATCCTCCAGGATCGCTTGAGCAAGGGTTTTGCTTGCTTCACGAAGAAGGGCTTCATCAAACACATGGGGCGATACAGCATCTGAATCATCCACCACAATCGCCTTGATTCCTTTCGACCCCATGACCGCCCCAAGGCCGCCACGGGCAGCATATCGCACCTGTATGTCGTTCGCATCGGACACAGCCACGCCAGCGCCCACCATCTTCATCTCCCCTGCTGGGCCGATGCAGATGATTCCCACCTCGCGGCCGAACTTTTCCCGGAGGAGGCGAATGGTCTCTGAAACGAACATCCCTCTTAATTCAGGAAATTCTGACAGGCGAAGCTCATTCGAAGTGATGGTTAACACCCTTGGCGCCGATTTTTCAGGGAGGTCCTCCAGCACGACAGCCTTGATCCCGAGCCGGGCAATCTTCTTCCCGGCCTCTCCTCCGACATCGCTTTCCTTAACGCCGTGCGTGAGAGGGCTCTTGCCTCCCACTGAAAACTTTCCGGTCGTGGTAACCAGGGTATCCCCCAGAAGACCCGGCGCAATAATGAATTTATTGTAGCGTCCGAGAGGATCACAGGGTGGCGGAACTTCTCTCATCAGGAGCTTGGAAATCAGCAATCGTCCTCCCCACTGCATCTCTTCGGCTGAGGCCTCCTGCTTTGTGATCTTCCCAGTTCTTGTATTCACTCTGATCATCCACTTCATCTTTCTTCTACCCCTTACCTAATCTCAGCGGGCTCTTTGTTTTCTCCAGAAGAGTATTTAAATCTTTCGCTACCTCCGCGCTGATCTCAACTCCTTCTTTTAGACTTTGTTTCTCTCTCTCGAGTTCAATCTCTCCCGGCAGATAAATCTGAGAAACCCCCTCGCCCTTCTTTGTTCCTTTGATCGATGTGATGTAGGACTCGATCCGTTCTTTGAATTGCTGGAGGGGCATGAAGCGCTCGATATCGAGGGCCATTAGAAAAACACCGATCCCGGTAGGTCCTGCGAGTTGGTGGTAGGTCTTTACATGGGGCCCCCATTGAGAGCCAGAAAGCAAACCTGCCAAAACGTCGATCATGAGGGCGAGGCCATAACCCTTAGGGCCTCCGATAGGCAGAACCGTCCCCCTGAGAGCGGCTTCTGGATTTGTGGTCGGGTTTCCAGTCTCATCAAGGGCCCAGCCCAAGGGAATGCTTTCTTTCATCCGCTGGGCTCGACGGATCTTTCCTCGGGCCACAACGCTGGAGGACATGTCCAAAACCACTGCACCTTTCTCTCCACCCGGAATAGCAATGGAGATCGGATTTGTTCCTAAGAAAGGTTCTGCCCCTCCCCAAGGAGGCATAGATGGAGCTGAATTACTCATCACGATTCCAACCATTCCCTCTTCCGCTGCCATCAGCGTGTAAAAGGCGAGGATGCCGATGTGGTTTGTATTTCGGACGAGGGTTAATCCAATTCCAAGCTCCCGGCCTTTTTGAATGCTCATCTTCATGGCACGATGAGCTGCAACCTGGCCAAGTCCATTGCCTCCATCAAGAATGGAGGTTGTGCCGTCCTCTCTGACCACTTTGATCTCTGTCGGAATGCGAATCATATGAGCATCAACTCGGTCTGAAAGGAGCTTCAAAAAATGGACGCCGTGAGTATCGATCCCCCTCATCTCAGCTCGGACTAAACAATCTGCCACTAAAGTCGCCTCTTCATCAGTGGCGTTCAATCCTTTTAAGATACCGAAGGCGAATTCCTTTAATTTTTCCGGTCGGACTTTCATAAAGCTAATCTTCCACAAGCCCAAGGAATTTAAAAACCTTTTCCAATTGATTCAGCTCCACGCCCGATATTCCAGCCCTTAATTTTTCTGCCTTCGTCTTTTCTGCCTCTATTCTTTTGATCGACGCCTCCAACACCTCTTCGCATTCCATTCGCCCAACCACAACCATGCCATCATCATCTCCGAGGATCAGATCGCCGGGATGAACGAGGACACCCCCAAAAAGGATAGGATGATTAATCAACCCAAGGACCGTTTTTGTAGTTCCACGAATACAAAACCCACGACAGAATATCGGGAATCCCATTTTAATGATTTCAGCTGAATCCCGTATTGAACCGTCAATCGCCAGCCCTCCAATTTTTCTGGCGACGGCAGATGTGGCCATCAGTCCCCCCCAGTAACCGGCTTCATAGTATCCTTGTACCGAGGCCACCAGGATGTCTCCCGGCCGGGCACGCTCAATGGCTTTGTGAAGCATCAAGTTGTCTTCGGGATGACATTGGACGGTGAAGGCTGGGCCACAGAGCCTGACCCCACGGCTGATCGGCTTAATGGCACAATCAACAGCCCCTTTCCTGCCGGAAGCCTCGTGGACGGTGGCTGTTCCTATCCCCCGAAATTGATCTATTAATTCTTTTGGTGTTCTCTCGATATGGGTGATGACATGGATCATCTGACAGGCTCCTTACTTTGCCACTCTTCCATCACATCATTTTCCTTATGTATTCCAAGGAATTTTGCAGATGGTCTCGAACGGCTTTTTCCGCTCTCACAGGATCTCGAGCCTTTAAGGCATCCAATATTTCCAAATGTTCTTTAAAAGCCTCCTCAGATCGACCTGAGGGAGATTGATTGAAGAAATGGATGCGGGACCGAACAATATGATCCTGAAGCCTCTTATAGATTTCCTTCAATCGCTTATTCCCAAATGTTTCGAAGATGAAGGCATGAACCTCATCCCCTGATTTAAAATGGCCAGCGGAAGCCTTCTTACTATCACTTTCAGAGGAAACAAACTTTTCCCTTATCGCTCCAACCCTTTCCGGATCCGCCTTCAGTGCAGCACGTCTTATTACTTCACACTCCAAGACCTCTCGGATCTCGAATATCTCCCTGATATCCTGGATAGAAATCATAGAAACAAAAGCTCCTTTGACAGGGATACTTTCAATAAACCCCTCCTTTTCGAGCTGCTGCAATGCTTCGCGAATTGGGGTTTTGCTGATCTTCAACTCTTTTGAAAGAACACCCTCGTTAAGAGGTTCTCCCGGGTTGACGAGGTTATTGATGATCCTGCTTTTCAAGTTCTCGTAAACAATGGCTTTCTTGCTCTTCGAGCTGTTCTTAATCTTCTTCAAGATCTTCTATTCCAATCCTCAAGGATATATCAAGAAAATATTTCTAATATATTTTAAAAATACTGTTAGCATACAAGAAAATTCCTGTCAAGAAAAATTTGCGTCTGCCGGTAATCCCTCAGATACGGGTGCTATCCGTGGGTAGGGGAGGCTTTAGCCTCCCTATTTAGGGCGACCTGCCTTCGCCGAAGCGGCTTCGCGCAGGCAGGCTGAAGTCACCCCTACCCCCCTGAGCAAGCCCAGGGCTTCAGGCCTGGGAGTCGAAGGGAGTCGAAGGGTTGACTCCCTGAGTTAAATCTGGTAGTTTTTGATTAGGAGCTGAAGGTGAAAGAAAAGATTAAAAAAAGAGATGACCTCAAGAGGATCATCCAAGACCTGAAAGCCAAGGGGAAACGGATCATCTTCACGAACGGCTGTTTCGACCTTCTCCATATCGGACATATCCGTTATTTGGAAGAAGCCAAGTCCCTTGGAGATATCCTGGTCGTTGGAGTCAACAGCGATGCTTCGGTTCGGGGCTTAAAGGGCCCCAACCGGCCAATTCTCCCCGAAGAGGAGAGGGCGGAGATTCTTTCCGGTCTCGGGTGTGTCGATTATATCACAATCTTCGATGAGCCCACCCCCTTGAACGTGATCTCTTTACTCCTTCCCCATATCCTTGTTAAAGGAGGGGATTGGACCAAAGAAGCCACCGTAGGATGGGAGACGGTTGAACGAACCGGAGGAGAAGTTGTTATCCTTCCTTTCGTCGAAGGCTCCTCCACCTCTCATCTCATCGAGACGATCGTGAAACGCTATGAAAAAAAATGATGAAAAAGATATGTTTTCTGTTCCGGAGACGCTTCCCCTCCTTCCAGTGAGAGATATTGTCGTCTTTCCATACATGGTTCTTCCTCTCTTCGTCACCCGGGAGAAATCGATCAAGTCCCTCGAGGAGGCCCTTGCCAATGACCGGCTGATCTTCTTGGTGGCTCAGAAAACCCTGACCGAGGACGAACCATCCATCAAGGACCTCTACCGTGTGGGGACGGTCGCCATGATCATGCGAATGCTCAAGCTCCCTGATGGAAAGACGAAGATCCTCGTCCAAGGGCTCTCAAAAGCCGCTCTCAAAGAGACCCTCCAGATGACACCTTACTTCCGGGTGAAAGTGGAGAATATCAAAGATCCCTTCGTCACGGAGATCACTCTTGAGATCGAAGCCTTAATGAGAAATGTGAGAGAGCAGTTGGAAAGGATTACCTCGTACGGCAAGATGCTCTCACCCGATCTGATGTTCATTCTGGACGGGGTCGATGATCCTGGGAGGTTAGCGGACCTGGTTGCCTCCAATCTGGATCTCACGGTGGAAAAAGCCCAGGAGGTCTTGGAAATTTTAGATCCCATACAACGGCTGAAGGTGATCAATGAAATCCTGGGAAAAGAGGTTCAGGTCCTCACCATGCAAGCAAAGATCCAATCTCAGGCAAAGGACGAGATCACGAAATCCCAGAGGGAATACTTCCTCCGAGAACAGATGAGAGCCATTCGGAGCGAACTAGGTGAGGTGGATGAGCGCGCAAAGGATTTCAAAGAGCTCAGACAGAAAATCAGAAAGTCGAAGATGCCCAAAGAGGTGGAGAAGGAGGCCTTTCGAGAAATGGACCGATTGGACCAGATGCATCCAGACGCTGCAGAGTCCTCCATGGTCCGAACCTATCTCGATTGGCTGGTAGAGATGCCCTGGTCAAAATCGACCGTCGATAACCTCGACCTCCGGAAGGCAAAGAAAGTCTTGGATGAGGATCATTACGATTTAGAAAAGGTGAAGGATCGGATTTTGGAATACCTGAGTGTCCACAAATTGAAGAAAAAGATGAAGGGTCCGATCCTCTGCTTCATCGGGCCTCCCGGAGTCGGGAAAACCTCCCTCGGAAAATCAATCGCCAGGGCCCTGGGGAGAAAATTTGTCAGGATTTCCCTAGGAGGCATAAGAGATGAGGCCGAGATTCGAGGCCATCGCAGGACCTATGTCGGCGCCCTTCCTGGACGGATCATTCAGTCGATTAAGCAGGCAGGCAGCAACAATCCGGTATTTATGATGGATGAGGTGGATAAGATTGGCATTGACTTTCGAGGAGACCCTGCCTTCGCTCTCCTTGAAGTCCTCGACCCGGAACAGAATAACGCCTTCAGCGATCATTATCTCAATCTCCCTTTCGACCTCTCCCAGGTGATGTTTATCACCACGGGGAATCTCACCGATCCCATCCCTTCTGCCCTCAAAGATCGGATGGAGGTCATCAACCTCCCCGGCTATACCGAACTAGAAAAACTGAAGATTGCTCGAACCTTTCTCCTACCCAGGCAGATGGAAGGAAACGGAATCAGTCCAAAGGTGCTCCAAATTTCGGATAAGGCTATCCTCCAGGTCATCTCTCAGTACACTCAGGAGGCTGGCCTGCGGAACCTCGAGAGGGAATTGGCCTCCATCTGCAGAAAGGTGGCCAGGGAAGTGGCTGAGGGAAAGAAGAAAAAGACAAAAATCCAGACAAAGAACCTCCATCAATTCTTAGGACCTCCTCCCTTCCTGCCTGACGAAGAAGAAAAACGGAATGAGCTCGGGGTGGCCACAGGCCTGGCGTGGACCGAAACCGGAGGAGAAGTGCTTCATGTCGAAGCTTCAACAACTCCCGGAAAGGGGACGCTCATCCTCACCGGCCACTTGGGAGAGGTGATGAAGGAGTCAGCGCAGGCCGCCCTAACCTATGCCCGCTCAAAGGGAAAAGCCTTCCGGATCGTACCCGGGAATCTCAATGAGAAGGAGATCCACATTCATGTCCCCGCAGGCGCAATCCCGAAGGACGGACCTTCGGCGGGCATTACCATGGCCGTGGCTCTCATCTCTGCCCTCTCCGGAGTTCCGGTTAAGAAAGATGTCGCCATGACCGGAGAGATCACTTTGAGAGGGAGGGTGCTTCCAGTAGGAGGCCTCAAGGAGAAAGTCCTCGCGGCCCATCGAAACCATATTAAGAACGTGATCATCCCCTATTTGAACAAGAAGGACCTCATTGACCTCCCTTCCTACATTCGAAAGAAAATCAACTTCCAACCCGTCAAGCATATGGATGAGGTCCTACGCCTTGCATTGGCCAGGAGAAGTAACACCGCTAAGCGTTAAAGCATGGAGGGGTATTTGTTGGGTTGGATTTCAAATTCGAAGCACGAAATACGAAATTCGAAACAAGCACAAATGTTCCAAATTCTAATTTCCCAAACAGAATTTGAAAATTTGAATTTTGAAATTGTTTCGGATTTCGATATTCGGATTTCGAAATTTTCCGATGGCTTTTGAGCCGGAGGACATCGGATGGAACTGCGGGAGATCGGTGAGTTTGGGCTTATCAACCGAATCAGAAAATGGACCTCCACCTCCGATCCGGCCCTATTGAAAGGTATTGGAGATGATGTGGCGGTCATCGAAACGGGTGCAAAGGTATGGCTGGTCACTACAGATCTTCTCATCGAAGACATTCACTTCGAGCTGACTTGGACGGATCCCTTCCATCTTGGCAGGAAAGCCCTTTTCGTCAATCTTAGCGACATTGCTGCCATGGGGGGGATTCCCAAATATTTCCTCATCTCCCTTGGCCTTCCCGAAAATCTTTCCCTTTCCTTCCTCTCCTCCTTCTACCGGGGTCTGAAGGATGGGGCAAAACGGTTTGGAGTGGATTTGATCGGAGGAGATACTTCCGTCTCCAGAAAGATCATCATCAACATCTGCCTTCTGGGAGAGGGAAAAAGGGGAAACCTTCTCTTCCGAAGCGGGGCGAGGGTTGGGGATGACTTGTTCGTCTCCGGGACTTTGGGGGACGCAGCCCTGGGGCTGAAAATCCTCCGGAAAAATGGGCTTCGAGGAAGACTCAAGGGCCTGGTCAGAAAACACCTCTCTCCTTCACCAAGAATCCACCTTGGGCAGGTCCTTGCCCGGAATCATTGGGCCACAGCAATGATCGATGTAAGCGATGGCCTTTTGATAGATACCAACCATCTCTTAGAAGAGAGTGGGGTCGGAGCTTGGATCTGGGAGGATCGAATCCCTCTTTCAAAGCTCTACCAAAAATGGATCCACTCCTTTTCAAAATCCCCTTATCGATTCGCCCTTAGTGGTGGAGAGGATTACGAACTCCTTTTTACCGCTCCTCCTGAGATGAGAAGGAGGATTTTACGCCTGGCTCTCGCGTTGAAGATACCGATTACTCAAATTGGAAAGATTTCCCCTAAAAGAGAAGGTCTCCATCTTGTCGGGAAGGATGGGAAAGAATACTCTCCTTCCCGGTTGGGCTTCGAACATTTCAAGAAATGATAAACGATCAGGATACCAAGATGAAGGATAACAGGAGATCAGAGCATCAGGTGAAACCAATCCCAAGATTCTTTACCTGGTAACCTGGTACCCTGATATTCGTATACCTTGAGGTAATAATCAATGAAAACCTATATTAACGAAATCAAAGAGAATGATCTTGTGGACTCCATCTTCCTCGTCAGAGAAAAATTTCTCGGCATCACCAAGAGCGGAAACGCCTACCTGAAATTGACACTCATTGATCGCTCTGGAGAAATGGAAGGAAGGATATGGAATTCTGTGGATCTCCTTTCAGGATCTTTCGAGAAAGACGACTTCGTCCAGGTGAAAGGAAAGGCGGTCTCTTTCCAGGATCACCTTCAGCTGAATATCACCCATATTGAAAAAGTGGAAGAGGAAGGGATCCTTCTTTCTGACTTCTTTCCCATGACGGAAAAGGATATCGACGCGATGTTTCTGACGCTTACGGAGACTGGCCAGCAGATCAAGGACCCATATCTTAACCAACTCCTCCGCCTCTTCTGGGAAGACGAACCCTTTGTTGAAAAGTTCAAAATGGCCCCTGCTTCCACCCGTCTCCATCACACCCATATCGGGGGTCTTCTCGAGCACACCCTTTCTCTGACCCAGCTCATACTGAAAAACGCTGCCCATTACAGTGGATTAAACCTGGATCTTTTGATTACCGCATCAATTCTGCACGACCTGGGCAAAGTGGATGAGCTCTCCTACCACCGCTCCTTCGACTATTCGGATGAGGGACGACTCCTCGGGCATATCATCCTTGGGATGGAAAGGCTAGAGAATAAGATACGCCAACTTCCCGACTTTCCAAAGGACCTTGCCGTCCAGTTGAAACATCTCCTCATCAGCCATCATGGGCAATACCAATGGGGTTCCCCGAAAAAACCGATGACCCTGGAGGCCATTATGCTTCATTATCTAGATAACTTGGATGCAAAGATCCACGGGGTCCAACAGTTCTTGAAAAAACAGGTTTCAGAGGGATCCAGGTTTAGCCGATATCATCCTTTTTTTGAGCAGTCTTTTTATGTCCCCGCCTCTAGCGTCGAAATGCAACCCCCTAATATGATTGAAGGAAAAGAGCAAGAGGAAGAGTAACCAGCTCCGCCTTTTTCTTGACAAACCGGCACGCTATTATTATCTTAAGGGAACAAAAGGGTTAATTTTAATAGCTTTTTGAGCTTTTTGGGTGAAAAGAAACTGGTATGGTTGCCGATCTTTCTTTATCTGAGCGGATGAGACAGGTTCTCCAGATGGTGATAGAGGATTATATCCTCAGTGCCGAACCCGTGGGGTCGAGGACGATTGCTGGAAAGTCGAACCTCCATCTCAGCCCTGCGTCAATTCGCAATATTATGTCGGAGCTGGAAGCATTGGGGCTTCTCTATCAACCCCATATTTCTGCAGGGAGAATACCCACGGAAAAAGGATTTCGATTTTATGTCGATTCAATTCTCAATGTCCATGAATTGAGCGATCAGGAACAGCATGAATTACGCTCTTGTTATTCGATTCATGAAATGGAAGGCGCGGATCTCTTCCGGGAGACCTCCCGGATTCTTTCCTCGTCCTCTCATTATCTGGGTATTGTTTGGGCGCCCAGGATGAGTTCTGCCGTGCTCCAGCATACGGAATTCGTGAAATTTAGGAAACATCTTATCCTGGCGATCTTGGTCAGCACAACCGGTCTGGTTTATCACCGGATCATCGAGATGGAGGAAGACTTCTCCCAATCCGAACTGGATCATCTTTCTGACTACTTGAATAGCTTTTTAGCAGGTCTCACCCTTTTTCAGGTGAGAGAGAAACTGGTAGAACAGATGCGAGTCGAAAAGGGTGCCTATGACTGGATACTTGAACAGGCGCTCACGCTGGGGGAAAAAGCCTTTTCCTCTATTGATGAAACGGATGTCTTCATTGAAGGGAAGACCAATATTCTCCATGAGCCCGAGTTTAGGACCATCCCGAGGATGGTGGATCTTTTCAAGGCCTTTGAAGAGAAAGCCACCATGGTGAGACTTCTCGATAAATTTATGGATCCAAAAGGGGTCCAGATTGCCATCGGCTCAGAGAGCCAGGTCCAGGAGATGGAAACGTGTAGCCTGGTGACTTCGACTTATGGATGCGGGGGACGGGTCTGGGGAGCCCTGGGGGTCATCGGGCCCCGAAGGATGAATTATTCCAAAATCATCCCCCTGGTTGACTACTCTGCGAAAGTCCTGACCGAAATTCTTGAAAGGCATTATCGTTTGCAATGAGGAGTAAAGAGGATGGAGGATTCTGAAA
>Ga0209286_1000619_pt1 | contig 10152 bp, 9 predicted proteins | sample PPLLak1March2015_2_FD_187250 | JGI IMG/M metagenome (GOLD analysis project Ga0209286, IMG submission 187250) | Freshwater sediment microbial communities from Prairie Pothole Lake near Jamestown, North Dakota, USA - PPLs Lake P8 Core (3) Depth... | ecosystem: Environmental > Aquatic > Freshwater >...
GTTCCGCTTGCGCCGCTGCATCACCGACGTGATCGATCTTGTTGAAGATGCGGAAGCGCGGAACGTCCAGCGCATCGATCTCTTTCAGGACTTCCTCGGTGGTTTCGATCTGCCGCTCGAAGCCGGGATCGCTGGCATCGATGACATGCAGCAGCAGCGAGGCGTCAAGCGCCTCTTCGAGCGTCGACTTGAAGGACGCGACCAGCCCGTGGGGCAGATTCTTGATGAAGCCGACCGTGTCGCTGACCAGCACCCGCGGGACGCTCTCGGGGTACAGGGTGCGCACGGTCGTGTCGAGCGTGGCGAAGAGTTTGTTGGCGACCAGCACCTCGCTTCCAGTGAGTGCGCGCATCAGGGTCGACTTGCCGGCGTTTGTGTAGCCGACCAGCGCCACGCTGGCGAGACCCTGGTGTGCCTGCCGCCGGGCGCGCTGCGTCTTGCGCTCGACATCCATCGCGGCGATCTCCTTCTGCAGTTCGGCGATGCGGTCGCGGATCTTGCGCTTGTCCAGTTCGGTGTGCGATTCGCCGGCGCCGCGCCCGCCGACACCGCTGCGCTGCCGCCCCTGCGGTCCCGCAAGCTTGGCCGCCTCGCGCAGGCGCGGCGCCAGATAACCCAGACGCGCGATCTCCACCTGTGCACGTGCAGCGGGAGAGCGGGCGTTGCGATGGAATATCTCGAGAATGACCATGGTGCGATCCATCACCTGGCAGCCGACTTCGTTCTCGAGGTGGCGCGCCTGCGACGGTGAGATCTCGTGGTCGACGAAGATGACGTCGATCGGGTGGGGCGAGACCTCGTCGTCGAGGCCTTCGACGAAGTTCGAGAGTCGATGCAAGGGATTCTGCGGTGCTTGGTCGGTCCCGGTTTCGCTAACCGGTTCGCTGTTGACGAAGCGGCGGATCTCCTGCCGCTTGCCCACGCCCAGATAAGCCGTCGAGTCGAACCCGGAACGTTTCTGCGTGAACGTGCGGATGACCGTGAACCCCAGCGTCTTCGCCAACTCGCGCAGCTCGGTCAGCGACGCCTCGAACTCGACGTCGCTCACGCCCGGCAACTGTACCGACGCGGCGATGGCGTACAGGGGCTTTTCCTTGACTTCGTTTTGCATGCGGCGCGTGCTTCTGTTGGATGGGAGAAGCGGGGCATTATCCGCCAATGTAATCGGCGCCGGTAATGAGACTGCGCAGCCCTCCAGGCCCAAGCCTGGGCGGTTTCAAAATCCTGATTTCCGCAGCGCTCCCTTTGGCCGAGGGCCGCTCGTTCTTCAGGCGCATGGGGATTCCGAGGCAGGTCGGACTGAGACGACGATGACGGACTTGTCATGGCCAAGCTCGGATGCCTCGGTTGTTCACCATGATGCGCTTCAAGATCCAGTGCAAATGTCGCTTTTGCACGGCAATCGGGACATCGCCCGCCGAGAAAATGGCCGCAATCGAGAGCGCGGCCATTTTCACTGTCATCAACAGCTCTCGCGATGGCCCGTCAGCGATGGTCAGTTGAGCACGCGCAGTTCGACCCGGCGGTTCTCGGCTCGGCCTTCGGCGGTGCCGTTGTCGGCGACTGGCTGGCTCTCGCCGTAGCCCCTGGAGGTGAGCTGCTCGACGGTGACGCCCTTGCCGGTGAAGTATTCCATGACCGCCTTCGCACGTCGTGCCGAAAGCTGCTGGTTGTACGCAGCAGAGCCAGTGCTGTCGGTGTGACCCGCGAGCTCGACCCTGAGCGCGGGATAACGCTTGAGAATGGCGACTGCATCATCGAGGACGGCCGACGCATCGTCCAGCAGCACGGCCGAGTCGTTGTCGAAATTCATGCCCTTGAGGACGATGGTGTTCAGGAGAGTGCAGCCCATGTTGTCGACCTTGTCACCGGCTGGCGTATCGGGACACTGGTCGAGCGCATCGACGATCCCATCCTGGTCGCCATCGAGTTCACAGCCCTGCGGGTCGACCTTGCGCCCTGCGGGCGTGTCGGGACACTGGTCGGCGCCATCGACGACGCCGTCCTTGTCTGCATCGAATTCGCATCCCTGTGCGTCGACCTTGCGGTCGGCCGGGGTATCTGGACACTGGTCCAGACCATCGACGACACCATCCTTGTCGCTGTCCGGTTCGCAGCCCTGGGTGTCAACCTTGCGGCCTGCCGGCGTGTCGGGGCACTGGTCGAGCGCATCGACGATCCCGTCCCGGTCGGCGTCTAGCTCGCAACCCTGGGCATCGACCTTGCGCCCGGCCGGGGTATCGGGGCACTGGTCGAGACCATCCAAGACGCCATCCTTGTCGCTATCCGGCTCGCAGCCTGTGGCATCGACCTTGCGCCCTGCAGGGGTGTCCGGACATTGGTCGACGCCATCGACGACGCCGTCCTTGTCTGCGTCGAGTTCGCAGCCTGTGGCATCGACCGTGCGCCCTGTGGACGTGTCGGGGCATTGGTCGAGGCCGTCGACGACGCCGTCCTTGTCGCTATCCAGCTCACATCCCTGGGCATCGACCTTGCGCCCTGCGGGCGTGTCGGGACACTGGTCGGCGCCATCGACGACGCCGTCCTTGTCTGCATCGAATTCGCATCCTGTGGCATCGACCTTGCGGCCTGTTGGCGTGCCGGGGCACTGGTCGAGGCCATCGACGATCCCGTCCCTGTCGCTATCCAACTCGCAGCCTGTGCCATCGACCTTGCGGCCCAAGGGGGTACCGGGGCAGGTATCGAGACGGTTGGCCACACCATCGCCATCGTCATCCGGCTCGCAGCCGGTAATGTCGACCTTGGTGCCTGCCGGAGTCCCCGGGCATGCGTCGAGACGGTCGACCACACCATCGCCGTCGGCGTCCGGCTCGCAGCCTGTGGCATCGACCTTGCGGCCTGCCGCCGTACCGGGGCAGGCGTCGAGACGGTCGACCACACCATCGCCGTCGGCATCCAGTTCGCAGCCGACGGCGTCGACCTTGGCCCCGGCCACGGTACCGGGACAGCGGTCCTTGTCATCGGTCACGCCATCGCCGTCGGAGTCAGGGATCTTGCAGGGTGCATCCAGCAAACCCCTGCCTGGGCAGCCGATCGTTCGGTAGAGGTCGTAGTCGGTGGTGACGCCTGTATTGCTGGCGGGATTGGAGGGATCGTAGAAGGGGGCTTCAGCGGCCAGGACATGCATCGCGGTGCCAGCCATGATGAGGGCAGCGAAGGCGACGAAGGCTTTGATGCGCATCGGGTATCTCCTTGATAAGGTCATCATTGTTCTGTGTGAGTGTAGTTTGAAATATCCCAAACAATAAACCAGTCCAGGTCATCAATTGCTTCGACCTGACGAGCAAGCCAATGGCGATGTCTTGCTGGCCAAATGAGCCGACAGCCGCGCAACCCGCGTGGTGTCCACGCCAGCATTTCTTGAGATACTGGTATATCCACAAACCTCGGATGGCTGACCCGCCGCCGGTCCTGGTAACGCATCATGGAAAATCTGCTCTACTGGATCGTTCTGGCGGCCGTCGCGGTGAATGCCCTCACCGGGGTACTCGATGCCGGCCGCAAGAACATGGACCTGGTCGGTGTGGTGATGGTGGGAACCGCGACCGCGCTGGGCGGCGGCACGGTACGCGACGTGCTGCTGCAGCGCCCGGTGTTCTGGCTCAACGAGCAGATTTATCTGCTAGTCGCCGTGGCGACAACGCTCGTCATCTTTTTCGCGGTGCGCGGCCTGCGCCTGCCATCCCGGCTGTTTCTTATTCCCGATGCCATCGGCCTCGCGCTGTTTACCATCGTCGGCACCCAGATCGCCCTGCAATGGCATGCACCCTGGCTGGCGGCCAGCCTGTTGGGAGTGATTACCGGCGTGGTCGGCGGCGTGGTGCGCGATGTGCTGTGCAATGAAGTTCCGCTGGTATTCGTGCGCGGCGAGCTCTATGTCACGGCCGCCTGGATCGGGGCCATGGTGCTGATCGGACTGCAGTCGCTAGGGGTGTCACCCGTGGCATCAGCCTGGGCGGGTATGGCGACCGTTCTGGCTATCCGCCTGGCCGCCATGGCGTTCAGGATCACCCTGCCGACCTATTCGTCTCGCGAGTAGGTCGTCTCCATTGGGAAGCAAGGTGGTGCTGTTCGGCCATGCGCCTGACATGAAATCAACCAGTTCAACTGTGGACGGAATCGTCACCAAGTCTGCTTTCTACTCTCTCTGCGGGCTTGCACGGTGAGCGCTTGGGCGCCGGTACAGATCGGTATGCCGATAATCGGGCGCGCGCAGCCTTTTGGCCCGAATGGCGAACCGAGCGCGATCGACAAGCACCCCGTGGCACAGCCGCTGTGGCTACCCGACAAGGCTGATCCGCTTTACAAATCAGGCGCGTGCTGCTCACATATCTTTCGAGGACATTCACTCATGTTCGATACGAATCCGACAGCCATCACCACACTTAAACTGGTTGGTCTGATGGCCCTGACAATGATTGCTGGCTGCAGCAGCATGGCTCCTAATTCTCAACAAACGCTGGACGGCCGCAAACCCCTGGTGATCGCTCATCGCGGTGCTTCGGGCTACTTGCCAGAGCACACCCTTGAGGCCTATCAGAGAGCAATCGATCTTGGCGCCGATGCGATCGAACCTGACCTGATCTCTACCAGGGATGGGGTGCTGATTGCCAGCCATTACCCCAATCTGGCCATTAACACTGATGTTGCCAGTCGGCCCGAATTCGCAAGCCGCAAGCGCGAGAACTGGCCGATAGACGGTGAACTGCAGAGCGGCTGGTTCGCTCATGACTTCACGCTTGCCGAAATAAAGACCCTCGGCGTCGTCGCCACAGACCCGGCGCGTCCACAGCAGTACAACGGCATGTTCAGGATTGTGACCCTGCAAGAGGTCATCGACCTGGTCAAAGCTGAAAGCAGGAGGCTTGGGCGCTCTATTGCCATTTATCCGGAAACGAAGAACCCCACTTATCATCGCGACCTGGCTCTGCCGCTTGAGGACAAGCTCATCAGCGCCATTCGTTCTGCGGGTTGGAACAGCAAAGCCGCTCGGGTCTTCGTGCAAAGTTTTGAGCCTGGCAGCCTGAAAGAGATGCGGGCCAAGGGTCTGAAAGTGCGCATGGTGCAACTCATCGACGGCGATGGCTACGAGTTCAAGACAGGCGGCATCACCTACGCGCCCCCTTTTCACCGCCCTTACGATTGGGACAAATCCGGCGACCAACGGCTTTTCAGCGACATGGTGACGCCCGCCGGGCTTGCCGAAATCAGGACCTATGCCGATGGGATCGGTCCATGGAAACCTTATATCGTTCCGCTGAAAGGCCAACTGGATGATGCCGGCAACCTGAAAGATATCAACGGTGACGGTAAAGCCGATTTGCAGGACGCCAGTACCCAGAATCCGACCTCGCTCATCGAGGATGCACACAAGCTGGGACTGTTCGTCCATGCTTTCACTTTCCGGAACGAGAGCCGCTATCTCGCACACAGCTACTCGGGAGACCCTCACGCCGAGTATCGGCAGTTCTTCCGGCTGGGGGTGGATGGTGTATTCAGCGAATTTCCCGACACCGCGATTGCTGCACGATGATCACGACGGGCCGTTGTTTTTGTTGGATCCGATGCGAGCCGACGGATGACTGCGTTGGGTTTGGATTGGAAGTACGTGTTCCCTGACAGCAGACGCCCCAGCGAGCTGATGCCGCCTTGAACATCTGGGTTCGGCCAGGAACTGACGCCGGATGGGCTGTCAAATCGCATTGATATGCAGCTGGTCTACTCACGTACGAAGCGAGTCGCTGGGCCTTTGTGTTCGACAGCACCTTGGCCCTGGCTGATAGCCATGGTTTAATCAAATCGACCTGCTCAGGGCATTTCAATTTGAACCCAGTGATCCTTCCGCATGCTCGATACTTCCTTTTCCTGATGGTCCTCGTCGCCGCAACTGCAATGGCTGAGCCAACGATTCTGGTCAGGGCAGAGCGTGATGGCGGAACAGTCAGGCTCTGGGCGTCACTGCAGGTCGATGCGGCGCCGGTTGAGGTGTGGGATGTGCTGACCGATTATCAGCGTCAACCCCGTTTTGTACCCGGCATGACCGAGAGTCGGGTGATCACGCGCAATGCCACGGGCAGCGTGGTGGCGCTGAAGGGGTGGATGGACCTGCTGTTCCTACACTACGACATCGACATCGTGTACAGCACCCGGGAAATGCGACCATATCTGCTGACCTCTCGTGTCATCCGTGGCAACGTGAAGCGCATGCTCAGCGAGTACCGCCTCTCGTCATTCGACGGTGGCACTCGTCTCGATTACATCGGCGAGGTTGAGCCGGAGGGTTGGCTGGCACCACTAGTCGGTCAATTTGCAATACGTCGCCAGGTGGAGTCGCAGCTTCAGGCGATGGCTCATGAAATCGAACGCCGTCAGCGCGAGGGGAATGGGCCGTGAACATAGTGAATTTTTGTCCTGTGTCCCGGCGCTGACTTCGCCAACCGGGGTTGCGAGCAAGCTTTCATCCTGAGTCTGGCGGCCACGGATACCTGCAAGCATGCGTGTCGCCACTGCCGAAAACCGACCTTGATTCGAACGTCCGCTTCAGGGAAATGCTTCAGTTAAAGACCGGCCGATAAAGGACTTTGATAAGTGCCGACGTTGACCACCGCTTATTGAGTTTTTTTCTTAACAAATTTAGAGCAGGTGGGCGAAGCCCGCATGGGAGGACTCCATATGCGAGTGTTAGGCTGCGGGCTCATAGAGCAAGCTTAAGCTTGCGGCCACCTGTAATAGCGAAGCCTTCACGCTCATAAAAGGACAGGGTTTTACTAAACTGGGGCAGTGGCGGTGTTGTAACCTCCAAGTGCTTCCAGCCTCGCGATTCGCCAAAAGACTTTGCCTGTGACACGAGACACTGCCCAACGTTGTTTCAGCGGTGCTCAGGACGAACGTATAGCTCCGGGATGGTCCCAAACGCTCCTTCGGCGTAAAGAGCATAGCTCTCGCAAAGGGCAATGAACCCGACCAGACGCCCATTGACGTTGCGAGCGACGAAAACAAAGTATTTTTCTCGATCGAGGAAGCCCTTGAGTCTGGCCGTGGTTTCGTCCTTATCGAAGTTGAATGCCTGAACACCAATGGCGTTCATGATTTCCGCCAGCAGATCGCCAACCAATACGGCGATTTCCTGGGCGTCATCTGCTGCTGCTCTCTGGATTGCGATATCTGCGCTCATCTTTGTGGCCTAAGGTCGTAGCGAAGGGACGCGCCGCAAGCGGCGCGCCCCCTGGTGTTGCCCGGACCGTCAATTTACCGTGGAACTCACCGGCCTGCCGATGGCAGCCTGGTTCAGGGCACCAAGCTGGGATACATGGAGCAGACAAAAGGAGCCAACTTCTTATGTGCCGCGGGGAGGATGCCCAGGTACGGGCCCGCGATTCCAGGGCCAGCGCCCACTGACTTCGAGTTCGAGCGTGAAGCTGAGGACGGTCCGGATGGCTACGATCACCGCCAGCACGCTGAGGTTCTTCAGCGTAGGCTCGATTGCCACCGTGCCGATGATGTCGGCGATCACCAGAAGCTCCAGCCCGAGCAGGATCGCCCGCCCGAGATCGGCGCGCAAGGCGTGGTAGGCGTCCTGAAAAGTCATCTTGTCCAGCAGGTGTTTGGCGAAGACGCCGGCCGCCAGCAGCGCGCCGAACAAGAGCACGCTAACCCCGGCAAATTCGATGAAGCGTGCTGAGGAAGAAATGAGGTGCTCGTAATCCATGCTTATCGTCTCCCGGAATGGTTATGGCCTGCGGTCTTCCCAGTCTTCCCACTCCACCTCGTGGGTCGCGAGATAGCCGCTGACAGCCGAACCCACGGTCGGGAAAAACGTTTCCTCACCCAGGCGCGCAAACAGTCCGAATCGCTTGAGCTTGTCCTTGACCGGGTCCTTCATCTCGGCAAAGCACAGCTCGATGCCGGCGGTGTGCAGGGTTTCGTCCAGTTCGGCCAGCATGTCGGCGGCGGTGACGTCCACGCTGGTGACCGGTTCCGCCGCCACGACCAGCCAGCGCACCGGTGTGGGTGAACCATTGACTGCGTCCAGCACGCGGTCACGGAACAGTTCGGCATTGGCGAAAAACAGGGGTGCGTCCCAGCGAAACAGGACCAGTCCGGGAATGCGGCGGGCGTCGGGATAACGCATGATGTCGTGATAGCCCTTGACCCCATCGGCGCGACCGAGCACGGCGGAGTGCGGACGCCAGCCATCCCAGAGGAATTCGATCACGGCGATCACGATCGCCAGGCCGATGCCGGGAATCGCACCCAGCACCGCCACGCCGACGGTGCAGACGATCGACAGCCAGAATTCCCAGCGCTGGATGCGCCAGATACGACGCAGGTCGGCGAATTCGAACAGGCCGATTGCCGCGGCGATGACGACTGCGGCGAGTGCGCTGGTGGGGAGGTTCTGCAGCAGGTCGGGCGCCACCACCAGTAGCAGCGCGACCGCGAGCGCGCCGACTACGCCGGTCAGCTGGGTTTTCGAGCCCGCCGACTCGGCCACCGGGGTGCGTGAAGAACTGCTGCTGATGGCAAAGCCCTGAAAGAATCCGGCTGCGAGGTTGGCAGCACCGAGGCCCACCATCTCCTGATTGGGATCGACATGGGTACGGGTGCGCGCCGCGTAGACGCGCGACAGCACGCTGGTGTCGGCGAACGAGACCAGGGCGACGGCGAGTCCGCCGATCACGACGGGCCCGATATCGGCATAGGTGATCCATGGGATGGCGAACGCGGGCAGGCCCTGCGGCAGGGAGCCGAGCACCGATATGTTCGAGCGCTCGCCGAGGTCGAGCATGCCGACCACGACGGTCGCTGCGATCACCGCGATCAGGATGCCCGGAAAGCGCTTGTTGCCCTTGAGCAGCAGGATCACCGCCAGGGTGCCGGCGCCAACCCCGAACGCCGCCCAGTTGGCCTTGCCGTCCAGCAGCGAGGTGGCGATGGACCAGAGGTCCCTGACGGGGCCGGCGTTCTCGATCGAGAAGCCGAACAGCTTGGGCAGCTGGCTGATCAGCACGGCGAGCGCGATGCCGTTCATGTAGCCGTAGCGGATCGGCTTGGACAGCAGTTCGGTGATGAAGCCCAGACGCGCCAGCCCGGCCAGGATGCATACCGCCCCCGATACGATTGCCATCATGCTGGCAAGGGCGATGGCGCGCATCGGGTCGCCGCCGGACTGCTGCACCACCACGGCGAGGATGACCGCCGCCAGGGAGGAGTCGGGTCCCAGCACCAGGATGCGGCTGGGGCCGAACAGCGCATAGGCCAGCAGCGGGATGATGGTCGCGTACAGGCCATAGATGCCCGGCACCCCCGACGCCACCGCGTAGGCGATGCCGACTGGCACCAGCATCGTCGTCAGCACCAACCCGGCGACGATGTCGTGGCGCAGCCAGGCTGCCTCGTAGCTGCGCAGTGTTTGCAGGCCCGGCATCCAGCGTATCCAGCCGGCCTGGTCGGCGCCTCGTGCAGGACGGGGGACGCGGCCGGGTTCGGTGTTGGTTGGGGGAGTGTCGGAGCCGCTCATGGGATTGGGTCTGATCGTGTGACAGAATTCAATACACACTCCGCGGTCAAGTCGGACACCAGGACAGCGGCAAATGCAATGACATTCTCATGCTAGCTCAATGTACCAGGGTTGTTTTGGCGCCGGGACCAAAGTCTAATTGTTTGCGGCCCGGCGGGGTGTAAGTTAGCGTTGTCGCGAATTACCCATGCCGAGGCAGCCATGGTGATGGAGATGAATCTGCGATAGGGCGGCGGCTGGCAGCCCGAGCGTGCAGGATGCCGACAGCGAAGAACGACAAGAACGACTGAAAGGGAGCACAGCATGGATGCGACAGATCACCGCCAGGACCGGCAGCTCAAGACCTTTATCGCCGACCTGATCCCCGGCTTGACGACCTCGGCCGTGGTCGTGCCTAAGGCGCTCGCCTACGCGACCATCGCACAACTGCCGGTGCAGGCCGGCCTGTTCGCGGCGCTGGTGCCGATGGCCGTCTACGCTGCACTCGGCTCGTCGCGCCTGCTCTCCGTCAGCACCACCACGCCGATCGCGATCCTGTGCGCGACCGCCATCGGCGAAGCGCTGCGCAACAACCCGGGACTCGATCCGCTGACCGCGGCAGCGACGCTTTC
>Ga0209286_1000622_pt1 | contig 10119 bp, 6 predicted proteins | sample PPLLak1March2015_2_FD_187250 | JGI IMG/M metagenome (GOLD analysis project Ga0209286, IMG submission 187250) | Freshwater sediment microbial communities from Prairie Pothole Lake near Jamestown, North Dakota, USA - PPLs Lake P8 Core (3) Depth... | ecosystem: Environmental > Aquatic > Freshwater >...
AGGAGTGAACCTCTGCAAAGAGGTCTCGACGGCCTCGACTACCGGTTGCTGGGGCAACTCCGGGCCAGTCCGCGCAGCGCCTACACGAGCCTGGCGGCCTCCGCCGGCTGCAGCAAGGCCACAGCGCGGCGGAGGATCGAGCGCCTGATAGACGATCAGGTACTCCAGGTCATCGCCGTGGCCGACCCGATACGTCTGGGCTACAGCATCCGGGCGAACATCGGCCTGGGCGTGCGGCCGGGGATGATCGACCAGGCGGCATCCGCACTGGCCGCCTCGCCGGATACGCACCACGTTGTTATCACCACCGGATCGTTCGATTTGCTTTTCACCACATTCCTCAAGACCCAGGAGGATCTCTCCAGGTTTGTCAGAGAATACCTGGGCACAGTGCCGGGCGTGGTCAGTCACGAAGTGATGGTCCTGATGAAGGTGACCAAGGACAACCTTGGCGCCGACTGGGGATTCGGAGCACCGTCGCCGGCAGTGCCTCCTGCGTGAAGCTGGCTTTCAAAGGCTGGCGCGTTTTGCCCTTGAACGAGAGCGGTGGTGTAGCGGCGGCCGCACACAGAACCGAGGCTTCGAGACGGCCCATGGTCTGCTCCGGCGCTGTCAATGAGTCTTCATATCCAGCGGCGGCTGCGGAAGAAGATCAGCATGCCAACGATGGCAAGCACCATGATCGAGATAAGGATGATGAAGGAGACGAAACTGCTCTCGTTCCCCATCTTGGGCAGGGCGATGTTCATCCCGTAGATGCTGGCCACCAGAGTCAGAGGCATCATTATAGTGGTGGCGACGGTGAGTATGCGCATGGTCTCATTCGTGTGATGCGACGAGACGGATTCCTGTGCCGCGTGGAGACCTTCTATTATCTCCTTGCACTCGTCCAGGGTATCCCAGGTTTTGTCAACGTGGTCAACCACATCTCCCCAGAAGACCTCCAGATCCTCAGTGGTGTAGCGTTCTGTCTTGTGCTCCAGGCTGCTGATGACTGCCTTCATCGACCAGATCACCCGGCGATTCGAAATGATGTCCCGCCGAAGAAGCGAGAGTTCTCTCGCCACTCTCCCGATTCTCCTGGTGTCGAAGATTTCGTCCTCCGCTGTCTCCAGATTCTGCATAATCTTGTTGGCTATGGGCAGGCAGTAGTCCACCAGCGTGTCCGTTATGCGATACAGAAGGTAGCCAGAACTCTTCATGGTCGCCTCGCGAGTCGCCTCGTTCGTCTGACAGTCGGCGAAAAGCTTCACCAAGGGCTTGAGAACCCCGTCATGTATGGTGACCAGGTAATTGTTGCCAATGAAAACGGAAACCTGGCTGGCAACCGTCACTCCCGCTTCCTTCCTGAACAACGGGAAGTGGAATACGATGAAGAGATACTCCTCGTATTCGTCTATCTTGGGACGCTGAATCCGGCTCAGGCAGTCATCCAGATCCAATGGGTGGAAGTGGAATTCTTGAGCCAGATAATCAAGCTCCCGGCGTGTTGGTCTCTCAACGTTCAGCCAGGTCAGGTCTCCTCGCGCCGCCTGCTCAATGCGAAGTGGTTCATCGATGCCAGTGGGTGTCTTTGCCGCACTGTCACCCCCACCCAGTCTCCCAATGTTCTTGTACCATCTCATCGCATTGTTCCTCCTGTGCGCTTCAGGTTTGACCGGCAGAACCCCAGGGGGCAGGATTGGCTTGCTGGCTCGGTGTCATTGTAGCAGCTTCGCCAGCGTCCGGCAGCGTCCCTCAGCGGGAGCCCAGTCGTGAAGCGCCGATCTGACTGCAGAGTGGTAGTGATTCCGCTCATACCGGACGATTGATGAAGCACGCCGGTTTGGAGATCGCTGCGGCTATCCCACAGCACGGATGCTGTCACCTGCCAGGTTGTGCAGGCAGCCTAACCGCGCCGATCGTAGTAGGACACGTAGCGTCCGATGGCTCTGGCAGCGCTGCTGAATGAGCCAAACGCTGGTAGGCCGGCCCTGAAGCAGTCATCCTGTACTTCATAGACGAGTTTCTCGGCACTCCCCAATCGCCCCTTTCGGAGGACAACGGCCAAAGGCTTGTCGATCTGCTGGCTGCCTTGCACCACTCCGCCAAGTGCCTGCCGGTAGATTTCAGTCGTTGTCTTGACGCCCCCGACGGCAGGCACGCACACTACGATCACATCTACACCGTCCCATCCACTCACGGTCCTGATGGACTCGGCCAGCAACGCCGGATTGAAGAAGAGGTCACTCGACGAGTCAATCGGGTTGCGGAACCCCAGACCAACCCCTGGGATCAATCTCGTCATCTCCCGCACAACGTCTGGAGGATAGGGGGGTATCTCGAGACCAGCGTCTTCAAAATCGTCGGCGGCCAGTACGCTCGATCCGCCACCCATGTTGATAATGCCCACCCGCCTCCCTCGCGGCGGCTTCAAATAAGCCAACGCCGTACTGCAGTCGACAAGCTCCTCCAGGTTCTTCACCTGAATGCACCTTGCCTGCCGACAGAGAGAATCCCAAACCAGCCAATTCCCTGCCAATGAGCCTGTGTGCGACACCGCAGCCTCCACTGCTGCTTTCCCTCTCCCTCCTTTGAGCAGAATGACGGGCTTCCTTGCGGCAGCCTTTCGCAGTGCCTCGGCAAATCGGCGTGGCTCCTTCACACCCTCAACATACATGGTGACGATCTGAGTGCCCTCGTCCTCCGCAAAATACTCCAGGAAATCCGACTCGTTGAGGTCGGCGGCATTGCCGAAGCTGACGGCCTTTCGAAGGAATATGCGGCGCTCCGCAGCGGCCAATATGAAGTCTTGGGCATTGCCCCCACTCTGACAGAGATAGCTGATCTTGCCGCTCTCTTTGGGGATCATACCCTCCAGCGAGATGCCGGCTTCGGGACAGTGCAGACCCAGGCAGTTCGGGCCTATGAGGCGAACGCCCCCGCGCCTTGCGATGTCAACCAATCTCTGCTCTTCAAGTTGGCCCTCCTCGGTCCCCGATTCACTGAAGCCAGAGGTGAACAAAGTGACCACCCTGGCTCCTATATCGACGCTGTCCTGCACCACCTGTGCAGTCAGACGGCGGGCCACTGCGCAGATGACGTAGTCCACATGCCCCGGTATGGCTTTCAGGTTGGGATAGGCCTTAAGACCCATGATCTCGGTGGCACGTGGATTGACCGGATAGATTCGCCCTTCATAACCGAAACTAAGAAGAGGACTGAGGAACAACCTGGCCACTGGCGACATGGGCTTGGCTGATGCACCTACTATGGCGATTGACCTGGGATGAAACAGGCGATCCATATCCAACATGCCTTCAATTGTGTCAAGTTGAAGAAGCACTGTCAAAGCGCTGGGGTATTCAGACTCCGGCAGCCTCATAGTTGAGAACTCTCAAGCCTTTCTCTCTGGACGGTGTCGGCCGCTTAGCGGCTTTCCTTGGCGCACGTCGGGGACGCCGCCCATCAACTCATCAAGGAGCTTGAGTGCCAGACGCATCCTTGATAGGTTGTAGCAGGCAAACCCCGCGCGTCTGGTGGAGACTGGGGAGAGTTCGAACTATACCTGAAACGCGGAGCGACTCTACGTATTGTCGCTGTCGCGCATGGCAGAACGGCACCTTCCCGGTCATTGGGCGTGGCCCAGCCGTTGGCTGCACTCACCAACTGACGGGCATCACAAAAGAGAGTGAAGGGGGACGGAGTCGTCCACCCTTCGTTGGCGTCGGTTCTGGCCTAGTTCCTTTGCGTCGGTGGCCTACCCCGCCTAACCGATCACCCGGACGGTATCACTGCGCTCGAAGTCAAGGCCGGGAGCCATTCCCGAAATAGCCATCTCCACCTAGTCCCCCGGACACACCCCGGCGCCGTTCTCCAGTCTAACCGAGCTCCGGGCCCATTATGGTGACGGCGATCACGGAGCGCGGGGGCGCATCGCCCAGGTTGTGCGTCAGGCCCAGCCGGGTATTCTTCAGCTGGCGTGCCGGCAGCTCGGCCCGGCCCTGGAACTGCGTCACCAGCTCGTAGATCATCCGCAGACCGGTGGCCCCGATGGGATGCCCGAATGACTTGAGCCCGCCGCTGATATTCATCGGCTGGGGTCCGTCATGCGCGAACCGCCCGGCGAAGACGTCGTCCTTCACATGGCCCACGGGGCTGAAGCCGAGGTCCTCCATGATGATGGCCTCGGTGATGGAGAAGCAGTCGTGGACTTCGGCGAAGCTGATCTCTTCGCGGGGATTCGTCACCCCGGCCTCTTTGTAGGCCCTGCGCGCGGCCTGCCGGTTCATCTCGATGTAGGTGGCGTCCCAGGGGCCGGCGCTCCATTCCTCCGGCTCTCCGGACGTGGAGCAGATCTGCAGGGACTTGATGTAGATGGGGTCCTTTCGGAACTTCTTCGCATCCGCCGCCCGGACCACGATAGCGGCCGCGCCGCCGTCGCTGACGCCGCAGCAGTCGAACAGGCCCAGCGGCCAGGCGATGAAGGGGGCGGCGATGATCTCCTGGACGGTCACCGCCTTGCGCAGGTGCGCTCTGGGGTTCAATGACCCGTTGTAGTGGCTCTTGGCGGAGATGCGGGCCAGCATCTCCTTGCCCGTGTTGAAGTCCAGGCCGTACTTGGCGAAGTAGGCTGTCGCCAGGACGGCGAACGAGCCCGGCCCGCCGCTCAGGATGACGCCCTGAAGGGTGCCCCGGGGCGGGGTGGTAACACCGCCCACCGGTAGCCCGGGCGTACCCACGTCCTTCAGCTTCTCGACCCCGATGGCCAGGGCTATATCGGAGGCGCCGGAGGCGACCGCGTAAGAGGCGTAGCGGATGGTGTCGGCCCCGGTGCAGCAGTAGTTCTCGTTCCGGCTGAAGGGGACATAGGGCAGCCTGAGGTTCTCGGCCAGCGCCGTGCCGGCCGGCCCCAGATGCGTCTCCGGCATCGCGGTGCCGCCAAAGGCCATGTCGATGTCCTTCGGCTCGATCCCGGCGTCCGCGATGGCTTCCTTGAAGGCGTCCACCAGGAGGTCCCCGGCTGAGGTGTCCCACCTCTCACCGAACTTGGTGCATCCGACGCCAATGATGGCCACTTTGTCCTTTATTCCGTCTGCCATTTTCAGTATCTCCTCCGTTATTCCTTCGCTGCCCGGCCTACTGCCGAACGGGGGTGGCGCACCAGTAGTAGATGCTCACGCCGCGCGCAATGTCGACCAGCTTGCGCCGGTAGGTCATTTCCACCGGCATGCCTATCTGCACGGTGAAGGGGTCAACGTCAACTACCTGCATCTGTATCCGGCCGCCGCCATCGAAGTTGATGTAGGCGTGTACCACCGGAGGCACCGGAACCGAGACGTTATAGTCCACGACAAAAGAGAACACCTTGCCGGTCAGGGTGGAGAATCGGTAGTCCTCCATCTGGTCGATGGCCTTGCAGTTGGGGTTGACGCAGATCCGCCGCACCGGGAACTGCGCGGTGCCGCACTTCTTGCACTTGCAGCCGTACAGCCGGGACAGCTGCTTCCTCTCCCGCCAGGCCATGGAGTACGAGGTGAAACCGTACTCCTGGTCGCGCGGGCCCAGGTAGAACTTCACCACGCCGCGCATGGAGGCGAATCTCTCCCAGCTCTCCAGATCCTTGCGGCGGGCCAGGTTCTTCTTGATGCCCCACTTGTCCTTCATCCTGCCGATCTTGTCGGTCACCTTGAACAGGAGCACGTCCATGCCCTGCCCCCAACTGGCCACCAGGATCCTGTCCCCCGGCTTGGCCTCTTCCAGCGCTCCCACGAGCATCATGAGCGGCCAGGCGGCGCACGTGTCCCCGACCTTGTCCAGCAGGCTGTCCTGCACCTGGGCCGGCGTGAAGCCCATCTTCTTGGCCAGCGCCGCGTGCGGCCGGGCATTGGGGTAGCAGTAGGCCACCTTGGCTATGTCTGCCGGCGTCAGTTTCTGCTGCTGCAGCAGTCCATTGATGGCCCGAGGAATCAGCTTCTCGTAGCCCTCGTCCCGGATCCAGCGGTCCTCCCAAGAGTGCTCGAACTCCTCGAAAACGGCCCGCCAGCGGTCGACGAAATCGACGGACAGCGAGTAGGTGGCCTCCAGCTCGGCCACCACGTCGTCCTGGCCGACCATGATGGCCGCGGCGCCGTCGCCGTACACGTACTCCTGAGGATTACCCGGCTTCACTACCCGGCAGTCGGCCGCGGCCACCAGAGCGCTCTTCATGGAGCCGGCCTTGACGGCGTCTAGGGCAGCCAGCAGGGCGGTGGTTCCCGCCTTGTTCCCGGATTCGAAGTCCGCCACGCGGATGTCCTCCTTCAGATCAAGGGCGGTCGAGACGATGCTGGCCTGCTGTCTCACCAGGTAGGACGGAGTGCTGGTGGCGAAGTACAGGCCGCCCACCTGGCTCCGGTCCTCCCCTTCCAGGCAGTAGATGCCGGCCGCGGCGGCCATGGTCACGCTGTCTTCATTCTGGTTCGCCACCGACCTTTCCCCAGGTGGCGGAAAGGTCATCAGGAAGCCGGTGGCTTCGTTCATTTTGGCCCGGCTCAGCCGGTACCAGGGAATGTGAGCTGAATACGATGTTATGCCGATCATTGTGCGAAGTACCTCCCCACTAAGACTGACTGTATGATGCCGGACTGACCCTATCTCACAGATTAGCATCAGCACGGCAACCTAGTCCAATTCGGACCAAGATAGGGTGGGGATTGAATGCGCCGGAGCGAGGCGGTATCCCGAGGGGGATTGGTGGAGCTGAGGTTACAGTAGGCAGAACTCACACCTATGCCTTCACCCTGGTATAGTCCGTCCATACCGCAAAGGCAGAACGATTGAGAGTATTCACCCTCTTCCAACACGCTGTTGTTTGAGTCCACTGCGGTGGGCTATACTGGCAGAAAGACGGAAATCTAACCCTAGAACTAGCCTTCAGTCTGGGAACCGCAACTTAAGAAGCGGCATAACCATTGGCGGCAGGTCAGGTGCAACTCATGGCTGAGGCCTAGAGAGACAAACTGTACTTCGGAGGTGGCAATGTCCGAATCCAAGTTCTACCACATTTCTCCCGCAGGGAAGCTCAAGGGTGTCGGAAGTGTGACCGAAGCGCTGACGACCGTGCATGACGGCGGATTCTTTTGGCTGCATTACTATCAGCCCACAAGAGAAGAACTCTCGATGCTCATCGATCCCCTGGGTCTCCATCCGCTTTCGATTGAGGATTGCTTCGACGACGATCAAGTTCCCAAGATCGAGGATTACCACAAGAACACGTTCATCCTTTTCAATGCCTTCAGCTATGCCGACAGCAAGCTATCCATTGATGAAGTTGATTTGTTCATCGGCGAGAATTTTCTGGTCAGTGTAACCCACAGTGAGCCCACTAATAGTCTGCTGCTAACAGGCATCGAACAGGCGGTGGAGCGCAGCAATGAGAGCGCCCGCGAAGGGCCGGCGTTTCTGCTGCACGTGATCCTCGACCGCATCGTGGATCACAAATTTGCCGCGATCGAATTGCTGGAGGATGACCTCGACCGGATGGAAGAGACGATGCTGGCGGCTATCTCGAGGTTCAACCCTTCCGAGCTGATTCGTGTGCGCCGGGACCTAGTGGCGTTGCACAAAAGTATCTTTCACGAACGAGAGATCCTAACCAGGATTTGTCGGAAGGATTGTCCGTTTGTTTCGGACAAGGAGATCTTTCACTATCGCGACATCTACGACCATCTTTCCAGGTTCTTCGAACTGGCTGAGACATATCGCGACCTGGTTACGAGTCTCATGGAAATGTACCTGTCGCTGTTGAACAACCAAATGACTAAAGCCACCCAGGAAACGAATGCCACGGTCAGGCGTCTGACTTTGATCGCCACGATCTTCATGCCGCTCACGTTGCTGGCCGGCATTGGCGGCATGTCCGAGTGGACAATGATGACCGGACGGGAGAATTGGCGGATTGCCTATCCCGCTTTCCTGTCGGCGATGGTTCTACTTGGCTTGGCCAATTACTACACTCTGCATCGGCTTGAGAAGCGGCGGCGCAGCCAGGGGCAATCTTCTCTTGGGTAGGTTACGTCATGTCATTTCGCACCACGCGTCACGGTTTGCGTCCTACGATATCTCTCGACGCACAACTCGCGTCTCGAAACGAAATCGCAGCCTCAAAATGGTCTGAGTAGCGCTGTATGAACGCTCAGCAAGTGGACTGCTGACTCTTGCTGTTGCTTTCAAAGTGGTGAGCCGGGTTCTCCCTACAGTAACCCCAGCTAGTGCTTCTTGAAGGCAAATGGAGCTGAGGTTACAATAGGCAGAACTTTAGACAGAACCTTTTGCCTAGCCTTCAGCCTGGCATAGCCGCACCGTGACAGGCCAAGATCCGACACTTGGGGCTTTGCCTCAGATCTCTGCTTCATTCGGCTTTTTGGGGCCGCTGGTCGAATTTCAAGACCCCCCAACCTAGAAGGTTGACATCATCGCCCTCTCATGATACCGTCCGAACGGATTCCACCGGTAGGGTAGAACGAGGAGGAGGTGTACCATGGGATTCGTCAGATCTGAGGAACGGAGCAGCTTGAAGCTCATGGGGACGGGTGAGTTCTATGACATGGAGAGACTGACGGTCTTCTTCGAGACCAAGCCGGAAGTGGTGGGGCGCTTGCTCCCTCCACCGCTCAAGCCTGCATCTCTCCCCATCGGCACTGTCTTTGTGGCGAACTATCCCAAGACCAATTTTGGTGTGACGTACCTGGAGAGCGCCCTGTTCCTTCAGGCCCAGTTCAATGGCGAAGAAGGCTCCTACTGTCTGGGTATGCCTGTCACCAACGACATGGCAATGGTCCTAGGCCGCGAGATATTCGGATATCCCAAGAAGATCGCCAATATTCACCTCAAGCGCCATGGCGATAAGGTGGAGGGCTGGACGGAGAGGCACGGCGTTCGTTTCCTGGAGATCAGGGCAAAACTCACTGGCAAGTTCAACGATAAGGGCGTTCAGGATCTTATGGCCGCTGGCCTTCAAGTCCCAGGCCAGGTGGTGACCTACAATTTCAAGCACTTCCCGGCGCCCGGTGGTGAAGGCTTCGACTACAATCCGCGACTCATCAGAGAAGTGGTGACGAGGCGGCCAAAGCGTGTGGAAATGGGCGAAGCTGAGGTCGTGCTGCGATCTTCCAAAGATGATCCCTGGGGTGATGTCGAGGTAGTCCGGGTATTGGGGGCTGTATACGTCGTCGGTGACAGCACTATGCTGCCGGGGACCGTCGTAGCCGAGATCGACGCTGCGCAATTCGCACCTTATGCACTCATGAAGGTGGACGCAGGGCACACTCAGTGAGCCAACGGAGGCAGATGATCGCCTGGCCGGCTGGGAAATGGAGCTGAGGGGATTCGAACCCCTGACCTCCTCCGTGCAAGGGAGGCGCTCTCCCAGCTAAGCTACAGCCCCACGTTCATGAGGGAATTCAACTTCAGGCTTCAGTGAAACCCGCACCTTGGATTCTAGCATCGGCAGTGCGGCGGGTCAATCGCGGGCGAAGCCCGTTGGCAAGGAGCCAGAGTCCAAATCCTAAACTCCAAATCCGAAATCCCAGTGGAGGGCACGGACTGGTCCCTGGTGGGGGTCTGGGGGTCTGCCGAACTCCCTCGGTGTCCCTCTTTGACCAAAGAGGGATGGGCCACGATAGAGGTGCAGCAGAATGCTGCCGGGAGTTTGAGGGTGTCCCTCAAATCTTCTTTTTTCTATCCCCCAAGAATGGGGGACGGAGGGGGCTGAAAAGACGCTTACAGGACGCTTGCATGCCCGTTCACAAGATTCGCTTGCCAGTGCTGCATTTCCAGCTTGGATTCACGACTGAGCGTCACTCGTGTTTCCCTATGCTATACTAGGTCGCGAAATCCGGCGCCTCACAGGACTTGGACGTGACCGACGAGAGCGACGTTAGGCAAGAGATCGAGCGTTTTCGCTCGCTTATCAACCATCACAACCACCGCTACTACGTGCTGGACAGCCCGGAGATCAGCGACGCGGAATACGATGGACTGCTGCGCCGCCTGCAGGAGCTTGAGGCGGAACACCCCGACCTCCTCACTCCCGACTCGCCGACGCAGCGCGTGGGCGCGGCGCCGCTGGAGGAGTTCGGCACCGTCGAGCATCGGTAC
>Ga0209286_1000625_pt1 | contig 10103 bp, 7 predicted proteins | sample PPLLak1March2015_2_FD_187250 | JGI IMG/M metagenome (GOLD analysis project Ga0209286, IMG submission 187250) | Freshwater sediment microbial communities from Prairie Pothole Lake near Jamestown, North Dakota, USA - PPLs Lake P8 Core (3) Depth... | ecosystem: Environmental > Aquatic > Freshwater >...
AGTCTTCTGGGTAAATCCTGGTTTACGAGGCAGATCGGAAGAGGCTAAGAAAGCCAGGTGAGGAGTCTCCCGCGTATCCCGCAAAAGCGGGATGAGGTACTTTCCGGCCAGATTTCGCATCAAGGCTTCCTGGAAGCGTCCAGGGAGCCGACGTACTTTAGGAAAACAAACCCATCGGCATTCTCCGTCCAGGTGGCTTGTGGCAAATACTCTCGATATCTGGAGAAATCGTTGTCGGTGATCATAAGAATAATACCTCTGGTTCGTGTACGATCATCTATCTGTTTCGCCAGCTCAGAGATCTGGATCTGCCGGTTTTTAGCATCAGGGTAGTTCAATCCGTTCTGAAGCTCGCCGCCTCTTTGGAGGATCCCGATGTCGCTACGTTTGAGGACCCAGCAGGCCGCAGGGGCAAGATAGTTCGTCGAATAGATCTGGTCTTCCGAATCAATCGCCCCGGCACAGCGTTCGACGAAGGGTTCAGGGGTGCGAGATTCTACTGCCTGTTTTGGTACAATGAAATGCGCGCTGAGCATCAAGGCAACCGGGGCAACGGCAAAAAGCCCTAAACTCGTTGGCATGTTCTTCGCGCGCGCAGAGGCTATAGAGATGCCGCACCAGGCAACCAGCGCAGCAGAGCCAACAATCCACTTCCATCTCTCATCCGCCGCGAAGACAGGACAGGAAGTAAGATTCAAAAAACTCATAGCAGTAATGACGCCGGCTGCCAATCCGGCAACGGCCGCGGACGTCCACGCCGCAATCCTGAATGGTCCGGAGTCTTGTTTGTTCATGCCCTGAGCCAGACCGATGGCAAGAAGCAGACTGAGCGGTGCGAAGCAGGGAAGAATGTAGGTTCCCAGTTTCCCCTTGGAAGCGGATAGCAGAAGAAAAGGGAACAGGAGCCAGCATAAAGCATACCGGGTGAGCGGATCGCGCCAACCGACTTTGCGAAGCCCCCTCATCGCTGCGAACGCGGAGAATGTCCATGGGATAGCACCACCAATCAGGTAAGGCACCAGGATCCAGAATGGTTGATGATGAAACGAGTTAACGCCTGTGGACGCGAAACGCTGGAAATGTACGACGGAGATGAAATGGTGCCAATAGTCCGGCTCTCTCAGATGAACCATGATAGCCCACGGAAGGATAATGGTTACACCTACCAAGAGGGGGATCCAAGGTAGCGTAAATAAATCCCTCCAACGCTTTTGCCAGAGCACGAACGGGACGATAGTGACGGTCGGGATCGCAAACGCGAGAAACCCCTTGGTGAGGAACCCCAATCCGCAGGCGACTCCGAAGCCAGCGAGCCATCCTAACCTCGCTTGACCCCTGCATGCCTGATTGGCGAAGTAGAAACAAACGAGCGATGCGGTGACAAACAGTGAGAATACTGCATCGAGCAAGTTTGAAACGCCAAGGACATAGACCTGTAGACTGGTCAGGAAGATGGCGGCTCCCAGCAGCGCAGAGGAGCCGAGGCGGGAACGGCGCAAGATAAAAACGACAAGCATCGCTGACAGACCCGTGGTCAAGGCAGAAGGTAGGCGAACGGCGAACCGGTTCTCACCAAAGCAGAGGATGGACAAGGCGGTCACCCAGTACCCGAACACTGGTTTCTCGAAGTAGCGCAGGCCGTTGAGCCGTGGCACGATCCAATCTCCGGTTGCGAGCATTTCACGGGGGATTTCCGCGTAGCGCGTCTCATCCGGTATATAAAGCGGGCGAAGCGGCAGTGGCGCAACGTAAAGCAATAAGTACGCTGCCAGCACAACGCGGCCGAAAGCGGTTGCCGATCCGACTTTTATAAAATCTCCTCCTGGAACTCCAACCCTGGGATAAACCTCCCGTATTTGTAAGTCCGTAGTTTCAAAACACTATTTTATTGATCAAAATCGCAATGTGGAGGTGGAATGATTTCATTGGGGACCCAGTGGCATTGATTGACAGGTAGAAAATTAAGCCCACCCTTTATTCGTGATGTTGTCACCTTGGCCGTAGAAAATAGAAGAATGCCGTTTCAATTGAGTACTAAATGAAGACACCTGAAATCTTCGAACTTCCACTCATCCTATGTCCCCCTCTCAATCCAATGGGAAACCCTTTCTTGCTGAGGTGTAAGGTATTTGAATATAATCGAAGACCGTGGTCTTGACAAACTTTTGCACGAGCCTGCTTACATTGAAGCCAATCCCTACATACATGTGGCGTCGGCGATCATCCGAGCGGCCTACCTCGTAATCCTTGTAACCGCGAGCGTAATAGCCCACATGAAACTCCAAATATCGCAGATAAGGATTCTTGACGAAATTAAATCCATCGGCTTTGAGGGCTATGAGAAACCTCTGTCTTTCATAATTAGTGGAGAATCCGAAATCACGGGAATTAAATTCTGGTGTGTACTCCATTCTGAAATCAATCTTCCTTGCCGCACTCGGGTACTTTCCCCAAATATAGCCGACCCCAGACCCCACAATATTCATGATCATATCCTCATAAGAAAACCCTTGTGAACTGAAACCATCGGCTACCTCCATGAATGTTTGTACGCCAAGGTCGGACAGCGCCCCATATAAATTCGCTTCCTTCTCTGTATATCCCCATTTACGATAGACGTACGAATAAAGGTGACTCAATGCATAGGAGGACCAGAAATGACCCACCTTGTCTGCCCCTCCATACTTGGTCTCACGTTGAAACCACCGCTCGTTTTCAAAATGGAAGCCATCCTTTCCGTAGTCCCATTGCGAAAGCCCATACATAAAAATCACCGCCATCGACCCAGCATTCAACAGCAGTGTCTTCTGTCCACGAGTTGGAAACTCCTTTTTCTCTGGTGGAATCTTCCGTTCAGAAGTAAGAGACTCCTCTTCCTCTGATGCAATCTTCTGTTCAGGAGTAAGACACTCCTTTCCCTCTGATGGAATCATTTGTTCAGGAATGAGAACCTCATCATTCTCTGATTGAGAAAACCCATCTGGTTGGGCCCACGAGGAACTTGTAAGGAAAAAACATAGAAAGGTGAGAAAAATTATCTTCAAAAACAATCTGATTAAAAACCGGTCCATATCCAATCGTGCCTCCGTTGTATTTTCAACCACCAGCCCTATTCCTGAAGATCTCCACACCGAACCGACCCATGCTTCTGGAGGTTTAATTTTGCGGCAAATCTCATGTCTCCACAAGCCATATAATCATCCTCCGCTTATCGTCGTTTTGTTACCCACCACAAAGAATGTCTTCAGAAGGAAACCCGGTCCGAACATAATTAATGCCCAAACCACGGCGATATGAACTCCTTCAGAACATAAGGCAACAACAAGAGTGGGCAGTGAATTTCAGCAACAACTGAAGTCAAAAAATATCTATTGATCAGGTCTACATTTCTGAATCGAATGGTCCGGGGCAGCCACCGGGGAACTTCTGCCAGGTACCTTTGATAGGACTCCCCGTACTTTTCCAAAAGATGGTCTTCCTCATAACGAACAACAAGGGAATAGATGCTGAAACAGTAAAAAAGAGTAATGGGACCCAACCATAGGAGTTCAGAAGTGACAATCGCCCCCAGGCACATGAGCATATTTCCGATATAGATCGGATTTCTTATGAACGAGTAAGGGCCTGTCGTGGTCAAACATTTCTTAACCTTCAAGCGATAGTGTAGATGCTGCTGTGACCAGATCCGAAGGACCAGTCCGAGAAAGAACACTGACCCTCCTAAGGGCCAGATCAGCCAGTCTACTTCTGTCTCATAGACAAAGGAAAAAAGTCCAATCATGAGGGGCAGGCTGACGAGAAAACCTCTAAGACGGTAAGCAATCTGAGTGAACGGCATATCTTCCTTTTACTCCTTCTCTTTAGAAATATTTGAGCCTCTGCAGGCCAAAACGACTCCCCTTTTTGCGGGGAATCTCCTGATGAAAGGTTTCGGAACGGGTAGATTATAAACGGGCAGGATTAACTGGAGATGAACTGAAAATGAAGATTTCTTAATCTCTCCTTGAGGACAGGAAGAAATATCTGGATAGAAACTTAGACTTTTTGAAGGGGTAAAGAAACAGTAAAAGTAGAACCTCGGTTCAATTCGCTTTCAACTTCAATCTTCCCGCGGTGTACATGGACGATCCATTCCGCAATGCTCAACCCGAGGCCCACGCCTCCGCCTTCTTTTGAACGGGATCGATCGACCCGATAAAACCGTTTGAAGATCTTCTCTTGTTCTCCTTGGGGGATTCCAATACCTGTATCCCTGACTTGAACGACACCATTTTCCCCATCCTTTTCAACCGTAATTCGGATGGAGCCTTCCGGAGTATATTTGATGGCATTGTCAATCAGATTGGTGAAAAGTTGTTGAAGGCGAACCTTATCCCCAATGATCGTAACCTCTTGAACCCTACCCATTTGCAGATCGACCCCCTTCTGCTCAGCCAGGATCTTGAAAAGATTGCCGATGTCCTGAACCAAGAGGTCTAACCGGAGGGAGGCCATTTTCAGCTCCACTTGGGACGAGTCAAATTTGGAAAGGAGGATCAAATCATTGATCATCCGGTTAAGCTGGTCAAACCGCTCGATGAAATAGGCCAACCCTTCCTGATATTCTTCAAGCGGTCTTTTTTTCGAAAGAAGAACCTCCGCCTCTCCTCTCAGTGCACAGATCGGGGTCTTTAACTCATGGGAGGCATCCGCAGTAAATTCAGCGATTCGCTTAAAAGAATTCTCCAGTCTTGCGATCATCTCATTGATAGTCCGGATAAGGTGATCCATCTCGTCATCCGTCCCTCTTGTGGCCAACCTTTCGTCCAAATTGTTCGATGTAATGCTTCGGGTCTTTGAAGCGATATAACCGATGGGTGCAAGGGATTTTCTGGCCAAAACCCACCCTCCTAATGAACCCAACACCAATATAATAGGAAAAGCAGTCAAGAGATTCCCTTTGAAATGGGACAAACTTTTTCTTACAAAACGGGTGTGTGTAGCAACTTGAATCACGTAAGTCAGTCTCCCTTCTTTGTACATGGGGAAGCGGATCATGCGGAAGGTTCTCCTCCTCCCAGGGGGACGAATCTCTTCCCAACTTTCATCCCCCTCCTTAACCTTTGGCGTCGCTTCATCACGAGGACTGTAATGAATCTCATTAAAGTTTTTTGAGATATATAACAACGAACCATCTGCCTTTAATACCCTGAAATATATTGGGTAAAAAGTCCTAACGGTTACTCGGCTCTCGCAATCCCTGATAATCCCAATTTCCTTTAGATCCTGAGACAAAATTTCGGACAATTCATCCGCTTCGTCACGAAGGATTCTATCGACCTCTTTAATGAGCTGATGCTTAAGGCGCAAATAGAGGAACCCAAATATAATAAGAACAGAAATGAAGAAAAAGAATATACCACACAGGGTCATCTTTACGTCAGTTCGTCGATAAAATTTAGTCCCGTTCTTCAAGGACATATCCTACTCCTTTAACCGTATGGAGAAGTTTGGGCTCAAAATTCTTATCGATCTTATTGCGCAGATGGGAGACGTGGACATCAATAATGTTAGTTGCGGAATCAAAATGGTAATCCCATATGTTTTCAGAAATCATCGTTCGGGTGATAATCTGACCTAGATGCCTCATGAAATACTCAAGGAGCGCATATTCTTTGGGGGTCAATTCAATCTTTGCCTTATCTCGATAAACTCGATGTCCATCGACCTCTAAAATAAGATTGGCGATTTGGATTCTTGAGAGCGTGCTGCCCCCTTTTCCTCTTCGGAGGATGGCCCGTATTCTAGCCAAGAGTTCATTGAAAGAAAAAGGCTTGCTGATGTAGTCATCTGCTCCCAAATTTAAGCCTTGAACAATATCCCTCTCAGCATCCTTTACCGTGAGGCATACAACAGGGGTTTGAACTCCTATTCCTCTTACCCTTTTCAGAATCTCTAACCCGTCCATTTTCGGAAGCATAATGTCGAGGATGATAAGCTCGTAGTTCCTATGGGTCGCTAAGAATAATCCGTCTTCTCCGTCAAAAGCTACATCGACGGAGAAAGAGTTTTCTAGCAGCCCCTTTTTGACAAATCGGGCGATGCCTTTATCGTCTTCAACCAATAGAATTTTCATCAGCAATAACCTATGTACGCTTGTCCTTCAACAATGGTCTAAACCCGATACAATGAAGAATACCTCTGCTCAGCTCTTGCGACACCCGTTTGGATCGCTGCTTCCTTCACGCTGGAGGATACCTTTTCCGGAACTTTCCGGTTCAGCACGCTTGGAATGATATAGTCTTCGCTCAATTCATTCTCTGCAACGATGGACGCAATAGCCTTGGCTGCCGCAAAGAGCATCTCTTCATTGATCTCTCGGGCGTTGCAGTCTAGGACCCCTCTGAAGAGGCCGGGAAAACAAAGCACGTTATTGATCTGATTTGGATAATCAGATCTTCCCGTTGCTATGACTCGGGCATATCGTGCCCCTTCCTCCGGCATGATCTCAGGAACGGGATTGGCCATGGCGAAGACGATCGAATTTTTACTCATCTTTTTAATATCTCTCGAATGGATCACCCCGGGTTGGGAGAGGCCGATGAAGACATCTGCCCCCTTCACCGCCAAGGATAGGGATCCCCGGAGGCCCTCGGGATTGGTCTGTTCGGCAATTTGCTTCTTCACAGGGTTCATATTCTCCTTTCTATCCTTGAAAAGAATCCCACTCCGGTCACACCCTATGATCTGTTTCACACCCACGGAGAGCATCAGTCGAATCGAGGCGATTCCAGCAGCTCCCAGGCCACTGACAACGACACGAATGTTACCGAACCCCTTCCCCACGATCTTTAACGCATTGAATAATCCTGCCAGTATGACGACCGCAGTCCCATGTTGATCATCATGAAAAACAGGTATATCCAATTCCTTTTTCAGTCGGCTTTCAATCTCAAAACAACGGGGAGAAGAAATGTCCTCAAGGTTGATCCCACCGAACCCGGGAGAAATCCATTTCACCGCGGAGACGATTTCTTCTGGATCCTTTGTATTCAAACAGATAGGAAACGCATTGACGTCACCGAACTCCTTAAAGAGCATCGCTTTTCCTTCCATCACCGGTAAAGCAGCCTGTGGCCCGATATCTCCCAGACCAAGAACGGCGGTTCCATCCGTGACAATGGCAATGGTATTTTTCTTAATGGTGAGGTCGTAAGCCTTCTCTCGATCTTCATGAATCGCCATACAGATCCTTGCCACACCAGGAGTGTATACCATGGAAAGCTCCTCGCGAGTATTAAGAGAAATTTTATTTTTCACCTCGATCTTGCCTCCCTGGTGAATCCTGAAAGTTCGGTCGGTCACGTTTAGGACACGTACTCCCCTCACCTTCTTCACTTCTTCGACAACCCTCTGGCCTGTCTCGACATCCGATACATCCACGGCGACATCCCGGATAACGGTTCCCTTCCCAAATCCTACAATATCGATCGCACCTATGTCTCCTCCTGCCTTGCCAATGGCCAAGGTTACTTTGCCCAGCATTCCAGGTTTTGAAAGGATCTCGAGCCGAATGAGGATACTGTAGCCTGGACTCGGTGTTGTGATCATATCCAACCTCCTCCAACTTTCATGGTACCTTATTTTAACAAATTGGACCTTCCTTTAGAAAGACTCTTTTGTTCTTTAAGATGACACCCACATGAAGAGAGGCACTCTCTTGAGTCTCCTCCACGAACTGAAATGATCTATTTTGCGATCGAGGACCGGTGTTTCACTTGGGGCCAGCTTCCTCCGGCGGCTTTATCGCTCGAAAGCTGCGATACAGCAAAAGGTCATAAATGATTTTTAATCCTCCCGAAAGAATGAAAGGCGTGCTCATGAGCGCTGTATTTGCGAGCAACGGTCCGGCGATGATAGGAGAAAGGGACGATCCCGTTGTCCGGGCAATACCGGTGATTCCTGCAGCGGCCGAGCGTTCATCCGGATCTACGACAGCCATGGTGTAGGACTGGCGAGTGGGTACGTCCATCTGTGAGATGCTGAAACGCATTAAGAGGACGGCGATAGCCAGCGGAAGGTTCGGCATAAACGGCACTAATATTAGGAGGATATTCGCTGGGATATGGGTGAAGACCATGGTCCTGATCAACCCTATTTTTGATGCGATTCGGGCAGCGGTCAGGGCTGAGATCCCAGCAAGAACATTGGCTCCGAAAAAAATGCTGCCAAGTAACGCGGGTTGTACTTTGAAACGGACATGAAACCAATAGGCTAAAATACTTTGTAAAACGAACCCTCCTGCAAATGCATCGAGTGAGAAGAGTGCAGAGAGCCTTAAGACAACGTTTCTTGACCGATGCAATCCCAGAAAACCTCCCGATTTTGGGGGAGAACCGGGAGCCCCGGTCTTTTGAGGAATTTCGACCGATGGAGAAAGTTGAGTGAACAACAACCCAAGAATCAGACCGAAGGCAGCATAGCCAACGACGATTACCCGATAGCTCCCGATCGGGTTCATCCCAAAGTTCATTAAACCTTGTACCAATGCTCCCCCGGCCAGAGATCCAAGCGCAGTGGTGAACGAACCCACCAGGTTGTACCAGGCAAAGATACGAGTGCGCTCCCCATTTGGCACAATCTGCGACAGCGCTGCTTGCTCGATGGAGAGGAACGGACCGACTTCATAGCCGCTTGGGCTGATCACACCGATCGTAGCGGCAATGACAAGGAGCACAAAATCTCGCGTGATTGCGAAGAGGATGCCAGCGAAAACCATCAGGCAGGCACCCACGACCAGCATTCGTCGCCTGCCTATGCGATCAGCATTCGTCGTGATCCATAAAGAGATCGCCGTATCACCGATGAGCGTCAGGGTCAAAAGGAGACCGATCGCGGTTTCGCTCAAACCGGCCTGGGCAAGATAGAGCACCAAGATGACTGAGAGAAACCCATAGGCAAACAGTCGCGCAATACGGGTCGTAAAAAGGATGCTTCCGTCTCTCGTCAATACTTTTGAGATACGGGGCCAGCGGGGGACATAGCCATTCCTGCGGTTACCTTGAGCCTCTTTCATCCGTCCTCTTTCTGCTCGTCGCCCTTCCAGTACAAACGCGTTAAATCTGATCAGATTTAACGAAATCGCCCCCTCACCCTCCCCTCTCCCCGCTGGGGAGAGGGATGGGGTGAGGGGGCCCTCATGCCAAGAAAATAACTGCGTTTGTATTTGACTCCATTCTACCAAACATCAAACGAAATTTATAGAGTTCTTAGCGAAGCGTAAACCTGAAACAAAATGGTTGAAAAATATCCTGCTCTTTCTTAAGATTGGGAGGGTATGAAAAAGAAGGACCTCCTATTAAGCCTCCTCTCCGGGGTGCTCCTCATCCTTTCTTTTCCAAATTTCGATCTTGAGTTTTTGGCCTGGGTTGCCTTTGTCCCTCTGCTCTATGCAATCCATGGGAAAACCCCCCTCCATGCCTTCACCCTGGGATTCCTGACCGGATTGATTTCCTATCTTGGAATCCTCTACTGGATCATCGTTGCCGTCCATACGTATGGCAATATCCCTTTATTATTGAGTGGCTTCATTCTTTTACTCCTGGTCGGTTATTTAAGCCTATTCACAGGTGTCTTTGGATTCCTAACACGGGTGGTTCCATTGTCCTCGGGAATTCAAACCATCCTTTTCCTTCCGATCCTGTGGACCGCTCTTGAATATCTTCGCTCTTTTCTTTTAACGGGTTTCCCATGGGCCAATTTGGGCTATTCCCAGTACCTCAACCTCCCTTTTATCCAGATGGCAGATATCACCGGTCCCTATGGCCTTTCATTCGTTATTCTTCTGGTCAATACCACTCTCTTCTGGGTCTTGCGCCAATGGATCAACAAAACCTTTCCCGTCCGAGAGGTGGTCGTCACCCTTCTCGTCCTTTTGAGCTCAATGATCTATGGATATGTGAAGATGGGGACGATCGATCGACAAATGCTTCAGCAGCCTTCTCTCAAGGTGGCATTGACTCAAGGCAATATCGATCAATCCATTAAATGGGACGAGTCCTTTCAGAAGGAAACATTGAAAATTTATGAGAGACTCTCTTTGAAGGTGGCGGAGCAACATCCTG
>Ga0209286_1000627_pt1 | contig 10089 bp, 8 predicted proteins | sample PPLLak1March2015_2_FD_187250 | JGI IMG/M metagenome (GOLD analysis project Ga0209286, IMG submission 187250) | Freshwater sediment microbial communities from Prairie Pothole Lake near Jamestown, North Dakota, USA - PPLs Lake P8 Core (3) Depth... | ecosystem: Environmental > Aquatic > Freshwater >...
GCCATTCACCAGCACGACCATCGGCACGTTCTTCACGCCGTCCGGCAGATTTTTCAGAAAATCAGGCTGGATGCCGCGCAGGTAGTTCTCGCGGCTTGCTGTCAGGCGCATTTTCGCGTCCTCGGTACGCCCTTCTGTATAGACCACCAGACTGTCCGGCTTGACAAAGGCTGCAGTGACGGCCACCGCGCTGTTGAGCAGGCCGCCGGGGTCGTTGCGCAGGTCAAGGATCAGGCCTTTCAGCGGCTCCTTGTTTTCCTTGTAAAGCTTTTGCAGCGCCTCGGTCAGCAGTTCGCCAGTGTGTTCCTGGAACTGGGTGATGCGCACGTAACCATAGCCGGGGTCGATCAACTTGTATTTGACGCTGCGGATCTTGATCACCGCACGCGTGAGCGTCAGCACCACCGGCTTGTCCACCCCTTTGCGGGAAATAGTCAGCTTGATGGTCGAACCCGGCTTGCCACGCATCCGCTTGACCGCATCATTGAGCGTCATACCCTTTACCGGCGTGTCATCCAGCTTGACGATCAGGTCGCCCGACTTCACTCCGGCACGGAATGCCGGGGTATCCTCGATCGGCGCAACAACCTTGACGAAGCCGTCCTCCATGCCGACCTCGATGCCGAGTCCGCCAAATTCCCCCTGGGTTCCGACTTGCAGATCCTTGAAGGCATCGGGATCCAGATAGGAGGAATGCGGATCGAGCCCGGTGAGCATGCCGTTGATGGCCTCGGTGATGAGCTTTTTGTCGTCGACATCATCGACGTAATCGCTTTTGATCCGCGCAAATACATCGGTGAAAGCCCGCAACTCCTCGACCGGCAGCGGAACTTCCGCATCCTTGTTGGCCACCGCAGAGAGATTGACGGTGAGTGCCGCGCCAGCCAGCAGGCCGGCCAGTCCGACCAGAATGTACTTCGCCTTGTGTGTCATATCACTTCACCCAATGCATGGGATTGATTGGGCGGCTTTGATGCCGCATTTCAAAATAAAGTCCGCTGTCGGACTGGCCGCCGCTATTGCCAACACTGGCAATCGCATCACCAGGCTGGACGGGGTCTCCAACCTGCTTATACAGACTTTCATTATTACTGTATAGGCTCATGTAGCCCTCTCCGTGATCGACGATGATGAGGTTGCCAAACCCCCGCAGCCACTCGGAAAACACCACCTGCCCCGCCGCGATCGCCTTGACGACAGACCCTTGGGTAGCGCGAATGAAAAGGCCTTTCCAGCTGACCCCGCCTTCCTCCCTCGGAGCGCCGAAACGGTTCATGAGTTCCCCCTTGACCGGCAGGCTGAGCGAGCCCTTCAGGCGTGAAAACGGCTTGTCAGTCTGGAAAGCTTCGGGGGTACGAGTGTTAACTCCCAGCGGGGGTCGGGCGGCGGATTTTGCCGGCGCCTTCGCGGCTTTCGCAGCCTTTTCGCGCGCAGCCTTCTCACGTGCCGCTTTCTCCGCGACGAGTCGGTTCAGGCGTTCGACCAGTTGCGTCATGCGCTGTTCGTCGCGTTTGAGCGTTGCGATTTCACTGCGCTGTTTCTTGATCTGGGCGGCCAGTTTGCTTAAAAGCTTCTCGCGCTCATTCCTCTCCGACTGGAGCTTTTTTTGCTCCTTGAGGCGAGCCTCGCGCAGTTCGGCCAGGACAGCCGATTTTTTGGAAGCTTCGGTCTTCAGGTCCTCAAGCTTGGCCAGGTCTGTCTTCAGGGAATCGATGAGTTCCAGCTGGGCCCGCGACAGGCTGGCGAGATATCGCAGATCGCGGGCAGTCTGGTTGGGGTCCCGTCCACTCAACATCAGTTTCAGCGCATCGCTCTGGCCACGCTGATGCGATGCCCGTATCGCCTCGCTCAGATTTGTCTGCTGCTGTTCGATGCGCTTTTCGGTCGCCGCAGACGCCTCCTGCAGCGCTGTCAAATCAGCATTGGCTCGCCGCTGATCTTGCTCCAGCTCGCGCAACTGGCGCACTGCCTCGCTGATGCTGCGCTCGGACTGCCGCAACTCGTCCGCCGCCTCTGACCGATACTCTTCGGCGGCGCGAAATTCGCGTTGCAATGACTGCAGCCGCTGCTTCAGAGCCTCGAGCTCGGATTTTTTGCTTTCGACCTCATTTGCGCCAGCGACCTGAGGCCACAGCAAAGCCAGCAGAATGAGTAAAGAGAACCGCACCCGTCTTTGCTACTCGAAAGTGATCAGGGCTTCGCCCGTCATTTCCTGTGGCTGCGGCAGCCCCATCATTTTCAGCAGGGTCGGGCTGATGTCTTCGAGTGCGCCGGTCTCGGCCAGCATCGCATGACGCCGTCCGATATAGACGAGCGGCACGAGATTAAGGGTATGCGCCGTGTGCGCCTGCCCGGTTTGCGGATCGCGCATGAATTCGGCGTTGCCGTGATCAGCGGTAACCAGTACCTCGCCGCCGCGTTGCAACTGAGCCTCGACTACGCGCCCAAGGCAATCGTCCACTGTCTCGATCGCCTTGATCGCCGCCTGCAGGTCGCCCGTGTGGCCCACCATGTCGGGATTGGCGTAGTTGCAGATGATGGCGTCGTATTGGCGCGACTCGATCGCCTCCACCAGTTTGGCGGTCACTTCGTATGCACTCATTTCCGGCTTGAGGTCGTAGGTCGCGACGTCAGGCGACGGGATCAGGATGCGGTCTTCGCCAGGGAAGGATATTTCCTCGCCGCCATTGAAGAAAAAAGTGACATGCGGGTATTTCTCGGTCTCGGCAATGCGCAGTTGGCGCAGGCCGAGATTGGCGATGTATTCGCCCAGACCGTTGCGTATGCGTTCCGGCGGAAATGCGACCGAGACGTCGAAATCATCGCTGTAGCCGGTAAGCGTGCAGTACACCGAAAGGCGCGGGGTGACTTCGCGCTCGAACTCGCTGAAATCGGATTCGATGAAGGGGCGGGAGAGCTGCCGTGCCCGGTCGGAACGGAAGTTCAGAAACACCACGGCATCTCCGTCTTCCATCTTCACCGGCTTGCCGTCGGGCGGCAAAATGGCGGTGGCCTTGACGAACTCATCCGTTTCGCCACGCGCATAAGCAGCTTCAAGACCCAGCACCGCATTGTCAGCCCAGTATTCGGTTCGTCCCTGGGTCAGAAGATCGTAGGCCGCCTTGACCCGTTGCCAGCGGCGATCACGGTCCATCGCGTAATAACGCCCGATCATCGAGGCGATATGGCCGACGCCAAAATGGTGGATTTTCTCGTCGAGCCGGCGCAGATAGACTTCGGCGCTCTTCGGCGGCGTATCCCGACCATCCAGGAATACGTGCAGGCACACTTTCTTCAGGCCTTCGCGCGCGGCCAGCTCGAGCATCGCGTGAAAATGGTTTTCGTGGCTGTGCACCCCACCGTCAGACAACAAACCCAGGACATGCAGGGTCTTGTCGTTGTCTCGAGCCAGATGCACCGCCTTCAAGAGGGCAGGGTTGCTGAAAAAGTACCCCGACTCGATCGCCCGGTCGATCCGGGTGAATTCCTGATAGACCACCCGGCCAGCGCCGATATTCAGGTGCCCCACTTCGGAATTACCCATTTGTCCGGTCGGAAGCCCCACATCGGACTCGGAAGCATGAATCAGGGTATGCGGGTTTTCATTCCAGTATTTGTCCCAGTTCGGTTTCCTGGCCTGGGCTATGGCGTTGTCGGCGCTTTCGGCACGGTAGCCAAAACCATCGAGGATGAGGAGGAGAACCGGCTGGGTCTTCATGAAAAATTTTATTTAAATAATGGGCGCGTTTCGAGTGGGATTATTTTAATATATGCAAGATTGCTAATCTACATTTAAAGACCAACTGCGCTGATGAAATGTGCCTGTCCGGCTGCATATTTCCTCTAGCCAGTGGCACTCCAGACTAATACAAGATCATGACAGAGGTTATTCATTATGGTGGCTGAATGGGATGAAGTAGACCTGCTGGACAAGGACGAGCACATCGAACAGGCTTCGCGTGCCATGAAGGCGATGTCCCACCCCCTGCGACTGAAAATCCTGTGCGTCCTCGGCGACAAGGAAGTCAGCGTCCAGGACATCGTCGACAGCGTCGGCACCTCGCAAAGCAACATCTCCCAGCATCTTGCCATCCTGCGCGACAAGGGTGTTCTGCGCACCCGCAAGGACGCCAACCGCGTGTATTACCGGGTCGGCGACGTGCGTACCCTGAAACTGCTCGGGATGATGCGCGACGTTTTCTGTGGTTTCGCCAAGTAATAGCGATCTGCCATGAAAGCTGAGCCCGGCAGCGGTGACGCGCCGGGCTCTTTTCGATTGCGCAATCGATGATTTGCTATCGGTTGAGCCTGCGGGCGCAGGTGTCAGGCAGAAGCGGATACTTCGCGCGACCTTCGCTTGATGCATACTTTAGCATTTGCAAGCACTTGAATTTAATAATAAATTAGAATATTCTAATGAGCCATTTTCAGGAGGTGATGTCCGTGCCGAAATTCGTCCATCTGCTGGCCTGTCTCGCTCTGTTCACCCAACCCGCGCTGGCGGCGCTGCCCTTCGACACGGCTCCGGTCAAGTACCAGGTCGCCGACACCGCCTATTCGACTGAGGCCAGCGTCGAAGCGGTCAAGCAGTCGACCATCACCGCCCAGGTTTCGGGGCGAGTTTCCGCAGTCAATTTCGATGCCGGCGACTATGTCAAGAAGGGGGCGGTCATCGTGCGCCTGAGCGCACAGGAACTGTCATCGGCAGTAGCCGGCAGTCGGGCGCAAGTGGCCCAGGCCGAGGCCAACCTCGCCAATGCCCGCGCCAACTACGAACGCCAGCAGCAACTTTTCCAGCAAAAATTCATCAGCCAGGCGGCGCTCGATCGCGCCACCTCGGAATTCCGCGCAGCTGAAGCCTCAGCACTTGCCGCCCGCGCGGGAGTCGGTCAGAGCGCCGCGCTCAGTAGCTATACCGTCATCACTGCGCCCTACAGCGGCGTCGTGGCGGCACGCCATGTCGAGGTCGGTGAAAGCGTCACCCCGGGCAAGCCGCTGATGACCGGCTTCGACCCTAAAGACATGCGCGTCGTCGCCAACATCCCGCAGTACAAGCTCGCCGAAGTCAAAGGCTCGACGCTCGTTTCGGTGGAGATCCCCTCGCTCAACAAATGGATCGATGCCAGCGGCGTGACCATCCTGCCTTCTGCCGATACCGAGACGCACACCATCAAGGTGCGCCTCGACCTGCCGCAGAATCTCGAAGGTGTGATCCCGGGGATGTTCGCGCGCGCCCACTTTTCGGTCGGCAGCTCGCGCAAGCTGATCATCCCGGCAAGTGCGGTCGTGCGCCGCTCGGAAATCTCGGCCGTATACGTGGTCGGCAAGGACAATCGCGTCAGCCTGCGCCAGATCCGTCTCGGTGTCCCCACGGCACGCGGCGAGATCGAGGTCCTGGCTGGCCTGGATGCAGGTGAAGTCATCGCCCTCGATCCGGTGAAGGCGGGCATTTACGCCAAGAGCGCCGCCAACCGCGCCGCCAAATAAGCGGGGCCAGGGACCATGGGACTCTCCGGACGCACCGCCCGCTTCTTTCTGACCTCGCAGCTGACCCCGTTGATCGCACTGATCGCGGCGCTGCTGGGCCTCTTCGCCATCATGGTGACGCCGCGCGAAGAAGAACCGCAGATCAACGTGACCATGGCCAACGTGTTCATTCCCTTCCCTGGCGCGTCGGCGCGGGACGTGGAATCGCTGGTGGCGACGCCAGCCGAGCAGGTGTTGTCGCAGATTGCCGGGATCGAGCACATCTATTCCGTTTCCAAGCCCGGCATGGCGGTGCTGACGGTGCAATATCTGGTCGGGCAGGATCGCACCCAGGCGCTGGTTCGCTTGTACGACGCCATTCAGGCCAACCGCGACTGGGTGTCGCCCGAACTCGGCGTCGGCGAACCCATCATCAAGCCGCTCGGCATCGATGACGTACCGATCATCACCGTGACCCTGTGGACCCGCGATCCCGAACGCGGCGCCTACGAACTGGAGCAGGCAGCGCACGCCGCCGAAATCGAGCTCAAGCGCATCGCGGGCACGCGCGAGGTCACGACCGTGGGTGGCCCTGGCCGGGCGGTGCGGGTAATGATGGACCCGGACCGGATGGCCGCGTTTGGCGTATCGGCCCAGGACATTCGCGACGCCCTGCAGGTTTCCAATGCGGCCCAGCCCTCAGGCACCCTGGTGTCGAACAATCAGGAAATCCTGGTGCAGACCGGCACCTTCCTCTCCGGTGCCGAAGACGTCCGGCAACTCGTGGTCGGTGTCGCGCAAGCTCGCCCGGTCTACATGAGCGATGTCGCCAACGTCGTCGCCGGCCCCGATCAACCGGCACAGTACGTCTGGCACGGCCCTGGCGCCGGCGGGCAGCACCAGGCGGAAAACGGCCTGACTTTCCCGGCAGTGACGCTTGCCGTTTCCAAGAAGCCGGGCGAGAACGCGGTCGATGTCGCGGAAAAGGTCATCGAACGCGTCAACGCCCTGCGGAACAGCGTGATTCCGGACGGGATCGAAATCAGTGTCACCCGCAACTACGGCGCCACCGCCGACGACAAGGCGAAGAAGCTGATCCAGAAGCTGATCTTCGCCACCGCCTCGGTTGTGTTGCTGGTGCTGTTCGCGCTCGGGATGCGCGAAGCCCTGATCGTCGGCGCAGCAGTGCTGCTGACCCTGGCGGCCACGCTGTTTGCTTCCTGGGCGTGGGGGTTCACCCTCAACCGCGTGTCGCTGTTCGCGCTGATTTTCTCGATCGGCATTCTGGTCGACGATGCCATCGTGGTGGTGGAAAACATCCACCGCCGCATGGGCCTCGATCACGATGGCCTGGAGGCGATCATCCCGCGCGCGGTCGACGAGGTCGGCGGCCCGACCATCCTGGCGACGCTGACCGTGATCGCGGCGCTGCTGCCGATGGCCTTCGTCAGCGGTCTGATGGGGCCGTACATGAGCCCGATCCCGATCAATGCCTCGATCGGCATGCTGATTTCCCTTGCCATCGCCTTCATCGTCACCCCCTGGCTGGCGCTCAAGCTGATCAAGCAAACCGCCCATGGTGCGCACCAAGGCGGCAACGACAAGCTGCTCACCCTGTTCCGCAGCCGCCTCACGCCCCTGCTGCGCGGTAGCGATGGCAAGGGTGCGCGGCGCAAGCTGTGGCTGGGCATCGGCATCGCCATCGTGGTGTCGGTGATGCTGCCGGTGTTCCAGCTGGTCATCCTGAAAATGCTGCCGTTCGACAACAAGTCCGAGTTCCAGATCGTCGTCGACATGCCGGTTGGCACCCCGCTGGAGAAGACCGCGCAGGTGCTGGGCGAAATGGGCGATGCGGTTGCCGCGGTCGCCGAGGTCACCGACTATCAGGCCTATGCCGGCACCGCCGCACCGATCAATTTCAACGGCCTGGTGCGCCAGTACTACCTGCGTTCCGGCCCCGAGGTCGGCGACCTGCAGGTCAATCTGGTGGACAAGCATGAGCGCGACCGCAAGAGCCACGACATCGCCCAGGCGATCCGTCCGACGATCGAGGCGATCGCCAAAAAATATGGCGCCGACGTCAAGGTGGTCGAGGTTCCGCCAGGACCGCCGGTGATGTCGCCGATCGTGGCGGAAATCTACGGCCCCGATTACGACGCCACCATCCGTGTCGCCAAGCAGGTCCGCGCGGTATTCGAACAGAGCGAGGGCATCGTCGCCATCGACGACACGGTGGAAGACGACGCCCGGCGCTTCGTGGTGCGGGTGCTGCAGAACAAGGCGGCGATGGCCGGCGTGGCGCAAAAGGACATCGTCGCGACGATGAAGATGGGCCTGTCGGGCGAGAACGTCACCCCGATCCATGGCAGCGGCGCCAAATACGAGATCCCGGTGCGGATCACCCTGCCACCGGAGCGCCAGAGCCATATCGACGAGTTGCTCAAGCTCAACGTGCGCGGCACCGGCGGCAAACTGGTGCCCCTGTCCGAACTGGTCGAAGTGGTGCCGAGCGAGCGCGAGAAGACCATCTACCACAAGGACCTGCTGCCGGTGGTGTTCGTCGTCGGCGACATGGGCGGCGAACTCGATTCGCCCCTGTACGGTCTGTTCGGCATGCGTGCCGATCTCAAGGACAAGGCATTGGAGCAGGGCGGTACGCTGAAGGAATACTTCATCCGCCAGCCGAGCGACCCCTATGCTGGCTTCAGCCTGAAGTGGGACGGGGAATGGCAGGTTACCTACGAAACCTTCCGCGACATGGGCATAGCCTATGCAGTCGGACTGCTGCTGATCTACCTGCTGGTGGTGGCGCAGTTCAAGAGCTACGTCACGCCGCTGATCATCATGGCCCCGATTCCGCTGACCATCATCGGCGTGATGCCGGGCCATGCCCTGCTCGGCATCCAGTTCACCGCCACCTCGATGATCGGCATGATCGCGCTGGCCGGCATCATCGTGCGCAATTCGATTCTGCTGGTGGATTTCGTCAACGAACAGGTGGCCGCGGGCATGGACTTCCAGGAAGCGGTGATCCAGGCCGGCGCCACGCGTGCCAAGCCGATCGTGCTGACAGGCCTGGCAGCGATGCTGGGCGCCTTCTTCATTCTCGACGACCCGATTTTTTCCGGTCTGGCAGTATCCTTGATTTTCGGTATCTTCGTCTCCACCTTGCTGACGCTGGTGGTGATTCCGGTGCTTTATTACGCCGCCAATTTCCGCAAATATTCTTCTTCAACCTGAAACAGGAGCTTCACCATGACCGTTGAACGCATCGTCCGTATCGTCGCAGGCTTTTTCATCATGCTGTCGCTGGCGCTGGCACACTTTTCCGGCAGCGTCGACATGACCGAACTGTCCTGGCTGTGGTTTACCGCTTTCGTCGGTTTCAACCTGTTCCAGTCCGGCTTCACCCGCTTCTGCCCGATGGACATCATGCTGAAGAAGGCCGGTGTCCCCCAGGGTTGCGGCCTGTAAACGGCAGGATCGCCTGATGGACATCCAATTCCTGCAGGACAACTGGATGCTGGTGGCGTTGGCCGTAGTGTCAGGCGCCATGCTGGCATGGTCCTTTGTCGGTGGCCGGCTTTCCGGCGTGGAGCAGGCCGACACGCTGAAAGCCACCCGCCTGTTCAATGACGATGCTCTGGTGCTCGACGTGCGCGAGGACAAGGAATATGCCGCCGGCCACATCCCCAAGGCCAAGCACATTCCGCTCGGCCAGCTCGGCAAACGCATGCAGGAACTCGACAAATTCAAGGGCAAGCCGATCCTGGTGACCTGCCGCAGCGGCCACCGCTCGGCACGTGCCTGCGGCATGCTGAAAAAAGCCGGCTTCGAAACCGTCTACAACCAGGCCGGCGGCATCATCGCGTGGGAACGCGCCAACCTGCCGGTCACCACGAAATAAGGAAGCCCCGATGGCCAAAGTCGTGATGTATTGCACCGCTGTCTGTCCCTACTGCGTCGCTGCCGAGCGTTTGCTGAAAAGCCGCGGCGTGACCGAGATCGAAAAGATCCGCATCGACCTCGACCCGTCGAAACAGGAAGAAATGATCGCCCGCTCCGGCGGTCGTCGCACCGTGCCGCAGGTATTCATCGGTGACACCCACGTCGGCGGATTCGACGATACCTCGGCACTGGACGCCGCCGGCGAACTGCTGCCGCTGCTGGCACGCGCCTGAACAGTCGCCCCTGCGCGGCAGCAAGCGAGGCCGCCTGCCGCAATTAGTCCCGATGGAACTCGCCTGTCCCCGCTGTCTGGCTATCAACCGCATTGCCGACCGCGGGCCCGGAGATGAGCCCAAATGCGAGGCATGCGGCGCTCCGCTGCTGCCCGCCGAGGCCGTGGCCCTGACCGCTGACAGCTTCGATCGATTCATCCAGCATGCCGGCCTGCCGGTGCTGGTTGAATTCTGGGCCGACGGCTGCGGACCGTGCGAGATGATGGCGCCGATATTCGACAGCATTGCCACCGAGATGAAGGGCCGCGTCCGTTTCGCCCGACTCGATGCGGCTGCCCATCCGCAGGTCCCGATGCGCCACCACCTCCGCGGCGTTCCCAGCCTGATGCTGTTTCGCGACGGCGCCGAAGTCGCGCGCACCACCGGGGCCATGGAGGCACAT
>Ga0209286_1000632_pt1 | contig 10072 bp, 7 predicted proteins | sample PPLLak1March2015_2_FD_187250 | JGI IMG/M metagenome (GOLD analysis project Ga0209286, IMG submission 187250) | Freshwater sediment microbial communities from Prairie Pothole Lake near Jamestown, North Dakota, USA - PPLs Lake P8 Core (3) Depth... | ecosystem: Environmental > Aquatic > Freshwater >...
ATAGGAATCTTAGAACAAGAGGGTGATATCCATGACCTCTGACAAACACATTCTGGTAGCTCTGGTCAATGACCGGCCCGGCGTCCTCAATCGCGTGGCCAGTATGCTGCGCCGGCGCGGCTTCAACATCGACAGCCTTGCGGTCGGTCATACGGAGAAAGAGGGGATATCCCGGATGACCATTGTGATGGGAGGTGATCCCTCCACGGTGGAGCAGGCCAGGAAGCAACTGGACAAGATCATTGACGTCATCAAGCTTTACGATATCACAGAGGAGAGCCTCGTCGATCGGGAACTGGCTTTGATCAAAGTGAAGACCACCCCAGCCACCCGCAATGAGATCATTCAGTTGGTCGATGTCTTTCGGGCCAATATCGTGGATGTGGCGGCTGATTCCCTGATTGTGGAAGTGACCGGCGACGAGGACAAACTGATCTCGCTTCTCAAACTACTGAGCACGTTTGGCATCAAGGAGATAGCCCGCACCGGACGCCTGGCCATGACGCGCGGCATGCCCTCCGCCTAGCGGGCAGTCGTGGCATCTGTGCCCCGCGCAGAATGCCTCGTGCAGCTCGATGAGCCCCTGCTGCCGTCGAGCGGAGCCCTTCCTGGCGGCGTCGCCACCGAGCACCTTCTCTTTCATGTGGCGTGTGATCCAGTTCTCTTCCATCTCGGGATGGTCCTCGTAGAGGCCGAGGGACACATCGCGGAGCCATTCCTGAGCTGACACGGATCCCCAGGCGAGACAGAAGGGCAGCAACACGTTCACAATGATGTCTCTGGCCCGGCTCCGTCCGATCAGGGCCGGGCGCCAGCCGGAGGCGGCGCCGAAGTCAAAGTGCGAGGCCCAGTATCCACCGACCTGCACCCTCAGGGACTGCTCCAGGTTCTCTTGGATATCTGTCAGGGGAAGCCGGTTCAGGGCGGGCAGGACGCTCCGCAACAGGCTGCCCTGATGGCGGGCCAGCACGTGTCCGGCAGCCACGATGCGCCGCGTGGGCGAGTTCTCCGGCCTGATACCGTGAAAGCGCCACTCTGAGGCGTTCATGGCCTGTGCATGACCGGAATGGGTCCATGTTCGCTCCAAATCCTCAGCCTCGGTTGTGTTCTCGCCGGCTCTGTCCAGCCCTTTGTCGACCACGGAGCGCTGCGAGGGCAGCAACCCCGCTGTGCCCAGCATGAGAGCCTGGATGCGAACGTGGTCTCCCCGTTGGGCGGCTTTCTCAAGTGCTTTCAGCAGCAGCAGCCGGGCCAGCCTCTCGAATGGTTCCTTGTTCTGCGAATAGCCCAGGGCCCTCATCAGGCCTTCGTAGAGAACCTGGTCTGGCTGTCCGTGGATCAACGCTGCTTCGAACCTCCGCGCTTTCCGGCGGAAGCGCTCGTCTCCAGCCTCCTCGACTACCTGAGTCACGTCGTTCTCGCCGTAGCGGAGGAACGCCTGGTAGCACGGTTGTTCGCCAAAGGGCGGTTGACATAACTCATTGCGAAGCTCTTCTGTCGAACCGCTGAGGCGTTGAGACAGGGCGAGGACCGGGACGGCTTTTCCACTAGAGAGAGAGCTATGCAGGATGCCATTGGACTGCATGGCGACGTGCAATATCACCCGGTCGTAGTTGGGGTCCCTGTGGTGGCCGTGTGCCCGCCAGTCACGGGCATTGACGTGGAGTTCCACGTCTCCTTGAAGTGGGAGGTGACCGTTGATGGCGATCAAGGCATCGCGGAAATCCGGCCCGCAGTCGTGGGTTGGGCGGCCCGGATGGAGGACTTCCACCATGTCTCCGCCCGCGGTGACCAGGGGTTCTCTTCCGGCTAACTGCTGTTGCCAGACTTGGGCCAGGAAGTTCTCGCTGATAGCCGCTTTCTGGACCATTTCTTCTCCCTTCAACTCCACCGTCATTAGCGGCCAATGAGATCGTACACGGAAACGTGTATGATGTCAAGGGAGGAAAAGGTCACTTGCGGCGGCAGCGGACTGGCGAGATGTCGCGTGGCGGTGGGTTTCGCCTCACTCGACCCACCCTACAGAGCTTCTGCCTGCCTAGGCAGCGTCCGCCCAGGCTTCCTGCAACCATGTGCGGACCTCGTCATCGATGTCCGTTGTGGAGTGCAATTCCAGGTGATGGGTGAATCGGCCCGGTCTTGGCTCGACGATCTCCTTCCAGCGCGTCGATGGATGCCTGCGCCGGAGTGAGATAGTGAGCACCAGGGGAGCATGCCGGCCATGCAGATAGGTGCTCGGCATCCACGCCCAGGCAAACGCCCTCCGCCGGCGAAAAGCGACCTGGCTCTTCTTGACGCGAAGCTCTGCCTGGCCAACAGTGTCAAGCGCACTGCGCAGGGTTTCGAAGATGAGCCTGGATTCTTCCTGTCCGGCGTAGAAGTCATCCAGTGTCATGGGGCACTCTCGATGCTCGATAAGTGAGTTGTTCTTGGCGAGCGAAGCCAGTCCTACCTGCGGCTCTTCCTACCGGATTCACCCGATTTGTACTCGAACCCCGCCCTCTCCGCTACCATCGTGAGCAACGTGGAGGAAGCCCCGCGCGGTTGGTACATGCCAGTCTCCCACTCGCTGATAGTCTGTTGGCGGGTGCCCAGTCGGCTGGCCATCTCCTGCTGGGTGAGGCCCATGTGCTCCCGCAGAGCGCGGACGCGACTGCTGTCCCATTGCCGGCGCTTCTTCTCTGTCATCGGTTGAATGGTAGAGGATATGACTTGACCGCGTCAATCTCAGCCCCCTGTCCCCCACTACCATCCAGTGGGCGTATGGTGGGCTGTGCCCACCTCCCCCCTCATCCACCGGGCCAATCCCCCTGTGTCTCCCTTTGGCAAAGGGGGAATGATGAATAACGCAGAGGGGGCTTCGCCCCTCTGCACGCCCCATACTCTGTCATTCCCGCGAAGGCGGGAATCCAGGCGTAGAGCGGATAGACAGAAACGAGAATCGCCGACAACGAATTTGGGGAACGGGACACCCCTGGAGGGCCACGCTCTGTCGTGGCCGTGGAAGTCAACGCTTGAGGGCCGCGAGGACGTCTTCTACCGACAGCGTGTTCAGAATATGCCCCGCCCCTGCCCAACCGCGGCGCGCGATGCCCAGGCCGAAACGCATGAGCGGCAGGTGTTCTGTGGCATGAGAATCTGTGCCGAGCGTCAGCTTCACTCCCAACTCCCTGGCCCGGAAGATGTGGATGTCCTTCAGGTCGAGGCGGTCCGGCATGGCGTTGATCTCCATGGCGGTGCCGGTCCGCGCCGCCGCGTGGAAGATGGCCTCCATGTCCATGGCCATTGCCTCTCTTACCCCCAGCAGGCGGCCTGTGGGATGCGCGACGATGTCCACATGCGGGTTCTCCATCGCCTTGATAATCCGCCCGGTCATCTTCTCCTGCTCCTGCCCCATAGCTGAATGGACGGCCGCCACCACCACGGCGAGCTCCGCCAGAACCTCGTCGGGAAGGTCCAGTGAACCATCGGCTCGAATGTCCACCTCGATGCCAGCGAGAATCCGGAAATCCTTAAGGTTCTCGTTCAGCCTCCTGATCTCCGCCCTCTGCTCCTTGACTCTCTCTTCATTCAGGCCGTGGGCGATGCCCAGCCCTTTGGAGTGGTCGGTGATGGCTATGTATTGATAACCGAGGGCCCTGGCCGCCAGCGCCATCTCCTCTATGGAGTCGCGGCCATCGCTCCAGTTGCTGTGGACGTGCAGGTCACCTCGGATATCTGAGAGCTTCACTGGCTCGGGGATCCTCTTCTCTTCCGCCAGCATGATCTCGTTGGTGCCCTCGCGGAACTCCGGAGGGATGTACTGCAGCCCCAGCCGGGCATAGAAAGCCTCTTCGGTAGCGAACTTCTCCAACCGGCCGGTCTGCACCACGGTAATCCCGTATTCGCTGAGGCTCAGACCCTGCCGCAAGGCTCTCTCCCGCAGGTCGATGTTGTGCTGCTTGCTGCCGGTGAAGTACTGCAGCAGCGAGCCGAACTCATCGTGCGGCACGACCCGGAAGTCCACCTGGAGATTCTCCATGGTGACGATGCTGGCCTTGGTTCCTCCTTTGGCCAGGACCTCTCTGACCTGGGGCAGCGTGGTGAAAGCCTCGATCACGGCTTCAGCGTCGTCGGCGGTGCCCATGAGGTCGATATCCCCAATGGTCTCTCGGAAGCGCCGCAGGCTCCCCGCCGGCGTCAGGTTGCGCACGGCCACGCGTTCCTGGAGAGAAGCCATGATCTCCTCAGCCAGAGGCAGAGCGGTGCCGATGGGTATGCGCTGCTCCTTGGTGCGCATGGACTGGAGGCCGCGCAGGATGTTCTCCGCGGTCTTGTCGCCCATGCGGAACAGGCCGGCCACCCTCCCGTCCAGGATGGCCTTCTCCAGGTCCTCGATCGACTTCACGCCCAGCTCGGTGGACAGCCGCATGGCCGTCTTCGGGCCGACGCCCGGCACCTGGAGCAGTGAGATGACGCCCTCGGGGAACTCGGCGCGGAGTTCCTCGTAGTACTTGAGGTGCTCCGTGTCCAGCAGTTCAGTGATCTTCTTCTCGATGGCTTCGCCGATGCCCGGCACATCGCGCAGCTTGCCCTCTGCCTTCAACTGCGAAAGCTCGACGGGAAGGTGTTCGATGGAGCGTACCGCCTTCTGGTAGGCCCGGACCTTGAAGACGCTTTCGCCTTTGAGTTCGAGAAGGTCGGCGATGTCCTGGAAGACTCTGGCGACCTCGCCGTTGTTCATTTGCCGCAGCACTTCTTGTATTTCTTGCCGCTGCCGCAGGGGCAGGGGTCGTTGCGTCCCGTCTCCTTGTTCACGGGTGCGGCGTGCCGCTTGCTGGCGGCTGTCTGCTGCGAGGGTTCCTTCTTGACGATATTGGCGTTGTAGATGAGGTGCACCAGGTCGTGGCGGATATTGGCCGTTAGGCTCTGGAAGAGAGCATGGCCCTCTTTCTTGTAGGCCACCAGCGGGTCGCTGTGGCCGACCGCCTGCAGGCCGATGCCCTGGCGCATGTGGTCTATCATGGTGAGGTGCTCTGTCCACAGACTGTCGAGGACGCGGAGCATCACCAGGCGCTCCAGCAGACGCATGTTCTCCTCACCCAGTTCCTTCTCCTTAATGTCATAGAGCGATTCCGCCGACTTCACCAGCTTGGACTCGATCTCTTCCGGACGGACGCTGGCCAGTGCCTGAGGCGTCATGTCCGGCGGCAGCGCGGGCATGATGCGCTTCATGTCTTCCAGCAGGCCTGCCACGTCGGACTGTTCCTTGTCGAGGTGGACGGAAACCAGTTCCCGTATCTCTTCCCGGATCAGCGACTGGATATTGGCCTTGAGGTCAGCGCCGCTGAGTATCCGCTTCCTCTCACCGTAGATGACCTCGCGGTGTTTGTTCACCACGTCGTCATAGTCCACGAGGTGTTTGCGCACCTCGAAGTGATAGCCCTCCACCTTCACCTGGGCGTTCTCGATGACCTTGTTGAACATGGAAAGCTCCAGGGGTCTGTCCTCTTCGCCCATGCCTCCCCATTCCATCAGTCCTTTGACCTTGTCCCCGCCGAAGCGCTTCACGATGTCGTCCTCCATGGAGACATAGAAACGGGAACTGCCCGGATCGCCCTGCCGGCCGGCACGGCCACGGAGTTGGTTGTCGATCCGCCGGGCCTCGTGCCTCTCTGTCCCGATGACGTGCAGCCCGCCGAGGGCCATGACCTTGTCGTGGTCTGGCTGCCACTCCTCCTTTGGGCGCTCCTCCGGGTTGCCCCCGAGGATGATGTCTACACCGCGGCCGGCCATGTTGGTGGCTACCGTGACGACTCCCGGCTTCCCGGCCTGAGCGATGATGTAGGCTTCCTTCTCGTGGAGCTTGGCGTTCAACACCTCGTGCTTGATGCCCCTCCGCATGAGCATGTCGCTGAGCCGCTCCGAGGTCTCGATGGAGGCGGTCCCGATGAGCACCGGACGCTGCTCTTTGTGGAACTCCTCCACTTCGTTGCATACGGCTTTGAACTTGACTTCTTCCGTGCTGAAGATCTGGTCGGGGTAGTCCTCGCGGATCATCTCCCTGTTGGTGGGAATGGCCACCACTTCCAGCTTGTATATCTTGGCGAACTCCTCGGCCTCGGTGGCCGCCGTTCCGGTCATGCCGGCCAGCTTCTGGTATAGGCGGAAGTAGTTCTGGAAGGTGATGGTGGCCAGGGTCACCGACTCTCTCTGGACCTTCACCCTTTCCTTGGCTTCAATGGCTTGGTGAAGTCCTTCGGAGTAGCGCCGGCCGGGCATCATGCGGCCGGTGAACTCATCGACGATGATCACCTCGCCGTTCTTTACCACGTAGTCCTTGTCTCTCCGGAACAGCACATGGGCCTTGAGGGCGCTGTCCAGGTAGTGGGTCAGGGCGTAGTTGCTGGGATCATAGAGGTCCGGCGACTTGAGCAAGCCCTCTTTGCGGAGCATGCCTTCCATCTTGACGATTCCGCTGTCAGTGATGGAGACAGCCCGGTCCTTCAGGTCGACGGTGTAGTCGGTGTCTTCCACCAGACTGGGCACCAGCCGCGCGAAGGTCTGGTATTTCTGGGCCGATTCTTCGGCGGCGCCGCTGATGATCAGAGGGGTCCGGGCCTCGTCAATGAGGATATAGTCGACTTCGTCCACGATGCCGAAGTTCAGAGGGCGCTGCGCGCACTGACTGAGGTCCACCACCATGTTGTCGCGCAGGTAGTCAAAGCCGAACTCGTTGTTCGTCCCATAGGTGATATCGGCCTGGTAAGCCTGCTTGCGTGAGACGGGCTTCAGGCGGCGCCATCGTTGGTCTTCGGCTTCGTGCTCAGGGTCGTACTGGAAAGAGGCCTCGTGCTGAATGGTGGCCACGCACATTCCCAGAGCGTGAAAGATGGGCCCCATCCAGTGGCAGTCACGCTTGGCCAGGTAGTCGTTGACGGTGACCAGGTGGCAGCCTTCGCCGGTGATGGCATTGAGGTACAGAGGCAGAGTGGCCACCAGGGTCTTGCCTTCGCCGGTCTTCATTTCGGCGATCTTCCCCTGGTGGAGGACCATGCCTCCCATGAGCTGCACGTCAAAGTGCCGCTGCCCTATGGTGCGCCGGCCAGCCTCGCGGACGGCGGCAAAGGCCTCGGGCAGCAGATCATCGAGCTTCTTCTTGTCCTGGTATCTGGCCTTGAAGTGATCGGTCCTGGCCCGCAGTTCAGCGTCGGTAAGCCGCTGGAAGTCGGGCTCTAAGGAGTTGATCTTGGTTACCAGGGGTTGCAGCCGCTTGATTTCGCGCTCGTTCGAATCAAGAAGGCCATCCAGCCACTTGAGCATATATCCTCTTATTCGAACATGGCTCCCATGGACAGGCCGGTGTGGATGCGGTGTATGGCCTCGCCCAGGAGCGGAGCCATGGAAAGGACGGTTATCTTCTTCACCTTCTTGCTAGCTGGAAGAGGGACAGTATCGGTAATCACCACTTCCTTCACCGGGCTGGCCTGGATCTTCTCAGTCGCCTGTCCGGAGAATATGGGGTGGGTGCAGCAGGAATACACCTCTTTGGCCCCCTGCTCCAGCAAGGCGTTCACAGCGCCAACCAGTGATCCGCCGGTGTCTATTTCATCATCCAGCGTCAGGGCGCGCATGCCCTTGACTTCGCCGATGACATTCAGGGTGACGGCCTTGCTGCTGTTGCCGATGCGGCGCTTCTCCACGATGGCCAGTGGTGTCTTGAGTCGGTCCGCCAGGTCTCGCGCTCTCTTGGATATGCCGATATCTGTGGCCACTACCACCAGGTTGTCCAGCTTTTTCTCCTGAACGTGTCGGGTGAACAGGTGAAGTGCGGTCAGTTCGTCCACGGGGATCTGGAAGAAGCCCTGGATCTGTCCGGCGTGCAGATCGACGGTCAGCAGTCGATTGGCGCCGGCCACGGTGAGGAGGTCGGCCACCAGCCTAGCCGTTATCGGCACCCGGGGCTGGTCTTTCTTGTCGGTGCGTCCGTAGCCATAGTACGGCACCACGGCGGTTATCCTGCCGGCGGAGGCGCGCTTGATGGCATCCAGCATGATCAGGAGCTCCATCATGCTCTTGTTCACCGGAGAACAAATCGGTTGGACGACAAAGACGTCTCGCTCGCGCACGCTCTCCAGCAGTCTGACGAAGATGTTCTCGTTGGGGAACTCGGTGACTTCGGCCTTGCCCAGCGGGATGCCCAAGTACTCGCAAATCCCCTGTGCCAGGGCCGGGTGCGCATTTCCGGTGAAGACTTTGAGCTCGTCAACCATCGATTCCTCCTCAGAAAGCAGCCGCGCTAATCAGTATAACACTTAGTCTTTTGGCCGAACAGTTGATGTGAATGGCCTGTGGCCAGAGGATTTCACCATCCCGGCAAATGAAGACCAGGATGGCAGCCAACGTCAGCACAAGTGCGTCATTCCCGTGCAGGCGGGAATCCATGAGAAACCTCGGAGGGCCACGCTCTGTCGTGGCCGCGAAGTCCAGGTGCGGAGTGGCCTCTGCCCATCTCTACCTCATCCCCCGAACCAATCCCCCTGTGTCCCCCTTTGGCAAAGGGGGAATGATGAGCAACCGAGAGGGGCTTTGCCCCTCTGCACGCCCTGGGGTCACCATTGTAGGGGGGTGGAGCAAAGCGAAACCCGCCATCCGCGCGTATCATTTACACGTGGGCGGGAATCCAGGAAAGGGTAGCCCATGAGGCGCTGCTCAGTATGCTTTCTCAGAGACTTGGCATGTGCCGTCAGGGTTTGTTCTTGTCCCCAAACAAAGAGGGACTCCATGCTCGGCACGGAGTCCCTCTTGAGTCGCCTCAGAAGGCTCTTTGGTTACTCGATCAACCCTTTGAAGCGAGCGTCTCTGGCATGGAACGCATCCTTGGCGCTGCCCGTGTCTCTTCTCTGCTTAAAGAAGTTGAACTCATCGGATTCCCAGCGCAGGTTGGTGAAGAGGGTGTGCGAGATGTAGGCCGGAATGAAGTCGCTGATAAGGCCGAGCCTGTCGTAGATCACATGGCGGGTGGCCTTGCCGATGGCGATGCCGTCGCGCGGCAGGAGGGTGATGGCCTTGGCCAGCTTCATGACCTCTTCATCCAGCTTGTCTGGGGGAACTGACTTGGTGACCAAGCCGATCGCCGCGGCTTCCTTGCCGGTGATGGTCCTGCCGGTGAGCAGCAAATCCAGTGCCCTCTTCATTCCGACATGATAGATAAGGTGAGTGATGCCGAATACGCCGCTGCCGGAAAAGCCCAGGCGCTGCTCGGTGAGTCCCAGCTTGGCATCATCAGCCGCGATGGCAAAATCGGTCAACAGCGGGAAGTAGACGCCGCCGCCGATGCAGTAGCCGTGAAGCTGGCAGATGGTGATCTTCTGGTTCAAGAAGACATGCATCATGTTGTCGTCCATGCCCATTTTGTCATACTTCAGGCGGATCCTCTGGCTGGGTTTGCGGTCGTCCTTCGTCGTGCCGAAGCCGTAGAGGAAGCCCACCTTGCTCAGGTCATGGCCGACGGTGAAGGCCTTCCCTGAACCCTTCAGGATGATTACCTTAACGTCGTCGTCATCTTCTGCCTTCTGGAAGGCATCCCAGACTTCCTTGGCGTCCTCGCCGCGACCCAGCCACTGGAAGGCGTTATACTTGTCCGGCTTGTTCATAGTGATGGTGGCGATGTGGTCCTTTGCCTCGTAGAGAATGTACTTGTAGCCCATGTTCCTCCTTTAGCTAATTTCCAATATCAAGCACGGCCATCTGGATTAGCGTGCCTCTATCCTGAATTGAATGAGGGCCTTCCTTTCAACCCCCTTTGTCCCCCACTCTTGGGGGAAGGATAGGTTGGGGGACACCCCCAAACCCCCGGCAGGAGAAATCTCCTGCACCTCTTTGGAGAGACGAGCACCAGGCCTCTGACAAAGCGCTTCCTCTCTCTGCACACCAGTGGGTGATGGGATCTCCTCTCCCTTGACGGGAGAGGATAGAGGTGAGGGTGACAGATGTCCCATGACTCCGGCAAAGACTCCTTCTGCACCTGTTCTGTCATTCCCGCGAAAGCGGGAATCCAGTTGTAGGGTGGGTTGAGCGAAGCGAAACCCAC
>Ga0209286_1000633_pt1 | contig 10066 bp, 10 predicted proteins | sample PPLLak1March2015_2_FD_187250 | JGI IMG/M metagenome (GOLD analysis project Ga0209286, IMG submission 187250) | Freshwater sediment microbial communities from Prairie Pothole Lake near Jamestown, North Dakota, USA - PPLs Lake P8 Core (3) Depth... | ecosystem: Environmental > Aquatic > Freshwater...
GGAAGTGCCGTCACGATCTTGCACGGTGGTCCCAATCTCGGCCTGCCAGCGGTCGACTTCTCGCTGGGCCCGTATTGGGATGAGCACTATCAGAGTCAGGTCTGGTTTGCCCAGAAGGCCTCCTGGCAGGCTCGGTGGGATAGGCGACGCGCCCCGCCCAAGTGGCGCGAGCCCTCCAGCAGCGCCAGGCTGTAGACGGGCGGAGGCTTGGCGGCCTTGCTGGTGAACACAATGTTGCGACCCATGTGGGGTCCCTTGGAGTCCGCTGTGCAGCGATGGCAGCAGGCACTCGACGACTGCTATTCGGCGATTCTTACCGAGTTGTCGCAGGACCGCTACTGGCCGCACAGGGACCCTACGCTAATCGGCGCTTCGCGACCCGAAGCGGTCGCCCGTGTTTTGCGCAAAGCGGTCGCTCGGCCGACGCCAGCGGTTCGGCGCGACCGGTGCGTAGCGCCACCAGACGCCGCCAACCCAAACCGCGGAGCTGCCAATCAAGCTTCTCTCAATGCCAACTCGGGCAGTGCGGTAGTTGACGATTAGCGATCCATCCTGCCCCTTGGACAGGAACACCAAGCTGAGGTCGGCCGGAGAGATCGGGTACGACACCGTGAAGATCGGTTTGCGGGACCCATCAAATCCCAGCGCTGGACCCGATTCCAACTCCACGCACTGAAACATAGCGATTCCAGCCATCTCGCGCCGCGTGCCTGGCCCACTCCCAGCTCAGGATGGACACACCGCGGCTGGCGATCCAATCGCGCGACATCTCGGCCTCGACATCGTCGAAGTCGTGTCCGGAATACCGGCCACGTGCATCCACTCCGAAGCCGTAGGCGGGGCCGTGGTCGTCGTTGTACTGGCTGATCAAGCTGAAGTTCCTGATGTGCTCTCCAAAATTTCTCCTTGATGTCCGGCGTTTGATGCGCAGGACTTGAGGAAGCATGTTCGCGCCGGCACGCAGACTGGTCTGTGCGATTGCGTACGCAATTGAAGTGGTATTCCCCGCATCTTCGAGCCCGACGCTGACCTCCGTGCGTTTCCGTACGGACGAGGCCGCCCCATTGGCCTAAAAAAGCGACGCACTGTTCGTGCGAGCTGGGATGCGAAGTACTGAACAGCGACGCGAACGAGCCCGGCTTCGAGAGGAACTCGACTCCGTTTCCGAAGCGACTGATGACCAGGTTCGACAAACTCCCCTACGATCAAGGAACACACCGATGGCAACCAAGAAAGCTTCAGCAAGGAAACCTGCCGCTACCAAATCATCCGAGCGCTCCTCCGCCCGCGATGCAGTAGCTGTACTGAAGGCCGACCACAAGGAGGTCAAGGCGCTTTTTGAGCAGTACAAGAAACTTGTTGAAAGTGAGGAAGTAGGCGAGGAACGCCAGGCCGTGGCTCAGCAGATCTGCCTGCTGTTGACTGTGCACGCAACGGCAGAAGAAGAGATCTTCTATCCGGCCGCGCGGGCGGCGATCGACGCGTCCGATCTGCTCGACGAAGCGGAGGTCGAACATGCATCGGCAAAGGATCTGATAGCTCAGATCGAGGCGATGAGTCCGGACGACGCTCTGTACGACGCCAAGGTGATTGTGCTGGGCGAATACATCGATCACCACGTCAAGGAAGAGGAAGGCGAGATGTTTCCGAAGTGCAAAGAGTCCGACATGGACCTGGTTGCGCTCGGCGAGGCAATCGACGCGCGCAAGGCCGAGTTGATGGACGAAATGAGCGCTGTTGCCTAACCACGCTTTCATTGCGCCGATACCAGGCAGGCGAGTCCTGCCTGGCCCCGACCGTGGCAGGTCCATGAATGTGCCGACAGCCTCCCGTCCGCACCTGGTCGTCGTCGGAGGCGGCTTCGCGGGGTTGTGGTGCACCCGGGCTCTGGCCTCGGCGGCGGTCGACATCACGCTGATCGACCGCGCGAATCATCACCTGTTTCAGCCGCTGCTCTACCAGGTGGCCACCGCGGGGCTGGCGGCTGCAGATATCGCCGCCCCATTGCGCCATATCCTGCGCAAGCAGGCCAATGTCACGGTTCGGTGGGGCGAGGTCACCGGCGTTGATGTTGCGGGGCGAGCCGTGGCCCTGACAGACGGAGCGGCGCTTGAGTATGACTACCTGGTGCTGGCCACCGGCGCCGCGCACTCCTACTTCGGCAGGGACGACTGGGCACCCTTTGCGCCCGGACTCAAGACGCTGGATGACGCACTTGAACTGCGGCGTCGCATACTCCTTGCCTTCGAACACGCGGAAAACGCCACCAGCACCGCGGAGCGTGATGCCTGGCTGACGTTCGCGATCGTCGGCGGCGGACCGACCGGCGTCGAACTCGCCGGGACGCTTTCGGAGATTGCCCGCCACACGCTGAAGGACGAATTCCGCCACATCGATCCGTCACGCGCGCGCGTGCAGCTGCTCGAGGCCGGGCCGCGCGTACTCGCGAGCTTTCCGCCATCGCTTTCCGAGAAGGCCGAGCGGCAACTGTGTGAACTCGGTGTTGAAGTGCTGAGCGGCTCGCCGGTGGAGGCCATCGACAGCGATGGATACGTGCGCGCCGGCGAGCGCGTCCCCTCCCGGACGGTGATCTGGGCTGCGGGTGTGGCTGCTTCGCGGCTCGGCGGACTGCTGGGTGTGCCGCTCGATCGGGCGGGTCGCGTCATCGTGCAGCCGGACCTTTCGGTGCCCGGCCATCCCGAGGTCTTTGTCGCCGGAGATCTCGCGGCGGTCACGCAGCCCGACGGCAAACCTGTGCCGGGAATCGCGCCCGCCGCCAAGCAAATGGGCAGGCACGTTGCGCGCGCCCTTCGGGCGCGAGTGGACGGCCGACGCGACGACGCGCCGTTCGCATACAAGGACTACGGAAATCTCGCCACTGTGGGGAGAAGGGCCGCAGTCGTCGATTTGCGCGGCCTGAAACTGTCTGGGCTGCTCGCGTGGTGGTTCTGGCTTGGCGCGCACTTGTTCTTCCTGATCGGGTTTCGTAATCGCTTCGTTGTGCTGACGAACTGGGCATGGGCCTACTGGACCTACCAGCGCAACGCGCGGGTGGTCTTCCGCACCTGATGTTGGGCACGTCCTGAGTCGGGGCATCGCCGATTGATTGCTCTGCGGCCGTCTGTCCAGTGCGTTGTCGGAAACCGGTCGTTCGCGTTCGGTCGCCAGACCGCTCGATGCATCGTGCCGAGCTGGGGTTGCGGATGGTCGTCGGCGTCCGTCCGTTAGCGCACCGACAGGGGAGGGTCTATGGGTGCAGACTTTTTTTGTACGTAGCACCGTCCGCAGTTCTGCAGAGTGCCTGTCCAGCGCTTGACGCCTCGTTGGCAGGATCGATTTCCTTCAGCGCTGAGCGGCGGCTTGCATCAGCCATGGTGGCCGGAGAACGAACAGCGATGCCAGTGGAGCCCCTTATTCCCCTTCCGCATCGAGCGCCCAGCGATCTGGCGGACAGGTTCGCGCTCGGAGTGACCCGGCTGCTGCGCTTCTTTGCCGACACCCTCTTTGCCAAACGCTACGGCCACCGGGCGATCGTGCTCGAGACGGTGGCGGCCGTGCCTGGCATGGTGGGCGCCATGGCAGTCCATTTGCAGGCCCTGCGTCGTATGGTCGACGACGACGGCTGGATCCGCAAACTGATGGAAGAGGCGGAAAACGAGCGCATGCACCTCATGACCTTCATCGAGGTTGCCCGGCCTACCGCGCTGGAGCGACTCCTCATCCTCGTCGCGCAGTGGGCCTTCTACGTCGGCTTCTTCCTCTTGTACCTCGTCTCGCGCCGCACGGCGCATCGACTGGTCGGCTACTTCGAAGAGGAGGCGGTGCTCAGCTACACGCACTACCTGGAGGAAATCGACGCCGGTCGCATGCCCAACGTCGCCGCCCCGGCGATTGCGAAGAGATACTGGAAGCTACCTGACAGCGCCACGCTGCGCGACGTGGTGATCGTGGTTCGCGCAGACGAGGCGCATCACCGGGATGTCAACCATGGGCTTGCGAACGAGCTGTCAGGTCAGCCCGCCGACCCTGCGCCGGTCGCACCGTATCCGGAACATGCCGACGCCACTCGGTGAGCCGCGTGGCCACCCGGTGCCCTGCCCGGCGCTAAGTTAGCCGACGTCAACGGTTCGCCAGCAACGCAGGTACACCACCTGGCGCCCGGCAACGGGTGGTGGCCGCGGATCAGTTGCGCAGCGTGGTCTCGTCGCGCACCTGGCGCACGCCGTCGATGCGGCGTGTCAGCACCAGCGCCTGGTCGCGTTGAGCCTGGTTGTCGACCGTTCCGCTCAGGCGCACCTCGCCGCCGTCGGTGGTGACGCTGATGTCGAGACCCTTGACGCTGTCGTCGGCCAGCAGTGAGGTCTTGACATCAGCGGTAATGAGCGTGTCGCTGCGAGGGCCGGCCGCCGGCGTCGTCGCCGCGGCGGGTGCAGGCTGAACCGCACCCGAGCGGGGCAGGGACTCGGGCTGCCTGTTGCAGGCCGAGAGCGTGAGGATGAGTAGGGCCGAGGCGGCGGTGAGTGCGGCCAGGCGAACGGGGGCGGATACGGCGCGGAGGGTGGACATGGGAGAACGCTTTCAAGGTGTGCAGGCGGATCGCCCGTGAAACACTATCGGCGCCCTCGGCGTCAGCGTCGGTGCGCTGGCATACGCGGGGCCGCATGTTCGGCAGCGCACCGAGCCACGCCCGTGCCAGTCGTTAGTCTCCTTACCATGACATCGACACCGACATTGCATGCGCTGCCTGCGGGCCATGAGCAGGCCGCTGAAGGCGGTGCCGCCGCGCGCAACGGCCGGCGCCAGCCGCACCGACAAGGTGTACCACTGAAACCTCGTCACACCCGTGCGGCCTGGTGGCGCCTGGGCAAGCAGGTGTTCACGTCCTCCCTCGAGGACTACGTGCCGAGCATGGGCGCGGCACTGGCGTACTACACGGTGTTCTCGATGGCGCCACTGTTGCTGATCGTGATCGCGGTGGCTGGACTGGCCTTCGGTGCAGACGCCGCCCGCGGCGAGATCCAGGCCCAGTTGCAGGGGCTGATGGGCGAAAGTGGTGCCAGCGTGGTGCAAGGTCTGCTGGCCAGCGTAAGCGAGCCGGCACGCGGCGTGACCGCCACCGTGCTGGGCCTGGTGCTGCTGGTCGTCGGCGCGACGACGGTGTTCGCGGAGTTGCAGGGCGCGCTGGACCGGATCTGGCGTGTCGGCCGGCGCAATCGCCAGGGTGGCTGGTATTGGCTGGTGCGCGCGCGCCTGGTGTCGTTCGGGATGATCCTGGCCGTCGGCTTCCTGCTCGTCGTCTCGTTGGTCGCCAGCGCGATCCTGGGCGCGATCAGCCGTCGCTGGGAAACGGCCTTCGGCGCGTGGCAGTCCTTCATCGACGCGGGCAATGCCGCGGGCGGCTTCCTGCTTGTTGCCATCATGTTCGGCCTGATCTACAAGTTCATGCCACGGGTGCGTGTGACGTGGGGCGACGTCTGGCTCGGCGCCTTGCTGGCCGCGCTGCTGTTCACGCTGGGCAAGGCGGTGATTGGTGCTTACATCGGCCGCAGCGGCCTGGCCTCGGCCTATGGCGCGGCGGGGTCACTGGTGGTGGTCTTGCTGTGGGTGTACTACTCGGCGCAGATCCTGCTGGTCGGCGCTGAGTTCACACATGCGTATGCCGGGATCTTCGGGTCGCGGTGGGGCCGCCACCCCCAGCGCAAGGTACTGGGCTGACTCGCCATATCCGCCGACGGTGGCGTCGACCCGCCGACGTTGCCGAGTCTTCGCTGATGCTGCCCCGTCGGTCCGTGCGCTGGCGAACAGTGCTCGGCGCGCTGCAGGCACAGACTGTGCAAGGCGTGGGGCCGCCGTGCGAAGGCTTGCCTCGCGCTCGTTCACTAGCATGCTCCGCAGGGGCCGCCAGCGCCCTTCACTGCACCACAGAGCCCGCCAACGCCCCTCACCGGGCGCGGCCGCTGGCCCGCCGCTCCGCGGCCGAACCTGGAGGCCCGCTTGCTGATCGCACCCGCCACCGAAGCGACCTCCACCGACGCGATCGCCCCCGCCGAGCCCGTACCGGTGGCGGTGTCCAAGCAGGGTGTGCTGAGGCTGCTGCTGGTGGCCGTGAGCGTCGCGCTGGTCTGGATCCTGCTGCCCTTCTACGGCAGCATCCTCTGGGGCGCGATCATCGCGCTGCTGTTCACGCCGCTGTACCGTTGGATGCTGCCGCGGCTGCACGGACGGCGCAGCCTGGCCGCCCTGCTGACGATCACGGTCGCCACCCTGATAGTCGTCTTGCCGGCGGTGCTGGTGTCGGGCGCGCTGGCGCGGGAGGCGCGCCAGGTCTTCGAACTTGTTGAGTCCGGCGAGCTGCAGCCGGCACAGTGGCTGCGCGGGATGTTCGATGCGCTGCCGGAATGGATCAGTTCGCTGCTCGGCCGCTTCGGCTTGGCCGACTTCGACACCGTGCAGCTCGAACTGGCCGAGGCGCTGACCAAGGGAAGCCAGTTCATCGCAACCCAGACCTTCAACGTCGGGCAAAACGCGCTGAGGCTGCTCGTGAGCGTGTTCATCGCGCTGTACCTGGCGTTCTTCCTGGTGCGCGATGGTGACGCCCTGGTGCGCGCCGTGCACCGCGCGATTCCGCTGGCACCCGGCGACCGGCATGCCCTGCTCGAGGAGTTCGGCACTGTGTTGCGGGCAACCGTCAAGGGCAACCTCGTGGTCGCCGTCGTGCAGGGCACGCTGGGCGGGCTGGCGTTCTGGGCCCTGGGCGTGCGCGGCGTGCTGCTGTGGGCGGCGCTGATGGCCGTGCTGTCGCTGCTGCCGGTGGTCGGTGCCAGTCTGGTGTGGGCGCCGGTGGCGGTCGGCTTGTTCGTGACTGGCTCGCCGTGGCAGGCCGTCGGTCTGATCGTGTTCGGCGTGCTCGTGATCGGTCTCGTCGACAACGTCCTGCGGCCGATCCTCGTCGGCCACCAGACTGGCTTGCCCGATTACCTGGTGATGATCACCACCTTCGGCGGCATCGCCGTCCTCGGCATCAACGGTTTCGTCGTCGGCCCGACGGTGGCGGCGATGTTCGTCGCCGTGTGGCACATCCAGACCGCGTCGCGCTTCGCCCCGCCGCCCGGGCAGGAGGCAGTGCCGGTCGTCCGGCCGCCGCCAACCGTTCAGGAGCACCCATGACAGTCGCACCCAATCGCGCGGACCTCGCCGAGTTGGCGTCGTTGGCGACACCGCCCTGCTTGCGGATTGTCTTCGGCGTCGTTGGGGGTGTGATGCGATGCAGCGTTCAGGGCGCCAGTTGCTCCATGACGAACAGGCCCAGCACAAGCAGCGGGACGAACACCGCAAGGAAAACACCGAGACGCATCCCCAGCAAGTCCGGCAGCATGATGCCCCCACGGTTGCCGATCTTCTCGATCGTCGAACCGACCAAACCTGACGATTCGGCATACAAGTAACTGCCCGCCATCAGGCCGACGATGCCGGCGATCGCGTCGTAGGAAGCAGCTCGACGGTACCCAGGGGGTTGATGCCCAGGCTCTCCAGCGGCGCGTCCAGCGTCAGGCGGTCCAGCGGCAGCTTGTGGTCGTTCACCAGCATGGCGCACAGGCGTTCGAACGTGTTGTTCAAGTGAAATCCTTTCGAGTCGACTATGTGGAAGCAGGGCCACGCTCATGCCTTCGCTGAACGGCTGCGCCTCGCGCGCGGCGTTGCCGATCCTGAAAATCCGTCATCGGCTTCGAGCCCTTGGTGTCCCAGCGCCGAACTCGGCGGCCAGGCTTGGCGTTACGGGTTCGACTCAGACCTGCGGCGGATCGGTTTCGCGTGCCGGGTGTCGGTGCATGCCGATGGCCGCGATGAACGCGGCGTGGGCGGCTTCACCTTCATTGGCCTTGGCCAGCAGTACACCGGGGTCTGCGTCACCCGAGGCGAGAGATGCCTCGACGCCCGCACGCTCGAGCAATGCTTTCGACGCGCCCAAGGCGAGCAGGGTCTTGCCGTGTCGATATTGCTGGGCCACGAAATCAACCGCCTGCGCGTGGCGCAGCAGTGACTTCACGCCCACCGCGCCGTCGGGCAACAGAACGGCATCGAACAGTACGGGCGGCGAGTTTTCGAAGCTCGCCGTGGCTTCGACGGCCTCACCATCGGCCGTCTCGATGGCACCCAGGCGCGGCGCGACGATCACAGTGACCGCACCGGCCGCATGCAGTGCGGCCTGCGCTGCACGCAGCGATCCACCCACCACTCCATGGGCCGCCAGCAGCGCCACCTTGCGTGTGCGAATGCCACCTTCGCCAGGCAACGCTGTCAGCGATAGCGCGGCAGACGCCTTCACCTCCGGTGCGTTCGGTGCCTCCAGCGCACGCGGCAACGCGGCAGGTACCGGCATGCCCAGGCCGTCGGCCACCTCCGCGGCCAGTTGCGGCGACACGTTGACCAACGACGCCAGCATGCGCTCGCGGATCGCGGGCACCGTCAGCTTGCTCAGCTCGAAGCGGAAACCGCCAGCGATGTGCGCCCGCTCCACAGCGGTCTGGCTGTCGTAGAACAAGGTGGCCTGGGTGTAGTGGTCGGCAAACTTTTCCGGCTTGCCGCGCAGCTTCTCGCCTTCCGTGGGCTGGGGGAATGACACAAAGCCCTGGGCGCCAGCCTGGAACGGGCAGCCGCCGCCCAGCGAGTTCGGCTCGTAGGCCACGCGTCCGCGGTGCACGGCCTGCCGATGGATGCCGTCGCGCTGGTTGTTTGAAACTGGGGCGAGCGACGCGTTGATCGGCAATTCATGAAAATTGGCGCCGCCCAGACGCGTGATCTGCGTATCGACATACGAGTGGTGGCGTCCGGCCAGCAGCGGGTCATTGCTGAAGTCGATGCCGGGCACGACGTGGGCGGTACAGAACGCCACCTGCTCCGTTTCGGCGAAGAAGTTGTCGGGGTTGCGGTTCAGCACCAGGCGCCCCACAGGACGCAGCGGCACCAGTTCTTCGGGAATGAGCTTGGTAGCGTCGAGCACATCGAAGCTGAAAGCCTCGGCCTGCTCTTCGGTGAACAGTTGCAGGCCGAGTTCCCATTCCGGGTACTCGCCCGACTCGATGGCCTCCCACAGATCGCGGCGGTGAAAGTCGGGATCGGCGCCGGCGATCTTCACCGCCTCGTCCCACACCAGCGAATGCGTGCCCAGCTTCGGCTTCCAGTGAAACTTCACAAACCCGGTCGCGCCTTCGGCGGTGACGAGCCGGAACGTGTGCACGCCAAATCCCTGCATCATGCGAAAGCTGCGCGGAATGGCACGGTCGGACATCACCCACATCAGCATGTGCGTGGTCTCCGGCGACAGCGAGACAAAATCCCAGAAAGTGTCGTGCGCCGACGCCGCTTGCGGCATCGCGTTGTGGGGCTCGGGCTTGACGGCGTGAACGAGATCGGGGAACTTCATCGCGTCCTGGATGAAGAAGACCGGCATGTTGTTGCCCACCAGGTCCCAGGTGCCCTCGTCGGTGTAGAACTTGACGGCGAAGCCGCGCACGTCGCGAGCGGTGTCGACCGAGCCGCGTTCACCGGCCACGGTGGAAAAGCGCACGAACACCGGCGTCACCTTGCCGGCCTTGGCAAACGGCGCGGCGCAGGTCAGATCGGTAAGCGCTTCATAGGCTTCGAAGTAGCCGTGCGCGGCCGAGCCGCGTGCGTGGACGATGCGTTCCGGAATGCGCTCGTGGTCGAAGTGCGTGATCTTCTCGCGCAGGATGAAGTCTTCCAGCAAGCTCGGCCCGCGCAGCCCGGCTTTCAACGAGTTCTGGTTGTCGGCAATCGCCACGCCCTGGTTGGTCGTCAGCACCTGATTCGAGCCGTCGACACGAGCTTGTGCCAGGGTGCCGTCGATGGCATGGCCGCCGGGCGATGCGGGGTCCCCGGTCTTGGCGCTGACGTTGACTTCGCTCAGGGTGCTGGCCGATACCGCGTCGGACGCAGGCTCGGCGGTCATACCCACCGGCGGGTTCAATGCGTTATCGCGTCCGAAGTCGAGATCCTTGTTCGCGTTGCGCGGCATCGCAGCCACCAGCGCCTGCGTGTCGTCGGC
>Ga0209286_1000634_pt1 | contig 10054 bp, 8 predicted proteins | sample PPLLak1March2015_2_FD_187250 | JGI IMG/M metagenome (GOLD analysis project Ga0209286, IMG submission 187250) | Freshwater sediment microbial communities from Prairie Pothole Lake near Jamestown, North Dakota, USA - PPLs Lake P8 Core (3) Depth... | ecosystem: Environmental > Aquatic > Freshwater >...
AGCTTCAAAAGGCGCGGCCTGATCCACAAGCAGGCCTCCCAAACGGACGGCCGACAAAGCTTCCTGTCGCTAACGGAGCGAGGAAAGGAGGCTTTTGCCATACTCAACGTACGTTCGCGCAGCGAAGTTGAGGCGATGTTGAGTGACTTCTGTGCGGCGGATCAAAACCGCTTGGTCAAGGCCATGCAAACCATCGAGGAACTGCTTGGTGCTCAGCCCGAGCACAAAGTCCCTTATCTTCTCCGACCCCACCAGTCGGGCGATATGGGCTGGGTCGCTCACCGCCATGGCGTGCTCTATGCCGAAGAATACGGCTGGGACGAGCAGTTCGAAGCCTTAGTAGCGAGCATCGTAGCGAAGTTCCTCCAGCACTATAAGCCGAAACTAGAGCGCTGCTGGATAACCGAGATGGACGGCGAGATCGTCGGCTCGGTATTTCTCGTCAAGAAATCTAGAACGGTGGCCCAGCTTCGACTGTTGCTGGTCGAGCCAAAGGCGCGCGGGTTGGGGATTGGTACCCGCTTGGTGAGCGAATGCATTCGTTTCGCTCGACAAGTGGGCTACCGGAAAGTCGTGCTCTGGACCAACAACGTGCTGCGTGCCGCCCGACACATCTACGAAGAAGCTGACTTTCGTCTTGTTCATGAGGAGCCACACCATAGTTTCGGTCATAACCTGATCGGACAGACATGGGAGTTGAAGTTGTAATCATCTTCAAGGTGAAACCGGTGTGCGGGGCAGGCACTGAAGTCCGTCCTCTGGGTGTTCGCTGCCGCTTGCGGTCGGTAACAGGAGCACGCTTTTGACTCATTCACTGAAACCACGACGTGCAATGGTAAGGTTCCTGCCTATTGCTGCGGCAGCCGCGACCGGCATCCTGGTCGGTTCGGCCATGGTGGCCACCCGGTTTGTCATCCATCAAACTGCTCCGGCTTCGCTGGCGCTCTTGCGCTACGCCATTGGCTTCTGCTGCCTGTTGCCACCTGTGTTGCTCTCCGCGCGCGTGCAGTTTGAATGGCGCGATCTGTTGCCGATCGGCCTGCTCGGGATCACTCAGTTCGGCATTCTGATCGCGCTTTTGAATTACGCGCTGCAATTTATTCCATCGGCCCGCGCTGCACTGATCTTCGCCACCATGCCCTTGCTGACGATGATGCTCGCGACATCTCTCAAACATGAGCGACTTACCTTAGCGAAGGCCCTGGGCGTTCTGTTGACCATTGCAGGGGTGGGTTTCGCGCTTGGGGAAAAGGCGGTTCAGCGGGGTGGCGCGGCCCATGAGTGGGTCGGCGAACTGGCCGTGTTCGCAAGCGCCTTGAGCGGCGCCATTTGCAGCGTCTTGTACCGGCCCTACCTGCGAAAATATCCGACGTTGCCGGTAAGTGCCTTTGCCATGCTCGCCTCGGTCGGGTTCCTCGCGGCGCTTGCCGCTGCGGAAGGATTTTTCGGCTCCCTACCCCACTTTACCGCGGGCGGTTGGCTGGCCGTCGTTTTCATCGGGATCAGCAGCGGCATTGGCTACTATCTCTGGCTGTGGGCTTTAAACCACACCACACCCACGAAGGTCACCGTTTTCCTGGCGCTCAGTCCCATCACAGCGGCCGGACTGGGAGCTTTCCTTCTCGGAGAAAACATTTCAATGATGTTATTCCTGGGGCTCGCTTGCGTCGTTTTCGGCCTCTGGATCGCGCACTGGGAAGGGCACATGGCGCGCACCCCATAGAACGAAAAAAAGAGGACAGTTGTCCTTGCTCACTGAAATGTGTTGAAAATAGAACCGCTCTATATGCTCAATCTGAAATGATAATTCAAGAAAGCCCTTGATCCCAAGATATTCAGTGAGAGTCCTGATCGGCCACCCGTGCGGCGAAACGGCTGGGTAGAGAATGTGAGGCGTTTCCGAGACAAACTCCTCCCGAGAGACATCCCTTAGGATTTTGAGCACGGTTTCATCCAGGCGGAAGTGATGTTACGTCAACGCAAAACCGTGACCTATTGCCACAAATTGGAAAAAAGGCTACATTTAGATGTTTATTGCACTTTCCGAAGACAAAAAATCTTAGGTTTAAACCCTACGAAAGGGGCTTCGCATGTATCAGGTTGGAATTATTGGAACGGGATCTTATGTTCCAGAAAGAATCCTCACAAACCGTGATCTGGAAAAGATGGTGGAGACTAGTGACAAATGGATTTTGGAAAGGACAGGCATCCGTGAGCGAAGGATTGCAGCGGAAGAAGAAACCAACGTTACCATGGGGCGACTTGCCCTTGAAAGGGCCATAGAAAACGCACGCATTGACCCCACAGAAATTGAAATGCTCGTGGTGGGTACCAATACCACTGAGCCGGTTTGGCCTTCTGCTGCGGGCCACATCGCCCTCCTCCTCAATCTCCATAAAAACATGCCTTTCTTTGATCTGCAGGCGGGATGTACCGGTTTTAATTATTCTCTGGCCATGGCAGAGCAATTTGTAAAATCTGGGCAATATAAAACAGTTGCTGTGGTCGGATCGGACAAACTTTCGGCCATCACCGATTATAAGGATAGAAATACGTGTGTCCTCTTTGGAGACGGAGCAGGAGCAGTCGTTTTACAGCGGAGAGCTAAAGAGGGCATCATCCGATCCCATCTCGGTGGTCAATACAAATCGCGTGACACCCTTGTGCTTCGTAAGAATAGAGACAATGGCCATCGATTCATGTGGATGGAGGGTAAAAAGGTCTACGCTTTTGCCAAAAGGGCCATGGCGGAAAGTTGCCTGCGAGTCCTTGACCCTGATGGGACGGCCAGCAAAAGAGAAATCCGTGCACTGCTCAATCAGGTTGACAGAATCATTCCTCATCAGGCCAACGCAAGGATCATCAAAAGCGCTGCAGAGGATCTCGAATCCAGGCTTGAACTTCCCGATGGAGCAGTCAAACACAAGATGATCATTACCATTGGAAAATATGGCAACACCTCTACCGCCTCCATTCCCCTCGCTCTCGATGAGTCCCTTCGAGAAGGGAAGCTCCGGTCAGGGGATCTTGTGATTCTTGTCGGTTTCGGGGCCGGCCTGACCTATGGTGCCAATCTGGTGAGGTTATAGAGTTGCGATCACGCAATCCATCCAGAGACATCGTCCTGAATTTTTCTTCCTCAATCCCTGCCTCTCCAAACTCTTTCTTTGCAAGGTTAGGGGGTCAAATTTTTATTCTTGATTTAGGGTGCATGTGAACCAATGGTCCCATTTCCCAAAAGGGTAATCGCTGACATATGAAGAGGTGACCCCATTTTCTTTTCCATTTTCCATTTTCGACCCCATATTACTCTGCTAACAATGCATTGGATTTCCGCTCCTTCTCCAGAAGAGTTTTCTTGCGTTCCAAGCCCCAACGATAACCGCCAAGGCTGCCATCTTTCCGTACCACTCGATGGCAAGGAATGACCATTGCCGTAGGATTTGTGGCACAGGCCCGGGCCACAGCCCGGACTGCTTTAGGATGGCCTATGGCCTCGGCGATCTCCCTGTAGGTACGGGTATGGCCATAAGGAATAGCCTTCAATGCTTCATAAACCTTCCATTGAAAGGCAGTGACCTGCACATCCAGAGGCAGATCCAAGTTCGGTAGCTTTCCGTCAAGGTATTTGAGTAGGGCGGTTACGTATTCCTTTAGTCCAGTTTTATCCCAGTGAATTTCGGCAGCCGAATACTCGTTCAAAAGAGCGGTTTTAAGGAATTGATCAGATTTTCCGATGCTCACTGCACAAATTCCTTTCCCTGTAGCGGCAACGAGCAGCCGCCCAAGCGGACTGTCGACAATCGTGTATCGGATGCGCATGCCCTCCCCTCCCCGAAGATAAGTGCCGGGTGTCATCCCCATACGAGTTGAAGCTCCTTCATAAAGCCGGCTGCTGGAACCGTAGCCTGCCTCATAGAGCGCCCGGGTTATGGCCGTCCCCTTCCTGACCAATGCCTTCAGTCGGCGCAGGCGGCATGCCTCAGCGTACTGGCGGGGCGTGATTCCCATGATGCGCTTGAAGGTACGCTGCAAATGGTGTGGGCTGACGTGCACATGATCTCCCATTTCGGCCAATGTGAGTGACCTATCGGGGGAATCATAACTTTCAATGTAGCGACAAAGCCGTTGCACTCGTTTCACTTGAGGATCTTGGATCACAGCCTCGGCCGGCCTGCAGCGGCGACAGGGGCGGAAACCGGCCTGCTCCGCGGCTTCCGCCATCCTGAAGTAAATCACCTGATCTCGCTGGGGCCGCCGGGCAGAGCAAGAAGGGCGGCAGTAAATACCTGTTGAACGGACTCCATACACGAAGGTACCGTCAAAACGATTGTTTCTCGACAGCACTGCTTGCCACCAGTCTTCCCGAACCATCCTCTCCATTTTATTCTCCTCCCTTCAAAAAACTGGCTTTTTCATATAATATAGAGCAAGATAGTTGAACATGCTATCCGATTCTTGCGATTGAACTTTTGCCTTTATCGTGAAAAATGAGCCGAAGATTACTGTGGGCATCATGGACCGACTGACCGAAGTCAGCGGTCGTCTGAATGGAAATTTCCGTGGGGAGGGATTCGGTCCTGTATCAGGCCGATTTTCGGCAAAGGCTGAAGTGGGAAGGATCGTACTCTTAGATGAGGTCCATCGTGAAATCTGCCGTTTTCCACTGATCAGACTTACAGCCGACAAAAATTCCACCTTTTTACTCTTCAATGTGACTATCGGAAGTCACTTCCACTGGGAGAGGACAGAGGATCAGACCTTTGAGGGAGACCTGTTTCTCCAGCTCGGTAAAGACGGAACATTCGTTGCGATCAATGAAATCCCCCTCGAGGATTATCTGACAAGTGTGATCTTCTCGGAGATGAACGCCACCGCTCCAATCGAATTTCTGAAGGCCCACGCAGTCCTGTCCCGAAGCTGGCTTCTGGCAGCGCTGGATCGAAAAAAGGAAGGGAAAGATCCCCCTAAACTGGCAGAGCAGCTCATTGGAAAGGAAGAAGAGGTGATCCGCTGGTATGACCGGGAGGATCACGACCTTTTTGATGTCTGTGCTGATGACCACTGCCAGCGCTATCAGGGCATCACAAAGATCTCATCCAAACAGGCCGAAGAAGCTATCCGTGAAACCCGCGGGATGGCAATGACTTACCAGGATGAAATCTGCGATGCCAGATATTCCAAGGCCTGCGGCGGACTAACAGAAGAGTTCGACACGGCCTGGGATGGCAAAAGAATTCCATATCTCGAAAGTATTTTGGACGCATCGGTCTCTCATCGTCCGATCAGGACGGAGAAAGAAGCTTGTGCCTGGATCCTTTCAGAGCCTGAGGTCTACTGCAATACAAAAGACGAAACTCTCCTCGAAAAGATCCTTCCTTACTTTGACCGTGAGACAAAAGGCTTTTTCCGCTGGAGGGTCGAATATTCTCGGGAGGAACTGGAAGAGATCCTGCGAGAAAAATCGGGTTTTGATTTCGGGACTCTTAAGGAAATTGCACCCCTTCGGCGTGGTCCTTCGGGCCGGATCTCCCGATTGAAGATTGTCGGTTCGAAGAGAAGCATGGTCGTGGGAAAGGAGCTAGAAATAAGGCGTTGGCTCTCCCGGAGTCACCTTTACAGCAGTGCCTTTATTGTCACGGTTGAAGCAGGACGATTTACCTTTCATGGTGCCGGCTGGGGACACGGCGTGGGACTCTGCCAGATCGGCGCTGCTGTCATGGCAACCCGAGGGTTTTCAGCCGAGGAAATCCTGAAACATTATTTCCGGGGAATAAGAATTAAGAGAATCTATTGAGAGCACTCATTCGCTTTAACGGGTAGGGGTGACTTTAGTCGCCCCTTTGAAGGGAGGCTGAAGTCTCTCCTACCCAATGTTGTTCGATGTTTCCAATACTCCGGTAGCAAGACTAATGTCCAAACACAAACCGACATCGCGAAATCCGTGGGCATGGGTTCCATCTTTGTATGTTGCTGAGGGGATCCCTTACACCATGGCAATGACGGTTTCCGTTGTCCTCTATAAGCGCCTTGGCATCTCAAACGCTGACATCGCTCTTTACACAAGCTGGCTCTACCTCCCCTGGGTCATCAAGCCCCTCTGGAGCCCCTTGGTCGACCTATTCAGAACAAAACGCTACTGGATTCTTTTGATGCAGCTCCTCGTCGGAGCATCGCTCGCCTGCATTGCATTCACCATCCCTGCGAGCCGGTTCTTCCAGTATACCCTTGCGTTCTTCTGGATTACTGCCTTTAGCTCGGCAACCCATGACATTGCTGCCGACGGCTTCTACATGCTGGGACTTCCGGAGGATTTCCAGGCCGCCTATGTCGGAGTACGCGCAACCTTTTACCGCATCGCCATGATCGCGACTCAGGGCGGGCTCGTCATCTTTGCAGGCCTTCTCGAAGGAAGCGGTTATGATATCCCTAAAGCCTGGTCCTTTACCTTCTTCTTAGCCGCTGCCATCTTGGCGGCCCTCTTTCTTTACCATTCTTTTATTCTCCCACACCCGACTTCAGATCGTCGGGCTGTCCGCAACCCTTCGACGTCTCTCTTTGGAGACTTCCTCAACACCTTTGGCCTCTTCTTCAAAAAAAAGGGCATCCTTACCATTCTTGCTTTTTTTCTCTTCTACCGCCTCGGGGAGACCCAGCTTATCAAGATCATTGCACCTTTTCTGCTCGACCCACGCTCAAAAGGTGGGCTGGGACTCACTACTTCAGAGGTGGGAATTATCTACGGCACTGTGGGGGTCATCGCGCTCTTGCTGGGAGGGCTTCTTGGCGGGTATGCCATTTACAGAAAAGGACTCAGGTTCTGGATCTGGATCATGGTCTGCGCCGTCCATCTTCCTGATCTCATCTATGTTTATCTCTCACAGGCCATGCCCGATAAATTCCATTTGATTAACCTCTGCGTGGCCGTGGAGCAATTCGGTTACGGCTTTGGCTTTATCGCCTATACAATGTTCATGATCATGGTATCCGAGGGGGAATACAAAACAGTTCATTATGCCATCTCCACGGGCATCATGGCTCTGGGGATGATGGTACCAGCCATGTTCAGCGGTTGGCTCCAGGAGCAGCTTGGCTATCCAAATTATTTCCTCTGGGTCATGGCGACGACGATCCCGGGGTTCATCGTCACAGGCCTGGTGAAGATTGATCCAGAGTTCGGGAAGAAGAAGGAGATGAGGTGATGGGGTGATAGGGAGATGGGGGGTAAGCCAGAACAAGCGGGCTCTTTCACCCTATTTCCCGACTTCCCCATCCCCCCAATCGCTCGCTGTAGCCTACGGCGAGATTCCTGGCTGGAGCAAGAACGAGAAGTGAAGTGTCATTGAAAAAACGGCGATTCAAAACAGCTTTTATCCTGGCGGCTGGATTGGGGACGCGGCTTCTCCCTCTTACGGAGCAATGTCCGAAACCGCTCCTGGAGATTGGGGGACGTCCCATCATCACCTACGCCATGGATCATCTTTTCAATGTTGGCGTAGATCGCTTCATCGTGAACACCCATTATTTGCCGGAAGTCTACTTCGAAAAGTTTCCTGACAAGCAATGGCGCGGTGTCCCCATACTCTTTCGCCATGAACCAATCCTTCTGGACACAGCAGGGGGGCTCAAAAACATTGAAGATCTACTGGACGATGACGAGGTCATACTCTGCTACAACGGTGATGTGATAACCGATCTCCCCTTGCAAAGGCTCCTGGAGGTCCACGAGAAGAAGCGACCGGATGCAACACTTGCCCTGCGAAGCAGCGGACATCTTCTGAATGTGAATATTAATGAGGCTGGTGATATTTGCGATCTCCGTCACACCCTCGGAAATCCGGGGATCCAAAGCTGTCTCTTTGCCGGCATCTATGCCGTGGAGAGGTCGTTCCTCCATTTTCTTGAAGCCGGAGAAATAGAATCCATCGTTCCCGTCTTTATCAGAAGAATTAAGGAAAGACCGGGATCGATTCGGGGAGTTATCATCGACCAAGGCGAATGGCACGACATCGGTTCCATCGAAGCCTACGAACAGATGGCAAAGCGCATAGAGCAGAGCGCATAGCGTTAAAACAATCCAAGAAAATGCCGTGGAGGACTGAGGATTCTAGATAAATGATTTCGCAATCCGAATTCCGAAATCTGAAATACAAAGAGACGATTCGTTTTGGCCGAGAGGCTCTGGGGCTTTCAGAGTCTGTCCCCATAGAACTTTCTCCCCTCGAGGGGAGAGGCTCAGACCGGACCTTCTTCAGGTTAAGATGGAATCAAAAGGATTCGGCCATCCTGATCCATTACGATCCGAAGCGTGTAGAGAACACGTTCTACGCCGACATTGCCAAGTTTCTCCTTAGAATAGGGGTCGCGGTTCCCAGAACGATCCGTCACGATCCAGCTCGGTCTCTCATCGTTATGGAAGATCTCGGAGATACAGACCTCTGGTCTCTCAGGAATACCACCTGGGAGACACGACGGGCACTTTACCAAAAGACGCTTACCATCGCGCAAAGACTCCACTTCTTTGCCGAGCAGGACTTTCCTTCGGGCCCTGTGAGACTCATGGAGAGCTTTGGTCCTGATCTCTATCGGTGGGAGCGGGATTACTTCAGGAATCATTTTGTCAGAGATGTCTGTGGGATCGAACTTGAGCCACAATTCGAGCGGGAGCTCGAGGCAGAACTTTCGAGCCTGGCAGAACGGCTTTTAGCAACGATCCGCTCTCTCGTGCACAGGGATCTCCAATCCCAGAACGTGATGATCCGTGACGGAGAACCCTTTCTCATAGACTTCCAGGGAATGCGTTTCGGAAGCCCGTTTTACGATCTTGGCTCGCTCCTCTGTGATCCATATGTGAACCTTTTCAGCAGTGAGCGCAACGAACTCCTATCCTATTATTTTGGACAGGCGAAAAGTAGTTTCGATTGGGACACATTCCAGAAAACCTTCTGGGAAGCTTCGGCACAGCGCCTCATGCAAGCGCTCGGGGCCTATGGATTCTTAGGACTCAAGAAAGGGCTTACAGCATACCTCGAACATATCCCTTCTGGACTCCGTAATCTTCTTCTCGCAACCTCACATGTGTCAACTCTACCCCGACTGCGAGAGCTCTCTTTAAAATGCCAGCGCGCAATCGAGCAAAAGAAATAGGCTCTAAGGTGCGAGGCGTAAGGAATAAGAGGTTAAGGTCGGCGGACACAGTCAAACTTTAGTCTGAAGTTCTCATTTCCAAGAAGTTTAAGCGTAGTGTATAATGCAAACCATAAGCCATGAGCCTTTGGTTAAAATATACCGTCAACATAAAACACAATGTTAGGTCGACGAGTCATGAATGCCATCACCTTCAGGTCTGCAACAGTTGCCGACAGTCAAAGAATTGCTTCCTTGCACACCGTTAGCTGGCGAGACATTTATCGTGGCATCTTGCCCGATGCCTATCTGGCGGGGCCGATTGTTGACGAGCGCACAACCCATTGGCGGTCGCGATTGTCATCTCCAGGCACCAATCGCCCTTACATCCAACTGGCTGAGGTCGAGGAAACACTCGTTGCCTTTGTGTGCGTATTACTGGATGAAGAACCTCTATGGGGCGCTTGCCTAGACAACCTTCATGTTCTTCCTATGCTCAGAAGCCATGGTCTGGGTCGGCAGCTTTTCAGCAGAGCTGCACAGTGGGTTATGTCGAATGAACCAGGATGGCCGATCCATCTTTGGGTATTCGAAGCCAATGACGGGGCAAGACGGCTTTACGATGCGTTAAGCGGCGAAGTTGTTGAACATCGTCTCAAGCGAGCACCTGGTGGAGCAGACATTCCTTCACTGCGTTATGTCTGGCGTGATTTACAAGTACTATTGAACAGCTTGAAATCTGGCTCCGACGGACGCGCCTAAACACAGCGCAAAGAGCTCGACTATTTTATATATTCTATCAATCAGAATGAAGCCTCTCACTGTAGTCATCCCTTACAGCCCAAGACCTTTTTTTGAGAAGGCCCTGCTTCCCCTGATCAAGTCAGCGCCGGTCGAACGTGTCGTGATCATTAGTCAGGAACCGGTC